>Ga0066866_10000547_pt1 | contig 14573 bp, 10 predicted proteins | sample ETN01SmetaG_3_FD_66435 | JGI IMG/M metagenome (GOLD analysis project Ga0066866, IMG submission 66435) | Marine microbial and viral communities from oxygen minimum zone, Eastern Pacific Ocean - ETNP2014F12-01SV263 | ecosystem: Environmental > Aquatic > Marine > Oceanic ...
TTTTTAGCATTTTCTTTAGATAATGAAACTAATAATCCTCCAGATGTTTGCGCATCTGCCACCATTAGTTTTTCCTCCTCGTTAATTGAGTTAGAGAAATCAGTAAATGGCAGCGCATGTGATAAATTTCTTCTTGATCCCCCAGGGATAATGCCGCTTTTGGCCAGTTCTTTGACTCCAGGGAAAAATTTTAAATCATCATAATTAATCTGAAATGAAACGTTGCTGCTTCTGCATATCTCTGCAGCATGACCCAGGAGTCCAAATCCTGTTACATCTGTGGCTGCATTTGCTGAAAATTTAGCTAAGATTGATCCTCCCAATTCATTTAACATTGCCATTGATTCAATCGCCTGTTGGATAGATTCAGGTTTTGCTACATCTTTTTTGATTGCTGCGCTGATGATCCCAGTACCAAGCGGTTTAGTTAATAACAATACATCACCTGGCTTAGCTCCTTTATTCTGAATTAATTCTTCTTTTAATACTTCTCCAGTTACGACTAAGCCATACTTAGGTTCTTTATCATCAATACTATGTCCTCCAACAATAGTAATACCAGCTTCATTTGCTTTATCAGCTCCACCTTGTAATATTTTGGAGACTATATTTTTAGGAAAATCATTTACTGGAAAACCAAGTATATTTAATGCAAAAAGCGGCTTTCCTCCCATAGCATAAATATCTGATATAGCATTAGCCGCAGCAATTTGTCCGAACATATATGGATCATCGATAATTGGTGTAAAAAAATCAACACTTTGAATTAACAATTTATTATCTATCATACGTACCACAGCGGCATCATCAGAATTATCATATCCAACGACAACTCGCTTATCTTTCTTTTGTACTAAATTGCCCAGAACCTGGGCTAGGTCATCAGGACCTACTTTACATGCTCATCCAGATCCATGCGACAAAGTACTTAGTCTTATTTGTTCTTTTGTTTTCATAAAATCTGATTTTTAAAAATATATAGATGAATTTATAAGCTATCTGCTAATTTTCTTATATCTTCAATTGTATTTATATCTCTATCAATTAAATACTCCAAATGAATGGTTTTAAATCTAGAGTGGATTTGAAGTTGAGATTGGTATTGATGTAGAACCATAGGGATATGCATTGTTTTAAATACCATTAAAGAAAAGGGGAAATCCAATTCTGTATGTTTTAAAGATGATAGAGTGGTATTATTTAATCTCATCTGTTTACGAGATTCTTGAATATCTTTTAATAATAATTTTTTTCTAAACTCCCATGGCGCAGTTATATCAGATAAAGATTCGATAAATTCATATCCCCGGGTAAAATGTTCCAAAAAATATTTTCCATATACACCGCCACTTAATTCTGAATTAAGGAATTCATTTATCTCATCCTTTTTTGATGATAGAAAAAGTTTCCAGTTACTGAAGTCTGATCTAAAAAGAAAATAACCAAATGGAGTTTTGAATGAATTCCTTGGTGTAAAGAAAGCCTTTATTTCATAAGTAAGTCTTTTAATCTCATTGCGTAAATCATGTGGGAAAAGTTGCACAGTTATTGGAGTATAGTTTTTAGGTATTTTTAAAAAATCTTTTGGGATAATTGATTCTGATAGATTTAAAGTATACCCCTTTTCAAAACCTTGAATGTTAATTTCAATAAATGCTCCAAGATCACTTAATTTTATTAGATTATTTAATGCTTGATCAAATTCTGGAAATGTTGCTATAGAGGGATTAGAAGAGCTAGGCAATTCTCCAAATAGTGATAATTGACGTGGATCATGTGAATCTCGCTTATTGACCATAATGGTAAATATTACGTTCTAATAAATAGAAGTGCAACAATGCAGAAATAATAAAAAATAAAATAAATAATATCTTTATAGTGATTTTATTGTTTGTAATAAAAAAGTGATGCTAAATTTTGTCTAATGATTATGAAAGTTTTCAAGGCTAATTTTACTGCACCTATTTTTTAGGGGCTTCATTAAATCATAGTTAACTGATAAATAAAAAATCCCACTATAAAAATAATTGAGTATTAAGACAAAAAATTTAGATAAAGTAGTAATTCGGTTTGCTGGAGATTCAGGAGATGGAATGCAACTTACTGGTACACGGTTTACAGAAACTACTGCTATTGTCGGAAATGATTTAAGTACACTTCCTGATTATCCTGCTGAGATTAGAGCTCCAGCTGGTTCTTTAGCGGGAGTTAGTGCTTTTCAATTACACTTTAGTTCAAAAGATATCCATACCCCTGGAGACACACCTGATGTTTTAGTTGCAATGAATCCTGCAGCATTAAAAGTCCATTTATCGGAGTTAATTACTGGTGGTATTATTATAGTAAACGAAAATGCCTTTAGCCCAAAAAATTTGAAACTAGCTGGATATGAATCAAACCCGCTGGAAGATGGAACTATCGAAAGCTACGAGATGTATTCTGTTCAAATGAGCACTTTGGTTGCCAAAGCATGTGAAGGTATGGATATATCTCCGAAGACAGTTGATCGCACTAAAAATATGTTTGCTTTGGGTCTTTTATATTGGATTTATAATCGTCCTTTGGAGCCTACAATTAAATGGCTTGGAAAAAAGTTTGCAAAGAGGCCTGAATTAGTTGATTCTAATGTTAAGGCGCTAAATGCAGGGTATAATTATGGTGAAACAGTAGAAATATTTTCAGCACGGTACAATGTTGAAAAAGCGCCGCTTCCTTCAGGAAAGTATAGAAATATTAATGGTAACTATGCTACAAGCATTGGTTTGTTGGCGGGATCAATTAAAGCAAATATTCCTTTATTTTATGGTGGGTATCCCATTACCCCAGCAAGTGATATTCTCCATACCCTTGCTTCTTTTCGTCATTTTGGAGTTAAAACATTCCAGGCAGAGGATGAAATTGCTGGTATAACTTCTGCAATTGGCGGATCATTTGCAGGGAATCTAGGAGTAACAGCATCTTCGGGTCCTGGAATTGCATTAAAAGCAGAGGCTATCGGTCTAGCTGTTATAGCTGAATTACCATTAGTTATTGTTAATGTGCAAAGGGGTGGTCCAAGCACCGGTTTACCTACCAAGACTGAACAAGCGGATCTTTTTCAAGCGTTATATGGACGTAATGGTGAAGCTCCTGTTCCTGTAATTGCAGCACAAACCCCTGGTGATTGCTTTTATGCTGCCTTTGAGGCTTGTCAGGCAGCGATAAAATATAGGACACCTGTCTTTTTACTTACAGATGGGTATTTAGCAAATGGATCTGAGCCATGGTCTATTCCTAACTTCGATGATTTGCCTAGCATTGATCCTAATTTTGCTAAACAAAATGATGACCTACCATTTTTTCCATACTCCCGAGATAAGAAAACCCTAGCCAGGCCATGGGCAATACCTGGAACTGCTGGATTAGAACATCGAATTGGTGGCCTTGAAAAAGAAGATATCACTGGGAATGTATCTTATGATCCAGAAAACCATCATAAAATGACTGTATTAAGGGAGGAAAAAGTACAAAAAATAGTTAATGATATTCCTAAAACTGAAGTGTTAGGTAAAAAGAGTGGAGATGCATTAATTCTCAGTTGGGGAGGCACATATGGATCATGTCGCTCTGCTACGGAACGATTACAAAATGATGGGGAAAAGGTGAGTCATGTCCATTTGAGATGGATAAATCCATTACCAAAAGATTTAGGAGAAGTTTTAATACGATTTAAAAATATTATTATTCCAGAATTAAATATGGGTCAACTCTCTAAATTAATACGAGCAGATTATCTTGTAGATGCTGTTGGTTTTAATCTTGTAAAGGGTCGACCGTTTAAAGCAAGTGATATTGTTGATAAAGTAAAAGAGCTAATAGGGTAAAATTATGTCAGAAGCTAAAGTTAAAAATCCAAAATTAGATCGTAGAGATTTTGTATCAGATCAGGCAGTTCGTTGGTGTCCTGGTTGTGGTGATTATGCAATTTTAGCACAAACACAGAAAGTTTTTCCTGATTTGGGTTTAGATAAAGAAAAAATTGTTTTTATTTCTGGAATTGGGTGCTCTAGTAGATTTCCATATTATATGAATACGTATGGATTTCATACTATTCATGGCAGAGCGCCAGCAATAGCATCTGGAGTTAAGTTAGCAAACCCTGACCTTTCGGTTTGGGTTATTACAGGAGACGGAGATGCTCTTTCTATTGGTGGAAATCACACTATCCATCTTCTTCGAAGAAATTTGGATATTAATGTTATGTTATTTAATAATAGAATTTACGGTTTAACAAAAGGTCAGTATTCACCAACATCAGAGTTGGGAAAAATTACTAAATCCACACCTTTAGGATCATTGGATCGACCGTTTAATCCTTTAGCGCTTGCATTAGGTTCTCACGCAAGTTTTGTAGCGAGAGCGATTGATCGAGAAACCGCTCATTTGCAATCCATGATACAAAGGGCTCATAGCCATAAAGGGAGCTCTTATGTTGAGATATATCAAAACTGTAATATTTTTAATGATGGAGCATTTGCACCAATGACTGATAGAGAAACAAAATCAGATACGGTATTGCGGTTAGAAAATAAGAAGCCTCTTTTATTTGGAGCTGAAATGAATAAGGGAATTATGATGGATGGCAATACTCCAAAAGTTATTGAATTAGGTGATAAATGGAGTGTGGATGATTTGTTGGTGCATGATGAAACTGATTGGACAATTGCCATGATGTTAAGCCATTTTACATACCAAGATGATTTTCCAAACCCAATCGGTGTTTTTTATTGTGTGGATGAACCTGTTTATGAAGTTATGCTTGATGAACAGATTAAATTTGCTATAAAAAATAAAGGAAAAGGCGATATTCAAGCATTATTAGATGGCGCAGATAACTGGGTGGTAGAATAATTATTATTTATTAGCTTCCTACTATGGATTATCGCACGGAAAAGGACAGTATGGGATCCGTTAAAGTGCCAAATAATCGCTATTATGGAGCCCAAACTCAGCGATCCCTTAATAATTTTAAAATAGGGGACGAAAATTTTTCCAGAGAATTTATAAGAGCATATGGTATAGTTAAAAAAGCTGCTCTTGAAGTAAATACTTCTGCAGGTTTAATTGACAAAAAATTCTATAAAGCCCTATCTACGGCTATGGACGAAGTGATTTCTGGGGATTTAGATAATCATTTCCCATTAGTGGTTTGGCAAACGGGGTCTGGAACACAAACTAATATGAATGTAAATGAAGTTATCGCAAACCGTGCAATTGAAATTTTAGGCGGAAAACTGGGTAGCAAAGACCCTATCCATCCTAATGACCATGTTAATATGGGCCAATCAACAAATGATACATTTCCTACGGCTATAAATATATCAGCTGTAGAGTCTGTTGTACATAATTTACTTCCAAAGCTTGAAGCGTTGAGAGATGGTCTCAATACTAAAGCAAAATCTTTTTCGAAGATTATTAAGTTGGGGAGAACACATTTGCAAGATGCAACACCTCTAAGCCTTGGGCAAGAATTTTCAGGATATGTAACAGCAATTGATTATGGATGTAAACGAATCAGAAATGCAATTAAAAGTTGTTATAGCTTAGCAATAGGTGGTACAGCAGTAGGAACTGGAATTAATACTATGGAAGGGTTTGGAGATAAGACTGCAAAAGAAATTGCTGATTTGACAAAATTACCATTTTGTTCAGCTGAAAATAAATTCGAAGCATTAGGCGGTCAGGACTCAATAGTTGAACTATCTGGAGCTTTAAAAACTATAGCAGTTTCATTATTTAAAATATCCAATGATATTCGATGGCTTGGTAGTGGTCCAAGATCTGGTTTAGGAGAATTAATTCTACCAGCTAATGAACCTGGTTCATCTATAATGCCTGGAAAAGTAAACCCAACACAATGTGAAGCGATGACGATGGTATGTACTCAAGTGATGGGAAATGACACAACAATTTCTTTTGCAGGTGCTAGCGGCAACTTTGAGTTAAATGTTTTTAGACCCGTTATTGGATATAATATTTTACAGTCAATTAGATTATTGTCAGATGCTTGTGAATCTTTTTTGATTAATGCAGTTGATGGCATTGAACCAAATGAAAAGAGAATAAGTGAAAATTTATTTAATTCATTAATGTTGGTTACGGCTTTAAATCCCCATATTGGTTATGATAAGGCAGCGAAAGTTGCTAAAAAAGCATATTCAGATAATCTTTCATTGCGTGAGGCAATAGAAGAGTTAGGATATATGTCTGGAGAGGAATTTGATAAAATAGTGAAGCCAGAAAATATGATTAGTCCAAGAAAGGCGAATAAATAGATTGCTCCACATATAATAATGGGAAACGGTTCTCATTACTCATTTAAATATTAATAATAAATAAATGTAAATTTCATTATGGCCAACATGTCAAATGATAACCTCTGGACTATTCCTATCATTCGATCATTCTGGATTGTACTAACTGGGGCAATTCTATTAATTATCTATATCTTTTATTTATCTCAAGATTTGCCTTCCATTCAACAATTAGAAAATTTTGATCCAGATCTTGTTACTAGGATTTATTCTTCCGATGGGGAGATTATTCATGAATTGTTTGTAGAAAAAAGAGTTTTTGTTGAATTAGATGTTATCCCAAAACATATGCATGATGCAGTGATGGCTTCAGAAGATAGAAGGTTTAGGGATCATTGGGGCATATCATTAAGAAGTGTTGCTAGGGCAATAGTAACAAATGTTTTATCTCTTAGTTATCGTCAGGGTTTTAGCACTTTAACACAACAACTAGCTAGAAATTTATATGATACAATAGGTTTTAAAAAGACAGTAACGCGCAAAATTAAAGAGATGATAACTGCAATTCAGATTGAAAAAACATACACCAAAGATGAAATCCTTGAGATGTATTTGAATAGCGTTCACTTTGGTCATGGGACTTATGGTGTTCAGGCTGCTGCAAAGAGATTTTATGCTAAAGATGTAAGTGAGCTTAATATAGATGAATGTGCATTGCTCGTTGGATTATTACCTGCCCCTGCAAGATATTCCCCAATTCGGCACCCCGATAAAGCTTTTGCACGAAGGAACACGGTCCTTCGATTAATGCGTGAACAAAAACATATATCAGATGCTGTTTATGTCGAAGCTCGTTCTACTGATATAGATAATATACAGAAATATCAATTTAGAGGAGTCGCTCCATATTTTACGGAGTATGTTCGCAGAGTATTAGAAACGGAAGATGAGCGTCTAGGTATTAATATTTATCGTGATGGATTAAAAATATTTACAACTCTTGATTCAAGGCTCCAGCAATATGCAGAAGATGCAATAATGCAATCAATCATCCCCAATCAAAATAGGCTAAATAAACGCTTGTTTAATGATAAGGAGGAATTTGAAAATTTAGCCTATTTAGGAATATTTAATGAAGACTCTGTTCGGTTAATGATGGAAGGTGAACTGCCTCTATATGAAGACCTCAGAGATAAGTTGCTTGTGCAATGTGCTTTTGTAGCTATAGATACAAAAACTGGAGCTATACTTGCAATGGTAGGAGGGCGACCAGATTATAATGATCAATTTAATAGAGTTACTCAAGCAAAAAGACAACCAGGTAGCGTTTTCAAACCTTTTGTTTATACAACGGCAATAGACAATGGTGTTCCAGTTTCAAAGCAGCTATTAAATCAGCCGGTTGTTCTTAAAGTACCAACGCCAGAGGGCGGATGGGAAAATTGGAATCCAAGAAACTATGATGAAAGCACTGGAGGACTAACAACAATTAGAGAAGGACTTAGGCGATCATTAAATCTTGTTTCTGTACGTATGGTTCAAGAAGTTGTCCCAGCTAGAGAAGTTGCGAAAACCGCAAAAAATTTAGGGATATCAACAAACATTCGTGCTGTTGATGCTATTGCTCTTGGAACATCGGAAGTGTACCCATTAGAAATGGTAGCTGCTTATTCAGTATTTGCTAATAAAGGCGTCTATTCAACTCCATTTGGAATTACAAAGATAGAAGACCGTTATGGAAATACATTGATTGAATATTACCCAAAACAAGAAGAAATACTTAGTGAAGAAACAGCATTTATGGTAACGAATATGTTACAGACTGTGGTGGATCGAGGAACGGGTGGAAGTGCAAGATGGAAATATAATTTTTATCACCCTGCTGCCGGAAAGACCGGTACTACACAAGGATGGACAGATGCATGGTTTGTTGGTTTTTCATCCCAAATAGCAGCAGGAGCTTGGTTCGGAATTGACGATCCACAAGTTAGTCTTGGAAAAGGGGCAGATGGTTCCCGTGCTGCGCTCCCTTCCTGGGCACGATTTATGAAAACAGCTCATGATTCACTGTATTATCCTAAAGAAGAATTTGAACAACCTTCTAAAGTAAATACATTTTCTATATGTCAAGTATCAAAGGAAAAGCCAACATCATTATGCCCAATAGAAAAAGAATTATTTATTTTAGGCACAAATCCATCTAGGCTATGTAAAATCCATCGACGTTAGTTAGCATGTCTATCATTTAGAATTAAATGATGTTTTATTTTATTTTCATCAATTGTTACTGAATTTTTAAGCATATGTAAAGCTGTATCTAATTTATCTTTTTTTGTATTGAATAATCTCATTAACGGCTGTCCTTCCGATACTTCATCTCCGATCTTATGATAAAATTCTATTCCAGCTGTAGGATCCAAGATATCAGATAATTTCTTTCTTCCACATCCAAGCTCACAATGAGCAAGCCCAATTAGTAAAGTATCCATATGTGTTATATAGCCAGATTTTTCTGCTAAAAACACGGTTTCTTCTTCAGGCAAATGAAGTGTGTGTAAAGAAGCTATATCTGATAAACTGCCATCATGCATTACAACCATCTCTAATAATTTTTCTAATGCACTCCCTGATTCAATCAAACGTTGTTGAAGATTCAATGCTTCATTCTCATTGCTTACTATTTGAGCTTGCAATAATAATTTTGTTCCTAGTGCAAATGTCACCTTCATTGTATCTTTGCTTCCTTCATTTCGCAAACAGTCTATTGCTTCTTTTATCTCACACCATAGTCCTGCATACTGTCCCAAAGGTTGATCCATACTTGTAAATACAATATCAGATTTAAGATTAAAATTCTCTGCAATATCCTGAATTAATGCTGCCAATTCTTTTCCATCTTCTATAGTATTCATAAAGGCACCATTACCTATTTTTATATCCATCACCAGTCCTTCAATCCCTTCAGCAATCTTTTTGCTCATTATTGATCCGCATATTAATGGGATCGATGCAACGGTTCCTGTTATATCACGTAAAGCATACATTTTTTTATCTGCAGGACATATTTCCTCCGTTTGCCCAATCATTGAAATTCCAATATCATTTACATTTCTTTTAAATTTATCAAGACTAATATTTGTTCTATAGCCAGGAATCGTTTCCAGCTTATCTAAAGTGCCACCCGTGTGTCCTAAGCTTCGTCCGCTAATCATGGGTATTGCTAATCCAGCTGCAGCCATTAGTGGACCTAGAATAATTGAGACTTTATCTCCGACACCTCCAGTACTATGCTTATCAGCAACGTAAGTATTTAAAAATGTAAAATCCATTTTTTCTCCAGAGTCAATCATGCTTTCAGTTAAAGCAAATATTTCTTTTCTTGTCATCCCATTTTTAAATATAGCCTTTAATAACTTTGTCATATCCTTATCAGAAATTTGACGATGAGAATATTCCCAAATAAATTGTTTTAAATCTGGAGCAGGTATTTCCCGATTATTCTTTTTTATACGAATAATGTCATTTGGAATCATTGTTATTTTCCATAGGCTTTTTTTTCCAAGGCCAATTGAATTTAATTGAAGCTCGATCGCGCACAGTGTTAAGTGTTAAATAAATTCCAGTTATAAGTAATAGAAAATTAGGAGCCCACATCCCAATAAATGGTGAGACCCTATTCCGGTCTGCAAGTTCTTCACCTCCTATAAGAAAAATATAATAGATTAAAAAGAATCCAAATCCCATGCTGATGGCAACGATAAATCCACCTTTTTTTGTTAATGTGCCTAGTGGGGCTCCCACTAGAACAAATAAAATACATGCGATTGGCAAAGAAAACTTCTTATGAATTTCAACTGCATATTTGTTTTGACTTTTCTGATAGTTCTGAATCAAACGGTATTCATTATTCATTTGTCTTTCAAGACTCTTTAGTTTTCTTTCTTGTCGTCTCTGCTCTACAGGGGTCATATCTTTATTCAACATTTCAGTGCGATAGTTATCCATTTGAAGTAAGGCGGCTTCCATAGAAATTGGAACAATACTATCACCAATTACTTTATTAAACGCTCTTCCTATGCGTGTTTGTACTCGCTCTGATCGTTTATTATAGTTCTCTTTTTTATTAAGCATCATGGGAACAGTCATTTCCCGATCAGACCGGTTGGATGTATCTCTTCTTGCAAGCATCATATCATCAGCTGGTATAATAATTTTATGCTGTTTAAAATTTATCCTACGATAACTTTTATAATCTTTTAAGTCTAATTCATGTATCTCACCATCATATAACATTAAAACAATTGCATCATCTAGCATTTCTAATTCACCTGTCAAAGAGTAGATGCTGGTTTGTATTTCTTGATTCTCCTTACTAAAGATTCGCACGTCTTCCATCATTCCATTATTATCTTTTCTAATAATCATACTATAGTCTGGTATGGTATTAATGAAATGACCTGGTTCAATTTCCAATCCTGGCCTTTTTTTATGAATATCGCCTTGCAGCAATCGGGCATAAAAATTCATTTCTGGCAGTATATAGTTGTTAAAATATGTAAGAGTTATACAGATGATAACTCCAAAAATCAGCGCAGGTTTTAGTATTGATGTAAAGCTAATGCCAGAAGCACGCATGGCATTAATTTCATTGTCTTCAGACATTCTACCAAAAGCCATCAATGTGGCAATTAATACCGCCATGGGCACTGCCAAAGCAACGATCCACGCAAGATTAAGAAATAAGTATTCAAATATTGTTAAGACACTAAGTCCTTTACCTAAGAAGCGATCAATGGCACGAAGAAAAAAATTAATAAACAACATTAGGACGATAATCATTAAAGAATAAATAAAGGGAAGGATGAGTTCTTTAATAATATAGCGGGATATTAGTATCATGGAAAAAATTACTTAGTATTCCTATAATATAAAATGAGTCCTTTAAATGACTTTACATGTTGTGTTACATAAGGAAAGCCGGTAATTTTGCTTGCCTTTTCAATTATGAAATAGGCCATATGGTGGGCGTAGCTCAGCTGGTTAGAGCACCTGGTTGTGGCCCAGGAGGCCGTGGGTTCAAGTCCCATCGCTCACCCAAAAGTTTGATTTTATAGCACCTCAATGTTTTGTAGTTCTGTTTCCATTTGTGATGCTGATTTAAAATAGATTGTGTGGAAACCTAAGTCTTTAGCTGCTTCTATATTCTCTAATGCATCATCAATAAAAACTGATTCTTTTGCATGTACATTATATCTATCTAGTAATATTTGGTAAATCTTGTAATCAGGTTTTTTTATTTTTTCATCCCCAGAAACTACAATTCCCTCAAAATAATTAAGAAATGGATATGAATCTTTTGCAGGATAGAAAGTTTCAGCAGACCAATTTGTTAATGCGAGTAATCGATGCTTTTTTTGAAGATGTATCTTTTCAAGAATAGATACCGTTTGCGCATTGTAATCGCCAAACATTTCTTTCCAACGAGTATAGTAGGCATTTATTTCATCTTTATATTTTGGAAATTTATTAATTAAATCATTTGTTGCTTGTACTAATGGATACCCTGCATCTTGATTTTCATTCCACTCTTTTGTGCAAACGGTATCAAGAAAAAAACGCATATCTTTTTCATGAGTAAATATTTTTTTATATAAGTGCTCTGGATTCCAATTAATAAGAACTCCACCAAGATCAAAAATAACTGTATTTATTTGACTCATTATATAAATAACATCATAAAATTGTGGGTATGGTTCCACCATCTACCCGAAGCGCAGCGCCATTATTTGCTGCAGCAAGAGGGCTTACAAGATATGTAACAAATGTTGCCACTTCTTCTATAGTGGCAAATCGTTTTATTAAGCATGTAGGCCGAACTGTCTCAAAAAATTCTCTTTCGATTTCCTCAGATGTTTTGCCCTTTTCTTTTGCTAGATCAGTAATAAACTTTTCTGCTCCTTCTGACATTGTAGACCCTGGTATAACTGAATTAACTGTAACATTTGTTCCTGAAGTTTGTTGTGCAAGTCCTCTTGCCACTCCAAGTTGTGCAGTTTTTGTCGTTCCATAATGTATCATTTCGGAAGGTATTTGAACCCCTGATTCGCTCGATATAAAAATTATTCTCCCCCAATCTTTATTGATCATTTTAGGAAGGTAATGACGAGATAAGCGAACCCCACTTAACACGTTCACTTCAAAGAAATGCATCCATTCATCATCTGTTATTTTTTCAAATGGCTTCGGAGCAAAAATACCAACATTATTTACTAGTATATCTACGGAGTCATGTGCAGCAATTAATTGATCAATTTGTTGTTTATTTGAAAAGTCAGCAACGCACCCAGAAACATTGCAACCTGGAATGGAATTTTGAAGTTGGTTTATTGCGCTATTGATTCTTTCTTCTGTACGTCCATTAATTATGACCTGTGCGCCTTCTTTTAAAAGTTGGCGAGCAATTCCATAACCAATACCTGCGGTAGAACCAGTGATGAGAGCTTTTTTATCTTTTAGTCGTAGATCCATTTATGTATCATTAGAATATAATTAATTAATAACTATGGCTAAAACGAATTGAATAGTTATAGTTATCTATAATCACATTGTTTGTAAATTTTGAATAATGCAAAAGAGTTATACATATATATATCTGTGCGTATCCCTATTATTTTTTGGTTGTGATGAGAATATTGAAGATGCGATAACAGTAGATGATCTTAAATTAAATCAAATCCAAGTTATAGGGAGTCATAATAGTTATCGTATTAATGCAACCCCTGAGATGCATGGGTTGATCGCAAGTTTTCAGCCAGAATTCTCTCTAGATTTAGACTATGGGCACCCATCATTAGATATCCAATTTAGCCAACATGGAATTCGCCAGATAGAAATTGATATATATCATGATCCTGAAGGGGAACTATTTTATTATCAGCGAGGAAACTTTTGGATTGGGATGCCAGTTGCTTCTGGGATTGATGAATTATTAAATCCCGGATTAAAGGTATTGCACTTTCCGGATATTGATTATCGAACTCATTATTATACTTTTATTGATGCGCTTCAAGCGGTAAAAGACTGGTCCAATGAGCACCCAAATCATATCCCTATATTTATTCTGATTGAAGCAAAGGAGGAAAGTCTTGCCAATTTATATCCATCCTTAAGTGGTTTTACTCAGCCATTGCCATTTGACAATACAGCTTTGGATGCCATTGATTCTGATATACGATCTGTGTTTGGAAATGATTTAGATAAAGTAATAACGCCAGATGATATTCGAGGCGATAATGAATCATTAGAATCGGTAATCTTAAATGGCGGCTGGCCCACGGTTGGTGAATCAAGAGGAAAAATATATTTTGGTCTGGATAATGGTGGTGAAACTCGAGATACGTATGTTGATGGACACCCGGCGCTTGCAGGAAGAGTATTATTTACATCCTCCGACCCTGGGACTCCGGAAGCAGCTTTTTTAAAATTAAATACTCCAACAGAAAGTATAGCAGATTTTGTTTCGCAGGGATACATAGTGCGTACCAGAGCAGATGCGGATACAAGAGAAGCAAGAACAGGAGATACGGGCCCTCGAGATCTTGCGTTATCAAGCGGAGCCCAATTTATTTCAACAGATTATTATATAGCGGATGCGCGAGCAGATACAAGTGAAGACTGGACCAACTATTCTGTATCCTTACCAGGAAATTTTATTGCGAGGGAAAATCCAGTAAGTGGTACAGGAGATTTTTTGGATATAGAAATTGAATGATTTGGATAATGGTATTAATTCTCATAATTTCGCCGGCTTTTAAAATTGTTTTCGGGGTGTAGCGCAGTCCGGTTAGCGCACCTGCTTTGGGAGCAGGGGGTCGGGAGTTCGAATCTCTCCACCCCGACACTAAGTATCTCTGAAGGAAAGCCCTGTTTTACGACGGGGCTTTTCTATTTCTTATAATTAATTCTCGAAGTTCAATCCTGTCAAACGTAATCATTTATATTCAATTATAACCACAAATTAGGGACACAAACTAGGGACACACCCATACCCACCCAGTCCTTGGGGGTGCCCCTCTTATCATTTATATAACCCACGCTTACACCAAACAGGGAAAAAGGTTAGTGGGGTTTTTTATTTATTCAAAACTTGGATATGTTATACTATTCATCAATATATTCTTAATAGGCATGGATTGGATAAAAGAAAATTTTGCTCTCATTAATGATCATCCCTTATTATTAAGTGCGCTAATAGTATTATCATCTATTATCATTGCAAAG
>Ga0066866_10000548_pt1 | contig 14558 bp, 1 predicted proteins | sample ETN01SmetaG_3_FD_66435 | JGI IMG/M metagenome (GOLD analysis project Ga0066866, IMG submission 66435) | Marine microbial and viral communities from oxygen minimum zone, Eastern Pacific Ocean - ETNP2014F12-01SV263 | ecosystem: Environmental > Aquatic > Marine > Oceanic ...
CAGCCACCAATGGATTGGTGCCAAGGGTGTTCACCTCGGAACCGTCATTGAGACCATCCTGGTCGGTATCTGCCAAACTGGGTTTGGTCTTGTAGGTGTACAGTTCTTCGAAGTTGGTGAGACCATCCTGATCGTGGTCCTCGTCTCCATCGGTGACTCCGTCGTGATCGTGGTCGGCCTTTGTTGGGTTGGTGCCGAGATTGATCTCATTGAGGTCACTCAACCTGTCCCCGTCCGTGTCGACCAGAGTTGGATCACTTTTGTGTAGCTTGATTTCGTCGGTATCAACGAGGCCATCTCCGTCGGTGTCAGTCAGATGGGGGCTGGTTTTATAATTATTGATTTCGTCGCCGTCACTTAAGCCGTCTCCGTCTGTGTCACTGATAACCGGGCTGGTTTTATGTTCATCAAGCTCGGCCGCATTTGAGAGGCCGTCGGAGTCGAAGTCTTCCTGTCCGTCAATGATTCCATCGCCATCGGAGTCTCGGGTCAGCGGTTTAGTGCCCAGAACATTGATTTCGACACCGTCATTAAGTCCATCGTTGTCGGTATCTGCGACCATGGGATCGGTTCTCTGGATTGGCCCCGTACGATCCCGTACGTACTTGAGTTCCTCCACGTCTGATATTCCGTCGGAGTCGGAGTCTTCAAGGGTATCAACGATTCCATCCCCATCAGAATCGATCTTTAACGGATCAGTACCCAAGATGTTCACCTCGGAACCATCATTGAGACTATCCTGGTCGGTATCGGCCAAATTGGGGTCAGTTTTGTGCTTGTTGATTTCATCGCCGTCACTGAGGCCGTCCTGATCACTATCCTCCAATGAAGGATCGGTTTTGTGGATGTTGATTTCATCGGCGTCTGTTAGCTCGTCATTATCTGTATCCGCATTTTTTGGGTTTGTGTTATGGATGTTGATTTCGTCTGAATCGTCCAACCCGTCTCCATCTGTATCTGCTTTTGCTGGATCGGTTTTGTAAGTGTTCAACTCAACGATGTTGGCTAGTCCGTCTGAGTCAGCATCTTCGTCGCCGTCCAGAAACCCGTTTCCGTTGCTGTCTTTTTTGAGCGGATTAGTCGAGAGTATGAGTAATTCAATTCCATCGCTTAAGTTGTCTCCATCAGTATCGGCCAGCAATGGGTTAGTTCTATGCTTTTTCAATTCATCGGAGTCGGTTAATCCGTCGGAGTCGGTATCTTCTTCTCCATCAGGAAATCCATCCTTGTCTGTATCGGCTGTTAACGGGTCGGTGTTCAACTGAATCTCACTGCCGTCAAGCAGCGAGTCGTTGTCCGTGTCCGCATCCAGAGGATCGGTCTTGTGGATCGATAATTCATCAAGGTTGGTGAGTCCGTCTTTGTCAGCATCTTCGTATGCATCAAGGACTCCGTTGCCGTCAGTGTCGGCGAGGGACGGGTCTGTTTTCAGCCTGTTTACTTCAAGCCAGTCGGTTAATTTGTCTTGGTCGGTATCGGCGATTATTGGTGAAGTGCCATACTTGTTGATTTCCTCCAAGTTCGTCAGGCCGTCAGAGTCAGAGTCTTCATTTCCGTCTGTGATGCCATCGTCATCGGAGTCCCGTGACAACGGGTTCGTATTCAAAACATTCACCTCAACACCGTCGCTGATGCCGTCATCGTCTGAATCGACCACTGCGGGATCGGTTTTAAGAGATATTTCCTCACCGTCATCGAGACCGTCCTGATCAATATCTGCTATCATTGGTGGAGTGCCAAACGTATTGCATTCATCTGCATTGCTCAATCCGTCGGAGTCCGTGTCCTCATCGCCATCACGTATTCCGTTGTCATCGGTGTCATCCATAAGTGGATCCGTTTCGGTGATATTTGTTTCCACCCAATCGTTCAGGTTGTCTCCATCAGTATCGGCCAGGGACGGATCTGTATTTAGGGCCACTTCCTCAGGATCGGTCAGTCCATCCTCGTCGATATCTGCAAACAATGGGTGTGTGCTGTGAATGTTGAGTTCATTAGCATCGGACAATCCATCCCCGTCAGAGTCTTCATCCCCGTCACTGATGCCATTCTCATCGGAATCCAGAACCAACGGTTTTGTGTTCGTGACATTGACCTCATCTCCGTCGATTAAGCCATCCTGATCTGTATCTGCTGCTTTCGGATTGGTGTTGTGGATACTCAACTCATCCCAATCACTAAGCCTGTCCCCGTCAGAATCCTCATCACCATCGTTCGTCCCATCGCCATCGGTGTCTTGTGCCAATGGATTGGTGCCAAGGACGGTTATCTCGATTCCGTCTAGGACTGAGTCCCCGTCGGTGTCCGCCACCATGGGATCAGTTTTGTGGATAGGTCCAACCCGATCACGGATGTACTTAAGTTCCTCCACATCGACTATGCCATCGTTGTCCGAGTCCTCAAGGGAATCTATGGTGCCGTTACCATCAGTATCGATTTCCAGTGGATCTGTTTTTAGAATTCTCAACTCATCCCAATCACTAAGCCAGTCCCCGTCAGTGTCCTCGCTCATTGGGTTGGTTTTGTGGATGTAAATTTCTTCTGCATCGGAAAGACCGTCCGAGTCCGAGTCCTCTTCGCCATCCGTAATTCCGTTGCGGTTGGAGTCCTTCAACGCCGGATTTGTGCCAACAACGTTCACCTCGTCAGCATCCTCGATTCCATCCTCGTCGGAGTCTTTACTCAGCGGATTCGTGCCCAAAACATTCACCTCGGTACCATCATCAATTCCGTCCAGGTCTGTGTCGCTCACCGTCAAGGCAGTGCCGTGTTTGTTGAGTTCTTCTGCGTCCGTAAGCAAGTCCCCGTCGGAGTCCTCGTATCCGTCGGTTATGCCATCCTGATCAGTGTCTTCGGATAACGGATCAGTTTGCAATATGTTATACTCTACACCGTCACTGAGGCCATCCCTGTCAGTGTCTACATCCGATGGGTCTGTGATGTGAACATTGACTTCATCCCCATCAGTCAGGCCATCTTGATCAGTGTCTTCGGATAACGGATCAGTTTTGTGGAGCATCACTTCGTCGCCATCACCTAGTCCGTCCATGTCAGTATCTTTTACCGTTGGATTGGTTTTGTAGATGTTCAACTCATCGCCGTCATTGAGACCGTCAAAATCAGAATCAGGGCTAGTGGGGTCTATGTGTTCCCACCAAAAGACAATTTTATACCATCCACTTAAATCAGTACCCTCAACTATGGCTTCAACATGCACTTCGATGGGCTCGGGTGAGCTTTCCAAAAAAACAGCAACAACTCGAAAATCCTTTCCGCCGTCTTTAGGTGAAACAACTGTTCCAGGCCTAAAAGCCGCTAATAACAGTTCATAAAAATCAGTTTCCTCAGCATCCAGTTCAAACATGAATACTTGCGCTTGTGATTCTTCTGACCAATAAGATGGGGTTATTTCTATAGTGTGAACATATTCCCCAACCCAGTCTATCTCAAAACCGTTAGTTAGCCCGTCGTTGTCATCATCCTCATCAATATCAAATACCCCGTCACCGTCGGAGTCTGCATTATTAGGATCACTATTGCCTAATCTAGTTTCCCACCAGTCGAGTAAGCCATCATTATCCGTATCCGGCGAAAGTGGATTCGTGTTGTGGATTTTCAGCTCGTCACCATCGCTGAGATGATCACCGTCTGTATCAGGATCCGCTGGATCGGTTCGATGGGTGTCGAGTTCTTCGACATTCGAAAGGCTATCACCGTCGGCGTCCTCATCACCGTCAATTGTCCCATCCCCATCGGTGTCAGGTTTCGTAGGGTCGGAGAGGGCCCATCCATAGCCGTCGATCTCGATGATCTCAGCGATGTTGAAGAAATCGACAACATGAACACTATGAACCTCATCGCCGTCAGTGAGTCCGTCGCCATCGGTGTCTTGAGCCATTGGGTTCGTGCGCAAGCGCATCTCGCCTCCGTCATTTAACCCGTCTTGATCCGTATCTTCTTTATCGTCAGTGATGCCATCGTCGTCGGTGTCGTTTTTTAGAGGATCGGTTTTTAGGGTGTACAGCTCGTAGGCATCGGTAAGATCGTCTGAGTCGAAGTCCTCATCACCGTCAATAATCCCGTTACCATCCGAGTCGCGTTCCATGGGGTTAGTCTTCAAGACATCAATCTCATCGCCGTCAATTAACCCGTCACCATCACTATCTGCCACCTTGGGGAGTGTTTTGTAGATGTATAACTCATCCGCATCGCTTAACCCATCTGCATCGAAGTCCTCGTCTCCATCAATAATATCATCCCCATCTGAATCTGGATCAGTTGGATTTGTGCCCAGCAATAGCACAATCTCATCTCGGTCAAAAAGACCATCATGATCCGAGTCGGGTAGGGCAGGGTTTGTGGAATGGGTGTTTATTTCGTCGAAATCAGTTAGCTCGTCATTATCTGTGTCCGCAGTTTTTGGATTTGTGTTATGGACATTGATTTCTTCTGCATCGCTTAAGCCGTCCGAATCGGTGTCGTCCTTGCCATCCATGATTCCATCCCCGTTGGTGTCTTTGATCAACGGGCTTGAATCCAGCACATTCACCTCGATTCCATCACTGAGTCCGTCTTGGTCTGTATCAGTCTCGAGTGGCTTTGTCTTGTGGGTGTTGATTTCTTGGCCGTCACTCAGGCCATCTCCATCACTGTCTGCTTCCTTCGGGTTAGTATTGTGAATGTTTACTTCTAACGAATTGCTTAAGCCGTCTGAGTCGGAGTCTTCATCCCCGTCATTTGTCTCGTTTCCGTCTGAGTCCATTTTGAGGGGATCGGTGCTTAATTCATTCAGTTCAATGTTGTCATTCAGTCCATCCCCGTCTGAGTCGGCTTTGAGGGGGTCGGTTTGAAACTCCACCTCATCTCCGTCATCTAGGCCATCCTTGTCGGTGTCAGCTTCGTTGGGCTTGGTGTTAAGGAAATTCAGTTCTCTTGAGTCGCTAAGTCCGTCCGAGTCAAAGTCTTCATCTCCATCAATTGTTCCATCCTCATCGGTGTCAGCCTTCAAAGGATTGTAGTCCAGGATATGAAACTCATCGCCGTCAGCGAGTCCGTCCCCATCGGTGTCACTAATGGAAGGATTAGTTTTGTGGGTGTTTATCTCATCTCCGTCGCTTAGGCCGTCCTGGTCTGTATCCGTTACTTTTATAGCTGTTCCGGTTTTATTGAGTTCATAGGCATCACTTAGTCCATCGAGGTCTGAGTCCTCTTCGCCGTCAATTATTTTATCCCCGTCGGTGTCAGCTTTGATCGGATCTGTGCCAACAACGTACACCTCAACTCCGTCACTCAATCCATCCTTGTCGGTGTCAGCTTTGTTAGGGTCGGTCTTGTGGGTGTTTATCTCATCGCCATCAATAAGGCCGTCCCTGTCGCTGTCCTGTACCTTGTAGTCAGTCTGATAGTTGTTTAGTTCATCGGCATCGGTAAGACCGTCTGAGTCGAAGTCCTCATCTCCATCGTTCGTGCCATCACCGTCGGTATCGTCTTTTAAGGGATTTGTGCCCAAGATATTAAATTCATCGCTGTCACTTAAACCGTCATCATCTGTGTCGAGTTTAAGAGGGTCCGAACCTTTATATTCAAGCAAATATCCTATTGGGCGATTAAAATCAGATATGGATACAGTATCATTCCAACCAAAGTGCGTTCCATAAATGTCTTGAGAACCCGTATTATAATATTTTTTGTATGCTGCAGCTCCATAAATTTGTAAATAATGCTCCTTATTATTACTGTTGTCCGGCTCGGATCCCCCACTAATCCAATGACTATAATTCCAGTCTTCTCCGGTTACCCACTCCCATTCCCCTTCTTCATTTTCATCGGTTCCTCCAATCCACAAACTGGGAACTTCTGTATGCATTCTGTTTATTAAATTAAATATAATAATATTTTCAGATGCATCTGTGATTGTCGCGAGATGACCGTTCCTTTTTTCAGCATCCAATTTAGCTTCTTCCCAGCTATATTCGCCTTTCACAACAACATAATTCTTTTCCTTACCATTTGAAATTCCATCGTTGCCTGTGTCAGTTGAGTTTGGGTTAATTCTGTGTGCGTTGATTTCATCTGCATCGGTAAGACCGTCTGAGTCGGAGTCTTCATCCCCGTCAATAACTCCGTTGCCATCCGAGTCAGGTTCCACAGGGTTAGTGTTCAAGACATGAATCTCATCGCCGTCAAGCAACCCATCCTTGTCGGTGTCTGCCAACTTGGGCCTTGTTTTGTGTGTTATCAACTCATCAGCATCGCTTAATGTATCTGAGTCGGAGTCCTCGTCTCCATCAGTAATGCCATCTCCGTCAGTATCCTTTTTCAAGGGATCAGTTCCCAGTATGCTCACTTCCATTTGATCGGTTAACCCGTCCTTGTCACTATCCGTCTCCAAAGGGTTAGTTTTGTGGATATTGATTTCGTCGCCGTCGTTTAGTCCATCGCCGTCGGTGTCACTCGTCAAAGGTAGGGTTTTATGATTGTTTACCTCGTCGCCGTCGTTTGAGCCGTCATTGTCCGTGTCTTTTACTACCGGACTTGTGTTGAGCATGAACTCATCTGAATTACTTAAGCCATCGGAGTCAGCGTCTTCATCCCCATCTTTTATGCCGTTGTTGTCTGAATCCTCGGTGAGAGGGTTTGTTTTTAAGACATTTAGCTCAAATCCGTCGGCTACTCCGTCATCGTCTGTATCACGCAGGCTTGGGTTGGTCTTATGCTTATTGAGTTCATCTGAATTACTCAAGCCATCTAAATCGTAGTCTTCTTCCCCGTCATTTGTGCCATCGCCGTCCGAGTCAGCTTTCAGGGGGTCAGTGTTAAATACGGTCAGTTCGATCCGGTCACCAACGCCATCATCATCTGTGTCAGTCTTCAGGGGATCAGTTTTGAGTGTTATCTCATCCCCGTCACTGAGTCCATCCTGATCCGTGTCGGCCAACTTGGGATTAGTGTCGTGAATGTTGATTTCATACGCATTAGTCAGGCCGTCTGAGTCTGGGTCTTCGTTACCGTCGTTTGTCCCGTCTTTATCAGTATCTTGGGATAAGGGGTCAGTTCCAAGCTTCACCTCGGCACCGTCAAGAAGTTGATCATTATCGCTATCAGAATCATCAGGATAGGTTTTATGGATATTGATTTCATCCGCATCGCTGAGGCCGTCTGAGTCTGAGTCTTCATTGTTGTCATTGATTCCGTTGCCGCTGGAATCGATTTTCAAAGGATTAGTCCCAATTCTCACTTCGTCGCCGTCCTTGAGTCCGTCTTTGTCTGTATCGTCGTCAACAGGATCAGTCTTGCGGTTGACTTCATCACTGTCACTCAGTCCATCCTGATCACTATCCTTCAATAAAGGATCGGTTTTGTGAATGTTGATTTCATACGCATTAGTCAGGCCGTCTGAGTCTGAGTCTTCGTTACCGTCGTTTGTCCCATCTTCATCAGTATCTTGAGATAAGGGGTTAGTCCCAAGCTTCACCTCGGCACCGTCAAGAAGTTGATCATTATCGCTATCAGAATCATTAGGATTGGTTTTATGGATATTGAGTTCATCCGCATTACTCAGGCCGTCAAAGTCAGAGTCTTCGTCGCCATCACTGATGTCATTGCCATTAGTGTCACGATCCAGTGGGTCCGTGTTCAGGACCTTTACCTCGTCGCCGTCGTTGAGACCGTCCTGGTCGGTATCCGCCAGCATGGGGTCAGTATGGTGTTTGTTTATCTCCTCACCGTCATTAAGGTTATCTTCATCCTTATCATCCAAATTTGGATCAGTTTTGTGGAGGTTAAGTTCATCGGGGTCAGATAGCCCATCGCCATCCGTGTCCGACAGGAGAGGATCAGTTTTATGAATATTGATTTCGTTGCCGTCATTTAATCCGTCACCATCGGTGTCATCATTAATTGGGCTGGTGCCGAAACGATTGCACTCATCCGCATTCGTTAGACCGTCGGCGTCGAAGTCTTCACCACCATCAATGACCCCATCCCCGTCGGTGTCGCTTTTCAGTGGATCGCTTTTCAGGATGTTGACTTCGGTTCCATCACTAAGCCAGTCTTGATCGGTATCCAACTCGTCAGGTTTGGTCTTATGGATAAGGATTTCATTTGCATTGGATAGGCCGTCAAAGTCCGAATCCTCGTCCCCGTCGTTTGTTCCATCCCCATCGGAGTCGATTTTCAAAGGATCGGTACCTAGGACTTCGACCTCGGTTCCATCACTGATCATGTCGTTATCAGTGTCAGTCACTGAGGGATTGGTTGCTAGGGCCACCTCCTCGCTGTCGCTTAGGCCGTCCTTGTCAACATCGGCCTCGATTGGGTTGGTCTTATGGATGTTGATTTCCTCACCATCACTCAGGCCGTCCTGATCCGTATCTGCTAAATTATATTCGGTGGGATGGATGTTGAGTTCATCAGCATCACTAAGACCGTCACCGTCGGAGTCTTCGTCTCCATCTAAAATTCCATTCCCATCGGAGTCTTCATGCTCCGCCCGCGTGCCAACCACATTCACCTCATCTCCGTCATTCAACCCATCCTTGTCTGTGTCAGCTTCCTTCGGTTTTGTGCCGTATATGTCAAGTTCATCTGAATTGCTCAGGCCATCAAAGTCGCTGTCTTCATTTCCATCATCAACTCCATCTTTGTTCGTGTCCTTATCAAGCGGATCAGTTCCGAGTACATGCACCTCGTCAAAATCGTTCAACCCATCCTTGTCGGTGTCTGCCGAGGAGGGGTTTGTATTAATTTCGATTTCTTCACCATCGATCAGACCATCTCCGTCAGAGTCTATTTCGGCTGGTGCGGTGCCATGAACCATGACTTCATTGTAGTCACTAATTCCATCCTTATCGGTGTCGATTTCAAGTGGATTTGTTTTGAGAATATTCACCTCAAGCCCATCACGGAGTCCGTCTTTGTCCGAGTCGGACCTGTTAGGATCAGTGTGGAACTCTCCACCACCTACATTGTAGGTCTTGTTCAACTCATCTCCATCACTTAAACCATCCAAATCACTGTCAGCTAGCTTTGGGTTGGTATTATGACTGTTGAGTTCAGCTTCGTCGCTTAATCCGTCTGAGTCTGTATCCTCCTTTCCGTCGGCAATTCCGTTGTCGTTGGAGTCCTTCATCAACGGGTTGGTGCCAAGCACGGCCACTTCATCTCCATCAAGGAGGCCGTCCTCGTCTGTGTCAGCGACTGACGGGTTTGTTTTATGAATGTTTATTTCATCACCATCACCCAGGCCATCTTGATCGATATCAGCAATTAAGGGGTTTGTTTTATGAATGTTTAGCTCATCTGCATCACTCAAACCGTCAGAGTCGGTGTCTTCGTCTCCGTCGATGATTTCATTTTCGTTGGAATCTTTAAACAACGGATTGGTGCCAGTGATCCGCAATTCGTCGGAGTCTATCAGTCCGTCCCCGTCAGTGTCTGTTTTTAGCGGATTTGTATGGTGTTTATTAACCTCGTCCCCGTCACTCAGATCATCCTGATCCGTGTCTGCCATCGTGGGATTGGTATGATGAGTGTAGATCTCTTCCGAGTTCGATAGAGAATCGGAGTCTAAGTCCTCATCGCCGTCGATAATTTCGTTTCCATTCGAGTCTTTATCCAGTGGATCCGTGCCAATAATGTGTATTTCAACGCCATCATCCAACCCGTCTGCGTCGGTATCTGATTCAATGGGATTGGTGTTGTGGATGTTGACCTCGTCGCCGTCATCTAGGGTGTCCTGATCCGAATCAGTCGACTTGGCATCGGTGCCGTGGATATTGAATTCGGTGGCGTCTGATAGTCCATCAGAGTCGGTATCTTCCTTGCCGTCAATGATTCCGTTCCCGTCTGAATCGGGAACCGTTGGGAAGGAACCAAGGATCACCTCATCTCCGTCACTTAGGCCATCCTGATCTGTATCTGGCGCCCGTGGGTTGGTGTCGTGGATGTTCAATTCTGCGGCATTAGTCAGACCGTCGGAGTCGGCGTCCTCGTCGCCATCTATGATGTCATCTCCATCTGAGTCTCGAACCAGCGGGTTGGTGCCGATGGTCTTTATTTCATTTCCATCGCTCAAGCCATCGTTGTCGGTATCCTTCTCAAATGGGTTGGTTTTGAGCTCTATTTCATCTTTGTCATCCAGCCCATCCTGATCTGTATCTGCGGCATTTGGGTTGGTTCCATGGACGTTAATCTCCTTGCCGTCGTTCAGGCCATCTGCGTCTGTATCAGGCAAGGTTGGATCTGTTTTGTGGAGGTCTATTTCATCAGTATCCATCAATTCATCTCCATCCGTGTCAGACAGAAGTGGATCTGTTTTGTGAATGTTGATTTCTTCGCCATCACTTAAGCCGTCCCTGTCAGTGTCGCCAAGAAGAGGGTTGGTGCCAAAAAGGTTCAGTTCATTTGCATTAGATAATCTGTCGGAGTCTTCATCTTCATCACCGTCACTTAGACCGTTGCCATCGGTGTCGGCCTTCAGTGGATCGCTTTTAAGGATCTTTAACTCCATTCCATCGTTCACCCGGTCCTGATCTGTGTCAGCCAGTTTGGGGTTGGTTTTGTGAGTGTAGACTTCATCCCAGTTTGTCAGGTTGTCGCCGTCGGTATCGATAGGCTTTTCCAGTTCGTGCAGGGCGGACAATTCGACCGTACTCAAGGCGCGTTTATATAGGCGAACATCGTCCAGTTCGCCTGACCACGAGTAAGGATAATTTTCCTCCTGCCCCGGTCGGCCTCCGAGATAGAATCCGTTACCGCTGATGGGTAATTCAGTTGTTGTTTCAGCAGCCAGTTCGTTGTTCAGGAATAGAGAAATATTCCCGTTTTGTCGCGATAGGACGAAGTGATGCCAATAGTTTAGGGGCATCGTTAAGTTTGCACTGCCAAGCACAACCCCAAAAACAAGTCTGCCTCCCAGGTAAAATTCCGGAACAGGTTTACCTTTTGTCCATTTGTTCAAGGCCAGTTCAAAACCATTAATTGTGTCATTTGCGAATAGAATCTTTCGGGAGCCCTGCTTGTCGGAATCACTCAGTCTTGCCCAGATTGACAGGGTAAAGTCTGAATGGGCCTTCAGAATGCTATCGGTATTTTTCAGCGACAGGGTGCTGTCATCTAAAGAAGCTGATTTGTTTGGCGATAGATTGCGGTCAAAGCCAAAGTTGCTTGCTCCGTTGGAGGGGATTAAGTTGTTCCCGTAGCCGCTCTTATCTTCTGTCGATCCGTTGAAGGGGTAGTAGCCGACCAGTTCCTTGGTTAGGTTTATGTCCTCAGGGGCTTGCGCATTGCCTGTCGATGGGAATACACAGAATGGCAATAGCAAAAGACCAACTATTTTAGCTAAATCCTGCATTGTTTATTTAGTTCTCCGTCTTGTGGGGCCTGATTATTCAGGCTTTCCAGCGGACTTGAACCATTGTTTGCTTGGTTCCGCAGTTTAATGGGCGGTTCACCGTGCAGAGTTGAGCTAGTCTTGGGCCAAGCTGTTCGATTTGTTCGGATTTTATGTGATTTGTTCGGATTGAGCGGTCTTGGTCGCGTGCATTCCGTGAATTCTGGCGCCTAACAGTTATGATGGTAATTGTTACTAAGTGAAATGGCATAAGGGTTGCTTCGAGTCTCTGGGAATGCTGCAAGCAATCTACGCTAGAGAGCCTTACGCGGCCTTGCAAAAAACGCTCGATGCACCGGTGCTGTGTCATCAGGCGATATCCAGTAATTTCGCGAATCTTGAGACTCCGCGGACAGGTTCATATGTGTGCCGGCATACCTACACTGTTGTCTTTCGTCAGAAGGTGCACAAACTTTAATAATAAATCAATAAATGGCTTTTTTGTGGAAGAATGCGCGAACTTATTGGGGTTGCCCTAAAGAAACCTCATAATTTGCCGATATGGCAACCGCGAAGGAGTGCAAAGTAAGGCCGTCCACTCAAACATGATTACGAGAAATCCAACCAAGGCGAGTTATTGTTCATTGCTGGGCTTGCTATCTCTGTGCCAGTTGCCGGCCTATTCCGGCGCTCCGTTGGATTGGGCGTTTACAACCGTTTCACCTACGATTTGGAGCAAGGGGGAAATTGTTGCTTCTCCTTCCGTGGGGAACAATGGGCTAGTTTATGTCGGTGCAAAGGATTACACCTTTTATGCGGTTGATTCGACCAGTGGCAAGGTGGCCTGGAAATATAGGACTCATGGAGCCATCTCTTCCTCGGCCGCAATCGACAGCAACTCGGTTGTCTATTTCGGATCGGAAGACAGTTTCATTTACGCACTGAAAGGTTCCGATGGGGTGATGCGCTGGAAATATGAGACCGGAGGCAAAGTCAGGTCATCACCTACGTTGAGCAATCTGGGGATCCTTTATGTGGGATCAGATGACAAAAACGTTTACGCTTTGGATACTGCTGACGAAGGTAAAAAACTCTGGAAGTTCACTACGGGCGACAAGGTGTCGTCCTCCGTGGCGCTTGCCGAGGGCTTGTCCATCTTTGTTGGGTCGGAAGACGGTTTCGTCTATTCGCTGGATGCCTACACTGGGGAAAAAAAATGGGCGTACAAAACATCAGGCAAGATTACCGCTTCCCCTGCCATTGCGCGCAACAATACGATCATCGTCGGTTCGGAAGACAATTTTTTGTATTGTTTGAATGGGCGGACTGGTAAGCTAAAGTGGAAAACTTTTTTGAATGGTCCCGTCAAGTCGTCGGCAGCGATTGGCCCATCCGGAAGAATCATTGTTGGGGGAGGAGGGGAGCAAATTTACCAGTTGGACCCTGAGGATGGTGGAATTGTCCGGCGGTACAAGGCTCGTGGTATAATTAATTCCTCTCCGGCTGTTGGCATGAATGGAATCATCTATTTTGGCTCCAACGACAGGCGGATTTATGCGGTGGGGTTAGATGGCCAGAAAGTCTGGTCACACCAAACAAGCGGTAGGGTTGTTTCCTCGCCTGCTATTGGTCCGGATGGTAGGGTGTACATCGGTTCGGAAGATCACAATCTTTACGCCTTCAACGATAAGTCCGGAGATGATGTGCTTGGCCCGGCAGTTTCCCCTTGGCCCATGTTTGGTAAAAATAGCAGGAGGCTGTCTGGGCTGATTGAGCAGAAAAACGAGGTTGCTCCTCGCATCGTTTTTCAGCCTCAGTCACAGACCAGACCGCTTGGTCAACGGGTCGCACTCATTGCCGAGGTTCACGGGCAGGGACCATTCGAATACCAGTGGTACAAGGACGATCAACCAGTCACCGGGCAAATTGTCGACACGGTTACGGTTGAGGAGGTCAAGGTGGCGGCAGAAGCGGATACTGGGATCATTGTATTCAACAACACGGCCGTCCTTATTATTCCAAAGGCTTCCAATAACGATTCAGGAGACTACTATGTGGATGTTAGTAATTCTTATGGAATCACGCGCAGTTTCGATACGACCCTTACCATTACCAAGCCGCAGCCGGCCCAGATCGTGTTAAATCCGAAAGCGCGAAAGGGCGAATACGGCCACACTATCGAGTTAAAAGTAACAGCAAGAGGTTCGGGTCCGGTGGGTTTCGAATGGTACAAAGATGGGCAATTACTTGATCCTGTCGATCCGGACTTGAATGGAGTTGAAGTGTTAAATGATTCAGAATGGACTTCGCCTGCTGAAATAGTAAACGATTATTCACCCGAGACAGGCTACTATTCTATTTTAACATTTACATCCCTTCAAACCAAAGATGCGGGGTTGTACTATGCAAAAGCTGAAAATGAATACGGTCTGGCGTTGAGTACGAAGGCAAAACTCTCGGTTAAAGGTACTTCCAGCTTGTTTGAATTTACCAATAGCAAACTTGAAGATGACGGCTACTTAAGAGTCGATGCGGTTGGACCTATAAATCACAATATTATTATTCAGGAAACATCCTCTACCTCCGGTTTTATGGTATGGAAAGACATCATGAATATTTCATTGAATAAGCCATTGCCTCGGAGAGATCATGCAGACGGGCAGCCTGACCTCGGGAAAGCTGAATTGAGACTCCCAGTGTTTCCTGTCGGTGAAGTTTTGAAACAGAAAAAAGTGGAGATTGCCGTTCAACTGAGCAAGATGGCAATCGCAAAACGGATTAGTGATGAGCAGGGTATTGAGGTCGATCCAGATAGTCTTGAGGTCGAATTGATTTTCATCCTTTCCCGCGGTGATCCCAAGGAACAGCAAATTGAACAGGGATACCCGATCGATCCCGACGATCCAGCCGTCTTGAGGGGGCTAGACAAGGGCAGTTTCTTCCGGTACAGGCTTGTCGAGGCATCCGTCCCCGCGCCCTGATTTTTATAAAGGCTTTTTTTTGGCCAAGCTCCTGCCTGCCGTGTAGGGTGCGGCTCGTGAACTTCGTCCGGCCAGTCTCATTAGTTGCGTTTGTTTTGACCTTGGGTGCCGTCGCTGGCGACTGTGCCGCTTGGCCAAGCTACCGCGCCGGGATGGGGCGCGCCGGTTTCTCGAGTCAGACACTCTCCTTCTCCGCGACCGAGACCTGGCGTCGTGACCTTCCGGCACCCAGCCCGGCTTGGACT
>Ga0066866_10000550_pt1 | contig 14528 bp, 9 predicted proteins | sample ETN01SmetaG_3_FD_66435 | JGI IMG/M metagenome (GOLD analysis project Ga0066866, IMG submission 66435) | Marine microbial and viral communities from oxygen minimum zone, Eastern Pacific Ocean - ETNP2014F12-01SV263 | ecosystem: Environmental > Aquatic > Marine > Oceanic ...
TGAATGCCGGTTTCCAATTCGATCTCGTCCAGCAGCGCGAACTTGGCGGTCTCGTCGAGCGCGAGGGATTGCATATAAAATGTCGTGACGTGTCGCGGATCGCCATCATCGACCGGATCTACTTTTTCATTCTCGGAAAAAGTCATGTACAACGTGCCGTCGCTAGTGACCTTGTACGTTTGCGGCCAACTGCTGGGCTGCTCGACGGAATCAACGAGGAACGCCTCAAGCCCATCGTACGAACTGGCGTCGAGCCAGTTACCGTCCCACTTGTGCTCTTCCGTCCAGTGCGCACCTTGGGTGTAGAGCAACGCGCCACCGTGCGACGTGCCGATCAGCGTCCCTGGAATCGGCGTCGCGTCGCGTACCACCGGGTGGGACATGTCGGTGTAATCGACCACATGCAACTCGTAGCTCGTGACCCAGTAACCACGCGGCTGGGGAACCGGTATCGGCTCGGGATTATCGATCGGCCCGTCGGGATCTTCCGGATCCGGTTTTGGCTTATCATCCCCTTCCTTGTCATCTTCGTTAGGTTGAATCTCGACGTACTCGGAGTGCTGACTGCTAAGATACACCATACCGTTGTCGCTGAGGACCGCCTCGCTGAAATTCCAGCGGTTGGCGTATTTCTTTTTGCCGTCCTCGTTTTGCTCAACTGAGAGGTTGACAGAAGAGGCCAAGCTTGGCTTGGCCGAGTCGGCAACGTCGAAGCAAAGCAGTTGCCCGGCGCTCCCGCCATAGTAGCCAGGCCACCAGACGTCCCCCTCCATCATACCACCATCAATCTCCGGGCCACCACGCCAGCCCCAGTAGCGGTAGCCGCCAGCGTTGGACCACAGCAGCTTGCCTGCGCTTGGCCAATTGGCCTTGAACTGGTTGCTCCAGCCCATGTCTTCATCAACCAACGCGAACTCACCGATGACAACTAATTCCGGCAACTTAGCCAAATCTATCACCGTCAGGAAAACGTTTGGCTCGGGCTCTTCCGGTTCCGGTTTGTCTTCATTTCCATCGCCATCATCATTCTCCGGTTTATCCAGATCCGGTTCGGGATTTGCAGCCTGATAGGCCTGTGTTTGCAAAAGGTACAATTTGTTCCCGTTCACCGAGGCGCCCGAGAGGTAGGCCGTCTCCGGCAGAACCACCCGGCTAAGCGCTCGGTCGGGATCCTCTTGCAAAGCCACCCGAATGGACGGCCCGCCTTGCTCACCGAAGTACCAGTTCGAGCCCTTGGCCAACTGCAACAGATAGTCGCCGGTCGGAATAACCTGGTCGACCGTCCACGCCAACTCAACTTCACTCTTCACGACTGGGTTGTCGCGGTCGGTGGCATCCACCGAGAGCAACTCCTGCCCAGAGATTGACATGATATAATCCTGATACTCGGTGGCGCGGCGCGGCTGCAGCGCGTGCTCGATGACGCCGCGCTTCTTCAGTGTCTTCTCGTTTAGATCGATGATTTGCACGTTCTTGGCGTAGCCGCCACCTGCCTCGTGACCCTGATACGGCACAAGGATCAGCCCGGCGTGCGGCAGCACGGTGAAGGCTTTCTCATCGTACTGCGCCTCGCTCCACGACCACCGATCACCCATGGTGACCTTATCGAACAGCTTCGGGTTGGTGACATCGCTCACATCAAATAACGACACAGCCACCCGGCGGGAATTGTCCGTGTCATCAACTCCGATCGAAACCAGTCGGTCGCCCAGTGGCTGGATGTAAGTGGACCAGCCCGGCACCTCAAGTTCTCCCTTGATCGCGGGTTTGCGAGGGTCGGAGAGATCCACAATCCACAGCGGGTCGATCCGCTCGTAGGTGACGATGTACACCCGATCAGCGTCGAATCGCGTGGCAAAGAGACGCTCGCCCTTGGCCAAGCTCAACTCGCCAAGTGCCTTGGGCTTATGCGGATTCGCCAAGCTGAACGTCTCAAGCGTAGTCAGCCAACGGCTTCGATTGTCACTGCTATTGCGGTTCAATTCCTCCGAAATGACCGTAAGCGTGTCGCCGCTTAAGCGCATCTTAAACTTGTCCGCCACCCGACCGGCCGTCCGGATGGTGGCCGCCTCCTTCATCGTGCCGTTCGGCGCAGAGATGTCGATACACCGCAGATCGGTCTTATAGTAATTATTCGGGATCGAGGTGGATACGAACAAGAATTTATCGGTAGCATAGATGTCGTTGTTGTAACCACTGTAGAAAACCGTCTCGCGCGCGACCGGCTTGGCGGGGGTTTTCAGGTCGAACGCCGACACCTGTGTGCCGTGCTCCCATCTCGTGTACGTGTCACCAGTCTCAGGATTGACGGCTTGTTTCGTAATATATGTCTGCGAAGCGATGTAGAGTGCGGTGCCAACAAGGCGGCTCTCGCGGATGTAACCCTTCACCGGCACACTGGCCTCGATCACCGGCGTGTTGCCGGCGACATTGACAATAATCGCCTGACTCTCGGCGTCGTTGCCCCACCAGTTGCAGCCATCTCGGACGAGCAAAATCACATGGTTGTCACCGAGCGTGTACATCTGCTCGCCTGCTGCCGGCATCGGCAGCACACCGCGAACGACCGGGTTGCCCTTGTCCTTGAGATCGATCACCTGCAGACCACGTAGTGTGTTGAAAAAGTAGAGCGTGCTGTTGTGAATACTCCAGATGTCCGACTCAACAACATCGCGCTGCCCGCCCCCATCGTCCTTATTGGCATCCCCTGCCTCGGCTACGGAATCAAGCTCGTTGCCTCGACCGGGTGCGGGAGCCAAGCCGTCTCCGCCTTCATCCTTTTGCCCATTGAAGTCTGTCGTGCCCTTGTAGAACGCCGCCGGCAACTCGTCCTTGTCGTCGCCCCGGACGCGGAGGATTTCGTTGGCTTTCGTGTAGGCAATCCGGATCACCAGCAACCCGCCGGAGCCATCCACCCGTTCAACCGCACGCGGCGCCCAGTTTCCCATGCCCAGTCGCGATCGCCCCTCCAGCGTAACTTTTGTTACGCCTCTGGGCACACGCACCGTTACCACCACCTCGCTGACTTCCAGTTGAATGCTGATGATCTCCGGTCGGGCATCCTCCGGCCCAGCCAAACCGGTGGATACCGGAATCATTCCCGGCATGCCGAAAAGCAACCCGGAAACCAACGCCAACGCCGAGATGCCTCGGCAAAAAGACTTGAAACAATGCAAACGATTCATAATTCCAGCCCGCTGGAATAGCCCTTTCTCGAAAAGAGACGAGCGACGGCGACCAGACACCCTTTCGGTCAAAACGTCAAGGTGTGAAAAGACTGGTGAATTGTGACTTTCCCTGTTGAATGGTTTGTATATCTTCATTTTCTGATTATTACTAAAATTAGTTATTTTATTGAATTTCAACGATTTACCACAAAAAATCTAACACCAACTCGTTTTTAAGCGGCCAGCCGCACCCGCTTTTTGCGGGTGCAGCCTGTGTTTTGGTGTGTTCTCTACTGTTAACATGCCCTCGAGAAATCATTGAAATGGGTCTGTGCCACTCATTGGTTCCACTATTTACTTAAAACTTTATATCATTTTTGCGCACCCCACCGATAGCACGGCTGCGATTGTTGTGATTAGGAGGTGCTTCATTTTCGTGGCAAATTCTTGATCTTTATTCCTCCTTGGTCATCCAAAAGGATTTCTATGTTATTCCTTCAGCTTTCAATCCTTTACGTTCACCCGATAATATTGACGTTCAAAAAGAGCCTCTCGATAATCAGTAAACATCATTTCTGAACCTGTCCCTTCAATCGTATCCACAAGATTCCACTTCTTTAAATCATCGGCAGCTTGAATCTCATACTTCTGACCCTTAACGGTTTTAAAATTAAAGCTGAAAGGGGACTTTGAGGTTGGAATATCCAGTTCAGGAGCCACCGATTTTTGGGGTTTGCTTTCTGGATCACTAGGATTGGTAATTGCAGCCCCGTCAGTTGATTTGCCATCACCATCGGGATCGCCCAGTTCTTCGCCATTACTTGAACCATCACCATCAGAATCCTTGGCTGCTAACACACTGTTCCAGAAAGAAGCGTTACTTCCACGACCAACCACTGATTCAACTGAAAGCCCAAACGAGTTTCGCGATCCGCCATATGAAGAGTTATGGCAATTGAGACATCCAAATTTATTTCCGTTTGGGATTTGTTTAACTCGCCAAGGACGAGCGTTTGGTAGTGTAATTGAAAGAAAATACACCGACACGAATAAGGCTAAATTAAAGCTCGAAGTGAGTTTAAGTTTTAGATGTCTCATTTTCCTTCAGCTTTCAATTCTTTAGCTGTCTTGGCTCCGTGCTTGCGGGGAGAAGGTCGGAGACCTCTGGACCCATATTTGTTTTAATTTTTTCATATTATTCGCAATCTGAACCTAGTTTCCATAAATTCCAATTCCCGAAATTAATTTTACCACCATCACATTCAAATGTAACTGCTTGAGCTACACCATCAATTGTTAAAGTGTCATTCTCATAATTGTAAACATCAGTTCCTGGAATTGCATCCGAAATTTCTAATGAATACCAATCACAATTAGGACCACAATAATATGTGTATCTTGTACCATCCAGGAATTCATACATTGTGTTAGCATCTGCTATGTTTATGGTTGGTGACCATAACCATCTACCTTCAACACTATAATTAGGTTCAATTGTTTCTTTTTTTACCCTGTAAAACGTGCTTTCTCTTAACTCCGCTTCTAGTTCGATTTTCAATTCTTGTGGCCACTGATACTCTTTTGGTAGTGGCTCTGGTAGTTTAACCTCACTCCATTTCTCCATATCTTTTGATTCCTCAACTGCAAGCTTTGGGACTTCGAAAAATGGAACATAATCTAATGTGTCAAAATTCAGCAGATTTGTTTCTGGATTAAAAACGCCAATGATCTCGACCAAGTAACCAGAAATCGATGCTTCAATGCTGTATTTATTAGAATAATAATCTAATTCATATTTTGCGGCGAATTCTTTCGGTGTAAAAATCTCATAACTACCGGTAAGCTCATTAAAAGATTTCAAATTATTCTTTTTGTCAACAGACCAAGTGCGAATGCCTATATCACCATATTTTTGGGTGTACTGATTTAGGATGTTTTTTGCGGAGTTACCAATTACTTCATAGTTCCCCATAAACATCATGTCAGTCTGACGCCATGTCATTTTACCTTTATCCTCAAACCAAATTTCGTGAGGTATATCTGATGAACCTATCCACGGTTGCGGAAATTTCTTTATTGATTCATACCTAGTGTTTTCACTTCTAAATGGTTCGTTAAGATTTACAGCAATTTTAACTTTGCCATCTTCAATAGAGATACTGATTTCAGGAGTTGAATCACCTTCGTTCGATTGAGCTAATAATAGCGAAGGAGTTTGAATTGCTAGAAAGAAACCGAACTGTAGTAGTTTTATATTCACAATTGATAATATCGGGAAAATAAGCTCGATAACTCGAGCGAAATAAAGTCTATCAACTGATTAATAGTTAAGTCAATATCTTTTTCTGATTTTTTTTTCGTCGTTTTTCTGCTCGTTGATGACTCAGCGAGCGCACTTTTTTACCGGAGCGGCCAGTATTCTGGTGTGTTCCCTACTGTTAACACGCCCTCAAGGAATCATTGAAATGGGTCTGTACCATTTTATTCCCCTTTCACCATCTGGAAACTGATCAACCCCAGTTGGCCGCCATCCAGTTCGTTGATGTAGGCCTGGATCTGCACCGTTGCCCCGACTTCCGTAGAAGCGAGCAGTTCCACAAAATAGGATGAAGAGTCCGCTGTCTTGGCTTGGGTGACGGCGACGATTCGATTCAATTCCAAACCGGCCTTGGCCGCCCGTTCCTGGTCTAGGAGGAATTCGACCAAGCGTTTGGCCAATGGTGAATCGGTTTTAATCAGATTCAAATCTGTACTCTCCGAGGTGAACGCAGCAATATTAGCGTCACCCGCTTCTAGCTGATCGACTGGCTCAAGAGGGACGACCGTAACTCCCAGTTCCGATTGGGTGAACGCTGTGAGTACTTCGCTCTTGTTAGTCTTGGGGTTCATCCCCACCTCAACATACAACATCGCCGTCTCGCCTTCCGATGTCGCAATGCTCAGGAAAAGTTGGTCGGTTTCAACTCCCTCCTCCACACTGGAAATCACGTCAACCAGTGACCAGTTTCCTTCAGTGCGCGCATTCAGTTCAGTCAGTGCGAACTCGGCGGAATTGACGAATCGATTCGCATCGGGCATTCCCTGTTCGACGAGCAGGCCAGCATCCGTCTCAAACCACTCTGTGCTCATCGGCACCTCCCAGCGGTCGTCCACGTTTACCTTTGTTACGAACTGGGCACCCGGAATCCCGGCCCCAATGACTTTACCGTAAACGGAAACCGGTTGCCCCTGCTCGTTGTCACCCCGCAACTCGATCAGATAAGTCGGAGCAAATATGGGCGGCAAAAACTCGACAATGGATGCCACGGTGGATTCTTTGATTGAACGCCCCTTGGTGGCCAACTTCGCCAGCACGATGTTGGCCATGTCCTTGGCCAACTTCCCGCTTGGCTCCAGTGGTTTGCCCCCACTGTGTCCGAACGGTCCCGGCGAGGCCAACGCCTTCGGGATTAGCTGAATGCGGTAAAACAGGTTACCAGGCCGATCGTTGCGGAAGTCAATCCACTCGATAATCTCGCCCGTGCCCTCGATGCTCTCAACCGTTTTCCAGTTTGCTAAATCAGTTGATGCTTGCACCGATGAGGTGTAATTGTTCGCCCCGAAAAACTGGATCTTCAGCGGTGAGTCCGACTCCGGACCGAGGAAGATCGGCGGGAGCGCAAATATCGGCGGTAGGCCACCCACCACGCTATCCCCGGGGTTCACATGAATCAAATAACGCTCGTTCGCAGCTGCTACGATCGGGCGCTTGGGCAAGGCCGGTTGACGTACAATACTCAGTTCGTAGCCCGACTGGCCCTCCTTGGCCGGAAGCGACTGGGCAAAGTACACCAGCGTGTGCCCCGTAGCCTCATTGCGCTGCACGCGAAACAGTTCCTGATCCGCTCCCTCGAGTGAAATCTCCGAGCCGGTGCTGTCAGAGAATACCACGCCATACGGCGCCCACGAGTCGAGATTCAATCCGCGCCCGAGCGGATCGGCAGGATCGTAAAAAACATCTTTCGGTACCTCGACGGAATACTCGATCAGTTCCTCGGGCAAAAACGCCGGCGAGTCGGCCCAGCTTGGCTTGAGCGTCAACTGATGGCCTGTATCCCCTGCCGTCATGAGAACCTCCCCCTCCTGCCCCTTGGCCATGGTGTACCTCCTGGAAATTAACTCGATCGGGGATGCAACACCCCATTCCGACAATGAACGAAACCGGATCGTATTGTCGGCGGGATCGATCGACCAGACGCCGTGGCCGTCGCTGGTCACAGATATCAGCAACGGGTACTGCGAAAAGAACCGGCCCTCCGGGGAGATGTACAGGACGACTTCCCTACCGATGGAATCGGTACCCTTCCACACCGCTGGTTCCTCGAAAAACTGCCCCTTGGCTAAGCTTGGAAACAGAGAACACAATGCAATTGCAATGGACCACACCCATTGACGCTGTCGGCTCAAAATCATCAAATCAGGCTCTAAAATAGCAGATGGCTCGACCCTGCCAACCAACACGGACGGACGAAACGAGCATCCGTTGCGGTAATCTATCAACTGATTGATTCATGTCAACGGGTTTCATTTTTTTTATTTTTGTAAATAAAATGTGACATTCTACTTTTTTTCAGTTAGTCAGTTGACTGTTTTCTGAATGGTTGAGAAAAAAAGCCAGAACAAGGGTGAAAAAACACGCATTTTACTGTTGAACACCGCTGAGCGGTTGTTCGGCCAGAACGGCGTAACAACCACGTCATTGCGAGAGGTGATGAAAACGGCCGATGTCAATATGGCCATGGTCCATTACTATTTCAAAAATAAGGATGGGCTACTCGACGCCATTTTGGAGCGCCGCCTCGTGCCTATCAACCAAGCCCGCTTGAATCTGCTCGGAAAATATGCACTCGAGACCGCTGGCCAACCCATCGCCATGGAGAACATCATCCAAGCCTATATTGAGCCATTCATCCGGTTGCGCGACAATGAGGACAAGGGAGGCGCGGATTTTCTAAAACTCTTCGCCTGGCTCCGAATGGAGCCGAATTTCACTTACCATCAGTTGATGAAAAAACACTTGGGCGATTCGCTGGCGGCGTTCCAAAAGGAACTCAAACGGTCGCTCCCGAATAAAACCGACGAGGAACTCAACTGGAAATGGGCATTCCTTGGAGGAACAGCGGTAATGACGATCACGCTGATGGATCAGATCGACTGGTTCAACGACGAAGGAGACATGGGAGGCAGCGCGGACTGGATCATAAAGAATCTGGTTAGCTACACTGCTGCGGGTTTTCAGTCCAACTTCGCCCCGGAGCCTGTCCCCTCTGCCAAGACGGATTAGTCACACTTCCCAACTTCCAAGCGAACAAGGGGCAGATCAACTGGCGAGCTTAATGAGGTATTTCTGAACACGATCCCGTTCCCCGAAGTGCCGGCTTTTCTGGTAAATTTGATGCAAGTTCGAGCAAATACGCATCAAGGTACGGCGGGGTGTGGCCATGGAAAGAAATCCCGCATCGATGCCGTACCCGCATCGCTTGAGCCGAGCCGCGCAGTCAGAGTGCGTTAAAAAATTACCACCGTTGAAAGCATCGATGTAAGTGGTGAACGCAGGTGACTGCAGCCGCAGGATGAAATGGCCCGGCATCCCGACACCTGTCACTGGGAGGCCAAGCCGGCGAGCAACGAATAGATACACCAAGCACAGGCTGAGCGGATTGCCCAGTCGACGGTCGACCACGCGGTTGAGATAGCAGTTTTGGGGATCGTAGTAGTTCTCCTTGTCACCCCCGAAATGTTCCTTCCGGTAAAGCACCCGGTTGACTGCCATCAATGCGGCGGGGGAGCTTTGATCGGGTTCGCAGACTTTTCGAACAGACTCGGCGAACTCATCAAACTGAGCCTGATAAGATGTCTGGTCGAGTCTGGGGAAGGCGGTGCGAACCAACAACCAAACGCCTTTCTCGAGGTTGAGTTGCTCACCCCCCCGATTGCAAAAGGAGAGAAACTCTCGGTCTGCCTCACTCCGATCCAATTCGGTAAGAATCCGCCAGGAATGTTTCCTAACAAGCCGATCCCGGCTTCCAAGGCCGGACTCCAGCCAAGGCCGGGCTTCAGTGCCACAGTTGAGCAGAGTCTGACGGATGGCCTCAAACACCTCAGGATCGGGGTCTGACAACAGTCGAACCAAAGCAGCCTTGTCCCTCTCGGAGAGAGAGGCAAGTTCGAGTGGATCTGCCAGCAGAGCCTTCATGACTTGGTTGCGACGGATTGTTAGCACCTTGGTGGCATACCGGCAATCAGGAGTTATTCACAACACCGCCAGAAAATCCCTTGTTTTGAGGTCAAAAAGAAAACTCTTTTGACGTATGCCCACAAGTTGGGTTACTCATCCCTGTCCGCAATGGATGCTCGGCTTGCCCAAGCGGCCCGGTGGACGACTGATTTGAGTGTGAACATCGCAGGCATCATTCCCGCGCGTTACGGCTCCTCCCGGTTTCCCGGCAAGCTGTTGAAGCTGCTAGCCGGCAAGCCGGTCATCGAGCATGTCGTTGAGCAGTGTCGCTTGGCCAAGCGACTCGACGAGGTGATCGTAGCCACTGACGATCAGCGGATCGCTGAAGTGGTCGGCAAATTTTGCCGGGTCGAAATGACTCGGGCCGATCACCCAAGCGGCTCCGACCGTGTGGCCGAAGTGGCCAAGCGCTGTAAGTTCGACGCCGTCGTGAACGTGCAGGGCGACGAGCCGATGATCGATCCGAGCGTGATCGACCAAGTGGCAGCGTTGCTCAATGAAAACGAGATATCCACCGCCGCAGTGCGAATCAACGATCCCGACGAATATAACAACCCCAACGCGGTGAAAGTCGTGGTGAGTGCAACGGGCCAAGCTCTTTACTTTTCCCGGCACTCGATACCGTATCTGCGTGGCGTCGCCGATGCACCCAACCAAGAGAAGTTGATGGCTTTCCCGTTATTGAAGCATATCGGCATTTATGGCTACCTCAGGAACACTCTGCTCCAATTGGTGGCCCTGCCGGTTTCGCCCCTTGAGCAGGCGGAGAGTCTGGAGCAGCTGCGAGCGCTGGAGAACGGCATCGCCATTGCCGTCGTGGTGGTGGAACATGACAGCGTGGGCATCGATACCCCGGAGGATCTGCTGCGTGTAAACGAAATTTGGACGATAAAACAGTGAAATATATCTTTGTAACAGGCGGCGTGGTGAGTTCTCTTGGCAAGGGATTGACAGCGGCCTCTATCGGCACACTGCTGGAGAACCGAGGTCTCAAGGTCGCACTTCAAAAGTTCGATCCCTATCTGAACGTCGATCCCGGCACGATGAGCCCGTTCCAGCACGGCGAGGTGTATGTACTCGACGACGGCGCGGAGACCGACCTCGACCTTGGCCACTACGAACGCTTTACCGACTCGAAGCTCACACGGTTCAACAACCTCACCAGCGGGCAGGTTTACCAAAGCGTTCTGGACAAGGAACGGCGCGGCGACTACCTCGGCAAAACGGTGCAGGTTATCCCGCACGTGACCGACGAAATCCAGAACCGCATTCGGGAGATCGGCGACAAGACCGGAGCCGACGTGCTTATCACCGAGATTGGCGGCACCATCGGCGACATCGAAGGACTGCCGTTCGTCGAGGCAATCCGCGAGTTTGCGCTGGGTGCAGGACGCGGAAACGTGCTGTTCCTGCACGTCACATTTGTCCCGTTCATCAACGCAGCAGGCGAGCTCAAAACCAAGCCCACCCAGCAGGGTGTGGCCAAGCTTCGCGAGATTGGCATTACGCCGGACGTGCTGGTTTGCCGCTGTGAAAAGCCGTTGACAAAAGATCTGCGCCAGAAGCTTTCCCTCTTCTGCAACGTACCGTACGAGGCGGTGATCGAGGAACTCGACGTCGAGCACTCCATTTACGAGGTGCCCCTAATGCTACAGTCCGAAGGGGTGGACGAGCTCATCTGCGAGCAACTTGGCCTCGACACCCCGTCGGCCGACATGACGCACTGGCGCGAAGTTATCCGCAAACTCATCGCGCCGCACCACCGGGTACGCATCGCGGTCGTGGGCAAATACGTCGAACTTCAGGACGCCTACAAATCAGTTTATGAATCTGTGATCCACGGTGGTGTAGCCAATGATTGCGGCATCGAGATCGAGCGGATTGATGCGGAGGATATCGAGGAAAAGGGAGCGGCCGAGACACTCAATACCTGCAACGGTATCCTGGTGCCGGGCGGATTCGGCGAGCGCGGCACGGAGGGTAAAATCCAGGCGGCCCGTTATGCACGCGAAAACAACATCCCTTACCTCGGGCTTTGCCTTGGGATGCAGATTGCCACAATCGAGTTCGCTCGGAATGTGCTCAAGCTCGAGGGGGCGCACTCAGCCGAGTTCGACCCCGGCACCGCCCACCCGGTCATCGCCCTGCTGGACGAGCAGCAAAACGTCACCGACAAGGGCGGCACCATGCGGCTGGGCTCACAGCCTTGCAGCCTTGCGCCCGGCTCGCTGACGGCCCAGCTTTACGGGGCTGAGGAAATCCATGAGCGACACCGCCATCGGTACGAGTTCAACAACGCCTACCGCGAGGCGTTTGAGGCGGCCGGACTGGTTTTCAGTGGCACCTCACCGGATGGAAATCTTGTTGAGATCGTCGAAATCGCCGGTCATCCGTTTTATGTAGCCAGCCAGTTTCATCCGGAGTTCAAAAGCAAACCAAACAAGCCGCACCCGCTTTTCGAGGGATTCATTGCAGCAGCCCACGCTTGCGGTCACAATAAAAGCGTGTAGACTGCCTGTTTTTGGTAGAGCCTGTTACCTCTCCTCCGATGGAATATTTACCCCCTGTCATCCTTGCCTCCACCTCCCCGAGACGATCGGAGCTGCTCGGCTCGATGAATATCGAGTTCGAAATCGTTCCCAGTCATGCAGAAGAAATTATGGAAGGCAGCGATTTCATCCCTGACCTATGCGAAACCAACGCCAAAGCCAAGGCCGAGCCGATCGCCGAACTGCACCCGGAATGCCTCGTTATCGCCGCCGACACGATGGTTTACCTCGAGGACGATCTCTTCGGTAAGCCGACCCATATCGACGAGGCCGGACGAATGCTATCCCGGTTGCAGGGACGCACTCATCAGGTGTCCACTGGCGTCTCGCTCATCTATCACAACGAAGAAATCAACAGGACTTTTTCGGTGATCACGAACGTCACCTTCCTCCCTCTCAGCAGGGGACAAATTGATGACTACCTGGCCGGGATCGATCCACTCGACAAGGCCGGTGGCTACGCCATCCAGCAGGACAAACACAAGATCATCAAGCGGGTATCCGGCTCGGTGTCCAACGTGGTCGGCCTGCCAGTTGAACGCCTCAAGGAGGAACTGAACCATCTGTTCGGCGAAAAAGTGGAGGAAGAATGGTAAACCGGGCCAGGAGATTGAACGTTTCCAATCCGACGTGCTGTCCAACTCCCCGCCTCGGCTGTTTCGGGATTGATTCCCGACTGGCCGGAACGTACAAGTCCTGACCTGCCGTACAGGGCCACCCGACCCACATGCTACGCAATCAACGTCTCCTTCAGACCGGCATCAACAAGATGCTCGATGGCGTTGTATCCGCAATCAGCCTATGGTTGGCGCACAAATTGCGTGACATTTCGCAATTTGAAATATTTGGCGGCACGGCAGAGATTGCGCCGTTTGAAGGGTCGTATTTCTGGATCAGTCTTCTGCTTTTCTTCGTGGCACCGCTCGTGCTCGACACACAGGGCTTTTACTCCCGCTCCGCTTGGCCAAGCCGCGCGCAAACCATCTGGCCGCTGGCCAAGACTTCGCTGATCATCACCCTGCTCATCATCGGCGTGATGTTCATGTTCAAGATTCAGCTCACCCGCTCGGTGTTCCTGATCTTTGCCCTGCTCAGCATCGTGTTGGCTTGGGGCAAGGAGGAAGGCTTGCTTCGCTGGCAACGCCGCCGGATGACCCGTGCCGATCTGCAGAAACGAATCATCCTGCTCGGCTCACCGGACGAAACGCAGCATATGCTCAGCCGCGTCGACAATGCCAACGACACGAGCTACCGCGTTGTGCTACAGTTCAACATCGATCACGAATCGATCGAGAGCCTCTTGCGCCAGATGCACGACCATTCGGCCAATGTCGTCCTCATCAACGCCGGCCACACAAAGTTTACCCGGATCGAGCAGGTCATCAACGCCTGCGAACTCGAAGGCGTCGAGGTGTGGCTTGCAGCCGACTTTTTTAACACGCAAATCGCCCGCACCGCAGTTGACGATTTTCACGGTGTCCCCCTGCTGGTGTTTCACTCCACGCCGGCTGCCTCGTTGCAGGGATTGGCCAAGCAGGCAATCGACTTCACTGGCGCAATGGCCATGCTCGTGCTCCTCTCGCCGGTGATGCTGCTGTGCGCACTGGCGGTGAAGTTCACCTCACCCGGTTCGATCCTGTTCCGGCAAAAACGCAGCGGCATCAACGGCCGCCCCTTCACTATGTACAAGTTCCGCTCGATGGCCACCAACGCCGAGCAGCGCAAGCACGAGTTGGCCGCCATGAACGAGATGAGTGGTCCAGTGTTCAAGGTCGGTGAGGATCCCCGTATCACACCAATCGGGCGATTCCTGCGGCGGTTCAGCCTCGACGAGCTGCCTCAGTTGCTCAACGTTCTCCGAGGAGAGATGAGTCTCGTCGGCCCGCGGCCGCTACCGGTGGACGAGACCAAGCGATTCGAAGATCTATCCCACCGCCGCCGCCTCAGCGTCAAGCCGGGCCTCACCTGCCTCTGGCAGATCAGTGGCCGCAATGAGGTCAAGGAGTTCTCCGACTGGGTGCGACTCGACCTCGAGTACATCGACAACTGGTCGCTCTGGCTCGACATCAAAATCCTCCTTCGCACCATCCCAGTCGTTTTCATCGGCACCGGGGCGAAGTGAATCCGCATACCTTTGCGCTTTCACACTTAGGCCACCTCTGCTAAATAGTTTTCCCGTTCAAGGGCATGGAGCTTTTATTCATCGGTTTTGCGGCGGGATTCCTACACGTGATCAGCGGGGCGGACCACTTGGCCGCTCTGGCGCCCTTCGCAGCGCAGCGCGAACCGCAGGCCACTTGGCGGCTCGGCCTGCACTGGGGCCTTGGCCACGCCGGCGGGATCGCATTAATCGGCCTACTCGTCTGGTTGCTCAAGGACACCGCCGCCGCCGAGTTACTCTCCAGCGGAGCGGAGCAACTCGTCGGCGTGATGTTGATCGCCGTTGGCGCGTTAGGCATGAGCTCCCTGTTGCAGCACCGAGTACACACCCACGAGCATGATCACTTTGGCATTAGCCACGCGCACATCCACGCG
>Ga0066866_10000559_pt1 | contig 14418 bp, 16 predicted proteins | sample ETN01SmetaG_3_FD_66435 | JGI IMG/M metagenome (GOLD analysis project Ga0066866, IMG submission 66435) | Marine microbial and viral communities from oxygen minimum zone, Eastern Pacific Ocean - ETNP2014F12-01SV263 | ecosystem: Environmental > Aquatic > Marine > Oceanic ...
GGATTGGTTGTTTGGATCTTTGCATCATTCAGAAAAAATTGACCAATTGAAACTGGGAATTGACAAAAATCAAAAAGATGAAACACATGGCTTAATAAGCTTGTATTTTAATCCATTAAAAGAGATTTTATTAATCACAATAAAAAGATTTAAAAGACTAAACTCAAACTTAAAATCAAAAAAGCATATTTCAATTGGAGTTCATAGATAGATGAAGTTAATACAATTTTTAATAATAACTGTTTTATATATATTATCCTTTGGGCATGCTTCCTTCTCATCTGAGGTAAACATTTATTCACATAGACAACCATTTTTGATTAATCCTTTTTTAGAAGCTTTTACAAATAAAACAGGCATTAAAACTAATGTCGTTTACTCCACCAAAGGCCTTGCACAAAGACTAAAGTCTGAAGGGGAAAACAGTCCTGCTGATTTAGTTTTAACTGTAGATATAGGAAGACTATACATATATGAAGATAACAAATTATTGCTACCAATTGAATCTAAGATTTTAACTGAAAATATACCATCGCATCTTAGAAGCCCACAAAATACATGGTTTGGATTGTCGAAAAGAGCCCGCGTAATTGTTGTTTCTAAAGACCGAGTTAACCCTAGTCAAATAGAAAGAATTGAAGACTTGGCTAATCCCGAATGGAGGGGTAGGATTTGTTCTCGACCGGGAAGCCATGTTTATAACAGAGCTTTAATGGCTTCAATTATTGCTGCAAATGGCGAGAGCAAAGCTGAAAAATGGGCCAAATCATTCGTAGAAAACCTTGCAAGAAGACCTCAAGGCAATGATAGAGCTCAAGTGAAAGCAATTTTTGAAGGTCAATGTGATGTCGCCATAATCAATAACTATTATTTTGGTAAATTAAAATACTCTGAAGACCCTCAACAAAGGGAATGGGCTAAAAATGTAAATTTAATTTTTCCCAATCAACAAAATAATGACAGAGGTGCCCACGTAAATATTTCAGGTGGCGGTGTAGCTAAATTCTCTAAAAACAAAGAAAATGCAATAAAACTATTGGAGTTTTTATCAAGTGAAGCAGCTCAAAATTTATATGGAAAAATTAACTTTGAATATCCCGCTAATCCAAACATAAGTCCTTCTGAAGAATTAATAAGTTGGGGAAAGCCTAGAGAAGATAAAATTCCTATAATAAAAATAGCTGAACTTGCTCCAAATGCTCAAAGAATTATTGACAGGGTGGGATGGTAACCAGTTTAACCATCACGGAAAAGTTTAATCAAATATCAATAGATATTTGGCATTTAGTGCCTTGGATCCTAAGCTTTATTTTAATTGGTCCCGTGATTTGTTTATTTATAACTGCCAGTGGCGATAGTGGAGGCCTTTGGGACCATCTCTATCAAACTGTTTTGATCAAATATGTCCTGAATACGATAAAATTGATGGTAGGAGTCTCAATTATAGTATTAATTTTTGGCGTTGGCACTGCTTGGCTAGTAACAAGGTATGAATTTATTGGGAAAAAGGTTTTTGATTGGATGCTTATGCTTCCAGCCGCATGCCCAGCATATTTGGTTGCTTACGCCTATACAGATTTTTTTGAATACGCTGGACCAGTTCAATCCCTATTAAGGAATTTCTTTGGTTGGCAAAATGCTCAACATTACTGGTTTCCTGAGATTAGGTCTTTAGGTGGAGCTATTTTAGTCATGTCTTTTGTATTATATCCCTATGTTTACGTTTTAGCTAGGACCTCATTTTTAAGATCCCCATCAAGCTTTTACGAAATTGGAAAGCTGTATAACAAAAATATTTTTTTCTCAGTTGGCTTGCCTTTAGCTAGACCAGCAATAATTGCGGGCTTGGCGCTGGTCTGTATGGAGGTTATATCAGATTTTGGTACAGTTGAGTTTTTTACTGTTGAAACACTTACTTTAGGAATTTTTAATGTATGGCTAGGAATGAATAATTTGGTTGCAGCTGCACAAATTTCTATAATAGCTTTCATATTTGTAATTGCTTTATTGTTTATCGAGTTCAAATCCAGAGCAAACAGAAGATTTAATGACAGTTCTCAAAGGCAAACAATTATCAAGAAAGTATCCTTACCTCCCTTAAAAAGCACCTTCAGTGCTTTATTTTGTTTTTTTCCAATATTTATGGGCTTTTTATTACCTGTAATTCTTCTTTTACTTCATAGTTTTAAAACTAGTTACCATCAAGATTGGTCAATTTTATTTAATATAGTATGGAATACGATATTAATTTCAAGCCTTGGAGCAATATCCATTATTGTAATAAGTTCTTCAACGGCTATTATTTCATTTTACAAGGGAAGTAAAATTTTAAATAAGTTTACAGACCTTGCCTCAACTGGTTATGCATTTCCAGGCACCATGCTTTCAATTGGTGTTCTGGTTTTCGCTGGATTTATTGATAAATCATACGTATCAGGCATGAATTTAATAACTGAAAATTCAAAATTTGGATTGCTAAGTGGAACAGTTATTATTTTACTTTTAGCGTACGTAGCAAGATTTCAAGCCGTTGGGTATGGTTCGATTCGCTCTGGATTAACTCAAGTGCCTGAAAATTTAATTGACGCCAGTTACACAATGGGAAAATCTTTTACTGAAACTTTGACACAAATCATTTTACCTTTGATTAAGACTTCAATAATTGCGGGGGGGTTGCTTGCTTTTGTTGACATCATGAAAGAATTACCTATGACACTCCTATTGAGGCCTTTTAACTTTGAAACTTTAGCAACTTATACTTATCAGTTTGCCCATGATGAACTCATTGAACAAGCATCGCTTCCAGCGTTATTAATAATTCTTTCTGGACTAATACCTGTAATATTTATGAATAAATTTTTACGAGATATAAAAATTTAATACCTTTTGCAGTCAAAAGATCTTTGGCATTTTAATGAAGGGGAAATCGACACGGTCTTGTCAGAAGCATTCCAGCCTTGCCTATTATAAAGACACATTTTCATTCCCGTTTCCTTGTCAATTGAAACTTTTTTCAGTCTACAGGTAACTGTCCCATCGCTAAATTTTTTTGCTCTTGTTCTACATTTAGAGGTCTCTCTTCCAACCGATGTTTGGGGCCATTTAAGTAGTTTATTTGACCATTCAGTACAATGACCTTCGCCAGAACCAGTATACGTTCTGCCTTCCCCAAAAACTTGAACAGGAATAAAAATAACAATCAAAAAACAATATAATTTCTTCATTCTTTACTAATCTACCCAATTTTTAACATTTAATTCCTAAATCTCTTTGTAGCTAAAGCTAACAAACTAACTTTATAAACGTCAATATGTAAGAAATTTGTATGTTATTTATTAGATTTTAATTTATTTAAATGGATTATGACTTAAATTATGCATTCCAGCATTAGATATATTTGTTTCCCCACACATAGCCATGGTTAAGTCAAGTTCCTTTTGGATAATTTTAAGTGCAATTTCAACTCCTTCTTGCCCCCTTGCTCCCAATCCATAAATATATGGTCGACCTATATATGTGAAATCTGCGCCCAGTGATAAAGCTCTAAAAACATCCTGGCCAGATCTAATGCCACCATCAAAATGAACTTCTAATTTATTTTTAACCTCATCAACTATTTCCGGTAAAACTGAAATAGATGAGGGGGCTCCATCTAATTGCCTTCCGCCATGGTTAGAAACAATTATGGCATCAGCACCAGTACGAAATGCTAATTTTGCATCTTCTTTATCCATAATACCCTTTAAAATCAGTTTTCCTGGCCATCTTTCACGTATCCAATCTACATCTTTCCAAGTCAAAGAAGGGTCAAATTGATCAGCTGTCCAAGATGCTAAAGAAGAAAGATTAGTAACATCACTTACATGACCCATTATATTTCCAAAATTATATCTTTTTGCAGTTAGCATATTTAGACACCATGATGGTTTAGATATAAATTGCTGGATTGTATTTAGATTTACTACGGGTGGAGCCGATAAATAGTTTCTCACATCGTTGTGTCTTTGACCCATAACTTGCAAATCAAGTGTAACAATCAAAGTAGAGCACTCTGCTGATTTTGCCCTACTAATTAATCCATCCATAAACACTCTGTCTCTCATCATGTATAGTTGGAACCAAAACGGCTTTGATACATTTTGAGCAACATCCTCAATGGAGCAAATGCTCATAGTAGAAAGCGTAAATGGAATGCCCATTTTCTCAGCTGCCTTTGCTGCTAAAATCTCTCCATTGGCGTATTGAAGTCCACAAATTCCTATGGGAGATAAAGCAATAGGCATACTTACGTTTTGGCCAAGAGTTTTAATATTTAAATTGCGTCCTGTCATGTCTCTAGCAACGCGCTGCCTAAATTTTATACCTTTAAAATCATTTTCATTGCTTTTATAAGTTGAAGATGTCCAGGACCCTGTGTCAACATACTCAAAAAACATTTTTGGTACACGTTTTTTAGCTAACTGATATAAATCATTTATTTCTAGAATTTTAATTGATTTGGCCCTTATAAATTGATTTAACTTTAATGGTTTATTATCTCTTTGCTATGAAATATCTTTAAAATATTTTCTAAGATAAAAAAGTAAACTAACCTCTTTAACTGAGAAGGTAAATGCTCAAAAAACAAAAAAACTTTACTCTTGGAGTTTTGACTTTTCTTTGCGGAATTTTTTTTCTTCAATTAATGGGTATAGTTATCAAGTTCATAGGATCATCCTATCCATCAATTCAACTTTCTTTGTATCGAAATTTCTTTGGCCTTATACCTATTTTATTATTTTTTTATTTTTCAAAAAACACAAACATAAATGATTTGATTAAGAGAATACCAAAACTTTGGGTTGCCATTCTCAGAGGATTTTTCATGGCTTTCGCTCAATTTTGTTTTTTTACTTCATTAATCTTTCTGAAGTTTGCTACAGCAACCTCCTTAACGTTATTAACACCTTTTATAGTTGCTGTTTTTTCTATTCCGATCTTGGGGACTAAAGTTGATTTTTGGAAATGGGTTGCTATAACTATTGGTTTTACTGGGGCTTTAGCTATTATTAATCCATCTAATGAGATATTCAGTACATATGCTTTACTTCCTTTAGGAGCTTCTTTTGGATACGGAATGAACTTAGTTTTAGTTAGATTATTTCCTAAAGACATTCCAACAATTATTATTCAATGGCATAGTCAAATCAGCTCTATATTCTTTTCTTTATTGTTTCTATTATTGACATTTCAATATGTTGAAATATTAAATATTCAAGATTTAATATTGATATTTAGCATGGGGTTTTTAGGTGGAACAGGCGTTTATTTAATGATGGTATCCTATAGGATGACAAACCACATTAATTTAGGCCCTTTTCATTATTTTAGTATTATTTTCTCCTTTGCGTTAGGTTGGTTATTTTTTCAAGAAGCACCTTTCGACGAATTACTGCCAGGCATATTTTTTATTGTATTCGCGGGCATGATAATTTACTGGAGAGAAAACAAAAAATTATCTAATAATTAGTTTTATTTTAATATTATAGAGACAAATTTATGGAAGTTATAAAAAACCCAACTAGAGGGATCGGCCTGCAAATCCAAAGAGGAATTTGCAAAGGCAACATAAAGGATGATCCTTCTTCAGTAATAAATTTATTACAATATTGTCCTATCTCAAAACAAACACCTTTAATAGAAAATGATAAATTAACAAATTTATTAGGGCTAAAAAGAATTGTCTTTAAAGACGAACGAAGTCGCATGGGACTTGGAAGTTTTAAAGCTTTGGGGGCAACATACGTCATAGCAAAAGCTGCTTTTAAAAAGATAGGGGATAAAATAAAAAATCCAGAATTAGCTAAAAAAGCCTTAAATGGAGATACTTTTGTAACTGCAAGTGCAGGCAACCATGGACTATCAGTAGCTGCCGGAGCAAGAATTTTCGGAGCAAAGGCAGTGATATACCTATCTATTTCGGTACCAAATGAATTTGTAAAAAGACTAAAGGGTTTTGGTGCAACTGTTGTAATTGAGGGAAAAGACTACGAGAGCAGTATGGATGCCGCCCAAATTGCCTCTGAGAAAAACGGTTGGATCTTGTTGTCAGATGTTACTTGGGATGGATATGAAGGAGGCATTGACGTAATGGAAGGTTATCTTGTAATGCCTCACGAAGCAGTTAAAGATTGGGAAGGCGATACTCCAACTCACGTTTTCTTGCAAACTGGATGTGGAGGATTAGCTGCGGCTGTAACTGCTTATTTACGGAAAACATGGGGCAACAATTTTATAATCTGTACTGTTGAACCCACCGCAGCTCCGGCCATCCAGGAAAGTATTATTAAAGGAAAACCTATCCATACATCTGGACCTGTCTCAAATATGGGAAGGCTCGATTGCAAGGCACCATCTCATGTTGCCTTAAAATGTTTGGCGAAAGAAGCCGATTACTTAATGACTTTAAGTGATGAATTTGTATCCAAAGAAATAAAAGTTCTAGAAAAATTTAATCTACAAACATCTCCTTCTGGGGGAGCGGGTTTCGCAGGATTAATATATTGTATTAAAAATAAATTATTGGATGTTAATCATGAAAGTAGGGTGTTAATTTTTATTTCAGAAGGGCCTTCAGATGATTGATACTTTTATTGAGTTTTAATAATTAATTTCAATCTCAATTCTTCTGTTTTTCGCCTTACCCTCTTCAGTGTCATTAGATGCTACTGGACGACTTTCACCATAACTAATCGCCTGGAGGTTTTGTTCTTGTATTTTTCCAGAGCTCGATAACTCCTGGACAACGCTTGCAGAACGAGCGGCAGCCAAATCCCAATTATCTCTGTATCTACCCCCAAAAACTAATGGCACGTCATCAGTATGACCTGAAACAGTAACCACACCCTTACTATCTTCACTGGCATCAGCAATTTTTTTCATTATATCCCTGGCTTGCGGTGTCAAGGTAGCTGACCCTGAGGGGAAGGACCCGGCTGAACCAACTGTCACTATTACTTTATCACCTTCTCTTTCAACATTCAGTAAGCCTTTGTCAATCTGTTCTGCTAATGCGATCTTAAGTTCTTCTTCAGCTTTGGCTGCTTCATTTTCAGAAGCTTTTGAGTCTCCTTCAGTTCCATCACCGTCACCATCAGCAGTCCCACCGCCAGATTTTGCAGCTTCAGTTGCAGACGCTGCCAACTTTTGTAACTCTCCCTCTAAGCCTCCAAACAATACTTCAGTTTCGGATTTTCCACCACCAGCAGCTTTAGCCTTTTCTAGGGCATTTAGAGTTTCTTGCAATAATTGTGGGAGATTTTTTTCCTCTTGCTCTGTAGGAGTAAAGTTTACAACCATTTTTTCTCCTAAAACTTCTATTTCAATGTCACCTCTGGCAACAGCTTCTTCAAGGGCTTTGGCAAGCTCTTCAGCAGACTGTTCTGCTTCTCCTGATTTTCCATCATCATCTTTAGTTTTGTTTTGTAACTCAACATCGGGTTGCTCTACTTTAGTTGTCTGCTGTTGCATTGTGTCTGTCACAGAGGGGGAAGGAGACGGACTAAAGTTAAGAGATAGTATTGTTGTGCCCTTCGGCTGCTCTACAACAGGAATAACTCTTTGAACACCAAAGGCATTCTTCAATGAGCCAGAAATCTGTTTAAATTTAGGAACATTAAACTCAGCAAAAGATAAAATAAGAACAAAGAAAGCCATTAAAAGAGTTGCCATGTCTGCAAATGTCGCCATCCAAGCTGGCGCTCCAACGGGCGGGCATTTAGGACATTCTTCCTCTTCTTCTTCTTCTTCTTCTACAGCTTCTGCTTCAGCCATTTTTAATTCTTTCTATATTTTTAGTTTTTTATGCAGCAGCTTCAAGCTTAGCCTGTGCTGCAGGAGCTAAATTGGCTACTAATTCATCTTGAATATTTCTAGGAGATTCACCCCTTGCAATATTTTGTAAGCCCGTGATTACCATTCCACGATAAACTATTTCAGCTCCAGTATAATTTTCTAATACAGTCCTCATAGGCATAAACAAAACGTTAGCTATAAAAGCTCCATATAATGTTGTTAAAAGAGCAACGGCCATCGCAGGACCAATCGCTTTTGGGTCAGCCATATTTCCTAACATCAAGACCAAACCAACAAGTGTGCCAATCATACCCATCGCCGGCGCGATATCAATCCATGCCCCAACAACTCCCTGCATAGCTTCATGTCTTGTTTTCATAGCGCCAATTTCAGTCTTCATCTGAGTAGTTAATTTTTTTTCATCCGCACCATCGACAAGCATTTGCATGCCTTTCGCCCAAAACTTATCTGGAACTTCTTGCCCTTCAAGTGCCATCATACCATCTTTTCTTGCTATGCCAGCTAGTTCAACCATTCTCGTGATTAATTCATCCGGAGCTTTAACTGGCGGAAGGAATGCCTTTGACATAGCGCCAAAACTCCCAAGAAAGGTTGGTAAAGGACAGGTATACATGACCGCGAAAAATGTTCCCCCAAAAACAATCAATATAGACGGAACATCAATAAAGGGGCCAACCCCTCCTCCTGAAACCATCGCGAAAACAATCATTCCAATTGCTCCAAGTATTCCTATAAGAGACGCTATATCCATGATTATACCTCAATAAAATTCTTTAATACGTTAAAATTCAACGATTCGGCAGATAATTGCAATTTTAATACCAAGATCTATTAAATTTTAATATTTATACTATATTTTGATTAATTAAGGTATAGTTATTGCATAAATAGTTTGTTGGTTTTTTAAATATTAAACTAAAATAATTTATTTATAGACAAAATATGAGATTTCATACTTTAACAATTTTTATACCAGTTATTTATTATTTGCTGTTTTTCCCGTTAGCTTCTCATGCTCGTCAATTTATTGAGAAGGATCACATCGTTATTGATCTTCTGAGTGGTGTTGAGTGGCTGAGGTGCTCTACCGGTCAAACTTGGGATGGAACAAACTGTTCTGGCGAAATCGTTAGACTTAATTATGAAGAGATAAAGGAGGCTATCAAGCTTGCCAATGAGCAACTAGGTGGCAACTGGAGGCTACCCACTCGAAAAGAGCTTGAAGGGATAGTGTGCAAAGAATGTGAAAAAGGCTATAAAATCAATCAAGAGGTTTTCCCTTCAACTCCTGCTGAACCTTACTGGACTTCAGAAAAAAACTATTGGTCAGAAGAACGTTACTGGACAGTTAACTTTTTTACTGGTTTTTCCTTTAGCCGTTTTACAGGAACAAAACCATTGGCTAGTCGCTTTGTGAAAGATCGTTAGAATTATTTTTCTTCTCTAATTTCCAAAATAAAAATTTTACCAGAAAACTAATACTTCCAAATACCATAATAGCAATTGCTACATTCCAGGTTGTTAAAAAGGACAGATGATACATTTGATCTTTTGCTAAAATGGCTACAATTAATAACAATAGCATTGCAACAATAAACAACCTAATAACTACACATGTCCTGCAAACTTTTCTTTGATTTATGTTTTCAATTTGATTTGTCATTTTCATACAAATTATCAAAAATATTACTGTGTCGGCTGTCAATTACATGACATGTAGCACATTTTGCAGTTTTTTAAAATTTATTAATTTAATCCTTTTTTCAAGCTATTAGCTCAAAAACTTCAGGTCAGATTTCTGACTATTTAATATGTCAAATTAAGATTTTTGATAAATTTATTTTTTGAATGATTATCTCTTCAAACGACGGAGGTAATTATGCAACTTGCTCAACAAATTAAAATGCGCCAAAGCCAATCCCTGGTAATGACACCACAACTTCAGCAGGCAATTAAACTGCTACAAATGACTAATTTAGAGCTTTGCCAGTTTCTTGAAAACCAACAATCAGAAAACCCCTTTTTAGAGATAGACACAAAGCTCAATGACCAAGAAAGAAAAATCGAGGACAAATCATCTAATATTAAGGAAACAACCTCTGCCATTTCTGATGATATAAAAAATGGCAATGTCGTTTCTGATGATCCTTCATCAAATCAAGACTATGAAAATAGATTTGAGGCGGATTTAAATGAAAGACCAAAATTAGACTCACCTAGTTCAAATTCAAAGAATGTTGCTTCAGATGACTTTGATGATTACATCTCTAACTTAGCTAATAGACCCGAAACACTTAAAGAGCATGTAATGAAACAAATAAGCCTTGAAATCAATGAGCCAGCAGAACGTTTAATTGCATCATTTCTTGCGGATCATCTTGAGCCTACTGGATGGTTATCATCAGATGCCCAGGTGATAGCCGATGAAACAAATTGTCCTATTGACCAAGTTTTACTAGTCTTAAAAAAAGTTCAAAAATTTGAACCTGCTGGTATTTTTGCAAGAAACCTTTCTGAGTGCTTAAAAATCCAATTGGAAGAAAGATCACTTTTAACAGAAGGCATGGAACTTTTATTAGATAATTTAGACTTACTGGCAAAAGGAGAACTTAAAGAGCTTATAAAAATAACAAATTTTAGTCAGGATGAAATTTCTAAATCAATTGCAACCATAAGGAGCTTGAACCCAAAGCCAGGCGAATCATATTTCTTTGATGAAACCGTCCAAAATGCACCCGACGTAATAGTTTCAAAAAGTAGTAAGGGGTGGGTTGTCGAATTAAATAAATCTACTCTGCCCGCAGTTGTAATTGATGAAGATTATATTTCAAAAATGAATTTGGCAAAAAAAAATGAAAACTCAGCATCTTTTATTGCAGACTCAGTTGCCTCTGCTAGATGGCTAAAAAGGTCTGTTGAGCAGAGAAATAGCACAACTTTAACAATTGCATCAGCCATTATCGCTCAACAAGAAAGCTTTCTTAAACATGGTTTGTCTCATCTAAAACCAATGGTGTTAAGGGATATAGCCAATAATGTTGGTATGCATGAAAGCACCGTTAGCAGAGTGACAACAGGTCTAACGATGGAAACGCCTAGAGGTTGCTTTGCAATGAAATATTTCTTTAGTGTTTCACTAAACTCTGCTGAAAATGGAGAAACGCACGCAGCAACTGCAGTAAGGGAAGCAATTAAAAAATTAATCTTAGAGGAGCCATCAAAAAAACCTCTTAGTGACGAAGCTATAGCCTTAATTATGAAAAAAGATGGAATTGACCTTGCAAGAAGAACTGTAGCAAAATATAGAGAAATCATGAAAATTCCATCTTCTGCTCAAAGGAGAAGGCAAACAAGACTCGCAGCGATTAGTTAAAAAGTTTAAATTATATTAAGTTTTTTCAAGAAAAATTGAATGAATTAAAGTTAGTTTTATCTAGAAGCTGCTTGCAAAATATTCCTTGTCAAAAGTTTCTTTCCTTCTTTAATAAAGGCGCCTGGATCAATATGTTTTTTATTAACTATAATCTCATAGTGAAGATGTTGGCCAGTTGATCTTCCTGTTGACCCCATTTTACCAATTCTTGTTCCTATATTTACTTTTTGGCCTTTCCTGACAAGAACCTTTTGTAAGTGACCATAAGCAGTAACTATGCCATAACGATGTTGTATTTTAATCATTTTCCCATAACCGCCATTGCCTCCTGCAAAAATAACTATTCCATCTGCAGGCGCAAGAACGTCTTCATGCCATGTGCCAGCTAAATCAATTCCTCTGTGAAACCTTTTCTTTTTAGTTTTAGGATCTTTCCTCATACCAAATTTACTTGAAATATAATAATAATCCATAGGGGCTTTTAAAGGTATAAAGTTTAGTGCTAACCTTAAATCCTTTGTTAAGCTTACTCTATCGGTTAGCTGCTTAAAAAATATCGGGCTATCTGGTGATACTATGTCTCTTTTTTCTAATACTAGTTCAATATTTTGGGATAATTCTTCACCAATATTAATGGTTAAAGTTTTTAAAAGTTCATTAAATTGAGAAATTTCATTGTCAAACCCAGACAAAATTCTATATGCCTCTGCTTCTGGAGGCATTTGAGCAGGATTTATTGAAAGTTCTTTGGGCTTGCCTAAAGCGTTATTTTTTGCATTTCCTTTCATTAGGCTTGAAAATTGTTCCAATTCTTTTTTGCCTATAACATCTTTAACTTCCAAAACTTTATTGTGGTCAATTATTTCTGGAAATTTAAACCAAGAAATTAAATTAGATAAATTATTTGCTTCGCTGTCAACTTTAAAGCTTGAGCCTTCATAAGTATCACTATTTAAAAATGTCGAATTTTTGACTTTATTAATATTTAAATTTTTAATTGAAATTGAAGGTTGCAATGATGCGGAATAGAAAGATATAACGGGTTTAATATTGCTCCTATAATTTTTCATAGAAAGATTTGATTTTTTTAAGGAAAGATCATCCATAGGGTTAAATGAAAAAAAGTCTTTATTTTTCATTTTTTCATCTCGATAATAAGTATATTTAAGGTTTTTAATAAGATTATTCCTATCAAATGTAATGTTTGATTTTTGTTTTAACTCACTTAGCTCGGTCTCAAGTTTTCTTGTTTCCAGGGCTCTATAGTCAATAAAATGCGCAACAATAATCGGGGTTGCACTTGCTGGCGAGACCAAGTCATCTTTTATAACATTAATAATAAAACTGGTAAAAATTGACAAACTTGAGAAAAGTCCAAAAACAAAAACTGCAAAACATACTAAATAATGTTTGAGATTAAAAACATATTCCATAGGGCCCTTTCTTGTCATAAGCAAATATCTTCTTTCGCGCAAATGCCAAGATAAACCTGAATAATTTATAAGGAAAAAGTGTTTTCCTTCTGTTACTTTTCTTGTCCTCAGACCATTAAAAAAAGAAAAAATATAAAGAAAATTATTAAATTTCATTTGATCACTTAAAATAAATAACAGCTACCAAAACAATACTCGTAATAAGTTGCATTAAGATCAAAAACAAAAGAACCTTGGGAGAAACTGGATTTTGAACAGTTAATTTAAAATCAGGTAAATTACTTTTCCCAGCTAAGTTCGTTTCTTTTCTAGTATGATTTGTAATATTTTCTTCTGAAATATTACTTTGTTCTAAAATCTCATTGCTATTATCAGAAACAATTTCACCAGCCATTTCAGCTCGCACTCTCTCAATTCTTTCTCTAATATCTACCACTTCACTTGCCATAGGAATTGCCTTTATTAAAATCTTTTTAATATTAATAATATGCTTTTATTGTATTAATCTATCATATAAACGGCATCTGTCGTTATTATGATAGACAAAATTTATAAATAAATTATTATAATGAAAATATGAATTGAGAACAAAAATGCTTAATCCGGTTAAAAATCTTATGAGAGACAATGATTTAGAAGGTTCAGTTTCAGTTATAAGTGATGAAATCACTATAACTGGAACCGTTACAAGTTCTGGTAATTTAATTATAAATGGTAACGTAGATGGTGAAATTAATTGCGAATCGCTTGAAATTGGGCCATCCGGTGTAGTAACTGGCACAGTTAAAGCAGGCCAATGTTTACTAGCTGGTAAATTAGAAGGTAAATTATCCGCTAGAACAGTCAACATTGCCAGTACAGGAGATCTCAACGGAAGATTAAGTTATGGTAAACTAGAGATTGAAACTGGAGCAAATATTGAATTAAAGTTACGTAAAACTAAACAACTCAGCGATACATCCGTTGAAAATTCGGAAGGTAATGAGGAGCAATAAAATATGTCTGATCAACAATCATCTATTGGAAGTGGTGCTAAATTTAAAGGCAAAATATCAGGTGCAAAAGCTCTTGAAATTAATGGCGAAGTAGAAGCTGATATTGATATTGGAAAAATTACTATTGGGCAAGACGCTCATTTCAAAGGAGGAATCAAAGCTGATTTAGCAGTGATCTCTGGTATTTATGAAGGTACAATGCAAGCTGAATCAATTTGGTTAACAGACACTTCTAGGGTAAGTGGAGAAATTAGGTACCAATCTCTTCAAATGGATAGAGGCGCTGCACTTAACTGTAGAGTGGTGTACAACTGGGATGACACTGATCAAAAGTCTAAAAAATCTAAGTCTAAAGAAACAAAAGAAAGCTCAGAAGATGAAGGCTCAGAAGATGTTTCAGAGGACATAACTGAGGAAAGCAACGAAAATGAGTGAAATAACTTATATATCAAAAGAAGTTTCAGTAGAAGGAGTACTTGAAGCTGCCGATTTAAAGGTTATTGTTGCTGGAAGTTTTTCTGGCAATATCAATGCCAATGAAGTTGTCCTAGAAGAAGGCAGCAAGTTTGAAGGTGAAGTTGAGGCAAGAACTATAGTCATAGAAGGTGAGTTAAAAGGTAAAGTTAAATCTTACCAACTTACAGTATCCCAAACTGCACGTGTGGATGGCGAACTATTAACGAATTCAATAGAAGTTGCTTCAGGCGCTGAAATTGCTGGGAGCATTGCTAGAGTTTCTTAAGCTATAATTCTTTACTAATTA
>Ga0066866_10000581_pt1 | contig 14196 bp, 10 predicted proteins | sample ETN01SmetaG_3_FD_66435 | JGI IMG/M metagenome (GOLD analysis project Ga0066866, IMG submission 66435) | Marine microbial and viral communities from oxygen minimum zone, Eastern Pacific Ocean - ETNP2014F12-01SV263 | ecosystem: Environmental > Aquatic > Marine > Oceanic ...
CTATCTTTCCCAATGGTTTGGTTGACCACTTTCTTACTACCAGTTACAATAATAGCAACTTGGAATGAAAAATATGGTGCAACATATTTCCCTCTATTATTGATGATGGGTGGTGCTTTGATTGGAGTCTTTGTATCTCTTGATTTGTTTATGTTCTATGTGTTCTGGGAATTAACTCTAATTCCAATGTTCTTCTTGATTCTAAAGTGGGGCGGAGCAGACAGAAAGTATGCTGCTCAGAAATTCTTCATCTATACATTTACCGCTTCTGTAGTAATGCTTCTAGGTCTAATCACTCTATACTTCTTACAAGAACCAAATACCCTTGCTTCAGCGGGTACAATGACTGGTCGCAGTTTCTCTATTCCAGAATTAATCGATTCTGCAAGAACTGCAAATGTTGGTGATAATTGGTTCCTTGGCAAGACAATGCAGAATATATTATTCGTAATGTTGATGATTGGTTTCTTGGTAAAACTTCCAGCAGTACCTTTCCATACTTGGCTGCCAGATGCTCACGTTCAAGCACCAACTGGTGGTTCAATGCTATTAGCAGGTGTAATGCTAAAGATGGGTGCATATGGAATGTTTAGATTACCTCTAAGCCTATTCCCTCATGCACTATATCATTTCCAACTAGCATTGATGATTATTGGAATGGTATCTCTTGTTTGGGGTGCGATTGTTTGTTTAGGTCAAACCAATTTGAAGAAAATGGTTGCTTATTCATCTGTATCTCACATGGGTGTAATTCTAATTGGTATTGCTACAATGCAACCGATGGGTTGGGCAGCAGCACTATTCATGATGTTTGCACACGGAATAATCAGTCCAATGCTGTTCGCAGTTTGTGGTGCTTTCAAACATCACTATCACAGTATGGAAATTGGCGCTATGCGAGGAATGGCAAAGCATTCTCCATGGCTTGCAACTTCGATGATGTTTGCATGGATGGCATCTTTGGGTCTTCCACTTCTTGCTGGTTTTGTTGCTGAAATAATGATGTTAATCGCTTTGTGGCACATGATTGCCCTTGATGGTTGGAGCATATGGTGGATGGTTGGTCCAGCACTTGTTCTGGCTTTGACTGCGGCTTACTATCTATGGTCTATGCAGAGAACAATTTTCGAAGGCGGAGATGAGACTCAACCGCCAGCATCGATGGATGGACAGAAAATCCCAGATATTTCAAATTCGGAAAAGTTCGCAATGCTAATATTGGCTTTCTTTACAATTCTATTCGGTGTAATGCCATGGATTGCTCTAGATATGATGGATGATTGGACACAACAAATATTCAATGGTTTGATATTATTTGTTGGAAAGGGAGGTGCTTGATATGTCTACATTGAACACAGTTGAGCCATTTGGTGAAGGATTTATTTCGGCACTTTGTCCTGAATTAATTTTGTTTGCAGGTTTGATTTTACTAATTGTAGTGCCTAATCTTGGAGATGGTAAATTTAGAATTCCAGGAACTCAAACTAGAGTTCCTTGGCTACTTGGAGGCAAGAGATTCAAATTAACTAGTGACCCAAGATTGCCTTCATGGATTGGTTTTCTAACCATTGGTGCATCTTTTGCGATGACTATTCTTTCTTTCCAAGATGGAGTAGAAAGGACTGCTATTGTTAGTGAAGGAGGCACTCAGATTCTAATGATAAATGCATTTAGCAGAGTTTTCGAATTAATATTCTTTGGAGCTTTGACCCTTGCAGCCTTCGCTTGTATGAATCGATTAGATGTCAAAGGAGTCGGTGCAAAGTTATCTACTGAGGAATTATACAACAATAGAAGGCAAGGAGATTTTTACATATTGATGATCACTTGTGCCCTTGGAATGTCTATTGTTGCTCTAGCACAAGACTTGTTCGTATTATTTATCGGGCTTGAGTTGGCCTCTTTCTCAACATATGTTTTGGTGGCGTTTTTCAAGGAATCGAAGACTGGAACCGAGGCTGGAATGAAATATTTCATTGTTGGTTCAGTGGCTTCAGGAGTAGGTTTGTATGGATTATCTATGCTTTACCTTTGGGCAGGCTCCCTACAATTAGACGTCCTAGCGACAACATTTGCATTATCGGGAAGTGAAGCACTTCCAATGATTGGTATTGGTTTTGTCTTAGTTGGCTTTGGTTTCAAAGTCAGTGCAGCCCCATTCCACTTTGCAGCACCAGATGCCTATTCAGGTGCAAGCAGTCCTGTTGCAGGAGTTCTTGCAACCGCAAGTAAAGCAATGGGAATTGTTGGTCTTTTGCGAATATTACTGGTTGTTGCTGCTCCCGAGTCTAGTGAAGATGGAACTGTTTGGCTTGTTTGTCTTGGACTATTATCTGTTGTAACTATGACATGGGGTAACCTGGCGGCTCTTGGTAGTACTAATCCAAAGAGGATGCTTGCTTACTCTTCTGTTGCTCATGCTGGTTACATGCTTGCCGCGATTACCGCTATTGGTGCATGGAACTGGGATGAAACATTATCTGGAGAACCAGGTGAAGCAGCAGTAGTTGTCTTGACAGCATTGATATTCCACTTGATGGTATTAGTCGCCTTCAAGTTAGGTGCATTCCTTGTACTATCTGTTCTTGAATCAGAAGGTGGTGGTTCGAAATTATCTTCTCTTGGTGGACTTGCTAAGAGGGAACCATTCCTTGCAGTTGCTATGTTTATCTTCATGATTTCGTTAGCAGGCGTACCTCCTATGGCAGGATTTATGTCCAAATTATTAGTTATCATGGGTATTGTAAGAGTTGCACTTGGTGATATGAGTGAGGCATTGGCAACTGGTAATGAACTTGGCTTGTCTGATGTTCATTGGGTTTGGTGGCTAGCATTAGCAATGATAATCAATTCAGCAATTTCAGTTTACTACTACCTAAGAGTTGTAGTTGTGATGTTCTTTGAAGAACCTGCAGAGAGTAGAAGAGGACCTCTTCCAACAGGCTGGCAAGTTCGCTTTGCAATTCTTGTATGTTTACTAGCAACTTTGTTTATGGGAGTTGCAAGTGATAAAATTCTTGAAATATGTGAAATTGCAGCGCAAAGTTTCAATTATAATTGGGCTTAAAACAACTCTTCAATGGGTGATGGCTTCAATAAGGGTTGACTATCAGCCCATATTAGTGAGACATTGTGGGTCGAAGACGTGAAGAAAAAGTAGACGTGGAAGAACTAGCACGTCTAGAGAATCCTGAAGATGGTTCTTCAGGAAAGATTCGTGTCAAAATGCCGAACCGCAAGATAAACGAAATGTTTGCTTTAGCAGAACAAATACTTGGCGGGCGAAGAGTAACTATTCTATGTGAAGATGGAGAGACTAGGTTAGCTAGGATTCCTGGAAAGATGAGAAGAAGACAATGGGTTAGAGAAGGAGACCTAATCATCGTTTGGCCTTGGGACTTTCAAGATGCTAAAGCCGATGTCAAGCATCGATATACCAAAACCCAAGCGATGTACTTGTCGCGTAAAGGAGTTTTACCAGATGATGTCGATGTATTTGGCATGAATGTTTCACATGATGATGATGATGAACATGATGACCTATTTGGTACTGTAGATGACGAGGATGACGATGATTTGTTTGGCGAGGCTGACTCACCAGATGATGATGACGATTTATTTGGCGATGATGGCGAAGAAGAAGTTTTAGAATCTCAAGAAGAAGTGACAGAAGAAAAACCAGAAGAACCTGAAGAAGAGTTTGAGGCAGTAGAAGAATATCCTGCTACTGACGAAGAAGATGGCGATGATGATGATGAAGATATCGACATCGATTCACTATTTGGTTAGGATTAGTTGACCTTATGGGTGGTCAAATGAAAGATTTAGACGACGACTGGGATGAACTTGCCATAAACAAGAATCGTCGTCGTCGTAAAAAATCTAATTTCAAAAACACCGAGCATCAAAAAGATGCAGAATTTTCTCATTATGAGGAAAGTAAATTCATAGATACTCTAGAAAATCCATCTGGAAAATATTCTTGGATGAAAGAAAAGCGATACAAAACCATGTTTAGAAATATAGAAGATAAAATCCAAGGCGCTATGGGTAAAGGACCTTTTGAATGGGTTGATAGAAGAGTATTCGATCAAGTTTTTGATAGATTGACATTGATGTCTTTGTATAAACTCATGAAAAATGGAATTATAGATACACTAGATTTTCCAGTAGCAAGAGGAAAGGAAGCCCATGTATTTCATGGTTCAGATATAGACGGAAATCCAGTGGCCGTGAAAATTTTCCACACATCAAATGCTGTTTTCAAGAATTTAATGCAATATATAGAAGGCGACCCTAGATTTACAGGACTTAGACGAAGACACCGAGATTTAGTAGATATTTGGGTTCGCAAAGAGCAGAGAAACCTAACACGTTTAGCAAAGTGGGGCCTTAGAGTTCCTAAACCATTGGGATTGCACAAGAATGTTCTGGTAATGCAATATCTTGGTGATGAAACATCCCCTTTCCCAAAACTTCGAGAGGTAAAGGTCGAAGACCCCCAACCAGTTTATGATGAGTTACTGGAATTTTTAGCGGTTTCATGGCAAAAAGCAAATCTGGTTCATGCAGATTTCTCGCCATTCAATATATTATGGAATGATGAGGATAAACCAGTGGTAATCGATGTAGGTCAAGCAGTTATACAATCGCATCCCAAAGCACAAGACTTCCTTGTTAGAGATGTTACTCGACTAGTGGAGTGGGGTCAAAAAAACAACTTAGAGGTAGATTTAGCCGAAGCAATGTTTGATGTGTTAAACATGGATCTAAGTCATGTAAAAGAAGTTCCAATCGATTGAGATTATTCTTCTTCCCAACTTATTACTTCATCTTCTGAAAGTTTCATCATCTCTTCGACAGCCTCATCATCGGCAGGATCTACTTGCGATGCTTTCATTCTTCGAGAGCGCCTATCACTAATCTCAGAGAGGCCAGGTACTAAGTGCTCAAAACCTACATTTGTACTTGGGTCACCTTTGAGTTCGATTGAATCAAGTGAACGATTAGATAGTTTTGACCTTCTTCTATCCTTTTCTAGATAATTTAGAACCGAACCATGTTCTGCTCCACCAGCAAGCATTTCAATGGCTTGTTGAGCAGCAAAAAGCCCTTCTTCTTCGCCGATAATAACCACTGTAGATTTGTAGATTGTGATTTCAGTTTCAGTCAAATTTTCGATTAACTTTCTAATTTTGCCTTGACTACCAATAATTCTAGAGCGAATTCTACGTTGTTGATTAGAACGCTTGCCAACAAAATCTCTCAAATCTACCATCTCAAAGAAATGCTGGTCGTCAAATAAGCGTATTGCAGCCTTAGGAGCCATACCTCTGCCAATGGCTTTGATTACATTTGGTAATTTCATTGCTTTAATAGGGTCGTAAGAGCCTGCTTTTCCCCATACTACCTCTACTTCGCCTGTGTCAGAATCGATGTTCAATTCTTTGCAGCCAGCCGAATTTCTAAGTGATTTAGCAGTAGCCCCTTTAGCACCGATTAAGACAGCGATTCTGTCTTTTGGTACCCTCGGCAGTGCTTGGCGCATAAACCGTCGTGCCAGCCTTCTCTTTTCAATCCCTTGCCCTATTACTAACAAAAGAAATAGCGAAAGATGTAATCAGAATTAGTAGTATTGAAGGTGCAAATGATGGTGCATCAATGATACTGCTAATTGTAGCACCGGTAACGACCATGTGGTTTTTATTATTGGATTCATCATACTCATCAATTACATTATTTGGGTCGATTACTAATCGTAAATCAAATTGTCCAGAAGTAGGAACAGTATAATTCCAAATTAGTAATTCACTTGAATCAGTAAGTGTTCCAGAATTTAAATTTCGAGTTTCTAAAACGGTCCAAGAAACTGATGAAGTACGGTCAGCAGGTGCAGATTCAAGTTGTATTGTTACGCTACCGCCGTAACTTTCACTTGTTTCTAGAAGGCTGGTTATTGTTACATTACCAGTTTTTTCTCCAGGTTTTACTATCAACCTGTCTAAATTGGTTTCACTCGTATTCCAATAAAGGTCTAGGCTGGGAAGTATTTGATAAGAAGCAGGTGAGGTAGTAATCGAATTACCCGCCAGGTCAACTACATGTGCTCTTAGCATCAAATATTGTCTAGATTTTGTCGACCAACTCGATTGTGCTACTACCCCCGTCAATCCAGTAGTGGAAATCTGTTGCCAATTACCTGAAAGGTCAGGGGTTTGCCCTACTCCATTTGAATCAAATCCATATTCTATGTATGACGCTGTTGTATCGATTCCAGAAGTTGTATCAATGGCTGAAAATTCAATAGGCACAGTTCCAATTCGATCAGTCGTAATTTGTTCAACAATCCATCCAATCTCTTCTGGATTAGTTGTATCAATTTGGACACTTAATTGAGTGGTTGGACCGATATTCCCTATTTTGTCAACAGCACGTACTGAAACAGAATTGGCTCCCTCAAGCAATGTGATGTCATAACTGTCGCTAGTGAGGGAGGTCCATGTTGCCCCATCTGTACTAATCTCGGTGTAATCTAAGCCACAACCTTGTCCATCATCAACTGAAGTAATAAGGCCAGAAATGGTTACTGTGGAGGAATCATACCAACCCGAACCATCACCTACAGTAATTGTGCCAAGGCTTGGCCCTGTTCTATCAATTCCAATGAATATAGTTTCAGTAGCAGTTAGTCCTGAATTATCATAAACAGTTATTCTAGGGTTCCATTTACCTTCTTCCATATTTCCTGATGCCCAATCCCATCCGTATGAAATTGAACCAGGCCCATCATTTGGTGGCGTGCTTGGACCAGGCACATTTACCAAACTTGCACGGAGTAAGTCATCATCATTTACGCCCCATCTAAATTCTAAAGTACCTGTTGAGTCAATGTTAAACCAAGCTCTATCATTTGCAGAATCTCCACTGCCTATTACAGGGTTTAAAACCGTGAAGATTGTAATTTCAGGAACTTGATTATCAATAGTAAAGGAGTCAGAAACCTGAACCACATCTTCTCCATTTGTCGAATCATAAGCAGTCGCTCTAAGGCTATATGTTCCATTGACATAACTGGTTGAATCAAGATATGTCAACCATGGAGATGATGTCAAGTTAGTAACTGTAGTCCAAGATGTTCCATCCGAGATTTCTACCAATAGAGAGGATACAGTTGAGGTTCCGCCCAATGAAAATGACACAGTATACAGTCCAGTAACACTTTGACCTGATGTAGGTCCATTAGAATAGGTAATAGTGACATCAGAATTTGAAAACAAAGAATCGTTTTCTTCTAATTCGATAGAACTTTCAGGTTCTAAATTTAGGTTTGCAAACATGGATGACAGTAGAATCAGTCCAAGGACTAGAGCCACTCCCCCCCTTCGCATGACAGCAAGAGGTTCGGGGTTATCCTTCAATGCTCCCCTTGTAAATCCGTATTTTCAATAATTTAGACAATTTTTTTCAATCGCGGTAGATTCAAAATAAGTCTTATGGGGCCTAATTTACACCTTGTTTAGAGATGGGTTCAAGTGCTTTGCAATATGTCGTTGTTGTATATGGCAGGTAAGTGGCAGGTCATCATAGGTGTGCTGATTCTCAGTATTGCCGTTCTTCCTACAAATATTGCAGCATATAATAGCGGCGGTATTGAAGCATCAGAAGCCCAAGTTGCACTGAGTCCTTCTACTGGATTAACCCAAGGTGATTCAGTGACAATTTACCTCACCTTGTCCAATACTTTACAATCGGATGCTTTCGATGTTGAGTATGCATTTTACATGAATGATTACACTGCTAGTCAACAATTACTGAAGAGTGTAATTGATATTTATGCACAAGAAAGTGAAACCGTCTCAGTAACTTGGGACGGGTTGCAAGAATCAGACAGTCGAGTTTGGGTTGTATTTGAATACGGCGGAAATGAACAATCCTTCTTCATTGACTTTGATGTTGCAGGTTTGCCGAATCTTAGGATAATACAATCAGACCTTTCTCCATCAAGCGGCATAAATTCTGGAGATTTAGTACAACTTTCTACATTGGTGAAAAACACAGGGTCTGAGCCAGCAGGAGCTAGTACATTGAAAGTAGACTTGCCTTCAACATTAACCGATGAAGAAATATCAACATCTGCTCTAACTCCAGGCCAAGAAGAGTGGATTAACACCACATTCAATGCTCCTTCAAGTGGCACTTATTCGATTTATGTGACTCCCGATTATCATGATGATGTTATTGAAGCATCAGAGAATAACAAAGTAGAGAATGTCGCTCTAATTGTTGAGCCTAGAATGGATGTTTATCATCAAGAAAACATCACTATCACGGCAACTGAAGGTTCATTACAAGGCCCTTGGACTATTTCTGGCAAACTTGCTAGAACGGGAGGTACAGGAACTACAACTGTCCCAATGTGGATTGAAGTAGCGACCGATACAGGGGGAATTGTTACAGCACAACCATTCGATGTTATTTTGCAAGGAACTGGTTATGCAGAACAAACTTGGTCAACCATATTAACTTCAAATACAGTTAGTTCACTTCCTGCAGGCGGTTATCTCTTGACCGCTCAAATAGACCCATTCAATGATCCTAATTTCCTTCAAGAAAGCACATCAAATGACCGCTCAAGCGCTCTTTTGACAATACTGGAAATACCTGATGTATTTGTTGATGCTATTGCTCGTCCATCAAACAATTCAGTTAATTCTGGAGAGAGAGTTACTTGGGAAGTTACAGTGCAAAATACTGGTGGTGTTGAAGTCAGTGGTAAATTGGAATATGAATTTGAAGGAGTTACAGACCTTTCAATCCTTATCGAATTAAGTTCTGGAGAATCATATACTTGGGTAAGTGATGCTTTATTGACTGGCTCAGGTGCACACCAAGCACCCTTCAAAGCAACATGGATTGCAACTCAAGGCAGTTCTGATAGTAATTTAGCAAACAATGTGGCGGAAAATAGCATTTCTGTTAAGGCAGACTTGAGACTTGAATGGGCTCCATCATCTCTCCAATTGGTTGACTCCAGTGGGGATGAGGCGACATATCCATTGGAAGAAGGAGATAATTATACAATTTCAATCAACCTAACGAGCCAAGAACTCGGCGAAATCAGTTTTGATTGTTTAAATGGAAAAAATGAATTAATTTCAACCACTGAAGTAAATGTTTCAATAATTGGTAAAACCGTGACCCTTGAGTGCGAATTCACTGCGATTGCTCCACTATCATCAATTCAACTTAGACCGTCAGACCCAACAAAAGTTTCTTCAACATATACGAGGCAATTTTCAACCGCTTTTTCATCTACCGATGATTCTTCTGAACAATCAAAATCTGGCACAATGACTTTGATTGGATTTGGCGCAGTAATACTAATTGCAATCTTAGGCCTAGCAGTTTGGTTTACTAGAGAATCTGAAGAGGAAGTAGAGAGAGACATTTTCGAATATTGTCCTGCCTGTGATGGAGAATTAGAAGGTAATGAATCACGCTGTCCTCATTGTTCTTTCAATCTTAACAAGGCGAGAAAACAGTTCCACTCTTGTCATGAGTGTGAAGAATCAGTTCCCGACTTAATGGAGAATTGTCCTTATTGCGGTGTTCAACAAGATGTATCTTCGTTCTTTGAAAGAAGAGAAAGAAAAGAACGTAAAGTTGCGAAAGTCGAGATTGCACTACCTGGTGAAGATGAGGATAGAATCGTTTCAGGTACTGAGAATTTCGCTGAGACTGTTAAAGAATTTGGCTATAATGAAGACCAGTTAGAAGAGGAATGGGACGAGAAATTCGCTAAGGCTGAAGCCGAGATTGCTGAATTAGAACAATCCTATGAAGATGAACAATCAACAGAAGGATTAACTCCAGAAGAGATAGAAGAACTAGAATCTCAAGTTACTACCAATCTACGTAGTATGAAACAACTAGAAGATGAATCAAATAATATCGACGAAATGTTAGCCGCTAAGGGGGATTTAATTGCTCACAAAGACGATGGCAGCGAATTATCGGCAAGTGATGCTGAAATTAGAGGCAGATTATACGAAATCACAGGTGAAAAAGGAATTATGCCAGGCGATGAAGTACATGTTGGCATGAATATTCCGGATGCAGCACTAGCAGGCAATGAAATCGAGGAAACAAGTAGTGATTTTACCTTCGATGACGATCAACCGATTGCGAAATTAGATGATGCCGACGAATTAAATCCAAAGCGACAACAACCTAAACGCCGAGAAAAGAAGAAGACAGCAGAATGTGGTGCTTGTGCAGCCCAAATCCCAATCATGGCAAAGGAGTGCCCTGTTTGTGGCGCTGAATTTGAATGATGTCCGTCGGCTTTCATAGGGTTCGTCATAGCCATAGGCTCGGCTACCATGTGCGTCATTCGGACATGCGCGATATGCTTCTTGCTTTCAAATAGACGCTCATTTTTGGATATAGTTCATAGTCAAGAATAATTTCGGAGTTGATAATGAGGACAAGGATTCTTCCACTTTTGATGGTTTTTGTCTTCATGACAATGAGTCTATCAGGATGTATGGGGCTCATACAAGCAAGAGAGTCATTGGAAGGAATGAGGGGCGAACCAGTTGACAAACCATATGCTGATAAAATTTCTATGAGTCATGTTTTCCAGACAGAATCTGTGTTCGACTTTATTGAGGAATACTCTAACAGCACCTCGTTCCCAATCGATGAATCTGTAAATAGAATTGAAATTTATTTTAAAGTTACAATAAGCGCTTCAGATACTTTAGCGTGCTTTGAACAAGCCCCAACCCGTTATGTTCGACCAACAGTTACAACCGGCTCAGGTGCGGTATTATGGTCTGAAGATGTTTGTGAAGATGTTTCCCCAACTACCTATGACTTCACACCGGAAGATTTCGATACCTTGGGAGATTTCACCCTTGAAGTTCTAGCAAGGGGACTTGGTGAAACAACTACGGGTTTTTTTCAAGATGACTTCATCATAATTATCAATGTATATCATGAATGTAGACAGTATCCACAAGAACCGCCATGCGATAAGTAATCATGCAAGTGATTCGCTACAGGCATATTTTCTAGAGCAATTTTGACATTTGCCTTTTCTTTGGTGATTTCTTTTTGCCCCACCTTCCACCATTAGTCGTTGAATCTCTTGAATTACTGAGAATAATTCTTGCTTCGTTTCATCATCCCAAAATATTTGATGGATATCTTCATTTCCATATCTCAGTATTCCATAAGGAGTACTTCTTTTGGTATTTATTTCAACCAAGTGTAGGTAAGCGAGTAATTGCATTTTATGCGACAAATGTGGTCTTTTTGGAATTCTACCAGTTTTTTGTTCAACAGGGATGAATTCCCCATCGACAACTACAATTTGGTCAGGTCTTCCACGAAGTCCGATATTCTCATCAACCAATAATCCTGAACTCTTTTCATCATCTGAGTATACCACTTCGGTATTTTCATCTAACCCAACATCCTTTCTGGCAAGTTCAGAAGCATTTTCCGTTATTAGGGCGCGTTGAAGTTGCCAAGAAGCAGCAAGAGTCCATAACATTGCAAGAGCGAAAAGGATGAAGCCTGCTTGGGCTCTATTATCGGCAGCAACGAGTGCTATTGAATGAACACCTAGTAGAATCACAGTGAATAATAGGCTTATCTCAAATTTCCCAGCCTCGAACCAACCTCCTTGGAACTCAATAGTTTCCCACTCTGGTTGCATAATATCATTTTGCCTTATCAAACGATTTCTTTCCTGGCGTAAAGTTTCAGATAATCCAAGCCAAGAGCGCCATGGTAGAAATATCGCAAAAATAGTTGTAATTAATAAAATCGCACTCCACAATGCCAAATATCTGGCTAGATCTATTGGTGAAACCAATATATCATCTATCACTATAAATGCAATAGAATCGATAATTAATGCAATGATTACAGTGAACCACCAAGTCCAAATTAGCAAATGTCGTTTGAACTGAATTTGTTTTTCTTGAAATTCAGTTACTTTTTTGTGTATTTCTACGTGTTTTTCTTTTCCACCTTTGATTGCTTCACCTTGGCCAGAATTTCCTTGTCTGGCTAATGACCAAGACATGGGGCAATATACATGTCTTTCAATATCGCTGGCACTTATTCTAAGCGGAGTGTTTTCAGAATCTCTCCAGATTCCATCTTTACACAATTTTGCATCAAAAATGGCACTTGAGCGAGACATATCACTACTTACCATCTCCCCCATAAGTAGTCCTTTTATGTTTTCAACCTTTTAATCTTCTATAGTTTGAATCATGAAATTAATGAGAAAATGAACCATTTCAAGATTTATGATACTGCGAAGCGGTTTAATATGGGGGCTAAGTGGAACGGACGCTGAGGTCAATTTATGTCTGAAGAAGCGAGCCTATTATTGCCATTTGAATCCTATGAGGAAAACGCTGTTAATATCGGTACTCAACAAAAGAGTGCAGATATGGCTAGATTTATCGAGAGAGTGCGTGAAGACGGGCTCTATTTACTAGATGTAAACATGACAGATTCTAGAATTAGAACTACTGCTGCTTTCTTGACAAAGTTCGATGCTCCTAGAATCATGGTTGTCTCCGCTCGTCAATACGGCCAAAGACCAGCAAGAATGTTTGCTGAGGCAATCGGTGCTAATGCTGCTGTAGGACGCTTTATCCCTGGTTCTCTAACCAATCCCGCACTACGTTCATATGTTGAACCAGATATTCTGTTTGTTACCGACCCTGCTGCTGACCAACAAGCACTCCGTGAAGCTGTAAACTCAGGACTTCCAGTAGTTGGAATTGTTGATGCAAATAATAATCTTAGAAATGTTGACATCGCAGTTCCTGCAAATAACAAAGGACGACGTTCCTTGGCTCTTATCTATTGGTTGCTTGCTCGTGAAGTTCTCAAAGTACGTGGTGAAACCACTGATGAGGCTTGGGCAGAAGAAAATGATGTTGAAGAGTGGCAGTCTACATTCTGAGTATTGCTAGCGTGAAAAACTAATAATGGGATACTATAGCCTAGTTTGTGGCTCGTAGTTTCGAAACAACAATCGATTATGGGCAGTATGATTGTTCGCTTGAAGAACTAACTTCAAGAAATAAACAAATTCTTTTCTGGTTTTGTGTTGGAGTTTTTTGGCTTTGGTTATTCATTGAAATTTTCGATGTACTTTGGTTTTGGGAAGAATTCTATCTTTCTATTTCAGAATCTGGTTGGCAAGTTGTTACAGAGAATTCAGATGGTAGTCAGTCTTGTGAAATAACTGAATATGATACTTGCGAGCGCTTAGTTGGTACAGGCGGCGTTTGGTGGTCGCTACTTGGAAGTCTACTTACAGGAATTGCAATTGGGCCATTAGTATTCTCGGCCTTGATATTTTCTTATAGAACTAAAGATGTAACTAGAAATTGGAAAGAAGAAATATGGGGTTGTTTATTTTTGATCAATCCTTCAATAATTTGGGGACTTTTATGGATGGTTTGTTTGCCATATACCTGGACATTGCTGCCATGGGGAGATTGGTCTACGAATTGGTGGAAAATTTTCCCATTTTTCTTCGGTTTAATCTGGATTGGACTTGTACCTGCATTTTTCACAATTTTCGGTTTTATTTCATTATTTTTTAATCAGAAATATAATTTTGATGAACAAAAAGAGCAAGAAAGCCAAGAACAATCTGATGATACCTCTACCGCTGATAAAGTTTCAAATAGCGATAGTTCAAAAGTCGAAGTTTGGATGAAAGAAGCATCTATCAAAGAAGAAAAGTTGCATGGAATTGTTATTGACCATCCAAAATTAGGAACAACTCAAATAACAACTTCCAAAATTAAATCACAAGAATTGCAAGAGAATGTTCACCGTATAGAAACAAAGAATACGATTTATATGATTCATGAAGATGATTTACATTCTTCTTTAGAACAAAAGAAAACAAAAGCAGCAAAAGAATTGCAAGAAGCGGCAAAGAAAAGGGGTAAATCAGCAGAAAATTTCTGGGATAGCGTCTAATTAAAAGTTTATTTTAAATGTAGGTTAACATAAAATAGCAATATCAATTAAGGAAGTATATGTCCAAGTTAACATCTATACTAGTTGTTTTCTTGGTAACATTTTCTTTATGTTATAAGATGATAAATGATATTGAAAAATTTGTCGATTATGATATAGACGAAGCAA
>Ga0066866_10000585_pt1 | contig 14158 bp, 13 predicted proteins | sample ETN01SmetaG_3_FD_66435 | JGI IMG/M metagenome (GOLD analysis project Ga0066866, IMG submission 66435) | Marine microbial and viral communities from oxygen minimum zone, Eastern Pacific Ocean - ETNP2014F12-01SV263 | ecosystem: Environmental > Aquatic > Marine > Oceanic ...
TTATCATATTGATGAGTTCCTTGAGGTATAATTTTAAGAAAATATTCTGCAATTAATTTAGCAAATATAAAAGAATATATATTTCTATTAATTGTGGATAAAAACAATTTCGTTGACTTTTTTGAAATTTTTTTGATAGTTTCTAACAATTGTTTTTGATTAGGAACATGTTCAATTAATTCAAAACATATAATACCATTAAAGTTTTTTTTATTTTTTTTAATAAAATCATCTAAACTAGAACAGACATAATTAATTTTTAAACCAGATTCTAAAGCATGTTTTTTTGCTATGCTAACAGTTTTTTTTGATGCATCTAACCCTGTAACACTAGCCCCTAATTTAGATAACTCTTCAGCAAGTAATCCTCCACCGCAACCAACATCAAGTATATTAGCGTTTTTAATTTCCATTCTAGATTTTATATATTCTATTCTTAATGGCGTAAGATTATGGATAAGCTTATATGGACCTCTCTTATTCCACCATTCATGTGCGTATTTATCAAAATTATCTATTTCTAATTGATCAACATTCATCGAAATAACCTATTATTATTTTGTCTAATTTTTCCACTTTCCATTATACTCAATTTACAGCTAATAAATTAAAAAAAATCTATAATTGTTACTCAGAATCATTTTTTAACCATTTTTTGGATATTTATAAATTTTGTCGTGCATATAAGGGGTTTATGATAAAATAGAGGATTAATATCTTTTATGGGATTATTAGCAATATATGCCTGAAAATCAAGAAATTAGATTTGAACAAGAAATGAGACAATCTTACCTAGATTATGCTATGAGTGTAATCGTTGGTAGAGCTTTGCCAGATGTGAGAGATGGTCTTAAACCTGTCCATAGAAGAGTTCTGTATTCTATGCATGAACTTAATAATTCATGGAATAAATCATATAAAAAATCAGCAAGAATAGTTGGTGATGTTATAGGTAAATATCATCCACATGGTGATTCTGCGGTATACGATACAATTGTTAGATTAGCACAGCCTTTTTCTATGAGACACCCATTGATTGATGGGCAAGGTAACTTTGGTTCTATTGATGGAGATTCACCTGCAGCTATGAGATATACGGAAGTTAGGATGTCAAAACTATCCCAAGAACTATTACAAGATATAGATAGAGAAACTGTTGATTTTTCTCCAAATTACGATGGTTCAGAAAAGGAACCTACTGTTTTACCAACAAGAGTCCCAAATTTATTAGTAAATGGATCTACTGGCATTGCTGTTGGAATGGCAACTAATATACCGCCTCATAATTTAAATGAAGTAGTAGATGCAACCATAGCAATTATCAATAAGCCCTCACTATCTGATACAGAGAACATTGATGAACTTATAGAAGCTAGTGGGGTACAGGGACCTGATTTTCCAACATTTGGAGAAATCAAAGATGATGGAGGTATAAAATCAGCATTAGTTCGCGGAAGAGGGTCTTTTAAAATTAGAGCTAAGCATACAGTAGAAAATAAAGACAATGATAAAACTTCAATTATTTTTACAGAACTCCCGTATCAAGTTAACAAAGCTAGGTTAATAGAAAACATTGCACAACTAGTAAGAGATAAAAAAATAAATGAAATCAGCCATCTAAGAGATGAATCAGATAGAGATGGTATGAGATTGGTGATTGAGTTAAAAAGAGGCGAACAACACGAAGTTGTCTTAGGCTCTCTTTATAAACATACGAATGCACAGATTTCATATTCAGTTAACATGGTTTGTTTGGTTAATGGCGAACCAAAAACATTAGGTTTTGTAGATATATTAAATGAATTTATAAAACATAGAAGAGAGGTTATAACAAAAAGAACTTTATTTGATTTAAGAAAGTCAAAAAATAAAGCTCATACGCTTGAAGGACTAGGAATTGCGTTAATTAATGTTGATAAAATTATTGCATTAATAAAAAAAGCAAAAAATACACAAGATGCAAAATCAGATTTAATAAAAACTAATTGGAACCCAGGAGAGTTAGTTAAATTTTTAGGAATAGTTGATAAGCAAACTAAAGATTTTACTGAAACAGAAGATGGATATGGTTTAATAGAAAAAAAATATAAACTTTCTCCAACTCAAGCCCAAGCAATTTTAGATTTAAAATTACAAAAATTAACTGGACTAGAACAAGATAAAATTTTTTCAGACTATAAATCTGAAATTGAAGAAATAAAAAGGTTTATAAAAATTTTAACAGATACCAATGAGCTTGATTCTGTTATGAAAAAAGAGCTTCAGGAGGTTAAGAAAGAGTACGGCGAAGAAAGAAGATCATCTATATCAATTGATGAAGGTGAGGTACGTAAAGAAGATTTAATAAAAAAAGAAAAAGTAATAGTGGTGCTAACAAAAGCTGATTATGTTAAAAGACTACCAGCTAAGGATTTCAAAAAACAAAAAAGAGGAGGCAGGGGGATAAATGCTACTAGATTTAAGGATGGAGATGAAACAAAATTAATTTGTCAGGCGCATACACATGACACTGTACTATGTTTCTCAACATTAGGTAAAGTTTATGCAATCAGAGTATTTGATATACCTGACCCAAGCAGACAAGCAAGAGGTAGACCAATTAACAATATACTTCCATTGTCTGATAATGAATTAATTAGCACGTTTGTTGTGGTTAACTCTTTTGATGAGGATGCATATTTATTTATGTCTACTAAAATGGGAATGATTAATAAAATACCAATACATTTATTTAAAAAAATTAGAACAACTGGATTAAAAGCTATTGTATTAAAACCTGGAGATGAACTTTTAGGCGCGCATTATACAATGAAGGGAGAGCATATAATGCTTGTAGCTGAAAACGGCAAAGCTATTAAATTTTTAGAAAGTGATGTGCGAGAACGATTCAGAGGAACTCTTGGAGTTAGAGGAATCAATTTATCTAAAACTTGTAAATTAATTTCAATTTTAAAACCGCTTAATGGAGAAATTATAACTGTCACAGAAAATGGCTATGGAAATAGAGTTTCACTTGATAATTATAATATTCAAAAAAGAGGAGGGGTTGGAGTTATAGGCATTAAAGCAAGCAAAAGGAACGGCAAGGTAGTTGGAGCTGTTAATTCATCGAAAGATGATCAAATAATTATGATTACAAGTAAAGGTAAAACAATTAAAATATCAGTCAATGATATGCCAATTATTGGTAGAAATACACAGGGCGTGCGGCTACAAGTACTGCAGGATGATGAGAAATTAGTCGCAATATCAACGGAAGCAGTTGTAAATGATGAAAAGTAATCTTAAGAAAATACGTCTCCTAATTGATAAATTAGACAAAGATATAGTTAAAAAACTTAACGAAAGAGGCGAGCTTGCCCAAAAAATAAAAGAAGCTAAAAACCTTTCGGTTAATAAAGATATTTTTCGACCTGAGAGAGAGATACAAATATTAAGAAAAATTAAAGACATTAATGATGGACCATTATTAGATAGTCATCTACAGTCAATATTTAGAGAAATCATGTCATCTTGCCTATCTCTTGAAATTGAACTTAAGGTTGCTTGTTTAGGACCAGAACTTTCGTATAGTGATATTGCTTTAAATAAATTTTTTGGGTCATCTACAAACGTAATATTTCATAATTCAATTTCAGAAATATTTGATGATGTTAATAGACAAAATGTGGATTATGGAATTGTGCCAATTGAAAATTCTAACCAAGGTAGCGTTAAGGATACGTTAGACCATCTTATAAAAGATGATATTAGTATATCTGGAGAAACTAATTTGGTTATAGAGCATTGTTTATTATCAAAATCTAAAAAAATTAATCAAATTAAAAAAATATACGCACATGAGCAATCTTTCCTTCAATGTAATGATTGGATAACAAAAAATTTACCATATGCTTCTAGGATATATGTATCTAGTAATTCTGCAGCAGCAAAAAAAATACAAACTTTAAAGAATAGTGCGGCAATAGCTAGTAAGAATTGTTCTACTCTTTATAAATTACCTGTTTTGCAAAAAAATATCCATGATGTAATTGACAACACAACCAGGTTCATCATTATTGGGAATAAATCAGTATCTTCTAGTGGAAAAGACAAGACTTCTATACTAATCACAATTAATAATAAAGCTGGGTCTCTAAGTAAACTTTTAGAGCCGTTATCAAAGTCTGGAATAAGTATGACTAAAATTGAATCAATACCAACTAAAATAAATAATTGGGAATATATGTTTCTTATAGATATAGAAGGCCATATTGATAATAAAAAAGTAAGCAATGCATTAAACCTAATAAGGAAAAAAAGTGTGTTTTTTAAACATTTAGGTTCATACCCCAAGAGTATTTAAATAATGACCGCTAAAACCTCAACATCTAACTATAAACCTGGGATGGACATAAAATATGTCCAAGAAAAATATGGGCTGAAAAATGTTATTAAATTAGCATCAAATGAAAACCCTTCTGGTCCTAGCAAAAAAGCTATTAAAGAAGCATTAAAGGTTATTAAGACAACCAACAGATATCCTGAAGGAAGTTGTAAAGTTTTAAAATCAAAACTAAAAAAATTCTTAGGCAAAAACTTTATAAATGAAAAAAACATAATTATAGGAAATGGATCTAGTGAAATTTTAGAACTTACTGCAAGAGCATATCTTGGGAAAGGTTTTGAATCATTGTTCAGCAAACATTCATTTATAGTATATAAAATTATTTCAAATTCTATGCAATCAAAAATTGTAGAATCTAACGTGGTGAAAGATAAAACGGGTGATTATATGAATATAGATTTATTGGATATGAAAAATAAAATAACAAAAAAAACAAGAGTGATATTCATTGCAAACCCAGGAAACCCAATTGGCAAGATTATTGATTATAAGGATTTGGAAAAGTTCATTAAAAGTACGCCAAAGAGAATAATAATAGTTCTTGATGAAGCATACTTTGAATATGCTGCTTATAGAGGATATAAATCTACATTAGAATTATTAAAAAAATATAAAAACTTAATTATTACTAGATCATTTTCAAAGATTTATGCTCTTGCTGGTCATAGAATAGGATACGGTATAGCTTCAAGTGAAATCATAAGTAGGCTTAATACTAAAAGACAACCATTTAATGTTAATAGTATTGCTCAAACAATGGCAGCTAGCTCATTAAATGATAAATTATTTGTTAAAACTAGTTTAGCAAGCAATGAGAATAGTCGGCTAACATTGATTTCTGAATTTAAAAAACTAAAAATATTTTATATTGATACGCATACCAACTTTATAACAATTTATTTAGGGGCTAAAACAAAAAAGATTTTTGAAAAACTATTATCTCTTGGAGTTATTTTGAGACCTCTTGATAATTATGGGTTAAAAAATTTTTTACGAGTAACAATAGGAACAAAATCTGAATGTCAAAAATTTGTCAAAATGCTAAAAATAACTATGAGTCAAATTTCATGATGTTTAAAAAGATATATATCTTTGGCCTAGGAATGATGGGCGCTTCATTAGCTAAAGCAATTAGATATAAAAAAATATCTAATAAAATATATGGTCATGATATAAATAAGAAAAATTTATTTTATGCCAATAAAAATAATATTATAAATGAATTGGAATCTAATGATTACGAACATTTATCTGAGTCAGATTTTATTATCTTATGTACACCAATAAGCGCATATAAATCATCAATGAATATTATTAATAAATATAAAAAAGATGGCGCAATAATTACCGATATAGGCAGCACCAAAGAAAGTATTGATATTTTATCAAAGACAATATTCGAAAATCATAATGATATTTTTATTGGGTCACACCCATTAACTGGTAAAGAAATAAGTTCTATCGCTAACTCTGATAAAGGTATATTTAATAATCAAATTATTTTATTAACACCAAACGCCTCAACAAAAAAATCATTAATAAACAAAGTAACAAGATTTTGGAAGTCGCTAGGATGTAAAACAAGAATAATAAGCTCTAAATTGCATGATGATATTTTATCAATAACAAGTCATTTGCCGCATCTTGTGTCATTTGCGTTAGTAAAAATTATTTTAAATAAAAAATATATAAATAAAATAGAAGAATATACTGGAGGAGGGTTCAGAGATTTTGCGAGATTAGCTCATAGTGATGCTAAAATGTGGGAAGATATATGTTCAAATAATCCAACAAATATTGTTTTATCTCTTGATAAAATTATAACAGAATTGAATTTGTTAAAATCTAATATAAAAAATAAAAAATTTAAAAAACTTGCAAACTATTTTAAGCAAACTAAATTAAAATTAGAAAAAAAATGACTGTAAGTTCAAATCTAATTATAAATAATTCAAATCCATTTGAAGGTGAAGTTTCTATTCCAGGTGACAAATCTATCACTCATAGAGCAATAATGATCTCATCTCTTTGCAATGGAAAAATTAATATATCAAATGCTCTGGTATCAGATGATTGCAAACACACAATTAATGTATTTAGAGAATTAGGAGTTAATATAGAAATAAAAGATGATATGGTTAGTGTTACTGGAAAAGGATTAACTTCTTTAAAAAAACCAAACAAAAAATTATATGCCGGTAATTCAGGCACATTAATGAGAATAATAGCAGGTATTCTTGCTACCCAAGATTTTACCTCTTCTATAAGTGGTGACAAATCATTAAACACAAGACCTATGAAACGGATTGAAGACCCTTTAAAAATGTTTGGGGCTAATATTATTTCGAAAAATAGTATGCCACCTTTATCGTTTAAACCTTCTAAGAGTCTTAAACCCATATCTTATGTAAGTAATTTGCCAAGCGCACAAGTTAAATCTTGTTTAATATTTGCCGCTTTGTTTATTGATGGAACATCTGTTATAACGGAAAAAACCAAAACAAGAGATCATACCGAGAGATTATTAGAATATTTAGAATATCCAATATCTATCGAAGATAACGCTATAAATATTTTTGGAAAAAAATCTTTTAAATGCAAAGATATTGTTGTCCCATCAGATATTTCGTCCGCTGCATTTTTTATAGTAGCCGCTCTTATTAGAAAAGATTCAAAATTAGTTTTAAAAAACATAGGAATAAATAAATTAAGAATAGGGTTAATTGAAATTTTAATAGAAATGGGGGCCAACATCAGGGTTTTTAATAAATCTGTTATTTGTAATGAGTCAGTTGCAGATATTGAAGTTCAGTATTCTGAATTAAAACCAATAAATATATCTGGTGAAAAAATATCTAGATTAATTGATGAACTCCCAATATTATTTATTGCTTGTGCGGTTTGCAAGGGTATTTCTGAATTTCATGATATAGGAGAATTACGATTCAAGGAAAGCGATAGAATAAAATCTATGGAAGAAGGATTAAATGTATTAGGCATAAAAACTTTATCAACAACTGATTCATTAAAAATATTTGGAGGGAGTTTTAATGGAGGCATTGTTAATAGTAATCATGACCATAGAGTTGCCATGTCATTTATAGTTGCTGGAGCAATATCAAAGAAGCCCATTACAGTTTTAAATACAGAAAATATACCGACATCATTTCCAAATTTTAAAACCACCATTAATGGCATTGGAGCAGAGGTTTATGAAGTATGAGTAACATACCGATAATTGCAATAGATGGTCTTGCAAGTTCTGGAAAGTCATCTATATCAAAACTATTATCTAAAAAACTAAAATTTTATTTCTTAGACAGTGGGGTTTTGTATAGATCTATAGGTTATATAAATAGACTAGAATCTATGGATTTAAATTCTGAAAAAGTAGTAAAAAACATAATTAGTAATATTACATTATTACCTTCTAAAAACTTACAATTCCAAGTTTTCTATAAAAATAAGGATATCACTAATTTTTTGTATTCAGAAGAAATAGGATTACAAGCATCTATAGTTTCTCAATACCATTCAGTAAGAGAATCATTGCTTTTTTTACAACATTCATGTGTTCAAGACCCTGGCCTAATAGCTAATGGAAGAGACATGGGAACAAAAGTTTTTCCAAATGCAAAATTAAAAATATACTTTATAGCAGATTTAGAAATAAGGGCTAATAGACGACATAAGCAATTACTAGATTCTGGTGTTAGCTCAGACTTAGGGGGTATTAAAAAAATGTTAAGAGATAGAGATAATAGTGATAAAGATAGAATTATATCTCCGTTAAAAGCTGCGGATGATGCTATTATCATAGATTCAAGTAATTTAAAACCTGATACAGTTCTTGATAAAATCCTTGAATTGTATAATATATCAGAAGCTTGTAATAAATGAGGTATAACTATTAATGCAATCAGAATTTGAAACGTTGTTTAAAGACAGCATGGAAAAAATTGACATGACTCCTGGGAGTTTAGTTAATGCAGAAGTCATAGAAATAAGGAATGATTATATTGTCATAAACGCAGGACTTAAATCAGAAGGAATCATACCAAAAAATCAATTCCTTGATTCTAGTGGCGAGTTAGAAATAAAAGTTGGCGATTCTGTAGAAGTAATGCTTGATATTGTGGAAGATGGATATGGAGAGACAATTCTCTCGCGTGAAAAAGCTAAACGCACAAAAGTTTGGTCAGAACTTGAAAAGATTCAAACTTCTCAAGAAATAATACAAGGCAAAGTATGTGGAAAAGTTAAAGGAGGCTTTACAGTTGAGCTTATGAATATTAAAGCTTTTTTACCAGGATCATTGGTTGACGTAAGACCAACTAAAGACGTTGACTATATAGAAGGTAAGATTTTAGATTTTAAGATTATAAAAATGGATAAAATTAGAAATAATATAGTTTTATCTAGAAAAGCAGTACTGATGGACCAAGGAGCAAGTTCCGATGAAACGGCAGAGAAATATACTGAGGGGAAAACTGTTACTGGTTTTATAAAAAATTTAACAGATTATGGAGCATTTATAGATTTAGGCGGAATAGATGGTTTATTGCATATCACTGACATATCATGGAAAAGAATTAGTCATCCAAGTGAAATTTTAAAAGTTGGAGATGAAATAAAGGTTATTGTATTAAAATTTGATTCAGAAAAAAATAGAGTTAGCCTTGGAATGAAACAACTTCAAGATGATCCTTGGGATAAAGTTACAGAAAATTTAGAAGTTGATAATAACTATAAAGGTAAAGTTACAAATATTGCGGATTATGGTGTCTTTATTGATTTAGGTAATGATGTTGAGGGTTTAATAAGAACGTCAGAATTAAATTGGACAAATAAAAATATAAACCCTAACAAAGTAACAAATTTAGGTGATGAGTTGGAAGTTAAAGTAATAGAAATAGATGATGAAAAAAGAAGAGTGTCGTTAAGTCTAAAGCGATGTCTTGAGAATCCATGGATACAGTTTTCAGAAAATCATAAAAAAGGTGAAATTATAAAAAGCCAAATTAAGTCAATAACAGATTTTGGAATTTTTGTTGGTCTTGATGGAGATGTTGATGGTTTGATACATATAACTGATATTACACAAGACGACAACCAAGAAGAGGCGATAAGAATGTTTAAAAAAGGGGACGAGGTTGAGTCAATAATTTTATCAATAGATGCCGAAAGAGAAAGAGTATCTTTAGGTATTAAACAATTAACTTCTGAACAAAACACTCCTGATAGCGAATCTAAACAAGATACTCCTGATAGCGAACCCAAACAAGATGCCCCTGATGGTACATCGTAGGCAGTTATGATTTTAAATAAATCAGAATTAATATTAAAACTATCAGAAAAATTTAAATCTTATACATCATCTGACATAGATTATTCAGTAAAAAAAATATTAGAACATATATCAAAATCTCTTTATTCTGGTGATAGAGTAGAAATCAGAGGGTTTGGTACTTTTTCATTACACCATTACAATTCAAGAACAGCTAGAAACCCTAAAACCGGTGAGTCTGTAGCTCTAGAGAAAAGATCAAACATACATTTTAAACCAAGCAAAGAATTAAAAAATAGAGTAAACAATAAAAATTAGTATTTTATTTCTCTTCATTTTATAATATTAATAGCATAAGATAGAGTAGTATGTTCAGAATTGTAATATTTATTATAACTTTATTTTTCTTAGCTTTGTCTATCACTGTTTCTATGTTAAATACAAATATTATAGACATCAATCTTTATTTAAAAACATATAGTGGGCCTTTACCATTGTTTTTGTTTATAAGTTTTTTACTTGGCTCTTTTTTAGCTTTATTGTTTTTTCTTTCGGCATATATAAAGCATAAACATGAAAATATGAATCTTAGAAAAACAATGAAAATCAGAGAAGATGAAATCGATAGCATGAGGAAAAATCCGCTAAGAGACGACCACTAATGCTTTATGTATTTATAGCACTTGCAGTGATATTAATTGCAACAGGTTACTACTATCTAAAACCAGAAAAAATAATAACTAAGAATATTTTTAATGCTGAATATTTTAGAGGATTAAATTATTTACTCAATAATGAGGAAGATAAAGCATTTAAAATTTTTACCGCATTAATGGACGTTGACAGCTCAACAATTGAGACACATCTTGCTCTTGGTGGATTATATAGGAAAAGAGGTGAATTTGATAAAGCTATTCTAATACATCAAAATTTATTATCACGACCTACATTAGAAAATGAACTTAAGAATCAAGCATTATATGAATTAGCAAAAGATTTTCAGTCTGCTGGACTCTATGACAGATCTGAAAAAATTTTTAAAAACCTATCAGAAGTTAATAGTTACAATCAATCATGTAAAGAACATCTTTTAAAATTATATGAGGTTACCAAAGATTGGGAGAAAGCAATTAATGTGGTAAATACATTAAGTAGTGATAATGTTAATGGTAATGGTAAAATTACACTTTTATCTCAATATTATTGCGAGATATCTAAAATAAATTTTGAGAACAGTGAGCTTGAAAAGGCAGTTGCTATTTCCAAAAAAGCTTTGAAGGTAGATCAGAATTGTATTAGAGCTAACTTACAATTAGCTAAGTATTATTCAAAAAATGATGTAAATATTTCAGCACAGTATTATCAATTAGTTATATCTCAAAATATAGATTTTGCAAAATATATATCATCTAAAATTATAGAGCTTGGGAAAAAAGTAAATAGTAGTGATGTTATACTAAATACAATATTGTCAATTTCTAAAATGAAAGAGCTACCATTTATCCCTGACATTTACTTGTTTTTACTATATGAAAAAGACGAGGTGAGCGCAGAAAAATATTTAAATTATCATAAAATGAATAACCCTATAACAGATTTTGTTATAAATCATACCATTGCATTATCTAAACCCGAGTCTCAATCGTTGCCAGTTATAGATAATATAACTAAATCTTACCAGAAAATTTTTTCAACTAGTTGTTATTTTCTTTGTAATAACTGTGGATATAAATCCCACGTATTAAATTGGTTATGTCCTAGTTGTAACCATTGGAATTCGATTGTACCAAAATCACCTATTGATATAATAGAAGAGAGCTCTAATGATGACCAAAGATAATAACAAAATAATTATTGCCTTAGATTATTCAAACAAAAATGATGTATTTTCATTATGTGAAAAAATAAACCCTAACGAGTGCAGACTTAAAATTGGCAAACAACTGTTTACAAAATATGGACCAGAAATTGTAAATCAATTACAAAACAAAGGGTTTGAAATTTTTCTAGATTTAAAATTTCATGATATACCAACCACTGTTTACAAGGCATGCGTAGAAGCATATAAGCTTGGAATTTGGATGTTGAACATACACCTTCTAGGAGGAAAACCCATGATCGATGCGGCAATTAATGCTAAGAATGAAGTTAATCCAAATGCAAAGTTAATTGGCGTAACTTTATTAACAAGTCATTCAAGTGAAGACTTAGATTATATTGGCAATGAAAAAAGGTCTGATGTGGTTAATAAATTATCAATGATAGCAAATGAATTAGGGTTAGACGGAATAGTATGTTCAGCTAATGATATAAAAGATATTAAATCTGAATACAAAAACCTAGATTTTGTTACACCTGGGATTAGATTAGACAAGACATCTAATGATCATTCAACTACATGTACACCTGAAGAAGCAATAAATTTAGGATCTACCTATTTAGTGATTGGCAGACCTATTACAGAGTCCAAAGATCCAAAGTTAGTTATAAAACAAATATTATCTTCTATTTAATTAATTTTGCATAATCAGAGCTATTATTAAATTTAGCACCATAAACCTGTATAATTTTAGAAGCGCAATGATTTGCAAATTCTAAAGATTCTAAGAAATTATGTTCGTTAAACTTATGCATGAAAGCTCCAAGAAACATATCACCAGCCCCAGTAAAATCTTTAGATGTTACATTAATTCCATCAACAACGTATGATTTATTATTCGCATAACATATAGCACCTTTCTCACTGCGCGTTATTATAACAATATCAGATATTTCATTTAGAAAATCTTTGGCAATTTCGAGTGATTGAGTTTGAGAAAAATTAAGGGCTTCTTGTTCGTTACAAAACAATATATAAGATTTTTGGTTAAATAGTTTTAATATATTATTTCTAAATATTGAAACTATATTGGGGTCTGATAAGGTTATAATGGATTTAGCATTATTCTCTTCTGCTTTTTCTAAAGAATGTATGCAAACCTCTAAAGTATTATCTGAGCTGGCAAGATACCCCTCAATAAGCAAGTATTCAGAACTTTTAATATAATCTAATGAAACATCATCGATGCTTAATGTGGATGATGATCCTAAATAAGTATTCATTGTTCTTTCATTATCAGGTGTTACTAGTACTAAGCATTCTCCGCTTGTATCCCTAGAAGATTGCATAACATGAGTTTTAATTCCTGATTTAGATAAACAGTCTATAAAATTTTTACCTGACTCATCATTTGATACTTTGCCTGTAAAACACACATTGTTTCCAAATTGAGCCATTGTATATACTGAATTTGCAACAGATCCTCCAGGTAAAATTTTTTCAGGAGGCCTTATTTCTTTTAGTGTCGTATGCATCAGCTGATGTTTATCATATTCGTTTAGAAGCATCGTGCCTTTTTTTTGGTTAAATTGCTTCAAGATATGATCGTTTATTCTATACTCGTAATCAAGAAGAGCATTACCTAGTCCATATAACTTATATTTCTTCATTATTTTTCCTAAACCTTAAACTTTATACCACTGATCGGACTCGAACCGATACTTTCTTGCGAAAAAGGGATTTTGAATCCCTCGTGTCTACCAATTCCACCACAGTGGCATTTTATTGTAACTAACGAGAAAAATCTGCTAATTGTTTAATTATTTTCTTTAGCTGATTGTGCTAATTTAGCCATTTCTGGTGTATATGCTTTCCCCTGCCATAACATATCGTAAACAATTTCCTCGTTACCATTTTCACAAACATCAATTACTTTTTTAAACAAAGGTTGAAAAGTTTTACTTTTATGAGAATTTTCATGATCTTCATACGATTTCCAAAAGGTAATAATCAAAGCCTCCCTGTCTTTAAACTCTGATTCTAATGCTTTACCAACATTACTGCCTTCATTTGAAATTTGACCACTATTTAAAACTACCATTCCACCAATAAAACCCGTTTCTGAATGATATGTTTTAACATTTTCACACAGCTCAGCAACTCTCAATTGTAAATCATCTAGAGTGTATTCTTTTTTCAAAATTACTCTATTAATTGTAACTATGCCATCATGCGGAAAATTATTTACTAAGCTCATATAACTATTAAATCAAATATATGCATATAAATCAATATAAGTATATGCTAATATACAATATTATTGACATCATGACATTAAAAGATATTATCGCAATATCATGAATAACAACTCGATATCATTATTCAACTATAATTTGCCTAGTTATTTGATTGCCAAAGAACCAATAGATAAGCGCTCAAACTCAAAACTACTACATTTTAATACTAATAAGGAAATATTGGCGGATACAAAGTTTTTTTTATTAACAGAAATATTAAATCCTGGTGATTTATTAATTTTAAATAATACAAAAGTTATTCCCGCAAGGTTGTATTTGACTAAAGAAACAGGAGGTAGGGTAGAATTGTTGTTTAACAAAAGAATAAATGACAGGGAATTTGAGGTTATTTATACATCTTCTAGACC
>Ga0066866_10000591_pt1 | contig 14121 bp, 9 predicted proteins | sample ETN01SmetaG_3_FD_66435 | JGI IMG/M metagenome (GOLD analysis project Ga0066866, IMG submission 66435) | Marine microbial and viral communities from oxygen minimum zone, Eastern Pacific Ocean - ETNP2014F12-01SV263 | ecosystem: Environmental > Aquatic > Marine > Oceanic ...
GCTTGTTTCTTTTCTGTTTTGGCTGTTCTAACTAAACAATACATCCAATCAGCTTTATTAGCTTCAGATGTCCAAATTTTTGATCCGTTTATTATGTACTTATTGCCCTTAAGTTTTGCTGAGGTAGAGACATTGGCTAAATCTGATCCAGCCCCTGGCTCAGAAAACCCCTGACACCACCAAATCTCTCCTCTTGAAATTTTTGGTAAAAATTCTTTTTTTTGATCTTCAGTTCCGAATTCTAAAATTACAGGTCCTAACATTGAAATGCCAAAATTTATTTGAGCTGGCCTGCATCCAAAAAACTTTAAGCGACTTCGTAAAATTTTTGCTTCTTCAAAAGATAAGCCTCCACCTCCATATTCAACCGGCCATTCTGGTGTGCACCATCCCTTAGATACCATTGCATCAAACCAGCTCTTAGAATCGGCAGTAGGAAATTTAATCTCAGAAGAGGCCCAAACCTGTTCAGAAACAGGCATTGATGTTCTCATTGATTGAGGGCAATTTTCTTCAATCCAAGCATCAACTTCCGTTGCAAAATTATCTAATTGATTGCTCATAAATTTATATCTTAAACGAAAAAGTTACAGGTCCAGCATTAACAGAATGAATATCCATATCAGATCCAAACACCCCTGACTGACAATGTATAGGGCATTCATTAAGCCTTTCTATCAATAAGTCATAAAGATAATTAGCTTTTTCAGTGCTTGCTGCTCTATGAAAGCTAGGTTTGTTGCCTTTATCCGTTACAGCAGACAAAGTAAATTGACTAACAATCATCAATTCTCCGTTTATTTCCCTTAAACTTGCAGACATCATGCTGCTATCTCCTTGAAAAAAAGAAAAATTGATAATTTTAGATATAAATTTTTCGATAGCCTCTTCGCTATCATCTTTTTCAAAGCAGACGTAGGCCAAGATTCCCTTATTAATTGAAGAATAGGTCTTAGAGTCAATATATATCTTTGCAGATGATACTCGCTGAGCTAAAGCTTGCAAAAGAATGAGGCTTAGTTTTCTAGGCCTAAATTCCAAGCACCATTTGCGGCAAGCTTGTTCATTAACGCCCTATGAGAAAGAGCATTTTGAGCCAGAGAAATATTTTCTTCCTTGCCAAGCCAAGCTTTTAAAGATGGTTGCTGTAAAGCTCTTCCATAGGAGAAGCTTAACTTCCACGGAAACCCACCGATCTTATTCATCGCATCTAAATGAGCAGTAGCATCAACATCAGATTGACCGCCTGAAAGAAAAGTTACACCTGGAAGATATGAGGGAACATTCTCATTAAGACATTTAACAGTCATCTCAGCCACTTCTTGAACTGATGCTTGGCTCTCTGCAGTTGATCCAGAGGTCACCATATTTGGTTTTAGGATAGTACCAGCAATATTAACTCCTTCATCCTTTAAACATTCAAAAAGTGATTTTAAAGATTTGCTAGTTACCTCATAGCATTGATCAATTGTATGAGTTCCATCCATTAAAACTTCTGGCTCTACCATAGGAACCATATTATTACTTTGAACAATCTTTGCGTATTTTGCTAATGCTTGCATGTTTGCTTCAATGCACTCATCTGTTGGCAAGCTCTCAGATATTTTAATAACTGCTCGCCACTTGGTAAATTTTGCTCCCAGTAAAACATACTCTTTGCATCTCTCATCAAGCCCATCCAGGCCCTGGGTAACAGTTTCCTCAGGAGAAGATTCTAATGGAGCTAGACCCTTATCAACCTTAATGCCAGGCAAGGCTCCTTGATTTTTAATTAATTCAACTAATGGCGTGCCATCTTCGGCGCTCTGTCTAATTGTTTCATCAAATAAGATTACGCCACCAATATTATCTTGCATCCCACTGGCTCTAAAAAGCATTTCTCTATAATCACGTCTGTTAATTTCTGTAGATTCAACACCTATAGAATCAAAGCGCTTACCGCAAGTTGGGTTACTCTCATCAGCTGCAAGAATTCCTTTCCCATCTGAGACAATATAATTAGCTATTTCTTCTAGTGTATTTAATGACATGGTTCTCTCCTATTCAAAATTTAAAACCCAAAGCAGACAATGATGGTAGCGCTTTTCCCTCCATGAATTCAAGAAAAGCGCCGCCGCCAGTTGAACAATATGAAATATTACTCTTGTCTATAAACATTTTAATGGCAAGAAGAGTTTCTCCCCCTCCTGCCAAACTATAAGCATTTGAGGATGCAATTGCCTCAGCAAGTTGTTGAGTGCCTTGTGAGAAAAGTTTTTGCTCAAATACACCAACAGGTCCATTCCAAATAATTTTTTTTGCCTTCGCAATTTTTTCGAAGGCTTTTGGACTTAGAATTTGATCAAGTATCATCTCATCATCTTCAACAGAGTCAATTTTACAGACCCTTGATTCTTTTGAGTCGATGCTTTTACTAACCACAACTTTCTCTGGCAATAAAATTTTATTTGTCTCTATAAGTTCTCTAGCATGGCTCAGCATCGAATCTTCACAATGTGAAATTCCTATATTATTGCCTTGCGCCTTTAAAAAAGTATTTGTGATGCCGCCACCGGTCAATACTTCCTCTGAGATTTGTATAAGACTTTTTATAACTTCTAATTTTGAAGATACTTTTGAGCCTCCAACAATAGAAAGAGTAGGAGACTCTTTAGAATCTATGGCTTTCTTCAAAGCACAAGTTTCGCCTTCTAACAATAAGCCAGCGCAGGATGAATGAGCCGCTTGAATTGCTCCATAGGTTGATGCATGAGGGCGATGAGATGTTCCAAATGCATCAAAAACATAGACATCGGCTAGATCGCATAATTTCTTCGAGAGATCCAGGTCATTTGCTAACTCTCCAGATAAAAATCTAATGTTTTCTATAAGAGAGATGTCTGCATTAAAATTTACTTCATCTATTGAAGCAAACAATGGGATCTCCTTATTGAGAATTTCTCCAAGTCTTTTAGCTATAGGTAATAGTGAAAATTTTGAATCAAATACTCCTGCCTCAGGTCTTCCAAAATGAGAAATCAGGACTATTTTTGAATTTTGTTTTTGAAGATATTGAAGGGTTGGGATGATCGCAAGAATCCTAGCATCATCCAAAACTTTATCGTTTTTTACAGGGGCATTTAGATCAACTCTAAGGGCAACAGTCTTGTTAAAGACATCTGTATCGACCAATTTCCTCATTTTTTAAGTAATTTTTTTGCTTCGGTGACTATATTTTCTTCTGTAAAACCAAATTTAGTCATCAGTTCGCTAGCTGGAGCGCTCTCACCAAAAGTTTTCATCCCAATAATCGTATCATTGAGATTAACCAAGCCTTGCCATGAATCAGGATGCAAGGCCTCAACAACCAACTTGGGGATATCTGGATCTACAACGCTATCTCTGTAAACCCTATCTTGAAGGTAGAACTTATCAAGACATGGAATGGATACTATGTTTACTTTAAATCCGTCATGTTGAATTGATTTTGCGGCCGCAAGAATTAACTGCACCTCACTTCCTGATGCAATCAATGTAATATCTGCATCCTTTTCATGAGAGAGCAGATAGCCACCTTTTTGTATTAAACTGATTTGCTCTTTTGTTCTTTGAACAAATGGAAGATTTTGCCTAGATAAAATTAAGCTGTGAGGAGTGTTTGAAGAAGTTATAGCCTCTTTCCAACTTACTGCAGTCTCAGTAATGTCTGCTGGTCTCCAGTTATTTAAATTTGGTGTGGCCCTAAGAGTTACAAGATGCTCAATAGGTTGATGAGTGGGGCCATCTTCTCCCAAGCCAATGGAATCATGGGTATAGACAAAAATATTTGGGATTTCCATGAGAGCAGCCAGACGCACTGCATTCCTAGCGTAATCCATAAATACTAAAAACGTTCCGCCATATGGTTTTATTCCACCATGCAATAACATTCCATTCATCATGGCAGTCATTCCAAATTCTCTAACCCCATAAAATATATGATTTCCTTGTGGATTATCTGGAAGCATTTCAGAACTGGCTGAAGAATATGTATTATTTGATCCAGTAAGATCGGCCGATCCACCAACAAGCTCTGGCAATTGCTCGCAAAAGAAATTTAAGCAAATCTCTGAAGCTTTTCTGGTTGCTAAATCTTTTTGATCGCCTGTAACCAACCCTTCCATAAATTCTTCATAAAGTTTTTCAAAGTCATTAGGGAGTTTATTATTGATTAATCGTTCTAATTCATTAGAAAGCTCTGGGTGCATTTTAGAATATTCATCCATTAGCAAATCCCATTCAGAATTATGCTTAAATCCAACCTCTTTCGCATCCCATTCTAATTTAATATCCTCCGGAATATCAAAAGGTTCATGCTGCCAACCCAATTGATCTCTAGTTTTTATAATTTCTTCCTCGCCTAAAGCAGATCCATGAACACCTGATGTTCCTGCTTTATTTGGTGATCCAAATCCAATTTCTGTCTTACAACAAATAAGCGTTGGTCGGCTTGATTCTTCTTGAGCATTTTTTATGGCCTCTAAAATTTGCTCAATATTGTGACCGTCTACTTCAAGCACCTGCCAGTTATAACTCTCAAATCTTTGGACGGTATTATCTGTAAACCACTTTTCAATTTCTCCATCAATTGAGATTCCGTTTTGGTCATAGAAACAAATAAGTTTGCCCAAACCATGCGTGCCTGCAAAAGAGCAAACCTCATGAGAGATTCCTTCCATCAAGCATCCATCACCAAGAAATGTGTAGGTATAGTGATCAATTGGATGTAACCCATCCGTTTTATTGAACTTACTCGCAAGCATCTTTTCGGCCAATGCCATGCCAACAGCATTGCCAATCCCTTGACCCAAAGGACCGGTTGTAGTTTCTACGCCTATGTCTAAATCTATCTCTGGATGTCCTGGAGTTTTAGAGCCTATTTGTCTAAAGTTTTTTAAGTCTCCAATGCTTAAATTGTATCCAGTTAAATGAAGCAAACTGTAGAGCAGCATTGAGCCATGGCCATTAGATAAAACAAATCTATCTCGATTAAACCAATGTGGGTTTTGTGGATTATGTTTTAAATTATATTTCCAAAGAGCTACAGCAATATCTGCCATGCCCATTGGCATTCCTGGATGACCACATTTTGCTGTTTGAACAGCATCTATGGATAAAAACCTAATAGCGTTAGCGAGTTCTTTGTGCATGTTTGAGCATGTTTGAGCAAATAGTTTAGGACACAACAATCATAATATGTGACTAGAATTATTTATAGATATATTTAAGATTATTTTAAAGGAAGGAATCTATTTAATTCGTAAATCTATCTAAAAGTTTTATCTTTGATTCTGAAAAACCCATCCAAAATCTTTCAGCACTGTAAAATAAAAGAATATATAACCCTGTGCTAATTGCCAACTTTAGATCAAATGGAATAGCAGCAATATAAGTTTCAACAATAGAGTTTCTTCCCACAGCCCATACAGCCCCATTAACTAGTATGTGCCAAATGAAAACAGTGCCTAGAGATCCCCATAACAAGCTTCTGCTCAGACGGCTAAGGGTTGGAGCAATCGCAAAGACCAAAAGGATGGCAGCAAAGATGATAATATTTACCTGTTCTAGAAATAAATTTGTAAAAGCGACCATAGACACAGGTAGAAGGTTTTGAATACGAACATCATCTGTTAGTCTCGGCATAAAAACTGCTAATGCAAGCAAGGGCGAGAAATTTGCAGGAAGGCCAATAAATCTGCTGATCACTATTAGCAAAATTAGTAAAATTAAGTTTTTAAACATTCAAGCTCCTTGAGGGGTCTCATTAATTTAATGTTCCTTGCATTATGGCTCAGCTAGAGATCGACTCCTTTGCGAGCCATAATACCCTGATTATACGCATGCTTTGTTGCTTTAATTTCAGATACGGTATCAGCCCAGCTCTTTAAAGCAGCGCCTCCTCCTCGACCTGTAACCACAACTGATTGATGAATTGGGCGATGTTTAAGAGCATGAATAATCTTATCTTCATCAAGATATTTAAAACTAAGCATGTAAGTAAGTTCATCCAATACAATCAGGTCAAAATTTTCATCTTTAAGCATTTTTTCTGCTTTAGACCAACTTTTCTCAGCTGCAGCAATATCAGTTGAGCGATCTTGTGTTTCCCATGTAAAACCAGTGCTCATTTGATGAAAAGTTACCGAGGGACATTTATCTCGAATATAGATTTCCTCACCAGATAATTGTTGCCCTTTAATAAACTGGACAATGCCAACCTTATGATCGTAACCCAAAGATCTAATTACCATTCCAAAGGCAGATGTTGATTTTCCTTTGCCATTTCCGGTTAAAAGTATTCCTACACCTCTTTGTCTATTTGCTGCGCTAATTGATGCATCAATATTTTTTTTAAGATTTTCCATCTTTTTCTTATGGAGGTTATTCATTTTTTGTTTTTGCTTGCTCATTTTGTACTATGTTTAAAAATTTCCCATATTGAGTCTGTCTAGTTTTATATAAATTTATGGCCTGTATCTAATTCCTATATGTGCTCCAAAACCAAGTGGTTGATAACCAAATATTTCTTCATAGCTTTCATCAAATAAGTTTTCCAATCGCAAGTATGTATCTAATTTTTTGCTGACGCTTAAGTTTGCGCTTAGGTTAAATATTGTGTAATCAGCTAGCTTTATATTTGTTGGATAAACAATGTCCTCTTGTGATCCATTATATTGTATGTTGGTATTAATGCTTAAAGCGTCGCTCTTCTGCCAGGACAAGTTGAAACTTGCTACATGACGTGGACGTCTAACCTCATTTTGATACTTTCCTATTGCATCAAGCTCTTGCGATTGGGTAAAAGTATATGAAGTGTTAAGGGTTATGTTTTTGCTTGGCTGAATATATGAGTTAAGCTCAAGTCCATTTCTTTTGCTGAGTCCTGGTTTATTAATTGCTGTGAATCCAAAAGTTATTGGGTCTATAGCATTTCCATCTATTTCATTGTCTAGCTCTGAATTGAAGAGTGTGGCAGATAAAGTAAAGTTTCCACCATAAAATTTATGATCAAGGCCCAATTCCCAGCTAATGGATTTTTCTGGTTGCAGAAATGGGTTACCAATAAAGTTAGTATAAAAACCAAAGCGCTCTGTAAAAGTAGGATTTTTTACTGCTGTGCCATATGAGCTTCTTAATCTAGCGTTAGCGCTTAAATCATAAATTAATTCAACTTTAAATGTATTAGCATCTTTGAATTGAGAATTATCATCCCTTCTTGTGCTAGCTGCTAAAGTTGTTTTATTAAAAATATCAGCTCGGTACTCAATGGCAATGCTGTTTGTATTTCGGCTTTGATCTTGATTGGGATTAAATACACCATAAATCCCATAGTCGTTAATCCGTCCGCGCTGACTAAATTTTTCTCTTTCATGCTCCGCTAAAAATGAGATCCTTTGAGAAAATTCATCCCAATACTTTGAACTTATAAACCTTAGTTGATCTTTAGTGGAAGAAGTTGATGTTCCCAGCAAAGCCTCTTGAAAGTCTTTATTATTGCTTTTCGATTCTGAAATAGCGGCATGATATTGCCATGTTTTATCAGAATTTAAATAGTCAAATTTAAACCCCATTATGGTATTTTCAAATTTTGTTACTTTATCCTGGTCGTCAACCAAACCATCAAAATCAAAATCTGAATCATATTCATTCATCCCATCAGACCGTCTTAAAGAAAAAGCAACTTGCAAATTCTCATTAAAGTTAAAACCTGACTTAAATGTTAAATTTCTATTTTTATACCCATCTCTTTCCTTGCCAGCACGTGAAATGTTAGCTCCATCAGTCTGAAGCTGACTTAATCCAAGTCGAGCATTAAAACCATCATTTATCAGACCAAAACTGATTCCATTATTATTGGTATCAAAACTTCCGTTCTCAGAAAATATTCTCAGACTCCTTGGTTTATCTGCGTTTTTAGTAATTATATTTATAACTCCAGAGATAGCGTCACTTCCAAGCATTGAGCTTTGGGGCCCCCGAACAACCTCAATTCTTTCAATATCAGAAGCAACAAAGGTGCCCCAATTAAGTCCATCATTCTGGGAAGGATTATTTGCCTCAATCCCATCTATCAGAACCAGCAAGTGATTGGCCTCGCTGCCACGAACTCTAATTTGAGTTTGAGAGCCTTGAACGCCACTTTTACTAACTGCTAAACCAGGGACATTTCGAAGTAGTTCGCTAATGCTTGATACAGATCGATTTTCAATTTGTTCATAATCAATAAGGGTAATAGCATTTGCAGATCGCTCGGAACTAATTGGTACCAAAGAGGCATGCACTAAAATTTCTTCAATACTATTTGTTAAACTTTGGGCGTTTGAAGCATATGAAAAAAGCAATAAAGCAATGCTGTAAATACCCTGTGAACTGTTCATCTTCAAAGCTTAGGTTCTAATAAAAATTATCTGCATTCCGATATCTCTAATAAGCTAGAACTGGAGCAAGCCAGATTTCATTTTCATCCATACTCTCGTCTCTGGCTTTTGAATACTCCTCTACTTGATCTTTATCAATCCTGCCTAGCTGAAAATAACTAGACTGAGGATGCGCAAAATATAAGCCACTGACACTAGCAGTTGGCCACATTGCTAAAGACTCGGTGAGGGTTAAATCTATGGTTTTTTCAACACTAAGTAACTCCCAGATATTTAACTTAAGACGATGATCTGGGCAAGATGGGTAACCTGGGGCAGGGCGGATGCCCTGGTATTTTTCTTTAATAAGCTCATCATTATTTAAATCTTCCTCAAGAGAATATCCCCATAACTCACAACGAACTTTTTTATGAGCCCACTCTGCAAAAGCTTCAGCAAAGCGATCAGCTAAAGCTTTTAAAATTATAGAATTATAATCATCATGGTCTGCCTCAAAAGCTTTTATGTATTCGTCGATGCCATGCCCTGCCGTTACTGCAAATGCTCCAATATAATCGTCTTTATCATCAACAAAATCTGCGAGTGAATTTGAATCTAGCTCTTCGCGAGATTTCTGTTGACGCAAGCAATGTAATAATAACTCTTCATTAGATCCGTCTGCTTTCAACACCGCAATAGCATCCCCCAAAGATCTTGCTGGAAACAAACCTATTACCCCCTTTGGATGTAACCATTTTTCATTCATCAGCCTCTTAAGAATTATCTGGGTGTCATCCCATAACTTACGAGCCTCAGGTCCTTTTATTGGGTCAGAAAGAATGTCTGGAAAGCGGCCGCTAAATTCCCATGCATTAAAATAGGGCATCCAGTCTATAAATTTATGAAGCTCTTCTAGACTTGGATTAAGTTCAGTGATGCCAAGTTTTATAGGTGCAGCTGGCTTGAGAGACATATCTAAACTTGGCTTGCGAGATTGCGCATCTTGAAACGGTCTAAGCGGTGATTGAGCTCTAGAAGCATAAGCTTCACGCTTGTTTGTGTGAGCCAGAGAAAGTTCTTTTGCATACACATCATGCTCGCTTACTAATCTCTTCGCTACGCCAACCGCTCTTGATGCATCTTTTACATAAACTACTGTGCCGGTGTATGAAGGATCTATTTTTACTGATGTATGAGCAGGGCTTGTGGTTGCTCCTCCAATCAATAAAGGAATTGAGAGCTTTCTTCGCTCCATTTCTTTTGCAACTCCAACCATCTCATCAAGCGAAGGGGTAATTAAACCTGATAAGCCTATCAGATCACAGCCTTCCTTCTCTGCAACATCTAAAATCTTTTGAGTTGGTACCATTACCCCTAAATCTATAACTTCAAAATTATTACATTGCAAAACAACGCCAACGATATTTTTGCCTATGTCATGCACATCGCCTTTTACCGTGGCAATGACCATCTTGCCATTGCTTTGCATCTCTTCACCGCCTTTTTCTTCTTCAATAAATGGGACTAGATATGCAACTGCTTTCTTCATAACTCGAGCAGATTTTATTACTTGAGGTAGAAACATTTTACCGGCCCCAAATAAATCTCCAACCTTATTCATGCCATCCATCAATGGGCCCTCAATTACTTCAAGAGGTTTTTCTACAGATAGCCTGGCTTCTTCAACATCCTCAATAACAAACGTATCTACACCACTAACCAAGGAGTGATTCAATCTTTTATTTACATCAAGACTTCTCCAGTCTTGATTAGAGATGCTCTTGGATGCAATCTCATCACTTGCATATTTAGGTGCTAGATTTAATAAGCGCTCTGTTGCATCTTCTCTTCGATTTAAAATAACATCCTCGACAGCCTCTTTAAGCTCCATTGGTAAATCATCATAAATAGCAAGTTGTCCAGCATTAACAATTGCCATTGTTAAACCATTTTTTATTGAATGATATAAAAAGACAGAGTGCATTGCCTCACGAAGAATATTATTACCTCGAAAGCTAAAAGACACATTTGAAAGACCGCCTGATAGTGATACACCAGGACAAATTTTTTTTATTTCTTTACAAGCTTGTATGAATGATATGCCATATTCATTATGCTCTTCTATGCCTGTTGCAACTGCGAAAATATTTGGATCAAAAATAATATCATGGGGATCTAAACCAACTCTTTCAGTTAAAATAGAATAAGCACGCTTGCAAATTTCTACTTTTCTGCAAAGTGTGTCTGCTTGCCCCTCTTCATCAAATGCCATAACAACAACAGCTGCCCCATATCTTTTAACTAGCTTTGCCTGCTCAATAAATTGCTTCTCACCCTCTTTCATAGAAATTGAATTGACAACTGATTTTCCTTGTATGCATTTTAGGCCTTCTTCTATGATTTCCCATTTACTAGAATCGATCATGATAGGCACTCTTGAGATATCTGGCTCTCCAGCGATTAAATTAAGAAACTTAATCATTGCTGCCTTAGAATCCAACATGCCTTCATCCATATTGATATCAATCATCTGAGCGCCATTTTCAACCTGCTGCCTAGCAACTTGAATTGCAGCCTCGTAATCATTAGATTCTATAAGCTTTCTAAAAATAGCTGAGCCAGTTACATTTGTTCGTTCCCCAATATTAATAAAAAGGTTATCTACCTTAATTTCTAGGGGCTCTAATCCACTTAAGAGCATTGCTTTTGGAGATGTTGGAATTGCTCTTGGAGTGAAGTCATTAACAAGGTCCTTAATAACCTCAATGTGTTCAGCAGTTGTTCCACAACAACCTCCTACGATATTGTATAAACCCTCTTCACCAAATTCTTTCAAAATTGTAGCCATCTCCAATGGAGTTTGATCGTACTCACCAAATTGATTTGGCAATCCTGCATTTGGATGGACGCTGACATAACAATCAGCAATTTGAGAAAGCTTTTGTAAAAATGGTCTCAGCTCGGATGCTCCCAAAGCACAATTCAATCCAATAGATATTGGTTTAGCATGTCGCACAGAATGCCAAAATGCAGCTGTTGTTTGCCCTGATAGTGTTCTGCCCGATGCATCTGTAATAGTTCCTGAAATCATAATTGGGATATCTATTTCGCGTTCTTCAGATATTAAATCTATTGCAAACAAAGCAGCTTTTGCATTGAGAGTATCAAAAATTGTTTCAACCATAATCAGGTCTGCTCCACCATCCAATAAAGCGGATGTAGCTACTTTGAATGTTTCAACCAATTGGTCAAAATTAATATTTCTCAATGAGGGGTCTTCCACGTCCGGACTTAATGAGCATGTTCGATTAGTGGGTCCCAAAACTCCGGCAACAAAAACTTCACTAGAATTTTTTTCTTTGAAGCTATCGACGCTTTTACGAGCAATTTCTGCAGCAGAAAAATTGAGCTCATGGACAAGATTTTCCATATCATAATCAGCCATTGACGGACCATTTGAATTAAATGTATTAGTCTCAATAATTTGTGCGCCGGCTTCCAAAAATTCTTTATGAATTTCTCCAATGATCTTTGGTTGAGTAATACTTAAAAGGTCATTATTACCTTTAAGATCTATAGGCCAATCAGTAAATCGTCGTCCTCTATAGTCATTTTCTTGCAAATCATGGGCTTGAATCATGGTTCCCATTGCACCATCTAAGAGAACTATCTTTGAATCTAGCAGTCCCTTTAATTTTTTTCTTATTGAAGATTGAAAATTATTCGTCATTTATTTTTACTAAGCAATGTAAAAACACATGGCACTAGCAAAATAAACTGATGCTTTATGTTTTTAGTTAAATCCTGGGAATAATTTCCGTTTTAGCACTTTCTTTTAAATCGCGGCAATAGGATCAAATCACGATTAAATTCCATAATATATCCTAGGAAATTTTTTGCAACATTTATTAAAAAATGCCAAATTTTAGCTGTATAAAATTTTAAAGTGCCCTGATCTACTTTTCTAAATAAATTTGTATTTGTTTAATAAACCAATTATTATCAAACACAAATAAGTGATTTGTTCCTGCTTGCATACTTAAACTGCTAAATGGGACGCCTAAACTAGGTGAAAAATGAAAATTTCATATGAATTTTATCCTCCTAAGGATATGAATTACACAAAAGTTGTTAACGAATATTCGTTGATCGCGAGTCATAACCCAAGTTTTATTTCCATAACTTATGGGGCAATGGGAGGCTCTCAAGATAGAAGTATCGATCTAATAAAAGCTTTTAAAAATAAAACTAATGTTGAGATAGCGGCTCACTTAACTCTTGGTGGAAAAAGTAAAAGTGATTTAAGAGCAATTATTGAAGGCTTTAAGTCCCTTGGTGTTAATAAAATAGTTGCCTTGAGAGGTGACAGCCCTGAAGGTAAATTTCATGCTCATCCTGATGGATTTTTTAATACTGCAGATTTTGTAAAGTTTCTAACAGAATTAAATTTAGAGGTGTATGTATCTGCATACCCTGAGCCTCATCCTGATTCTGAGGGTTTTAATTTTGATCTAAAATTATTAGAAGAAAAAACTTTTGCGGGCTCGAATCAATGCATTTCTCAGTTTTGTTTTGCTGAGAAGGACTATAAAAAACTTATTGATCAAATCTCAAAAAGAAAAATTAACAATGAGTTAACAGCAGGCATTATGCCCATTTACGATATTAATAGTCTTTGCAAAATGGCAAAAAGGTGTGGTATACATGTGCCTGTTGAAATTGTCGAGCAATTCTCAGATGACGAAATACAAAACGAAAAAGCAGCAATTAACATTTGCAAAAAACAAATCAAAGATCTTCAAAATATGGGGATAAATAACTTTCATTTTTATACCCTCAACCAATCATCACTTTTACTAAAAATACTTGATGAATTATCATTATAAATTAAGGAGAAAATTATGAGTTATATTTTTACATCTGAATCTGTTTCCGGCGGACATCCGGATAAAGTTTGCGATCAAATATCTGATGCTGTTTTGGATGCGTATCTGGCTGAAGATCCTAATAGCAGGGTTGCATGTGAAACTATGATAAAAAATAATATGGTTTTCATTGCTGGAGAAATTACTTCTCTGGGAAGTCCAGACCTTGAACCTGTTGTGAGAAAAACAATTAATGATATTGGTTACAACTCAGACGAGTACGGATTTAATGGAGATACCTGCGAATTCACCAATTTAGTCTTTGAGCAATCTCCTGATATCTCTCAGGGCGTAACTGAGGGCGAGGGAGAAAATTTAGAGCAAGGAGCTGGTGACCAGGGCCTAATGTTTGGATATGCCTGTACTGAAACAGAGTCATTGATGCCTCTTCCAATTGATCTTTCTCATAGATTAGTGAAAAAACAAGCTGATGTAATGAAAAGTGGAGAAATTAAATGGCTAAGACCTGATGCAAAGAGCCAGGTAAGTGTTATTTATTCTGATGATGGTAAAAATATTGAGGGTCTTTCTGCTGTTGTACTTTCAACACAGCATGATGAAAACGTAACTCAGGATGAAATCAAAGCTGAGGTAATGGATAAAATTATCAAGCCTATTGTCCCTGAGGAATGGATTCTTGATTCGACAAATATTTACATTAATCCAACAGGTAAATTTGTTATTGGTGGCCCAGTTGGTGATTGCGGTCTTACAGGAAGAAAAATAATTGTAGACACTTATGGGGGTATGGCCCGTCATGGGGGGGGTGCTTTCTCTGGAAAAGATCCATCAAAAGTAGATAGATCTGCTGCATATGCATC
>Ga0066866_10000592_pt1 | contig 14115 bp, 6 predicted proteins | sample ETN01SmetaG_3_FD_66435 | JGI IMG/M metagenome (GOLD analysis project Ga0066866, IMG submission 66435) | Marine microbial and viral communities from oxygen minimum zone, Eastern Pacific Ocean - ETNP2014F12-01SV263 | ecosystem: Environmental > Aquatic > Marine > Oceanic ...
CGTCCACGATTTCGATTACTGTTTTTATCATTCGATTGGTGGTTGTCGTCTTTCCTGTCGTCTCTGTTCACTTATTGTATGCGAATAGCCCCTCCCTTTTCAACCTCGGCCCAAGTGATGAAGGAATTAGGTGGCTAATTCATAGATATGCGATACCTGGTTCTGAAGGGAAAGCAAACTTTGCCTTCCCCCCAATATCTTCACCATCACCAACAGCATAGATATTCACATTTTCAATCCCTAACTCAGTACGAATGAAATCAGTAGCATCCAGTAGTATTTCAATTTCGTTTAGATTTTCTTTTAACACATTTCTTTCTGCTGGAGACCACCTATACAATTGCTTCATGATTCTTTTCCAAGCCCCTGGTACTAACCCTCTAATATCTGCATCTTGGGCAAAAGGACGTGACATTATTTCACCCATGGCTCCTTTCATGGGGAAATCACTCTCAAGTAATTCAATACCGGTACGCACTAATTCGCCTTTCCATTCTTCAGCACACTGGATAGTAACAGAAGTAGCCTTACCTTCAAGATGGCGTTCAGCGAGTTCCTTCATCTGCCGCGCTTGGTCAATGAAGGATTGGATGAACAATTCTCTAGCTAGAATTGCTGTATCGCCATTTACTTCATCATTGAAATTTAGGGTGTGGGCTGCAACAAGTCCTTCTCCACCTGCAACTGACCACAATTCTTCAGCTATATGTGGCGTAGCGGGATGTAACATTTCAGACCAATCAAGAAGGAGAGATCGAACTACATTTCCATTATTACCACCTCTTCGCTGATACCAAATTAAGTCAGAGTAAACTTCGTAATGGCTAAGCATTACAGCGGCTCTAAGATTTACTCCATCCATTGCAGTAACCCACTCTTTTTTCCTAACTTCGAATTGTGTAACCAACCAAGAATCTACAGTTGATGTGTCGTCACCCCAAGACAACATATCTCGAGCAAGATTCCATATTGCCTTCATCTGTCTATTACAAGCCTCAACTGCAGTATCAGACCAATCCATTCCAGCAGTTGGTTGGGCTGCAAAGAGAATGAACAAACGAACAGTATCAGCACCAAATTGTTCTACCATTGATATTGGACTTACTGTATTCCCTAGAGATTTACTCATTTTAGCACTTCTTTCATCTAATTCCCCATCACAATGAGGGCACGAGTTACCCCTTACAGAAGTAGGGTGAGTAACATTACATGATTTACAATATGGTGCTTGAGCGTTGACCATTCCTTGACATAACAGCTCTTTGAAGGGTTCATCTTCTTTGTGAAGCCCAAGGTCTCTCAATGCCTTTGTCCAAAAGCGCGCATAAATAAGGTGCATCTGGGCGTGTTCAATTCCACCACAATAAAAGTCAACATTCATCCAATAATCTGCCGCTTCATTACTAAAACATTCATTGTTGTTTTTTGAATCGACATAACGCATGAAGTACCACGAAGAATCCACAAATGTGTCCATCGTGTCAGTTTCTCTCCTTGCATCATTGCCACAAGTAGGGCAAGAGACTTCTGAAAATGTAGGTGAACTTTCTATTGGGTTTCCTTCCCAAACAAATGTCACATCATCAGGAAGTAAAACTGGTAAATCTTCTTCGGGGACGGGTACTAGTCCACATTCATCACAATGAATTACTGGGATTGGGGTGCCCCAGTATCGCTGTCGTGAAATGAGCCAATCTCTCAATTTCCATTGTACCATTCCATTCCCCAAGTGTTCATTTTCCAAGGCGTCTATTACTGCTCGTTTCGCATCATCTCCAAGTAAGCCATCAAATCCATCTCGGCTTGAATTGACCATAGTTCCGTATCCTTCATACGCACCTTCAATTTCTGCTTCAATGTCATCACCGTGGTTCTCAATCAAGACTCTACGGACTGGTAGTTCATGTTCTAATGCAAATTCATAGTCACGCTGATCGTGTGCAGGAACTGCCATGACAGATCCAGTTCCGTATGAAGCTATAACAAAATTACCAGCAAATATGGGTACTTTTTCTCCATTGATTGGATTGATGGCATAACGCCCAAGAAATACTCCTTTTTTCTCTTTTAGCATTCCTCTATCCATATCGCTGAGCAAAGTTACTTGTTTCTGTAATTCACGCCACTCCTGTTCATTTTCATGTCCTTTGACAAGTTTCTCACATAATGGATTTTCAGGTGCTAGAGTAACAAACGTGACTCCGAAAATAGTATCAGGTCGAGTAGTGAATGTTTCAATTACCAAATCCTCATCACCATCTACATGGAATTTTATCAACGCCCCTTCTGAGCGCCCTAGCCAATCACGTTGTAGGGCTTTCACATGGTCTGGGAAATTGATATCATCAAGAGAATCTAATAATTCCTGAGCATAATTTGTAATTCGAAGAAACCATTGATCCATGTTTTTTTGTTCTACTTCTTTTGAACATCTCCAACAACGTCCATTGTGCACCTGTTCATTTGCAAGCACAGTATTACAATCGTCACACCAATTGACATTAGCAAAAGTACGGTAAGCAAGACCCTTCTCTAGGAATTGCAAGAAGAACCATTGATTCCACTTGAAGTAATCATGATCATGACTCATTAACTCCCGGCCCCAATCATGTGAGAATCCCATTATCGAGAAATCTTCTTTGATACTGATTATGTTGCGGTCGGTGATTTCACGTGGATGGCCACCTTCTTTGATGGCTGCATTTTCTGCAGGCATCCCAAAGGAATCGAATCCCATGGGGTAAATTACATTCTTTCCACGCGCACGGTGATAGCGAGCCATGGCATCTCCAATTGAATAGTTCCTAACATGTCCCATGTGCATCTTACCAGAAGGATACGGATACATTTCTAAGCAGTAGAATTTTTCTTTTTCAGAATCTATTTCAGCAATGAATATTCTTGCATCGGCCCATTTATGTTGCCATTTAGATTCAATAATTCCAGGTGAATATTCTTCTTCCATTGAATCACTTCCAACCTAATTGAATGCCCTTTGGCAACCCGCCGACTCCTTCACCTCTATCAAACGAACGGAATACTTAGGCATCATCCCCTAAGGATAGTAATTCTGACGTGTTAAGCAATATTAGTGCACGGTCAGTCAAGCGGTATCGATATCGTAGCGCCACTCTTTCTTTCTCAACTAATCCCCAATTCTCTAGTGATTTAAGGTGGTAAGAGACTAGTTGTTGGCTAGTTTCCAACTTATCTGAGAGCTCTTTTTGTGATAAGTTTAGTATCTCGTTTTCATGGATGTCAAGAATTTGTAATATTTTTCCTTGAAGGCTATTTGGATCAGGTGTAAGTACTGGTACAGGTAATTCATCGTTTGAGACACTTGAATCAATTGATGCTGGATAATATCTAACTTTACGACCATCCTTTCGTCTCCAAATTGCTTCATCTCCTTCAAGCACAGAAAGATGGTGGGCTAGTTGTCCATTTGACATATCTAGAGCGGCCAGTAAAGCTCTGAAGTGGATACCCCTATGTAATTCAATGTAAGCCACAATTCGGCCACGTTGATACTCTCCACCCTTCTCTCTGTTTTTACGTACCATACCAAGTAGGAATAAGCCGTATTTAGTGGCAGGAAGCCTAATCCATTCAACTTGAATTAGTGACCCTGCAAGAAGTGCTAGGAGACTAGTTGAAGCAATTACTGTTACAATTGCAGGAGCGGTAGCAGGGATGGATATGATAGGAGTCGCTTCACTAACTTCTGTAATTTCTTCCTCAGCGCTCTGCTCAACATATTTCTCACCTAATACGTCATCAACGATGATCAGGGAATTCCATACAGTGCAAGCAGAGGTGCTTTCAGATGTTTCTTCTACCCAGTATGCGCCTTGGAAATTTGTGCGAGGCGCCCAATTTTCTACATTAGATGCAGTAAAGGCATGCTCAACACCATTTAGATCAACTAGAATCCAGCAACCACCAGATTCTGTGGTGACATAATCCCAATTTCCTTCTGCTAACCAACTGAGTTTCGGCACCAGTTCTTCTATAATATCTGGAGTTTCATTCACTTCATCGACAGTATCGTCATTCTTTTCATTCTCTTGTACGGGTTCAGTAGGTGGATTCCAAGTGTGCGCCCACTGTGTGGTGAAACTTGGTGTGCCTGTAGTTCGAGCAGTTAATCTCCATGTTCCAGCATCGAGTTCTGCAAATTCAACTGTGAATGGGTTGTAACTAATGCCATGCCCTGCCGGGATAGTCCCCATCAAGCCACTACCGCTACCACATTCTTCCAACCAAACCTGTTGAGGGTGTGATGAACCAACTTTTTGTAATGTAAATTCAAGTTGACAATTCTGTGGCCAGTAGAAGTTTAGTTCATCCTGATTATCTAAATCTAGTTGAAAAGTAACTGATTCCTGTGCTGTGTCGGCATTATTTGTAATCAATCCAATTACGTTGAAATTAACTGTACTTGTGTCTTGCATCGAGGCGCGGCATTCAAGTCCTGTATTGGAGCCATCATAGATAAATGGAATTTCATGTAATAGACCAAATTCAGGTATAGTCACAACCATCATGTAATTGTCATCATTTAATTCACATCCAAATTGGTCTACCATTTGCCAGTATCTTTGTTCAAGTTGATGAGTAGTAGATGGGCTGACTTTAATTTCAGAATGGGTGCTATCGCATCCATCAGTAATACGGGTGTTACCAACAATTGCACCTTGACTAGAAATTAAATGGATTGCAACTAGACAACTATTGTTGAATTGTATATCAACAGGAATATTCTCAAGATTTGTTAAACTGGTATCAATCTCTATTGTATCTGCATCAGTAATAATTCGATCATTTCCGACATCTCCTAAAACATTGACTTCCATTTCCAGCGAGGTCGCATCAGTAAATCCATTGCTACCTGAAAGGGTGGCGAACACAGTACCTGATACCTCAGAGATCCCAGTTAGTCCGATATCAAGAGTCCAAATACCAGGTAATAGTTGCTCTCCCGATTGAGTGAAATCCCAATTGAGCCAACCTAGAGAAAGAGATTCACCAACTTCAATAATCCCTTCCCCGCAAGCCAAATCAGTCATAATTGTTGGAAGTGAAGAGCCTAGGGAACTAGCCTGCAAAGTAACTCTACACCCCTCATCAACATCTAGGAGCAGCGGTGTATCATCTACATTCTTTAAGGAAAGATGTGAATATATTTTCTCCCCTGCAAAGAATTCCTCTCCAGTTATTCTTGGAGCAGATGCAGTGCTGACTTCAAGCATTAATCCATCAATTGTGATTGGGTTTTGCTGGAATTCAATTATTTGGGAATACAAAGCACGACCAGATTCAAAATTGAAATTAATAGTAACAGAACCACCAATGATGGTTTCTCCGGAACTATTTTTCCAATCCCATTCAAAATTATCTATACTTCTAGTTTGGCCAGCAGGGATATCTATTCCTCTACGTTGTTGCTGGCAGGCTCGATGTTCATGTAGATTTGAGAAAAGTTCACCATTCCCATCTAACATTTCAATTTCAACAGGACATGAGGGGTTGTATTCTATTGACTGTGTGCTTGAACCGCTGTTGTGAATTTTGATATCAATTACTAATGTTTCATTTTCATTGTACCAAGATGAATCAAAGTTTGGTTCTTCAATTGTGATAGCTAGTTCTATTCCATCAGAATCAGCACTTGTGGAGTTACTGGCTAATGGAATTATGAGTATCAAAGACAACAAAACGATGAGCACTCGAACTGCTGATTCCCGCCCCCTCATGGTATCGCCTCTTTAGAGGCGACAAACATCCTTGCACTTAAGACCCCCCCTTGGTAGAGAAATCGGAAATTTCTATGACACTAGCGCGTGTCGCACATTTTGATGTTGGCGAAGGGCGAGTTTGACCGTCGCGTTGATGACAATGGAATTGAGGTATGGGTTTCTCAAGTGGGGCTTTTTGCAAATATCAATACAGCCTTCATCGATAGGGCAACTGAAACGGTTGTGATTGTCGACCCACACTCTGCCAATAAATGGCTATCAGCGCTTGAAAATGAAAATTTGAAGCCCACGCACGTCATTGTCACTCATACTCATAGGGACCATGTTGCTGGAGTAAAAAAACTACTCAAAAAAGTCCCCGGTGTTGAGTTGATTGGCCACGTAGATTCTAATTATCCAAATATATTATCTCGAGTATTATTTCAACATCAAAAATATACACAAACATGGACACACAAGGAACACACCATCGAAAAGTGGCAAGCCGGTGGAATCACTCTCCACGTCACTCATTCTCCTGGCCATGCACCAGGTCATTTGACCTTCCATGGCCATGGCGTATATCACGCGGGCGATCTTCTATTCACTGCACGTTCAGGGAGGGTAGACTTACCGGGAGGGGACGCCGAAACTCAGTGGCGTAGCATTTCTCATGCACGGGAGATCTTGCAATCCCTGCCTCAAGAGTGGTGGATGGTGCCGGGCCATAATTATCAGTGGATTGATGGAACAACACCAAATTGGGTCACAGTTGCTGATGCTTTAGCTCACAATCAAGCACTAAATTCCCCAACACTAGAAGATTTTGATAATCTGGACTTCTTACGTTTTGATGATGATTTAGCAGCGTAAAGAATTAACCAGTTACAATGCGGGTGTAAAAATTAGGGGCAATTCAACTCTGAAAGTAGTCCCATATCCAGTTGAAGTGACGTAATCCACTTTTCCATTCATTAAGTCACATAGTGCCTTTACCAAGGTTAGTCCTAGACCGACGCCACGTCTTAGTTGCCCGTCTTTTACCAATGTCTTCGAGTATGGTTCATACAATCTCATTTCAGCTTCTGCAGATATTCCGGGGCCAGTATCTGATATTTCGAAAATCACATTGTCTTCATTTGTAGATACTTTCAAGCAAATTTGTCCACTTTCTGTAAATTTGACAGCGTTGTCAAGTAATTGCTCAAGAACTTCTTGCAATCTCATTTCGTCAACACACATTTTTTCAGGTGCACGTAAAATTTCCATCTGGAAGTCTAGCCCCCTTCTGATGCAGAGTCTTCTTGCTGCTTCACTAGATTTCTCAACCAAAGAATCCATATCGTGCCAGTCAGCAACGATACGAACATTTCCAGAAAGAATGTTCGAATAAGTAATAACTGAATCAATCATCATTCTCAATGAATCCCCCGCATCAATAATTTCTTGCAGAAACTCTTCCTCTTCATCTATTATGTTAGGTGAAATAGCCAATAGATCTGCAAACCCTAGTACACCAGATAGTGGTGTTCTAAGGTCGTGGCTGAAATTAGCGATGAAACCCGCTTGTAAGTTATGTGCACGAGATAGTTCCCCGTGAGTCAAACGCAATTCTTGGTTTGCTGATTTGGTTTCAGTAAGTTGTTGTTCAAGGGCATGTTGTAGACTAATCAGTTCGGTAATATCTTGGTAAGCACAAATCACCCCAGTTAGAAACCCTTCAGCGTTGAATAATGGCTCTGCGGTACCCATTAGATGAATTATTTGTCCGTCCCTCATTTCAATACTAAATTGCCAATCACGCTGTGGTTCTTCAGTCCTCAATGCTTCGAACAAAGGCCCCTCTTCTGCACTCATAGGTGCACCATGCACATCATGGAATGTAACGCCTTCACCAAATTCAATATCCCAACCAGGTGGTGCTGGCGTGGGTGGTAAATCAGGCATCATCATATTAGCAGCTCGATTGGCATGAATAAGTGCACCATTTGCATTAATTTCTAAGATACCACTGTGCATTGAGTTTAGCAACGCGCGAAATCTCAAATCCATAGGGGCAGGGGCAGGAGTGGTATCAAACGGGTTTGCCATGCTCTTCCCTCAAGTTAATGGGCAAGGGTTGAAGTGATAGAAATTGCGGCTATCAAATTGATTTTCAAAGCAGGTCATCTAAGTCCAAAGCATCGGGTAGCGCTTCAATTTGTTCAACCGCTTGCTGCTCTTTTTCTTCCTCATGTAATTGCCATTCTGCTTTTTCAACCCAGCCTAACTCTTTGGCTTTCTCTAAGTCGCCTTGATCAACATAATAGTCAATCCATTGCTGCCTACGTCCATCTTCTTCCTCAAAGATTTGCTCTTGCAATGCCAAGTTCTGGCGCATTAGCTGATTGCTACGTTTTGCTGCTTGTCGCGCAATCATGGCAACAAGAATGGCCAACAGTAGTAGGCCAACCAAAACTATTCCAATTGTTTGTGCCCACTCAACAAGAGATTTTCCTTCAGCAGCGGGATCAGAGCCATCATCAGGTTCTGTTTGTATACACTCGCCTGGTGCTTCCCAAACATTAGAGTCATATCTACACAAGTCACCTTGATTGGACCAGCCATCACCATCATCATCTTCACATCCGAATCTATCTTCAAATGAGGTACCATATTTTGAACGACAGTCATCGGGTTGATATGCGTCTCGAGTGGTGTTATCTCCATATCCGTCTCCATCACTGTCTTTGTATTGTGAGGGGATTAATGGGAAGTCGTCTGGATTAGTCCCATTGGGATTATCACCCCATCCGTCTCCATCAGAATCATTCCACTGGGTGGCATCATTAGGGAATGCATCAGCCTTTTCAGCATCAATTATGAAATCCCCAGGCCAGTTGTCATCTCGAGTATCGTTCCATGTAGAATTACCCCAATTGTCCCCATATCCATCGTCATCACTATCTTTCCATTGGGAGGGGTTATTGGGGAAATCATCTCGTGTATCAGCCCATCCATCTCCATCGGAATCGGGGCAACCATAGGTGTTTCCTTGGTTGCTTGTTCCAACAGTGTTGGGACAATCATCTCTGTTAGGTGCCAGAGGATCATCACCGTATCCATCACCATCAAGGTCAGATGATTGGAATGGGTCATCAGGGAATGCGTCTAAATTATCGGAGATGCCATCTCCATCTGAATCAGGACAACCACGATTTGTATCACTTTCCATTTTCCCATATGTGGTAGGGCATAAATCAGGCTTGAACGCATACTCTACATATATTCCAGGCCATGATTGATTTCTGTCAAATGCCCATGATGCATTTCCATAATTGTCTCCAAAACCGTCAACATCAAAGTCATACCATTGAGTAATTTCATCTGGGAACCAATCTCCGTTTTCTCCTACTGGATAATCACCATGCCCATCTCCATCCCGGTCACCACATTGGGACGGGTCGTCAGGGAAGAGGTCAGGATTATTGCCGGCTAAATTATCTCCACATCCATCAGCATCACTGTCGGACCATTGAGTGCTATCGCCGGGGAATGGTTCTCCAGCATCTGAATAACCATCTCCGTCAGAATCTTTGCAACCACCTCTGTCTATTGAGGAATTTCCATGGAAACCGGGACAAGAATCACCATTGGTCCCACTTTGATTGTCTCCATAGCCGTCACCATCAGCATCACACCATTGGGTTGCATCATTGATGTAAGCATCACCAGTTCCAGCTCCACCAATACAGGCGGGCCAACTTTGGTCAGGATCTGACCATCCGTCACCATCGGTGTCGTAACAGGCTAACCTGTCCCAAATAGAATCTCCATAAACATCTATGCAACCATCCGAGCGACTGGTAAATTGCTCATCACCATACCAATCCCCATCGCTATCATTCCATTGTTCTATGTCCAAGGGGAATACATCGATGTCATTCATCTCTACAGGGGTCATTGTTGTAATTAGTATTCCTGGCCATTCTGAGGGCCTAATACTAACCCAAGAGGAATTAGCGAAGTTATCTCCATAGCCATCTAGGTCCGAATCATCCCATTGAGTTGGATTATTTGGTAACCAATCTACAGTGCCATGTGGGTTTGGATCACGAGTATCATCTGTGTTGTCAGGGTGGCCATCACCGTCAGCGTCAGCCCATTGTTTGTCATCACCAAGGTAGTCATCATTATCATCAGACCAACCATCTCCATCTTCGTCAGGACAGCCGAATCGATCTTCTGTAGAAGTTCCCGCTACGTTAGGGCACGCATCAGGGTCTGTTGCAGGTGCAGGATTATCTCCATATCCATCGTTATCGGTATCATCCCATTGTGTTCCATCTTCTGGGAATGCATCATCAGCATTCATCACACCATCATTGTCAATGTCAGGGTCAACTATCCAGTGGTAAATTCCTTCATCCTCTCGCCCTTGTGCTGTAATGATATAGTCGCCACTTGGGTGCCAATCTACACAATTGATTTCTCCAGGGTCACCGCTACCACTACCATCTAGAGTATCAATTATTGTGGCACTGCTTGCATCGACCTTGAAAATTCGCACCTTGGCTCCATCACTTTGGTAATAGCGCATCGAGGCAGAAACCATTGTTCCATCAGGAGAATATTCTATATCGTTACATGAAGTTGAAGTGTCATATCTCCAGTTTTGTAATCCACTACTAACTTGGTAAAGTCTAACTCTAGCACCTGAATTTTCATACTCTTCACATGTAGCAATGGTGTTTCCATCAGGAGCCCACGCTACTGCATTGTTCGCTCCTCTGTTGGTGTTAATAGAACGATTTTCAGTCCATGTGGTAGTTTCGTAAATCCAGACATCTTCTCTGCCACCAACAAGAATTCTACTACCATCAGGACTCCAATCTACTGAATAGAATCTATCTTCACCCCCAGGAGTAAAAGAGGTTATTTCAGAACCATTCAATGAATTGTAAATTTGTACTTCTCCACTAGTTCCACCATTTCCTGACCGACCAATTACTACAGCAATCATAGTTCCATCAGGGCTGTATGCAACTTCATTAGGCTGATCACCACTACCAACATCAGTACTTACTGAAAACAATTGAGTTACATTGCTTGAGTAGTATGCCTTCAATGTGTCATCATCATCTACTGCAGCCACATACATTCCATCGGGAGACCAATCAACATCATGGACGTAAGCACCACTAAATTCGACAGATTTTATATTGACTTTGGTGCTTGTATCCCAAATTCTCATCCAACCAGAAGAACTCCCGCCCCAGCCAGTAGATTCAGTAGTCATGTATTTACTACCATCAAAATTGAATAAAGAAATATATTGATCATTACTCATTGTCTGCACATTATCTTTTTGGAATCCACCTGCTTGAATCACCCAAGGGTCAGCAACGTCACTAGTGCCATCCCCATCTCTATCGGGACACCCATCTCTATCTACGGTACTATTACCCCAAGCTAGTGGACAGTCATCAGTACTATCATCAACCCCATCTCCATCAGTATCCAATGCCGAAGCCAATGGTGCGAAAGCCATGATTACCATGAGCAGAGAAAAAACAATTGCCCGAGAACAAAAGACATCTTTAACCCCATTTGCCATGATTGCGGATTAGTGTTCATAAAAAGGGCTTACGCCCTTTATGCATCATCAATTTCCACTGAAAAATAATATTAGATTGCATTTTATTAAGTTCAGTCCATCAAAGAGGCGAATCCTTCAATGCTAACGGCAGTCCCAGCCACATTAGATGTCAGAGGCTCCGCTACGCGTCTCGCTATCGGTCAACGACCGAGTATTGCTTCATTTATTAGAGAATGATCATCAAGCCGATCACTTCATTGTTACTTCTGCAATTACTAGGCCAGGTATAGCTGAATCTTGTGGGTTACACCCACCTAATGTCAGTCGTGCAATTAGGCCTATTTTGAAGCTGGGTTTTGTTAGTGAGCATACTCGTCAAATCCGAGGGGAATCACGACGTCAGAAGACATGGCAATTAACTCCTTTAGGTAGAGATGAAATTAAGAACAGAATTTCTTCTATTAGGGGCACTAATATCCTAATTAGAGATCGTGATGGAAATATGTTAGAAGTTACAGCAGGAGATGCCGCAGAGCGCTTAGACAGCAACCTATCTCTTCTTCAAGTATTGATGATGGTAATTGCAGAAGGAATGTTGCAATATGGTGATATCCGCCTTGGTCGCATTGAGAAGGGAGACGGTAAGCCACAGCCAGGGCGCCTTCAAGTTCTAGCCGGTGCTCATTCAACTTACCACATTCGTGCACCAGATACTCGAGTAGTACATGGTCGTGAAGAGGAAAGGTCAAGCCTAGATGAATGGTATATTGGGAGGGAGCCTGCACTAGTAGTCAATGGAATTGCAGGTTGTGGAAAGACAACCCTTGTCTCACATTGGCTAAACACCCGTCTTGATGCAGAACCAAATCTCAGAGTAATGTATTATCCATGTCAACCGTGGGATACTACGATAGGAATTGCAACGAGCATTCTTCATCGCCTTGGAATTGAATCCAAAGGAAGTACTGAATGGGATCCTTACCTTATATTGGAATCATTACCAATGTCACCTAGTGGTAAATTCGACATTGACATGTACCGCCGCCGCCTAACCGCCTACCTCACAGACCCAGAAAAGTTGAGAGAAAAGGTGTTTGAGGGCTTAGAAGAAAAAAGCAAAACCCCTCCATATATTCTCTTAGTTTTGGATGATGTACACAATGTTGAGGATGAGGCCGAGCATTTGCTTGGCTCATTATTACAAGTAGCAGATCAAACTCCATTGCGCATGTTACTAATCTCTAGAACCTCTCTTTCCTTTTACGATAGACGAGATGTCCACACGCGTGGTTTAGTCAGCGAAATATCTCTACGTGGTCTAACTCTTGAGGAGATTGAAGAGTGGATTGCAGAATTTGATGCCCCCTCCCCCCCAAAGCCAGAAGAGGTTCACAGGATGACAGGGGGCCATCCCTTGGCTGTTGAACTTCTAGAAATGTATGGTAGTATTACCCATGGTGATTGGTTGCGTTTCCTTGATGAAGAAATCCTAGATGTTTTACCAGATGAACATCGTGACTTACTATCTTACCTTGCTGTAACTGAAAGACCAGTAGAATGGTCAGTACTTGCTGAAGTATGCGGGCTAGAGGGTACTCCCCCTGCAGAATTGTTGAGCCGTGGCCTAATTGTTGAATTGGAAGATGGCCTTTGGTTGCATGAGGCTATGAGAGAACGCCTCCTGCGGGAAGTTGGAGAAGCAATGGAACAGCGAAAAGAGAAACTTGACGATGCTCGCAACTAGTATCATCTTCTTCCTTGTTAACCTTGATAATCATAATCACTCACAATTCGCATATGGCCACAATAAATTCGCCTACCACCCACAACTACTCGATGAGGCCCGCATTGGCAGGTCTTCCAAGCACCGTTTGTCTCAGAATTATGCCCTTATATCATGGATGAGAATTGGGGTCATAGGGGTCCCAATGATCAATCCACTCGTCGTAATCAAGATGTCCATCTCCATCAGAATCAGTATCTCTCCAATTTCCATCATAATCAAGATCGGGAGACAACATATCCATCACAGATTCGATAGTGTCATTTAAATGATCTCCATCACTATCAAGATCCAAGTAATCTAGTTCCCCATTACCATCTACATCAGAATGTGAAGGATGTGTGGCATTAGACCATTCAGTTGTATCATGAATATTGTCCCCATCACTATCAATATCGAGATAATTGGGGGTGCCGTCATTGTCAGTATCTAAAGTATATCCTTCTTCAATATCAGAAATCCCATCACCATCAGAATCTACATCTACAATCTTATCACGACAAATTGTTAGTCGAATAAAATCAACTATAGTATCATCCTGAATCAAAACCTCGAAGTATGACTTGGAATTCAATTCATCAATCAGTGAATAAGGGCCTGCAACCAATGATGAGGGGCCGTTGAAAGATGTCCCAGCCGAGTGCATTGCATTCATATCAAGATTCAAGATATAACCTGGACCAGTTGTGGCAGCAGTTAATGCCGTAAATTCATAATTGACAAGTTGAGACGAATACTGACCCGAAGGATTGTTCCAAATGTCACTTGTAACTACTCCATTTTGATTACCACCCAACCAGTTTCCGGATGCAGTGCCATCATCTGTTTCAAACCAAGAAAGTATGAGTGAGTCAGTCTGAGTATTTGCCCCATAATCCTTCATACCGATTTCCAGATTCGCTTGTAAGATGTCATTTGGGAGACCTGTAAATTGATGCATTAGCCATTTGTTCGCTTGAATAATATCGAAATCACCTATTTGGTTTGAAGACCATGTGTGTCCGCTAGCCTGTTGA
>Ga0066866_10000596_pt1 | contig 14064 bp, 13 predicted proteins | sample ETN01SmetaG_3_FD_66435 | JGI IMG/M metagenome (GOLD analysis project Ga0066866, IMG submission 66435) | Marine microbial and viral communities from oxygen minimum zone, Eastern Pacific Ocean - ETNP2014F12-01SV263 | ecosystem: Environmental > Aquatic > Marine > Oceanic ...
TACTGGGTATTTATCAGTTTTTAATGCAGAAGCAGTTAAGTGAATCTTAATTAATGATAATGTTTATTAGGCTTATGACTAAATTTCTAGTTTTATTGCTATTAGTATCTTGTGCCAATAAGAAACCCTTAAAAGAAATCTCTTTTGTAGAGTTGACTATCTCTGATATTCAAGATGCGTTGTTAACTGGGAAGGTTAGCTGCAGAGAAATTGTGCAAGGTTATCTTAATCGCATAACCTTTTATGATAAAAGAAAAGCCATAAATGCTATTACTGTAATTAATTCAGAAGCGCTTAATAAAGCTGATATTACTGATAATTTAATAAGAAGTGACGAACAACTTCCTGAATTATTTTGCATACCAATACTGGTTAAAGATAATTTTGATACTCATGATATTGTAACTAGTGGCGGCTCTATTACTCTCTCGCAAAATTTTCCTCCCGATGATGCTTTCATGGTAAAAAAACTTCGAGAAGCGGGCGCAATTATTATAGCTAAAACAAACATGGCAGAATGGGCATTTAGCCCGAGAGAGACGGTATCCTCATCTTTTGGACGAACTGCTAATGCTTATGATATTAATTATGTTCCAGCAGGTTCGTCAGGAGGTACTGCTTCAGGTATAGCTGCTAACTTTGCAGTTGCAGGATTAGGTAGCGACACTGGAAATTCTATTCGAGGACCTTCATCACATCTTGCATTATTTGGTATACGTTCCACTATAGGGCTTACCAGTCGTGATGGGGTTATTCCACTTATATACGATAGAGATATAGCTGGCCCTATGACACGAACAGTAGAAGATGGTACGCGGTTATTTAATGTGATTGCAGGATATGACTCTGCTGATCTTCTAACTATTCCTGGCGTGCGAGAGGACAATTATTTGGATTTTCTTGAAATTGACGGTTTGCTAGGAAAGCGAATTGGTATTCTAAAGGCGTTAGTGGATCATGAGGATGCTGACAGTGAAATTAAATCTATTTTTGCAGACGCAATATTAGATATGGAGTCTGCAGGGGCTATCATTGTGGATGATATTGAGATTGTTCGTTTTGATGAATTAAAAAGTGAAATTAAATCTTGCAGCAGTTTTCGTTATGATCTGGGAAGGTATTTAAAAACATTGGATTCACCTCCTTTTCTCGATGTAAAAAATCTATTAGATACAGGTGATTATTTACCTGCATCTAAAGAGGGTCTAGAATTCTTTTCACAATTTCCTTTGGAATTAAGCCCCGAGGAAAGAGGAGATAATTGCAAACTATGGCCCAATCACCCTCTCCGCAATGAATTACTCGCAAATACAGTTGCAATTATGGATGCGGCCAATGTAGATGTATTGGTTTATCCGACTTGGTCTAATCCTCCGGCTTTAATTGATCAAGCAACCGAAGGATACAAAGGAGATAACAATCAGTTTCTTTCTCCTAGCGCAGGCCTTCCAGCAGTTACTGTTCCGATGGGCTTCTGGCAAGATAGGCTGCCAGTTGGTTTGCAAATATTAGGACGTCCTTTTTCTGAAGGGCTCTTAATAGAAATATCTTATTCTTATGAGCAGTTGAGTAATCATCGACGCCCTCCGGATGGTTTTGGCACAATTCCTTAGATTAGAATTATTGAGTTACTTTTGATATTTGAAAAACTCTAGAATCTCCTCGATCTCTTGGGTCTGAGGCAGCAATCCATGAACCTTCTTTTCTCATAATCACTTGCATATCACCATAGTCATAGCTATGTGGAATGGCTTGGTATCCTCTATCTGCCAATAAAGAGATGGTTTCTTTGGGTAGGGCGTTATCAATAGTAAATCCGTTGTAGGTAATTTGATTCGGCGGGAGGAGTTGGTGATGAAAGCGGGTAGCTCTTATTGCTTCAAAAGGTGTCATATCAAAATCAATAATATTTGTAATAACTTGGAAAACACTGGTAAATATTGTTGAACCGCCAGGAGTTCCCAAAACCATCTCAACTTGATCTTCTTTTAAAAGGATTGTTGGTGACATTGAAGAAAGCATGCGTTTTTCAGGTTGAATTTCATTGGCTATATTTCCGACAACTCCAAAGATATTAGGGACACCTGGTTTTGCACTAAAGTCATCCATTTCATTATTGAGCAGGAATCCTGCACCCTCAACAACAACCCCGCTGCCATAATTCCAGTTTATTGTATAAGTATTCGAGACAGCATTGCCCCATTGATCGACAATTGAATAATGAGTGGTATTGGGTGACTCCAATCCAGGGTTCACTCCTTCGAGTAAGGAAATTTCTTTAGGATTAACTTCTGATGCTCTCTTTGCTATGTATTCATCATTTATCAATGTTTCGATATTTACATCGTAAAAATCAGGGTCACCCAGATATTCAGCTCGGTCCGCAAAGACTCTCTTTTCCATTTCTGCAATTAAATGAATGTACTGCGGAGAATTGTGTTCAACGCCATCAAAGAGATGCCCGAGATAATCTTTCATTTGCAGAAGTTGTATAACAGCAAAACCACCAGAGCTAGGGGGTGGCGCTGAGATAATTTCATATTCTCGCCATTTCTTTCTTAATGGTTCTCTCCAGATTGCCTCATAGGTATTTAAATCTTCTTTAGTAATGAGACCATTACTTTTTTGCATCTGATTAACGATTAAGTCAGCTATTTCTCCATTATAAAATTCATCAGCACCAAACATGGCAATTCTTCTGAGTGTGTTAGCCAATTCAGGTTGCTTAAACTTATTGTTTGTATTGATGTGGGAAAAATATTTATTAAAGTTTGTTTTCTCTTTAAACCAGTCTTGCATGCTGTGAATATCATCAACCAATATTTTTGCTGGCATAAAACCTTCTTCTGCAAGTTTTATTGCAGGTTCAACCAGTTCCTTCCATGACAGTTTTCCGAAACGTTGATGCGCTTTCCAAAAACCCGCAACAGTCCCAGGCACTCCAACTGCTTGACCTCCAATTAAGGTCGAGTTTTCAATTACATCGCCATTCTGATCTAGAAACATATCTTTATGTGCACCCTTGGGTGCTTTTTCTCGGTAATCTAAGAAAGCAACTTCATCATCCATTTTTATGGTCATAAAGCCACCACCACCAATATTTCCTGCATCAATAAAGGTTACGGCTAATGAAAAACCTGTTGCAATTGCGGCGTCGACTGCATTTCCACCTTTATTAAGGATATCTTGGCTGATTTGCGCGCCATAATTATCTGGAATCGAAATTGCTGCAAAAGGTTGCTTAACTGTTAACGAATCTTGAATTGGGTTTTCATTATCTTGATTTGAAGTTAGATCGCATCCCTGGAAAAGAGTCAAAAGTAGGAGTGAGTAGATTAAATGTATTTTTCTATGCTTCATGTTTTGTACTCTACATGTCATTCAAATTTATAATGATATCCACGCTGTTTTAAGATCTGTGTATTTTTCTAGTGCATGCAAAGATCTATCATGACCATTACCGGATTGTTTTACCCCACCAAGAGGAACTGTAAGATCTGCCCCTCCATAACAGTTAACATGCACTACTCCTGCTCGAATTGATTTAATCATCCTGTGCGCTTTACTTAGATCAGATGTCCAAACAGCAGAGGCTAAACCATAGACTGTCTCATTTGCGATTTTTACCGCTTCAGCTTCATCCTTGCAGGTTAAAATACTTAAAACTGGCCCAAAAATCTCTTCTTGAGCAATCTTCATATCATTGTTGATCTTTGAGAACACAGTTGGCTCCATATAGAAACCACCTAACTCTTGATTGATTTGCTTGCCCCCTGATCTAAGTATGGCGCCTTCTGCTTGAGCATTTTCCACATAATTGAGATTTTTATTAAGTTGTTCTTGAGATGATATTGCACCAAGATTAGATCGAAGGTTTAACGGATCTCCAACTACTATATTTTGTGATTCTTTAATTAGTTTCTCTGTGAATTCATCGGCAATTGATTCTTCTACAATCAATCTGGAGCCGGCCACACAAACCTGACCAGAATTTCTAAAAATACCCCATACACTTTGTGTTACTGCTGCACCGATGTCAGGTGTATCAGCGAATACAATATTAGGAGATTTGCCGCCTAACTCAAGGTAGACCCTTTTTAGGTTGGAACGAGAAGAATACTCAAGAATCTTCCTTCCTACCTCGCCGGATCCAGTAAATGCGATAACATCCACATCCATATGCATCGCCAACGCTTTCCCGGCAACTTCGCCTTCTCCAGTAATTACATTAAAAATCCCTTCCGGAATACCGGCTTCAATTGCCAATTCAGCTAATCTTAATAAGGATAAGGATGCATTTTCAGCTGCTTTAATTATTATTGAATTGCCTGTAGATAAAGCTGGTGCAAATTTCCATGAGCCTATCAACAGGGGGAAGTTCCATGGAATAATAGCGCCAATCACACCGATTGGCTCACGATGAATTAATCCGAGGATATTGTCCGATGTGGGAGCAATTTCACCGTACATTTTATCCACAGTTTCAGCGTAATAACGTATACATGCCGCTGCACTCATTGGTTCAGCCATGATTGCCATATTAATCTCGGTGCCATTATCTCTAACCCCTAAAACCGCAATCTCTAATGCATTTTTTTCGATAAGTTCTGCAAATTTATATAACACTTTTTTTCTTTCTTGAGGCGAGGCTTTAGACCAGAGACCACTCTCGAATGATTTTCTAGCAGTTTTCACTGCAAGATCAACGTCAGCCTCATTGGCATTGGCAATTACAGTAAGCATCTCTCCGTCTATAGGGCTCGTAACATCTAGCGTTTTTCCTGATTGCGATGGTGTTTGCTTACCACCAACAAATAAGTTTTGTGCCCTGATTTTTTTATTTCTTAGAGTATCGATATCTTTTTGTTTAAGCATATTTCTCTCTTTTTATTAGTGACAAGCTTTTCCATATTTCTTTAAACGGTAATAATTATAAGGAAGTGGCGTCAAGAATCCTGCTATCCACATTGGAAGAATAGTGTATAGGGTTATTTTAGCTTGTCCTCCGGTCATTAAGAAATCCGTTAAATTCATTGCAATCTCCATTGAAATCATCGAAATTAATGACATACTGATTGCAGTTTTGAATGCTTTCTTTTTGTCCATTTGCTGCATTAGAATAATTGTTTCTAATATGATTGATGTGATTAGCCCATTTATAATTGCCAATATCATTACGCCAATTACAGGGAAGGGGATATTAGAAAACTGAAAGAACAATATGGTACCAAAATCACCTATTGAGCAGCCAATTAGGCACCATGTTGTATTTATTGATGCATTTTTCCACGTATGCCGACAGCTCCACGATATATTCTTTGCATCATAGGTATTTTCCATTTTTCTTTTCCCTTAGCCGTCAGATTCAGTCTATCTGCCTTCGATGAGATCTATCAAAGTACATATCTAGCTTATTTTCATTGTACATTTGTCGAAAAAAAGAATCCGGATCACATTCGTATGGGTATATTTCTGTATTCGGGTTCCTGATCCATTTTCGTCGCCTTATAGGGGATTTTTTGTAATTATCAGGATCCAGAAGAGTGATTACTGCTGTAAGCGTATTGCCATCTTTACTAAGGTTATATTGTTCATGCATTCTGGCGCCTTCAGAAATTGGCTCGCCACGAAAATCCCTGACATTTCCTTCAAGTAATTGTGTTTCTATAAGAAGAGTGTTGCCATTCCAATGGCCGTTAGAAAATCCCATAGCTGACGGCGGAAAATATTCTGGTGGTTGTTTGTCATTCATAAAAATACGGCGAATCTCACTGTCAACTTCGTACAGGAAGGTTAACCTATTATTACTTTCTAGAATTTCGAATGGGTAAGCGCCCCAAGCAACAATTGCAACAATGCCCGGAGAAACACAACGCACATTGGGTTGGTCGTAATGATTGATATAATCATCATGCCATGTTTGAGCTTTATCCGTCAGATCCATAGAATATTTTCGAAAATCCATTCCAGGTGCAGGGGTCCAAATTCCGGAAATATCAACCGGTTGAGGCGGTAAATTGATGTTTTCAGAGGTTTTGCGCGTAGCCATCCAGTGACCACCTGCTTCGGGTGTTTCGGTTGTGCCCTCTATAGTAAATGTTCCTGACATACCCTGATCTGAGTGTCTGCCTGTTAAACGACGAAAAAAAACAAATCCAGCTAAATCTCTACTGTCAATGAGGATCTCAATTGCATCTCCTTCTACATTAATCTCAACAGGCCCACCTTCAACATGTCCCTCCCAATTTCCATTTGATTCTTTAAGGGATAGTTGGCCAATAATGGCTGCCTTATTGTCTGTGGGTGCGCCTATTACAACTGAATTATCAATTTGTGCTTTTCCACCATTAAGGGTTAACATCCATTCACCCTCTATAGAATCTTGTGCAAAACTAGATGAAGAGATAAAAATAATTAAAAGTAAGGTTTTGCATATAGAAAATTGTCTCAGTTTTAGGCTCTTTAGTTTATTTTTTATCTTTTGGTTATGAGTCATTTTTTTTCGCCTAATTCGTGTGAGTCGGGATAATCCTGGCCTAAGCTGGAACCGTCAGGCAATTTGATGGAGATAACAGAGAGCAACTTTCTATCATCTCGGCCAGGATGGCCGATTATGCTGATTTCATCGCCAACTTGAATGGTTTTCTTGGTCCATCCTTTTCTTACTAGAAGAGATGGGCTACTTGTCCTTACATCCCAATTCTCTATTTTATTACTTTTGTTGATTGTATCAATGTAATAACGAACATGGGGGTTTCGAAACCAAATTTCGGTTACCACGCCCTTGATTTCGATTATTCTTTCTGCGGTGAATTCAACGGCAAATGAATGGTGAGAGTTTACAGTTGAACTGTACAGCATTAAAAATAAAATTATTTTTAAGTTTCTTTTGAATGACGACATAATAAAGTTCCTGGCCTATATATGATAGATTATAGTGCAAATAGTACTATTTGTTTAGAGCGACTTGAGACGGACCAAGAAAATCTTAGAAAATAAAAATGATGGTTATAAAAGAAATTTTCAAATTTATACCTAAATGCACGCTTCTGTGTATATTTCTTATAATACTTTTGGGATGCTCTGCAAAAGATGGTAGCACTGCAGCGAAAAATGAGATAGATCATACCGTTCAGAGGATGGCAAAAGATTTTATTGAATTGAAACCCATGCAAGGGTTTGCTTATCAAGATATTACATTACCTGAGGCTTATTATTGGCAGGGAAAGATGGCAGAGCATTTGGCTTCAGAGTATGGGAGAGTCATTGGATATAAAACAGGCGGTCACAATGTTGGGCCCACTTTTCCAACTTTTCCACCCGAAGGGATTCGCGGCCTTTTGCTTGATAAAATGATTTTTCCCAGTAATTCCAGTGTACGCTTAGATGCAACGATGCGTGGTTTTCTTGAAGCTGATTTTGCATTTCGAGTCAAAGATGATTCAATTAACGAAGCACAAGATGACCTGGAAATTTTGGCAGGCCTTGACGCAATCATTCCGTTTGCTGAGGTGCCAGATCCTTATTATGAAGATGGAACTAGGACTGTATTTGGAACCGTGGTTTCGAATATGGGGAGTCGATTTTCTTTTGTTGGAGAGCCTGTTTTACTGGAAGCTAATGAATCATGGGTGGAAAAAATAAATAATTTCACTTTTGCAGTACATGACGAGAATGGAGCCTTAATCGAAGAAGGTAAAATAAATGGATGGTATGAGCCTTTAAAAGTTGTTTATTGGTTACGCGATCATTTACTTTTATCCGGAATTAGACTCAAAGCTGGAGATTTATTATCACTGGGTAACATTGGAATAATCAAGCAATTGCATCCAAATTCGCCTCGTGGGCCGGCCTATCAGAGTGATTCGTTTATATTGAGTTATTATGGATTTTCTGATCAATCGGCTAGTGTAACCATTAATGTGGATAGGGGTGATTAATTGTGACGAGAATTGGTAAGAGCTTAATAATTCTAATCTGCATTTCGTGTATTGATGTTTTTGCACATCATGGTTGGTCTTATTACAGAGATGACGTTGAGAAAAGATTAACCATTATAGAGTTAAGATTGCGTTATCCTCATGATCAGATATTAGCAAAGGATGAATCGAATAAAGAATGGGATTTGTTGCTGGCGCCTCCTTCAAGAAATCGGAGGTTTGGCTTTGATGGGAGTGTTATTGAAGTCGGCGATGAAATTTTTATTGTTGGTCAGCAGCACGTAAGAAAAAATGAGATAAAGATTCATTGCATATATAAGGATAATGAGAAAATCTATACATATCGCTACCCGAATGGACAAACCAGCTTTGATTTTATGCGAATTGGCGGGGATTGCTAAACGTCAAAAAAGATGAGTAAAAATAAATAGATTATTTTTCTGATTAATGTGAGATACGTGTATTATTACGAAAACAAAAATCAAGTGTTGATACAAATAAGGAGATTTTAATGCGTTTCAGAAGCAAACAAATTCATGCAGGAGTTGTTCCAGACAAAACAACTGGTGCAATTTTGACACCAATTTATCAGTCTACAACATTCGTTCAAGACTCGGTAGATAGTTATTTGGCAAAAGGTTACTCGTATTCTCGTTCTGGAAATCCAACAGTAAAAGCTTTGGAGACTAAACTTGCGGAATTAGAAGGTGGTGCAGATGCAACCTGTTATGGTACTGGTATGTCAGCGGTGAATTGCACAATGCTGGCTTTTTTAAGTGCTGGAGATCATGCCGTTATTTCAGATGTGGCATACGGCGGAACTTATAGATTGTGCACAAAAGTGCTAAGTAGGCTTGGTATTGAATTTTCCTTTGCGGATACATCTGATCCGGATGATGTAAAGTCTCATGTAAAAGAAAACACAAAATTATTTTTAACAGAGACGCCAGCAAACCCGACTATGAAACTCTCGGATATTGCAGCCATATCAGAAATAGCTAAATCAGCCAATGCTGTTCACGTGGTTGATAACACATTGATTACACCATGCTTCCAAAGAGCAATTGAATTGGGTGCAGATTTGTCACTGCACAGCACAACTAAGTATTTTGATGGGCATAATGCGACGGTTGGCGGTGTTGTTGTTGCTAAAACACAAGAATTAGATGAAAAATTACGTTTTATCCAAAATAGCACTGGTTCTATCATGTCACCGATGGTTGCATGGCTGACTTTGCAAGGATGTAAAACATTATCCGTTCGCATGGAGGCTCAATCTGCTAATGCACTAGCAATAGCTAGATTTCTAGAAAGTCATCCAAAAGTTAAGCAAGTTGCGTACCCTGGATTAGAATCATTTCCTCAGCATGAGTTAGCCAAAAATACATCAACTGGATTTGGCGCAATGTTGTGGTTTGAGGTTGAAGGTGGACTTAAAGCAGGTAAACAATTAATGGATTCAGTCGAATTATGGACATTAGCGGAAAACTTAGGTTCAGTAGAGTCGTTAATTACGCATCCGGTAACAATGACTCATGCCGATGTTGATGAAACCGAAAGAAAGAGAGTGGGTATTATAGATGGATTAGTCAGGTTGTCGGTGGGACTTGAAGATGGAGATGATTTGATTGAGGCTTTAGGTAAAGCGCTAGATAATGTTGAGGTTTAATAGTCAAGGGAATTGATTTATTACTGACCTCTTGCTTGAGCATGACACAGATACAATGCCACAGAAAATAGTAGCATTGCCGTGGCTTGGTGTGTTGCAGCAAGTACTGTTGGCACAAACATCAGCAGTGCTGAGATTCCTAATATAAATTGCAAGATCGTGGTATGCATTAATGCGTTAACTGCTTTTATGACTCTCTCAGACAAGTTAGATTTCCGGATATTAAACCAATAAAACATTACAGCCAGTAAAGTTGTTAATGTGAGTATGCGATGACTTAATTGCACTGTTGCAATATTCTCAAACCAGTTTATCCAAGATGGTTTAAGCGCAAAAATACCCGGAGGTATCCAGTATTCACCCATCATTGGGTAGGTGTTGTATATTTTACCCGCCTTTAATCCCGCTACGAATCCTCCGGAAATAATAGTTATGATTATTAAGGTGGTTAAGCCAATTGTAATTTTTGCCCATTTATTTGACGTTTTTTTTGTAGGGTAAATTAAAGAAAGTGCAACCCAGAGCATAAAACCATAAATTAAGAAGGCGGACGAGAGATGTGCCGTCAATCTGTATTGACTGACCGCTGGGTTGTCTATTAAACCACTTTGAACCATATACCAACCCAACAAACCTTGCATACCTCCTAGAAAGAGCATAATAAGGTATTTAGGAAGCTCTCTTTTATGGAGATAACCTGTAGCAAAGAAATACAGAAAAGGGAAAAAGAATACCAACCCAATTAACCTACCCAAAAGCCTGTGGAGATATTCTAACCAGAAAATACTCTTAAAATCTTCAACATTCATAGAGAAATTTTTCACTATGAATTCAGGCGACTGTTTGTACATATTAAATGTTGTTTGCCAATCTTCTGAACTAATCGGTGGTATTGCACCCATAATTGGTCGCCAATCAACCATAGATAGTCCAGAGCCTGTTAATCGAGTCACTCCACCGAGTATTACCATTGCAAACACTAGGCCACAGCAGATTAGCAACCAATTCGCAACTAATAATCTTTTTGGGTCATTGTTTTTATGAATAAGCATAATTATTAGTTTAAGGTAATTTGATATTGAACTCAGTCTTAATTTTGCAGCGACAATTTAACATTAATCTAAATAACTTACTGTTTATTTTTCGATGATATTGATTAGATTTTAAAAAGTAATTATTTTAAATTTTCATATCTTAAATATTTTTCAGTGGTAATGAAGTGGTGTATTTGATTGTTTCCATACTGAAACTTGAACTTACGTCATACAGATCAACCTTAGTAATCATCTCTTTGTATAAGTCATCGTAGCTTTGCATGTCAGGGACAATGGCTCTAATTAAGTAATCAACATCACCACTTAAACGATGGACTTCCATTATATTAGGATTACTCGAAACCATATTATGGAAACCACGAAACCATCCTGGTGTATGTTCGTGAGTTCTGATTGCAGAGTATACAGTCAAATCTAGTCCTAATTTTTTTTGGTTTAATAAAGTTACTTTGGCGCTGATAATTCCTTTTTCTTCGAGCATTTGTATTCTCCGCCAACATGTTGAGGCAGATAAATTAATTTTCTTTGCTAATTCATTCACAGTTAGAGTGGCATCGTCTTGTAATGCTTTTAATATTTTTTTGTCTTTATTATCCATGATTGCTCTCTGTTATTGTTAAAGAATGAAATAATATTTCTTAAAAATTATTATATATGAAATAATATTTTAAATAACTATAAATTATTAGTATAAAAGAAACAAATTTTCAAATTTAATAATATATAATCTTATCTAGTGAATTTATTTAATTGCTCTTGAGGGGGATAAAGTCATAAATAATCGAGTTATATTCTTTTTGTTATTGATAGCGTATTTTATTTATTCAATATATATTTTTGCCTCTGGAACTGATGCTTTATCTGGGATGGTCGCCCATGATGAGCAGAGTCGTCACGGGCAAAAGTTATTTCAAGAATATAACTGTGCAGCATGTCATCAATTTTATGGTTTAGGCGGACATATGGGACCAGATTTGACAAACGCCATGTCATACAGGGGAGGTAATGTTGGTGAAATAATAGCCAGAGCTTTTCTCACTAACGGTGGAAATGGAATGCCAAATCTTAAGTTGCCCGAAGATGAAATCTCAGCACTTATTGCTTTCTTGAAATTCGTCGATAGAACAGGCACTTATCCGCCAAAAGTTTACGATATGACTTGGTATGGAATGATTTACCAAGAAGATGATCCAGAGTGGGTCAGAGAAGGAGCAAGATGATTGGATTACGCTTTATGCGCTTGGGTATGCTCTCTTTAGCTGTAGGGATGTTTTTTGGCGTTATTGGCGGTTTCCAATTTCTCTTTCCTGACTTTATAAAAGAATTATTATTTACTAAAACTAGGGCGATACATGTTTCCATGGTCGTTTCTTGGATATTCCTTGTTGCAATTGGCGGGGTATATTATTATTTACCGAGATACGCAGTAAAAAGACTGTATTCTAATAGTTTGGCCAATTGGCATTATTGGCTTTTTCTGTTTACTGGGATTTTGGTCCTTTTTTCATATTTGTCCGGTAAATTTGGCGGACGTGAATACTTTGCTTTTCCTCCCGTGCTAAGTATTCCAATTTTTATCAGTTGGATTTTCTTCGGGTTTAATTTTTTTAAGAGTTTGAGTGTAAATAAGAGCCCATGGCCCGTTTACTATTGGCAATGGGCAACGGGGATTGTTTTTTTCTTTTTAACTTATACTGAGGCGCACCTTTATCTGGTTCCCTATTTTCGTGAAAATATGGTGCGTGAAATTATAGTTCAATGGAAATCTTACGGTGCTTTAACCGGTTCTTGGAATATGTTGGTTTATGGGACTGCTCTATTTATAGCCACCAAGATAGGCGGTGATGAAAAAATCGCCTCATCAAAGATGGCTTTTGGTTTGTACTTTTTAGGTTTATTTAATTTGATATTTGGTTGGGCACATCATACCTATCTGGTCCCCTCAGATACTTGGTTAAGGTCGTTTGCTTATTTTGTAAGCATGACCGAATTGTTTATTTTTGGAAAAATTATTTGGGACTGGCGTGGATCACTGTCTCAGTGGGAAATTAATCGTCATAATGTCGCATATCGTTTTCTTTTTGCTGCAGATATATGGGTATTCCTTAATCTGGGTTTAGCGTTGATTATTTCTGTGCCATTCTTTAATTTCTATACACACGGAACACACGTGATTGTAGCGCATGCCATGGGAAGCACGATAGGCATCAACACGATGATTTTATTGGCGTCTATATTTTTTGTGCTTAATGAATCTAAAGAATCAAGATTAACCGCAAAACAATCCAAAGGCGTAAAGCATGGTTTCTGGATGACCAATATTTCTTTGGCGATCTTTTTGATCGCTTTGATAGTGGCTGGCATTGGAAAGGGTGTTTTTTATTCTGGAGAGCCATATCAAGTTATTATGTATAATATTCGACCATTTTTAATGACGTTTACCATAGCCGGCGTGACACTTATGTTGGGTATCTGGGCGATACTTTGGCTTGCCTATAGATCTATGGGCAAACAAATACAACAATTAAAAATACAAAGTGCAAATGAAATTATAGAAAATTCCTTATAAATAATTTTCATGCCAATTGACTATAAACTTTTTTTGGATTAAGAAATCTTTCCATTATTAATAGTAATGAGCCTATCTGAAAAGAAATGAGCTTCCTCTTTGTTGTGAGATACGATTAGTACTGTGGCACCTTTTTCTTTGAATATTTTCTTTGTTTCATTGTGTAGTTCACTTTTTAATTCATCATCCAAAGCGTTAAAAGGTTCATCCAGTAAGAGTATATTTGGGTTTGGTGCCATGGCTCTAGCAAGCGCAACTCGCTGTTGCTCGCCCCCTGAGACTTCATGTGGGTATTTGTTTTTTAATTGATCGACTTTAAATAATTTTAGATAATTTAAAGCTATATCGTTTCTTTCTTTTAGACCTTGTATTCCAAAGGTTACATTTTTTAAAACATTCAAGTGTGGGAAGAGCGCTCGTTCTTGTACAACTAGACCAATGTTTCTTTTTTCTGGCGGCATTGAATATTGTTTGTTTGAAATAATATTATTATTTATTTTTATAATTCCATCAGTTGGTTTCTCAAGACCGGCAATTATTCTAAGTAAAGTTGTTTTGCCGCATCCAGAAGGCCCGAGGATTGAGATGATCTCACCTGAATAAATTTCAAGGTTTATGTCTTTTAAAACAAACTTTTTCTTTTCAAAAGCATGTTTTAAGTTATTGATTTCCAGGAGTGCATTCATATTTCTTATTTCGTTGGTCTGGATGATTTTATCATTTTTGTAAGAATAATTATCGGTATGAGCCCCACTATAACAATTGCTATTGCTGGAGCTGAAGCTTGAATCATTCTTTCTTCTGCTGCGTATATATAAGTTGAAACTGCTA
>Ga0066866_10000599_pt1 | contig 14043 bp, 11 predicted proteins | sample ETN01SmetaG_3_FD_66435 | JGI IMG/M metagenome (GOLD analysis project Ga0066866, IMG submission 66435) | Marine microbial and viral communities from oxygen minimum zone, Eastern Pacific Ocean - ETNP2014F12-01SV263 | ecosystem: Environmental > Aquatic > Marine > Oceanic ...
CAACAGCGCGAAGGCGCGTCGATCGATGTCGTGTATGCCGGTTGCGGCACACTGGTGAGCAAAATGCAGACCGGGGAACATGGACTGCCGGATATTTTCATGACCTGCGACATGGCGTACCTCGACATGGCGCAGAAGAAAATGAATCAACCCTTCGGACCGGACCTGAAAGTCTCAAGCACGCGCATCGTGATGCTCGTGGCCAAGGGCAACCCACACGGCATCCGCTCGCTCATCGACTTAGCCAAGCGCGGGTTGCGTGTCGGCACGACCGACCCCAAGGCAAGCACGCTCGGCGCGCTGAGTCACCAACTGTGCCGTGAGACCGGTCAGTTCGACTCCATCGAGCAAAACATCGTGATGATGGCCGACACCGCGCATACGCTGGTTCAAACGATGGAGGCCGGCCAAAAACTCGACGTGGCGCTCGTGTACGAGGCGAACATCCGGCACATGATTGACCGGTTCGACTCCGTGCCGCTCCAGCCCAAGCGCGCGCTCGCCGTGCAAAACATCGCTGCCCGGAAGACCACGCCGTACCCGCGGTTGGTCCGGCGGTTGATGGAGCATCTCACGTCGCAGATATCGCGCCGTCGATTTGAGCAACTCGGCTTCAGTTGGGAGGCAAACGGCGAATGAGCACCTCGACGCGATCCGGTTTTCGTGTCCCCTCTGACAAACCGTTTCTCATTGGACTCTGCGTGCTGGGAGGCAGCTATCTGCTGATTATCGGCGCAATGGTTTTGGCCGACCTGGTATTCCTGAATTACAACGACCAACCGGTGCTGGGCCCGGAGATGGTGCAGCAGGGCCGGTACTCCGGCGGCGAGGTCGCCGTAGCGCTCGAGACGGGTCGGAACTATTTTTTTCGCAAAGGCAAAAACGACGATAGTCTGCGCGTTGGCAAACAGATAATCGCCGGAAACAATCTATTCCGTGCGCTGGACGATCGAGCCGTCCTCATACCCCGGGCAAACGATAAACCGATCACGGCATCGTTGCGACCGGAGGCGATTATGACGCAGATCACCGTGTCGAACAATGTTGCCACCGTGACAACGGACGTGGCGCACGGATTGTTGTGGGGCGAGTTCATTCGCGTAAGCAGCACGGGCAAGCCGGCGTGGGACGGAGTCCGCGAAATCACCGACACGACGACGAACCAGATTTCGTTTGCTGTGGGGCCTCCCTCACGCCAGCAGGCCGTTCTTGTAGCCCCGACGGGGAAGCTTTCGCTCTCCAAGCCCAACCCGCTCGTGCAGGCGTTGCGGAGCCGCGACATCCGTTTTTCCATCAAGCTGAGTCTTGTCAGCTGCACCCTCACCACATTGTTGTCGCTGTGGGTGGCGGTGCCGATCGGATACATGATGAGCCGGTTCGAGTTTCGCGGCAAGCCGCTCATCGACACGCTGCTCGACATCCCTATTGTGCTGCCGCCGTTGGTCGTTGGGCTGAGTTTGCTCATCCTGTTTCGCTATATGCCGGAGTGGCTCAGCGACACCGTCGTCTACAAATGGCCGGCGGTGGTGCTGGCACAGTTCATGGTGGCGTGCGCGTTTGCCGTGCGAACGATGCGCGTGACGTTTGACCAGATCCCGCAGCGGTTCGAGCAGGTCGCCCTCACGCTGGGCTGCAACCGGCGGCGGGCGTTCTGGCGTGTGATCATGCCGCAGGCCAAAGGCGGCCTGTTGGCGGCCGGCACGCTGGCGTGGGCGCGGGCGCTGGGCGAGTTCGGGCCGATCCTCGTCTTCGCCGGAGCCACGCGGCAAAAAACCGAGGTGCTGCCGACGAGCGCCTTTCTTGAACTTCAGTCCGGCAGAACCGAGGGCATGCTGGCGGTATCGCTCATCATGATTGCCGCCGCGGTGGTGGTGTTCATCATCGCTCGAACGCTGGGCATGAAACGAATTTTCGCATGATCGCCCTCGAAAACATCGCACTGCGTCAGGGCTCTTTTGAACTGCGCGACATCAGTCTCGAACTGGCCGGCGGCGAGTACGGCGTGCTCATGGGCGGAAGCGGCTGCGGCAAGACCACATTGCTCGAGTCGGTTTGCGGTCTTCGCAAAATCAGTGACGGACGAATCATCCTCGGCGAGCGCGACGTCACCCTGCTGCCGCCCGCCGAGCGCGGGGTCGGTTACGTGCCACAGGATAGGGCGCTGTTCCCGACGCTGCCGGTGCGCGAGCAATTGGCCTTCGCGCTGGTGCTGCGCGAGCTTGGCCAAGCGGACATCTCGAGTCGCGTAGATGAGTTGGCGGAACTGCTCGGGCTGACCGCGCTGCTCGACCGCATGCCGGACAAGCTCAGCGGCGGCGAGGCGCAGCGGGTTGCGCTTGGCCGCGCACTAGCGCACCGGCCATCGGTGCTGTGTCTGGACGAGCCGTTGGCAGCGCTCGACGAAGAATTGCATGATGAGATGTGCCAACTGCTCGAGCGTGTGCACCACGAGACCGGCGTGACAATCCTGCACATCACCCACAGCCCAAGCGAGGCCAAGCGCCTGGCCGGTTGCCATTTCCGCCTGGCCAATGGCAAAGTGCAGCGCGATGAGTGATCCAAGACACCTGCCGGAACTGACCGACGCAGAGCGCGAAATTTATTCTTGGCAAACAACGGTCAAGGACTTCGGTGAGGAGGGGCAGCGCAAACTGAAGGCTGCCAGCGTGCTCATCAGTCGCATTGGCGGGTTGGGCGGATTGGTCGCCTACGAACTGGCGGCGGCGGGTATTGGCCGGTTGATTCTCGCCCACGGTGGCACGCTCAAGCCAAGCGATCTGAACCGGCAACTGCTCATGCGGCATGACGCGGTTGGTCAAGCGCGAATCGACATCGCCGTCAAGTCGCTTACTGCGCTGAATCCGAGGCTCGAGATTGTCGCCGTACCGGAGAACGTCAACGAGACCAACGTCGCGGAACTGGTCGACCAAGCGGACGTGGTGGTGGACTGCGCACCGTTGTTCGAGGAACGCTTCGCGATAAACGATGCCTGTGTGCGACAGGCCAAGCCGATGGTTGAGTGCGCGATGTACGAGACGGAAGCGCACATCACCAGCTTCGCACCGGGCAAGACCGGCTGTCTGCGCTGCCTGTACCCGGAGCAGCCGGATGACTGGAAGCGTCGTTTCCCGGTGATCGGTGCCGTGTCGGGCACTGTTGGCTGCCTCGGCGCGATGGAGGCAATCAAGCTCATCGCCGAGTTGGGCGAACCGCTTTACGGCAGATTGCTGACGATGGATCTGCGATGCATGAGTTTTCAGCAAGTCAATATCAAGCGCGATCCGGACTGTGCGGTTTGCGCCCGTAACAGTTGAAGATTCAGTTGTAATCCAATCCACGCAGGTCTATTTTTCTGCTCTACGACCGCATGAAACGGGAAAGGATCACACCCGAGAACCGTGGTTTCACGTTGATCGAACTGCTCGTGGTGATCGCCACCATTGCGATCCTCGCCGGGCTCCTGCTGCCAGCCCTAGCGAAGACCAAGTCCAAGGGACAAGCAGCACGTTGCATGTCCAACATGCGCAATTGGAGCATGGCAACAGCGATGTATCTGGATGACTATGACAATTTTCTGCCGCACTTTGGCGATTCGTCCACCGATTACTGGAAATCATTTTGGCACGCCAAACTGGCCCCTTACGTCGCCCGAAAATCCGAGGAGGGAAAATTTTTCACCGAGCGAGAAGTATACAATTACGAACTCCGCAAATGCCCCGGCGGCAGCACGGGGCTGGTGCCGTTTTCACATTCCAAGAAATCCTCCAGCGCGTGGAACTGCTGGATCGGGGCAAACTTCGGAGCCTACGGTAATCCGCTCAGCGGGCCGTTTTACTATGGCAACCGGACTCCGCCATTGAATGTCTCGCGCATTCGAAACCCGTCCGCTGCGATGATGTTCATGGACACGATAACGCATTACGTCTATTCACCGGTCGATCAGGCCTACCGGTTCACCGTTGACTTTAACAAGGATGGGAACGTGGACACGATGCCGCAGTATCCCGAAACGCCCTTCAACTACGGCCGCCCAACGGTGCACAACAACGGTTCCAACAACACGCTTCTGGATGGACATGTCGAGCGGATTTCGTTTCAGGCCCTCTGGGCGATCGACAAGCAAAAACAAGTGATCCACCCCTTCTGGTACATGGAGGATTGAGTCGGATAAAAAAACCTTGGCAATTAAGTCGGCTCGTTGGTATTTTGTCGGGCGTGAAGAGCCCAAAAAGGCGCCTTTTTTTGCAAAAAAACACCGGATTCACTCTAATCGAGTTGCTGGTCGTGATTGCCATCATCGCGATTTTAGCCGCACTGCTGCTACCAGCCTTGGCCAACGCCAAGGAGAGCGGACGCTCCGTCAAGTGTCTCAGCAACATGCGTCAGGTCGGCATGGGCATCTATATGTACAAGGATGATTATGACGAGCATCTGCCCTTCGCAGGTTCGACCGACCGAAACTGGCATGAGGACTGGGTGTGGGGTGGCCCGGGCGATGCGGTGCTACAACGGAATAGGGACTGGAGCCGGTACGATCCGAACATAGCGTTCCACGCCGAGGCAGGATCGATTTTCTCCCATGTGACTGGCCAAGACATCATCCGGAGAAACCGGATGCCGAACACCCGTAACAAGACGGTCTACGGCGTATACCGCTGCCCGAGCACGGGCGCGATTGGCTTGGCTCTGCGAGTCAACTTCAGCATGACCAGTTTCATGAACGGGCAGACCGGCGGCATACATCCCGGCATCAAGTATTCGATCGTGAAGAATCCATCCGAAAAGTTCCTGATGCTAAATGAGGATCCGCACTCTATGCGAAATGCCAGTTTTCATCCGCACGGGACGGCGTTCGGAAACAAAGGCGGCCAAGCAGTCGGAGTCAACGCGATGGGAGAAAAAATTCATACCATGCACACGACCGGCATCAACGGAGCTTACTTTGACGGCCACGCCGAGAGCATCAAGCATGAGCGGATCATGGAAATCCAGAAAAGCCCACAGTTGATCGACAAGTATTTCAACCCGCTCAAGTGAAGATCGCATTCAGGAATGATTTTTGGCAAAAAGGGCCGGGCTGAACCCCGGCTCTTTTTTTCGACAAACCCGAATAACCGAAATGAAACAAACTACTGAAGTCTTTTCAGGACAAAAAATCTATTTTTCACCATTCAGTGTGGTTCGACGTTTCTTGGCGCTTTTCATCGCATTTGCTTTTTCTGTTGCACCGGCATTTGCACAGGAGCCTTCGAAGGCAGGTGGAGTGTTCGATCAGGTAGATGCCGTGGCCGGAACATTGGTTGCCTGGATTGCCTCGGCGTTCTTTTTTCCAATCTACACTTCTTCGTCAGGAACAGAAATTCCGCTAGTGGTTGCTTGGCTGGTTGTTGGAGCTATTTTTTTTACCGTTCGAATGGGCTTCGTCAACTTCCGTGGATTCAAACACGCGGTCGATGTGGTTCGCGGTCGATATGACGATCCAAATGACGAAGGCGAGGTGAACCACTTTCAGGCGTTATCCTCCGCACTCTCGGCCACCGTCGGATTGGGCAACATCGCCGGTGTTGCCATCGCTGTGAGCCTAGGTGGGCCTGGCGCTATCTTTTGGATGATCATCGCCGGGTTCCTTGGCATGTCCTCAAAGTTCACCGAGTGTACGCTTGGCCAGAAATACCGTGAAACCCGCCCCGACGGGAGAGTCATGGGTGGTGCGATGTTTTATCTCTCGAAGGGCTTAGCTGAGAAAGGATTTGGTAGTTTCGGCAAGGTGCTTGCAGTACTGTTTGCCATTCTCTGCATTGGCGGTTCATTTGGTGGTGGCAACACGTTTCAGGTAAATCAATCCCTAAATGCGGTGGAGAAGACAGTGCCTTTTCTTGCAGAACACCGCTGGGTCTTCGGCCTTATTATGGCCATGCTGACCGGCTTGGTCATCATCGGAGGAATCAAGCGCATCGCGCAGACCGCCGAGAAGATTGTACCAGCAATGTGCGGTATTTATCTTTTGGCCTGCCTAGTGGTGTTGTTCATGAACGCTTCTGAGATTCCTGCTGCGTTTGGCACGATCTTTGAAAGTGCCTTTAATCCAAGTGCGGCTTGGGGTGGCTTCATCGGTGTGTTGGTTACAGGGTTCAAGCGAGCTGCTTTTTCCAACGAGGCCGGTGTGGGCTCAGCGGCAATCGCCCATTCCGCCGCTAGGACGAAGTATCCGGTCCGGGAGGGCATTGTGGCGCTTCTCGAGCCATTCATTGACACAATCATCGTCTGCACCATGACCGGCTTGGTGATTGTTATTACCGGTCATTACGAGGGAGGCGATGCTGCAGAGATCGCCAAGCCATTCGCAGCGGATAACAACGGCGCCGGGCTAACCTCTACGGCGTTTGCTGCAGAAATTGCCTGGTTTCCATACATTCTTTCGGTGGCGGTGGTGTTATTCGCATTCAGTACTATGATAGCATGGTCATACTACGGCGAGCGCTGCTGGGCGTGGCTCTTTGGCGACGGATCCTCAATGGTGTATCGCTGGCTTTTCCTAGTAATGGTTTTCCTTGGGTCGATTATCACCTCGACCAACGTCCTCGACTTTGGCGACCTAATGATTTTGGGTATGGCATTTCCGAACGTACTAGGACTCTACTTCCTTGCCGGCGGCGTGAAGGGTGACTTGGATGAATATCTAGGCAAGTTGAAGCGGGGTGAGTTTGAGAAAACGGAGTAACACTTGGCCAAGTGCCACCGGTTGACGGTTTGGCTTCAAACTTGAAACCGATAACTTCAGACTCTCAAGGTGAATCCCTTTCCCATCGTTGGTCGTGAGTTGCTGGTGACTTCCCGCAGGCGGGAAACCCAGGTCATCCGCTTTGTCACGGCTCTTACTGCCATAGTGGTCCTTACTTGGATGTTCATTGTCATGCGGATGAATAACGCACCGCCGCATGAGTTTAGCCAAATCATTTTCGGCGTGATTGCCGGCTTTGCCTTTTTCTTCTGCAATCTGGCCGGCGTACGTTTGACGGCTGACACGCTCAGCGAGGAGAAGCGCAACGGCACGCTCGGCCTGCTGTTCCTGACGAACCTGCGTGGGCTCGACGTGGTGCTGGGTAAGATGAGTGCCTGTTCGTTGCAGGCGGTATTTGGCCTGATGGCAGTGGCGCCGGTGATGATGGTGCCGCTGCTGATGGGCGGAGTGGATCCTGCCGAGGTGGGCCGGATGATCGGGGTTTTGTTTGCGACGCTATTCATGTCGCTCTCGGTGGGCATGGCCTGCTCGGCGCAGTTCAAGGTGACTCGGGCGGCGATCGGTATGACGTTTCTCATTATTCTCATGCTCAACTTCGGATTGCCGGTCATCAGCGTCGTGTTGGATGAGTATAAGCGCATCAACAGTTCAGAGTCACAGTTTTTGGCTTGTTTCAGTTCGGGGGCGATGTTCCCGCTTGCATTCAGTGGTAACTTCTCTGGAAACTCCCATTTTTTTTATCAGTCGCTGGCGACAGCACTTGGCGTTGGCATGGTGTCGCTTGGGTTTTCAGTTTGGAGGACGCCGCGTGCCTGGCAGGATCGGGAGGCGAAGCCAAGCGCTATCGCCAAGCTGCGTCCGGCCGAGGCGATTTCGCGCCGAACCAAGCTACTCGACAATAACCCAGCTTATTGGCTGGGAGCGAGATGGAGATTGCGGCCCTTACTGGTTTGGGCGGCGATATTCGTTGGCTTCATGCTTTGGCTCTGGGGATTGCTGGAAAATGGCAGATGGTGGCTGGGCGAAGAGGAATACCTGATGACGTTGTGGTGCACCTTTACAGGCTTTAAATTATGGATCGTCTCAGCTGTGTGTGACCGATTCCGAGAGGATCGTCAGGAGGGAGCACTGGAGTTGCTGCTAGCAACGCCGTTGAGCTTTAGCGATTTCTCACTAGGCCAAGCGCGGCGACTTTTGTGGCAGTTCGGCTTACCGCTTGGTCTGGTGCTGGCTACTATGCCGTTCATGATGGCAGACTCGGACGGCGATATCTGGCCCTATTATATCATCGGACTGATGGTGCTGATGGCGGATATATGGGCAATGCACTTTGTTGGTATGCAGCTTAGTTTGACTTCCCGCAAACCATCCTTCAGCGCGAGTGGCGTGACTTTGCGCATCCTGTTCCTGCCATGGATCATTTTTTTCGGCGTTATTCTTTTGATCGTTGCATTGGGTCAGTTATTGAGTCCAAGAGCGCCTGGCTGGTTCAATGAAGAATTCACTTTGGGACTCTGGTTTATTGTTTGCCTTAGCAACAATTTTTTTTGGGGGTTACGTGCCATGAACAATTTGAAAACCAATTTCCGCCTAATCGCCGCCCGGGCCGCCGGTGCCTGACAATGAACCCTTGAGATGACCAGCCTGCCGATCGTCGAGCGCGAACTCGGGATTGCCTCCCGCAAACTCGGCTCGTGGCTGTGGCGGTGGATCATTGCTATCGTGGCGGTGGGTTTCGGAGGTCTCTGGCTGGGAATCGCCCATTTGCAGGACGGCTTGATGCATGGCGATGTTTTTTTCACCATCCTCGCCTGGGCCTGTTTCGTTTATTGCCTGCTGGCCGGCCTGTGGACGACCTCCGACACGCTCACGCGCGAGAAAACCGACGGCACGCTTGGCCTGCTATTCCTGACTGACCTGCGCGGATACGATGTTGTGCTGGGGAAGATGATCACCGCATCGCTCAAGTCGTTTTATGGTGTGCTGGCAGTGCTGCCGGTACTCGCGTTGCCACTGCTGATGGGCGGCGTGGCAAACAACCAGTTCTGGCGGACGGCAGGCGCGCTGCTGAACATTCTCATTTTTTCGCTCTCGCTGGGGATGTTTTTTTCCGCAGTCAGTTGGAGCACCGGACGGGCAATCTTCTGGACGTTACTCTCGCTACTCAGCATAACCTTCCTGCCGTTGATTCACCTATTATGGTCCGGCGGCACTACGAGTGCTCTAAACTTCGTTAGCCCCGGGTTTGCGATGGCCAGCGCCTCCGCCCCGGTGATCGCAACGCCGGTGGCAGACTTCAGCGAGTACTGGGCTTGGCAGGGAGGCGGCTTGGCCGTCTCGGGGACGTTGCTGGCCTTGGCCTCGTTGATCATCCCGTACCGCTGGCGCGAAACCAAGTTAAGACCACAGATTCCCAAATTGGGCAAGCGAACGGACGGCGACAGTTTGCATCCAAACGCCGAGAGCCAGTCTACGATGCTGGACGCCAACCCTGCCGGTTGGCTGGTGTGGCGCGTGCGCTCTTTCAGGACTTCCCGGCTGCTGTTGCTGGTTTTGATGGTCACAGTTGGATTGGCGTTGCTGGGCTTCGTGGCCTTGGAAGGTGCCGGAATTGACGATATGTGGATATTTATGGCTTCCTTGATTTGGGTGGGATCGTTTTGGATCCGCCTCGAAGTAACGCGCCATGCGGTGACGACCATCCACGAGGCCAAGGCCAGCGGCGCACTCGAGCAAATCCTGGTGACGCCGGTGGATGAGCGACAGTTCCGGCGTGGGCACTTCATCGCGATGGCGCGGTTTTGGATGTGGCCAGTAATTGTGCTGGCATCGCTGCCCATCGTGGCGGCTCTGTTGAGCCTGCTCATGACGGACTGGATTTTTGATGAAGCTCTATTTGGCGTTTCCATCATGGGACTAATGAGCGGCCTGATTGCCGTCGTGTTCTTTGGAGATCTTTTTGCATTATACTATTCAGGCTGCTGGTTTGCGCTCCGCAGCAACAGCTACTCGACGGCGTTTTGGAAGACGTTCGGGTTTGTGTACCTGCTGCCGACCATTGGGTCTGTATTTCTCTGCTGGCTGGGACAGTTCGTCTGGCTAATCACCGACATTATTTTCATCGTCTGGCCACTCACCAGCTTGCAGGGCAACTTTCGCCGTGTTGTCTCGGGTGAATACGGCATACACTATATCCGGCCGGTTCCTCCGCCGGCAACCGCACCCACGCCGCCGGTCGTCGGCTCTCCCAACCGTTGATCTTGGCCGAGCGGGCGGGTAACGTCCCGTGCATGCGGACTCAGTTTCCACCTGGGATAAAATACTTTTTTGCCGTCAACTTGTTGACAGGTGTCGTTGCGCTTGGCCAAGCGGGCGAGGCACTCGATACCGCCTTGGCCAAGGCTGGCGACAACCGTACCGAGCTCGAGGCGTTCATTGCCACCGCCCAAAAAACGCACGGCGAACTTGGCCAACGCGCCGCCGGGTTCCTTGTCAAAGGCATGCCACCGGGCGATCTCTCGTCGATGAAAAGCGCGTTCCTCAACGAGAATCTCGATCTGGCGATGAAGGCGCGAAAAGAGTTCCCTTGGTGTGCCCATTTGTCGGAGGAGTTGTTTTTTAATGACGTGCTGCCTTATGCCAGCCTCGACGAGACGCGCGAGCACTGGCGGCCGGACTTTTACAAGAAATGCCGAGCCATTGTGGCAAAAGCTTCAACCGCAACCGAGGCGGCGCAGGCGCTCAATAGCAAGCTCTTTAACCTCATCAACGTCCACTACAACACCGGCCGGAAGCGCCCCAACCAGAGCCCGGCCGAGTCGATTGCGCAAGGCAGGGCAACATGCACCGGTCTATCCATCATCCTTGTCAATGCCTGTCGCTCGGTGGGTGTCGCATCGCGTGTCGCGGGAACGCCGCTGTGGACGAACAAACGTGGCAATCACACGTGGTCCGAAATTTGGGATGATGGCTGGCATTTCACAGGATCGGACGAATACAACGCCGCCGGGCTGAACCGGGGGTGGTTTGTCGGCTCGGCATCGAAAGCCGACAGATCCAGTTGGGAACATTCGATTTACGCGACGTCGTGGAAAAAAACCGGCACGCGGTTTCCAATGGTTTGGGATATCGACGCCACACAGGTCAACGCCTTCAACGTCACCGATCGTTACACGGGTAAAAGCAGGAGGGATAACGTCGAGGACGATTTATTCGTGCGCGTGCGTGAGAAGGTGGGCGGCAAACGACTCGAGGTGCAAGCTGAGTTGCTCGACTCAAAAAACAAGGTGCTCGCTTCGCACAAAACCAAGGCTGGGCGTGCTGACCTAAACGACATCACCGGCTTTACCTGTAATCCAAATACACCGCTTTGGCTTCGGTTCACAAAGGGTGACAAGGTCAAAAAGATCCCCATACGCCGAAGCAAAGGCGGCGAGGTGACGGTCGATGTTCAGTGGGAGAAGCTCCCAGACCAAGCGTCAATCGAGAAATCTCAACTCGCTGCTGTGACCGCTTGGCTGGCGGCTCCGTCCAATGTGCGCCCGGACACGCTCCCCAGCGCTTTGGCGAAAGGCGATCTGTCAAAAGCAGATGCCAAAAAGGCGATCGAGCTGCTTTGGACGGATCACTGCCGGCGCTTGACCAAGCAGCGTGCCGACGAGATCGAGGCCAAGTCCATCCAGTTGGGTGATAAAACCTTGCGCTACCTCGAGAAGGTTTTTGGTGACGCGCCAGAGGGCGGACGTTCTCTGTGGATCTCAATGCACGGCGGGGGTGGTGCGCCGCCCCAGGTGAACGACAGCCAGTGGAAAAACCAGATTAAACTCTACCAACCGACCGAGGGAATTTATGTCGCCCCGCGCGCGCCGACCGATACCTGGAACCTATGGCATCAATCGCACATCGATGGCTTGTTCGATCGCTTGATCGAAAATTATGTAGCAACCCGTGACGTAGACCCGAACCGTGTTTATCTGATGGGATACTCTGCTGGCGGTGATGGTGTTTACCAGCTTGCGCCACGCATGGCGGACCGCTGGGCGGCCGCTTCGATGATGGCCGGTCACCCGAACGATGCCAGGCCGGACAACCTGCGCAACATAGGTTTCGGCCTCTTCATGGGTGGAAAGGACGGGGCCTATAATCGCAATAAGGTCGCCGATAAATGGAAGGGCTTGCTGGCTGACCTGCGCAAGGCTGATCCTAGTGGCTACGAAAACATGGTGCGCATCTATCCCGAGATGGGACATTGGATGAAAGGAAAGGATACCGAGTCTCTGCCATGGATGGCCAAGTTCACTCGAAACCCCTGGCCGAAGAAAATAATTTGGCGCCAGGCGAAGGGCATCACTTCGCGGTTTTATTGGCTCCAGATTCTGGAGAAGGACTTGAACAACGGGCAGCGTCTGACGGCGGAAGTCGACGGCCAATCGATCAATATCACTGCTGAGAAAACACCTCGATTGGTGGTTCGTTTATCCGATCAATTGCTGAACCTCGATAAACCGGTGATGATCACAGTCAACGGCGAGGAGAAGTTCAGTGGCAAGGTAAGGCGATCGGCTCGGGAAATTATCAAGTCGCTGCAGCAGCGCGGCGACCCTGCATCAGCATCCACAGCGAATGTGATGTTGAAGCTCTGAGTTTGGCGATGCTAAACGCTTGAATTTTTTTGGCGACATTCCCACTGCAACCTGGCTGATTGCCTTGTTTGGAGCGTTCTGTCTGGGTTTCTCCAAGACCGGCTTTCCCGGCTTGGCTATGGGCAATGTGCTGATCATGGCAGAGTTGTTTGGGGCCAAGCCATCGGTCGGTATCATTGTGCCTCTGCTCGTTGTTTGCGACCTGACCGTCTATCCGTTGTTCCGCCGTTACTCCTCCTGGAAGGAACTCATGCCGCTACTACCTCCCACGTTCGTAGGTCTGGCTGCAGGCTATTTTTTACTGGACCACATCGACGAGGCCAACGCCCGGAAGGGGATTGGTCTTATTGTCCTGTTGATGTTCGCCCTGCAATTGGCCCGTCTTCGGCTTGGCCAGGCGCTGGCTATGCTGCCGAAGTCTGTTGGATTTAGATGGGGCAGCGGCATGATGATCGGCACCTCGACCATTATGGCAAACGCCGCGGGTCCAGTCTTTTCAATCTACGCATTGGTTGAGAAAATGACCAAGGAAACATTCCTTGGATTGGGTGCACGTTGTTTCCTATTGGTGAATATCCTCAAGCTGCCGCTTGTGGCCAACCTTGGCCTGATTAACACCGAATCACTGAAGATTGATCTTTTCGTGCTGCCCGGCATCTTCGCCGGGATTTTCATCGGCCGAAAAGTCATTCAATTAGTCCCGCAGAAGCTATTTGAGTTGCTGCTCTATTTATTCTCGTTTGTCGCCGGCTTGCGGCTGCTTTTCTTTTAACGACTACTGGGCTGTCCAGCCGCCGTCCACACTGAGCATCGAACCAGTGGTGTAGCTCGCCGCATCGCTGGCAAGATAAATTGCGGCTCCCTGGATTTCCCGAAGGTCGCCCCAACGCTTGAGTGCTGTTGCACCGAGGATGAATTTGGTGCCCTCCTCCGTGTCCGCAATCGGGATATTCATTGGAGTCAGAAACGGCCCCGGACAAATGGCATTCACGGTGATGCCGGACTCGGCCAACTCGAGTGCCAGCGCACGAGTAAGTTGAACCACGCCTCCCTTGCTTGTGGCATAGGGTGTCCGGTTTGAAATGGCGACGAGGCCAAGCGCACTGGCCATGTTGATGATGCGTCCATACTGCCGTTTTTTCATGTGAGGCAGGACCGCTCGACAGGCAAGCCATATCCCGTCGACGTTAATGCGCTGCACTTCGGAGAACTGCTCGTAAGTGAGTTCATCGATGGGGCCACGAGTGTTAATGCCAGCGCTGTTGATGAGAATGTCCACTTGACCAAACACTTCGAGTGCCTTGCCTGCCATTGACTCCATGTTGGATTGTTTGGAAACATCCGCACCGAAACCGATTGCCTTGCAGGCGTACTCTGTAGCCAATTTGACTGCAGCATCGCTTGCTTCGGCTTCATTGCGACTAACCAGCATGAGATTAGCGCCTGCACTTGCCAGCCCGGCGGCCATCGCTTGGCCAAGGCCCTTGGTTCCACCGGTGATGACGGCTGTTTTTCCAGAGAGATCAAACTGTTTTATACCAGGCAGCATCAGAGTCTTAATTTTGTGTCGGAGCTGTTCATTTATTCCCACTGTAGCCAATGAATACCGGTTGCATCAGCTCGGAACCGTTTTGCGCGGATGTTGGATCCACCACCTTC
>Ga0066866_10000604_pt1 | contig 13978 bp, 23 predicted proteins | sample ETN01SmetaG_3_FD_66435 | JGI IMG/M metagenome (GOLD analysis project Ga0066866, IMG submission 66435) | Marine microbial and viral communities from oxygen minimum zone, Eastern Pacific Ocean - ETNP2014F12-01SV263 | ecosystem: Environmental > Aquatic > Marine > Oceanic ...
TGCCCTTATCATTCTTCTCTCTTAGTCCATCAAACTTGTCCTCATTAAGTGCATGCCAAGCACCATTCTTTTGTAGAGTACATGGTTGATTTATGGTTAATATTATACCATCTAAATCACATATATCATAGAAAAGTGATTGTCCACTAACACGAATGTCAACATGATTTGCATGTGCTAATCTAGTCTTAAGTGTCTCATATTTCTCATTGGTTAGTGATAACAAATACTCACCTTTTCCAATGCATAATAGATGCTCATCACCTACAATCCCTGTCTGTTTCTGTAACCTTTTAAGCACTAATTTGTTGTCAATTAGTGATAACGCATCACACACAGTTTGTGCTACTGATTTACCAATAGATGTGCAATCTTCCTTCCACTTAGATGATACATTATCCCAATGTTCTGCCTCTACACTATTAATGTAGAATGAACGAATGTCATCATTAATGTTATCTAACTCCCAAAAGAAAGGTAATAACTGTGGTGCAATCTCTTTGACATATCTATCTCTAACTGATCTCTTACTTCCTTTAAACTTCTTATTATCTGTACCAATATATGTACCTGGTGTACAATCAGTATTATCAAATAAGAAGTTAACTAGAGTAGAATTAAATGTGCCTGAGCATACTTGTAAACTATCATATCCATTCTTATAGTTCTTAACTGAGATAGATATTTGCTCACAATTATCAAATGTAATGAGTAAATCACCTTTTAGATTCTTATTTCTATACTCAGCATCTACGCATGTAAAGTAAAACTTGCGTCCAGGATACTTCTTGATAAGATCAAGTGTAATTCCACTAACTGTTTTATCAACATTTGTCTTATACTTGGATCCAAGGAACTTAGAGAGCACATTTCTTGATGTGGCATACTCTGTCCATTGTCCTTCTTGTGCTGCTGAACAGTGACTAATTGCAACTTCATTCTTTTCTGCTTCCTCTTGTAATCGTGCTGCTAAGTATATCTCAGCAGTGTCTTGGATGTAATGGTCGGCAGTACTGCCAGCACCTCTTTTAGTTGTCATTGATTCTCCTCCGAGAATAGGGTTGTTTAGAGTCAGTCTAACCAAGAATCATTGGATTTGCTCAATTCTTTGAGTGATGGATTCTTGAGTAACTCATGTTGATATTCTAGTTCAGAATATAGGTTCTTGAGCAGTTTTGTAACATAACTTTGTCTTGGGAGTTTTGGGGACAATGAGATCAGTTCCTCTGTTAGATTCTTTGCTCTAACAACTGCAAAGCATTCTTGACTGTTAACTTCTATTCTGTGGTTCATGGTTACCAGGGATCCGTTGATTCGGTGTTGATGTGTACACCCTTATGAGGTGCTATGATGGCAAGAGACAACCGCATACCCTTAGAAGGTGGGTTGCCTCTATGGTGCAGACTACTATCAAATACTATCATACGTCCTTGTTTAAATGGTATAATTTTACCATTAGCAAACTCAGTATCACCATCTTCTCCATATGCATGATATACTATAGAAGTTGCTGGTATGTCATGATCTGTATGAAATTCACTCTGCATGTCTGGTGTTTGACCATTGACTAACAGTCTATGAATATGAGAGCATGGTGGACGTGTAGCAATGTCTTTGATAACACATTCATTTATATAAGCAAAGAACCAATACCATGGTGATGTGTCAGTAAATTCATTGTCACGTATAACTGTGTTACCTAAGAATCGTGACTTATTATAATCACCATATGGTGCATTATTATAATAGAGTGGACAAAAATCAGTCAACCACTCTGCTACATCTTGCACCATCCAATTAGGGAAATAATCATCAATAGTTTCTATCACAATGCTAACCTCTTTTTAATACCTAAATTTGCAGCAACTGTGATACGTTTTGTATCACTTCTTTGTGGTTCTACTTGATGATGTAGGTATGCAGGGAATATAATAATATCACCCTCACTAACATCAGGAAACCACGTATTCTCTACAGGATAGTGTTTACTATAGTTACCTAAATGTTTCTCTTGATTAGGATCATAGAATACAAACTGTGCATCCTTTTCTTTATCATATTGTAGAAAATATGCACAACCAAATGTACTATCAGAACCACCTACATGTGTATGTACTTCTTGACTATCACCCTTAGAGTATACATTTATCCATGCTTCAGATAACCATACCTCACTAAACACTTGACCATGTAATTGGTTATGCATCTCTAATACATTATCTTTGATACACTCAAAGAATAAATCCCAACTGAAATCTTCTTTATTAGTGTCAGTCTCAAATGATGATTTAACGCTGCAATTCCATTCTTTAGGTTGAGTGAGTTTAGCAGATGTACTCTCACTGAGTAACACCCGCTTTAACTCATCATGTCTCTCAACATGACCATGATAATAGAATTTAGGGAATAGATTTTGTATTTGACCCATTATGTTATTAATGAAATAGGGGGAACACCTTCGATGAATATACTATTAACAACCTTCTGTAATCTCTTGACTACATGTGCACCATACTTAGGATGTACTGGTACTGTTACATAACCAGTAGGTTTCTTATATAATGCATACTCACAAGGTTTTAGTTGTCCGTTGTTAATCTTTTCACGGTCTTCTATATGTAGACGTATAACACGACCAACAGTCTGTGCCATCTCAACTACATTTAGATAACGTAATAATATAGTATGAGTTAATCCAGGAACATTAATACCCTCGCTTAGTATACTATAATGGAAGCACACAAAACGAATAGAATCATCACAACCCCATTCTTTTAATGTGTTCATGAATACTGCACGTGATACCTTCTTACCATCAACATATGCACCAAACTTAGAGGTTACATGTAATACATGATATCCTCTATCTTTTAACTCATGTAATAATATAGTACGAGATAACATATCGTTAAGTACACGTGACTTAGGCACACTTACCAATACTTTAGCACTCTTATCATCATCCAATTCATCTAGTATAGATGTTATTGTAATAGCATGATGTACATGTGCTTTCTCTTTACTATAATGTCCATCTGTCTCAAATGGTACAATTGTAGGGGGAAGGATTGTCCCTTGATTGATTAACTCCTGTGCTTCTACATTACATAGTATTCTACCATAAACTAACTCATTATGCATGCCTCTAGAATGTTTACGAGACACACGAGGTGTAGCAGTAAAATAATATCTCTTATCAGAGAATCGTGCTAACTCAAATATACTTGCATAGAATGATTTAGCACAACTGTTATGTGCTTCATCACAATATACTGCATCTGCATATACTTGTGCTTCCATTACTCTATGTAATGAATGATAGGTAGTAAAGATAATACGAGTATAATCTCTATTTGTATCCCACCACTCTGCTATCCAGTTAGGATTAGTCCCACCTTGATAACCTCTGTAACCTGAATGTGCATGAAAGATCTTAGCATCTATTTGTGAACTAAAATCCTCACACAATTGTCTTGCTAATAATATACGAGGTGCAACAACAATGATAGTAGAACCTCTCTTTAACTGTGCTGCATGAGAGATCATAATATATGTCTTGCCACCACCCGTAGGCACAATGATTTGACCGAGATCGGCAGTGCTCATTGCGTCCAAAGCACGTTGCTGATGTGGTCTTAATGTGTTCACTTTGTTAATAATGAAATGATGTGTGGACTGTCTCCACTCTTTAATAATACACTAAAAAACCCCCTTTCGGGGGTTGGGTGTGCCAGTTAGTTAACTGGGTTAAATACTCTGTTGTATGACTCAAGAACGTATTTGTATGCTTTCTTTACATAAGGAACAGACTCGTTGTAGACCCAGACACAATCGTTGTAAAGTTCTTTGGTCTCAAACTGATGTATTTCCCAACGTATTTTTGCATCGTTCTTATAGTCTTCCCACTTTAGCAGTGGTTCAGGTGCAACAGTTTTTGGTGTTTCAGTCACTTTAATAACACTCCTCTTGGCAGTTGTTTTGGTTGCTTTACGAGAGCGTGTTTTAGGTGTTGCTACTGATGCTGTCATGTAGAATTGGTTGACTACTCACATAGTATAGCAACAAACACACTCAATGGGGTAAATGGTGGACAGTTTGTCAACTGGTTACCACTATGTATGCAATTCACACAGTACACAGTCATCACACTCTATGTCATGTTCATAGTTATGGATCTTATGGATTAACCTCTCAAAATCCTCTACTATACTGTGATTAGGTTGTGCAAATGATTTATAATACTCGCATGCTTTCTTCATACGATCTAAATCTTTCTCATTAAAGTGTATCATAGTAATACTGCCCCAATAATAAATCCTTTAAGGAAACTAATACAAACTACCTGATAATCAGACAATCCCCACTTATCCTGACACTTCTTAATTATCTTCTTATCAAACTCAACTACCTTAACAAATACACCTTTAACTTTACTCTGAACTGACATGACTGCACCCATTTGCTTACTACTTATTTAGGTAATTTCCTATTAAAATTCCAATAATCAAACTTAATATAGAGTTTGTATGGTAGACATAATAGTTTCTGTGTAATGTACTCAAGGTATAATAATGAGAGTATAATATATTTCTCAATCATCTCTTAATCCATCTTGGTAGATAGAATATTAACCATGCAAGTGTCCAGAAGGTTATTAATACTACTATGTGTAGTATTCTACTAGAGTTAGCTATTAGTCCACAAGTTACTAATGCTATCCATAACCAATCTAAGGTGCCATGTAGTCTCCACCACACTTTATCACCTAGTTTATTAATCACCTTATCTCTAAGTCTAGAGAAGAATGGTGATACATGACGCATCATTACAAATCCCTCATTGAGGAACATTAATGTAAATCCTATCCAAAAAATCATAATGGTGGGTACTCACTCTCTATCTCCTCAACATCATCACTCATTGTCTCAAACTGTTCACACAATCGTGCTACTTGTTTTCTATCCATACCTGCTAATTGTCTAGCATTATCTAATGCTTTATAGATGCATTCTCTATCACTAATTGGTGGTCTAACACTAAATCCATGTTCATCAACACTACCACTCCTATCAAATTCTACTTGTGATGTATCAACCTTTTTACCAGTATGTGTGTGACTATGTGACATTTGGTTTCTTCCCTGTTATATCCTCAGGTAATGATTCATTACCAGGATGTTCACATATCTTACCTTTATAATCAGGATGATTATAAAAATGCTCATCTTCTATCTCTAAGTTATCCCAATCCTTTGCATAAACTAATAAATTAGTCTCTCTATATCCTGACCTATAACCATCATCTTTCCACCTATTTGTGGTGATAGTTATATAATCATCACCAATGAAGTTTATAACACCTTCATCATCTCCAAGTCTGACTCTCATTCCAGGTTCTAATGATCTCATGATGTTTCTAATCTCCAGTGCTACTGCGTTCGCTAGAAAAATAGGTGTGCTCATTGTATTTTTAAGAATGAAGTTGGATTACCAAATTCACCTCGTACAATAACATTAAATGCAATAGATACTCTCTCATCTATTATCTCATTAGGTTGTACATAATGCATAACTGATGATGGAAACATTACCATAGTTCCATTCTTAGGTGTTATCGTCCATGAAGAACTATTGTATACATTCTGATGTGCATATGTAGGACATAATATTTGATGATCTGATCTCTCAAATATTAGTTCACCACAACCATCAAATGTTTTGATATAAAATACACCAGAATAACAAGAGTTACGATGAGTGTGTCTGGGGGCACGAGCAAATTGAGGATGTACATTTAACCAAGAGCATACAATATCGACAGTGTGAGTATCACTATCTATCTCCATTATATCAAAGCAGTATATATTTACATGCTTCATTACCCATTGTTTCAGTTCTGGAAATCTATCCAGTATATTATTATCTACTGACTGTGATCCACCATTACTATGGACTAACTCAATAGATCTAAATGAGTTAGGTAATGTATTATCCCATCCACCTCTTACTATGCCTGATGATGCTAACTCTGGCATAATATCAGGCATAGTATCACTATCCTCTGAAATATACAGAGGTGTTGAGAACAATGGCACTAATATGTCAGTCATACAGGGATAATATTAAATGTTAATGATATCCTGTTATCTGTCATGTTTGATTCATACCCATGAGTTAAATTAGCAGGGTATATAATACAATCACCATTCTTATAAGGTACAGTTGCCTCTTGCAGATTAAATGCAGTCATGTTCTTAAATGGTAGCATCATGATAGGGTACATCTGACTCATCACGTTACGTTTAAACTTAAGATAACTATGTTTCTCTGCTTCGTAGTTGATTAAGAACGTACCACTGAATAAACAATTAGCATGCTCATGTGGTGCATAGATAGCACCTGCATGTGCAACCTCAACGAAACAATCAGATACCTCAAATTCTGTAGCATAGTTTAAACCTGAATCGTTATGTTTCTGTGCTACTCTTAATAGTTCTTTCCTTAACCCTGGGACATCCTGGAGTATCTGATTCTTTGCACCTATTTGTTGTACATTGTGACATAATACTTGTCTTTCAGCAACATCAACAAAATCCTGATTCTTACACCATTCTAAACATGGATCAATGAAATCTGACATACCATATTTTGTTACTGGAGTCATGAATAATCCATAGGTTTCATGATCTATTGCATCCTCAATATTCGCAGATAAAATGTTAGAGTCAGTCATAATAATTAGTAACTAGGTTCGATGTCGTGATTTGGTTCGTAGACTGGAACTACTTCAGGTTCTATGTGTAGTAGTTCTTTAAGTTTCTCAACCTGTTCTTCATCAAGTGAGTGAGCAAGGACATCGCCGTCCTTGTATATGTGATAGGATGTACTATTCATAAGGTGAAGTTAGCATTGATTAGAATCCTTGACTTATATTTAGCAGGAGAGTGTCCTGTGTGATAGTATTTACCATCAAATATTAATAGTCTGTTCGCTCTAGGTGGTACACGCCACAACTCATGAAATTCATCCTGTCTGATTAATGTATCACCATCACTGTCATTCACATAGTATACACACACCATGTGATCCTCTTCAGTGTCTACATGATATGCATGCTGATAACCATTAGGATTATATAATGTCATGTCTGCACGAACACGCAAACAACTACAGGCATCGAGGGCAGATTCCATCATCTTGACCAGGTTCGCATAAGCAGGGTGTTCCTCAGCACTTAACCAATGGTTAAATCCAAATGCTTCTAGATCATCATTACCATGAGTTAATGTCTGTTGATAGAACCATGGGAACTCCCATGATGTCAACAACCCTAACAACTCTTCATGGTCCTTCTTCTTTAAGAAGTTATCCTCAATCCTTAGATTCGAGATGGAGGGCGGTGGCAATTTCACTAATTAATCTCCGTTTCTCGTCAGAAATTTTTCCATACTTAGTATAGCACTCTTTCTGCAAATAGAAAAGTGCCTTCTTAATAACCTCTCTATGTTCTTCTTGTAAGGTTAAACACCCTACTTCCGCATAATTCATCTGCATGGGACGTGGTACTGTAGTTATTTAGAAAACCTGATCACAATCATGATCGGTCTAGTTTGTAGTGGGTACGATCACTGCATTCGCATCTCTTGGGTGACCAAATTGGAATGCTCAATGACAATCTACTACCAAGCGTGTGCCTAGTATTATGATATGCCCTTGATGGAAAGTATAGCAGATCACCTGGATTAAGTACAGTATCTATGTCTATTTCCAAATCATCAGAACCGACTTGAGCATTAGTATCTGATAGTGATATCAATGATGATGCTCTGTTCTTGTAGACCTGCCAACGGGTGTGCCCTTCCATTTGTATTATAAAATTGGATGGGTGATCCCAATGTGGTGGGAATGATAGATGTCTGTTGTCTTTACCATTGGTAATAAAGATATGACAATCACAGCATCCATCAAATGACTGCTCTACCTCTGCCAATAGGTGCTCAATGTGAGCGTTGCCATGACCGTACTGACATATATTAACAGTATATCCAGAGTTGGCAAGGTGGAAGAGTTCTTCCTTCTTACTAATACCTTTATACCACCATGGTTCCTCTACTGTATCAAGTTCCATGCGTTTACCATGATCACCTATGACAGTGACGATATGATTCCATGGTTGATTTAAGGCATCTTCAGCATCTTGCCACGTGACGATACCTAATGATATAGCACCACGCCATACCCTAGGTCTGTCATCTATCCTGTAAATATCAGGATTAAGAAACTCTGGGTTTGTAATTAACATTCATTGCTATTCTCACTCCCTTAGTAGGACTAGATGATGCATGCTTACGCAGTCCATCAAATACTACCATTCGACCTTTAGACGGTGATGCCTTTTGGATAGTCATGCTGTTCTCAAAGAAATGAGTGTCACCATCACCATCATTCACATAGTATAGTGCCGTAGTATGTGGGAACTCAAAATCTACGTGTGGTGTATGGTGTGGTTTACCGTCAGGGTACAATAGTCCTAACCTAGCACGATATATGTCAGTAAATGGTTGCTCTGCTTGTTGTGATATTATCTTAAGTGCACTCTCAAAGTATGGATACTCATGACTCACCACCTCATAGTCCATCATCAGTACATGTGAGAAACTTGTCTGATTATTATACTTGGATGGTTCATCAAGGAATGTAGTGTCCTTGAGAAAATACCATGGGAAGGTAGTGGATGTACATATCTCATCCAATTGATCCACTACTGGTTGTGGTAATGGATAACTAGAAAGTAATTGCATACTGTCTCCGATCACTATCAGTGTCACGTGGGAATGACAATGGTATACTCATACTCAGTCTCTTATCACCTGGATGTGGTTTATGATACATCCTTGATGGGATGTATAGCACATCACCTGGATTAAGAGTGTCATCAATTGCCACATCCAACACCTCATCATGCTTATCTGGTAGGTATGGATTGTCTGTCATCTTAATCATGCTAGAACATCTATTTTTAAATACCTGCCAACGTGTTGTACCCTCTATCTGACAAATTAAATTAGGAGGAATATCCCAATGTGCACCGAATGACACACCATTAGGTTTAGCATTGCCAAATATATGTACATCACAGTTACAATCGTACCTTGCCTCTATATTTTCTAGTAAATTATCTACTGCTGGATTGTAATGACCATACTGTTCTACAGTAAATGTCAGTCCTTCATTAATACCTCGGAATAATTCCTCTTTAAGTGGGAACTGATTCTCATACCATACCTCAAATCGTTGAGTGAGTTCTAACCTACGTCCTTCAGGGGAAAGTAGACAGCATCTAAAATGCCATGGGTTGTTCATACATTTCTCAATATCACTCCATGTAACATATTGTGATGGATCCTTGAGACAGTCACGAAAAATACGTGGTGTGTCATCAGTATAGAATGACTTGGGGTTGAGAAATGGTAGCATTAAATTTTTCATGAGCAGTGCTCTCCTTCTAAATCATCAAGAGGACCAAAATCACCGTGAGTTGGGTCGAGTGGAAATCCACTGAAGTTCATGCTGATAGCAATTCGTTCATGAGGACCATTAGGTCTAGTCTTATGTGGTAACCATGATGGGAATATAATATACTCAAACTGTTTTGCTTGTAGCATGTGCCAATCATACATTGGTCCACCATGTCTGTCCACTGAATCATATGCTGCATCAAGTGGGCATAGTCTATGTATATACTCTAATGGATTTTTAAAACAAATCTCACCACCCTGTGACCCCTTGCTCAAGTAATAAACACATGACACATGTGACTTACAATACCCGTTAACATGTGAATGCTCACCCGTTATGTCTCCTTCATCATGAAGGTTTGACCACATGCTATCAATATACATGTGATAGTCCTTACGATATTTCACCACGTTGATCCAATAGTCCTTGACTGCTGTCAACATAGGCATGGTCAACCAATCAAATACAGGATTCTCAAATAATTCTTGTCCATGCTCTAACTCACCCGTTGATAGTCCCGTCTCTGCTGCCCATGCACCACGCTTTGCTTCATCCCATAGACCATCCAAAAATACATTTGCATCATGGTACTGTGTGTCAGTTGGGACTATTTTCCCTGTACATATTGGTGTGGGAAACACATTAACTGTTTCCATGTCAACTGAATGGAAATTACGATGTACATCGATCCTATCACCATTTGTATCTACACCTGTATTATGATCGGCATAGTATGCGTTATCAATTTTCTCTATTGGCATGAGACTTAATAATATCAGTAAAATTACGTTGTTCCCTATTGGGGATGAGATTAAAAGAAATACTTATACGATCTTCATGAGTTTCATTCTCTCTTACACCATGTGGCATCCATGAAGGAAATAGTACTAACCTATTCTCTGTAGGTGGATATGTCCATGTAGCAAAGGTATGTAGTTCCTCTGCTGTACTCATATCCTCTGCTAATCCCAATGAATGTATAGTATATGCTTCCATTGGGTTCCTATGAAAGCATATACTACCTGAATCACCTTCCTTTGGTACTTTAACATAAAATGCACCAGACATCAATGCACCTGGATGTGTATGTGTCTCATTGTAACCACCCTTGTTGTTAATATTGATCCAGGTATTAGCATACTCAAGATGAGTCACCTGTGCCTCATAACTATCAAATGCCTCTTGAGCATTCTTTTTAATTAAAGTAAGCAGACGTGCAAACTCATCATCTTGCTCCTCTATTACCTTCTCAGCATAGAAATCGGGGGACTGATAGTTCAGTTCACCCCTATTAGATCTGTCTTTACCAGGCATTGACTTGGCAATGTCGTAGACAATCTCTTGTAATTTTTCTAAGTCAATGTCAAGATCCGTCCACCATATAGGTTGAGGGAACACATAATCTAAATTTAACATAACCTATGTATGCTTATTCATCTTAGGATTGTCTGTACCTTCCCATTCAGTATACTTCTCATACGTTCCTTGATTCTTACTGAGTTTTGAGTTTGTGTTGATCTTGATCTTTGCCTTCTTGATCTCTGATTCTACCCATGGTTCTGGATCCTCATCACGTAGCAATCTACGTTGGATGTTCATAATCTCCATGCCACCTTCCAACTTAACAATCTCATCTCTGAGTTCATTAAGTTCAGTAAAGTCAATACGAGTCTCTTGCCTATCAAATGACATAGAACTCAATGATGCCTGCATGTCAGCATATTTCTTAAACTTCTCTCTGTGTTGATACCTAAGATTCATCCAGAGATCATCAAACGATTTAATTGCTTCCTTCTCACTCTCTACTGTAGCAATAGATTCAGGTAATTCTGTATCAGTCTGATCTACTTCAGGTAGTTCAGTGATCTCAGGTAGTGTTGGATTCTCTTCAGACATAATCTTCCTTGTAAATAGTGTTTTTCTGGAACTCGTAGGATGTTGGAATACTCATGCAATAATTATACATCTCTTTATTCCATTCGTCAATCCTTCTCTCATCCTCATCCATAGACTCAGGTGTTAAGTCAGTCATGGTTTGATTGTGTATCTTATTTAGTTCCAATGTGTGTTCACATATTGGATTAAATCCCATACCAGCAGCAACATAACGAGGACCATCGTTATGGTCATCGAACGTCTGCCCATTATATATAACTTCATTAGCAACATACTTCTCACTAGCATACCTAACAAAGAGGTTATCACTAAATCCTGTTGTAAAGTCGTAATCAATATCTTCAGACACTGCTCTCCAGTATGGTGACTCACGTGCAGTGAATGCATAGTGAGATGCAACAAAGTTCTTAAACCCTTCGATCTCCAGATCACAAACTAGGTTAACCATCTGTTTCTCTGAGTTAGTGATTAGACCCCCACGTGATGATAATGCAGTACATAATCTAAGGATCTGTTCATGAGTACACAGGAGACCAGTTGCTTCTAATGGTTCTACAAACACATTAGATAGACCAACTGCACATACATTCTTATACCATGATTTCTCATGCTTACCACTCCTGAATGGAATAGTCTTAAACTCTGCTTGATCTGCTCTCTTCTTACCTCTTGTCTTAAGAAGATAATTATATAACTCACCTTCTGCCTGTTCTACTGTAGCAAAGTCACTAGAGTGTACATACCCTGCACCTGCTCTATCCCATAGAGGAACATCCCATGTCCATCCATTCTCAATGGCAGTACAGTTAGTAGTGTTAACTACTTCTCTCTTTCTATAACTATCAGGACTCTCATCATCATCAGCATGTGGCATGTGAGTAGCAATTGCTCTATCAGACAATAGACAACCACCATCATTAGCATGGAATGAATGGAATGGTACACCTAGTTCTTGTTCTAATAATAGAGACTTAAACCCAGTGCAGTCTACAAACATATCTGCTTCGAAATGCCTACCATCATCAGTAACAACACTTTTAATGAAACCATGTTCATCCTTGGTTGTACCTACAACTGTACCTATATGATAGTTACCCTTCTCAACTATACTCTTACATCTATTCTTCTTAAACCATTGACCCATTCTAATAGCATCCATATGGTATGCACTATCAGATTGTGGGTTCCATACCCTGTCCTGCCAAGTTAATTTATTGTACTTAGCAAAATGTCCCACACTATTAAAGGTAGTAGCAAACGTACCTCGGTGGAACTTCTCTGGTTTGTGATAATTCAGAGCAAACCATGACATCCACCCATGTTGCATCTCATACATTCTCTCGTGAGATGTACCAAATGGGTAGTCCCAAGTCTCTCCTTCTTTATAAAAATCGTTAAACCTAATATTTACCTTATAGGTTGACCCTGTTTCCCTCATCCACTCATCATCATTGAGTCCTAGGAGATGGAAAAAGTCATTAATTTGTCCAAGAGTAGACTCCCCAACACCTATGACGGGATAATCTTCACTCTCAATCAAAGAAACATTAATATGAGGACATAATTTAAGGAGAGAGGCAGCAGTAAACCAACCAGAGGTTCCACCACCTACAATCAATACATTCTGAATTTTCATAATGAAAAAATAATTTAATTAATTTGCGTCAGTCTTGTTGTAATCAGGGTCGTATACACCTATTTTAAATTCTCTTTGAGTATCGTCATCCAACTCAGTAGGAGTCAACCATGCAGGCATTGCTTCATCATGAGGGAATGGTGCATCTGGAAGTACTTGCTTCTTAACAGTGACTTGATCACCCTTCTCATCTTCTTCTACTACCTCTTCGTACTCGACAGGATCACATGTCGCTTTAACATTTGCAATATGCTTAAAGAATTTACCATTTTTTGCTGCATCACCAAATTTTCCGTCCTTTATATCTGAGTATAGCATACTTAATTGCAATCCAGGATCACCATAAGCAACCTCTCTTACAGTAGCAGGATTATGGAACTCAAAATCAGGTATCCATTCACCTAATTCTAGTTTCCACTCATCGTTGGCATCATCGGGGATGTCAATCCATTTTAGACTTGATCCAGGACCAGTGTAGACTTCGAACTCTTCACCTGGTTCTACTAAATCTGTGATGAAACCGTCACAACGGACTAGTGCTTTTTTCATTTTAGTCGAATTCGTAAACTACTACAATTCCCTGACGACCATCGCCGCCACGCTCTCTGTTCCTACAGGATGAAGCACCTGCACCCCAACCAGCATGACCACGGTATCTTTGTGCCCATTGTTGCTGTCTATGAGATGTTGGTGAAGAACCACCCCAGAAGGAAGTACCACCATGACCTAATCCTGGTGGGTTGCGGTGTCCCTGTGAAGAACCACCATATACTCTGACAGATCCTTGGTTGGGGTTACCACCCAAAGCACCTTCATGTTGTTGGTTCCTGTTAGCACCCTGTCCACCACCAGATGAACAATAGTTACCAAAGGATGAAGTACCACCATTACCTCCTCGGTTGGAGTAGTTAGTACCACCACCACCGCC
>Ga0066866_10000605_pt1 | contig 13973 bp, 9 predicted proteins | sample ETN01SmetaG_3_FD_66435 | JGI IMG/M metagenome (GOLD analysis project Ga0066866, IMG submission 66435) | Marine microbial and viral communities from oxygen minimum zone, Eastern Pacific Ocean - ETNP2014F12-01SV263 | ecosystem: Environmental > Aquatic > Marine > Oceanic ...
CAAGAGAAAAGAAAATGACAATGTTGAGATTTTGAGTGGCGTGGAAAACGGAAAGACCAATGGCCAGCCATGCAAATTGCGAATTGCCAATAATGATGTGAAATCTAGTGACTATTCATTTCTCCCACATCACCCTCGGCCAGGTCATGGAGATTTATTAATGCATAAAAAAACTGAAGGAAAGGCTGATTATAGAGGCGGCGGCACCTCAAGCGCTAGATTGACTGCACCAATTGTTGCAGTTGCAGCGATATTAGCACCCCTTATTGATGAAATAGGAGTGAAAATTGAAGCCCATGTATCATCTATTGGTACTATTAATGCTCAAGACATACAATCATGCCCAGATGATTGGCAAAATGAAGATTGTATAAATTTGAGATGTAAAGACCCAGTTGCAGCTAAATTAATGGCAGAATATCTCACAACTCTTAGAGGTGAATTGGATTCTGTTGGCAGTAAAGTTGAACTTTGCATTTCGGGATTACCCCTAGGTTTAGGAGAACCTTGGTTTGATGGGATTGAACCGGCTCTTGCAAGGGCGATGATGGCAATTCCTGCAGCCAGAGGTGTTGAATTTGGCAGAGGGTTTAACGCGGCAAAAATGCTCGGTTCACAGCATAATGATGCATGGGGAGGAACTGCTACTGAACCTAAATTGAAGGGTGAATCACCTGATGGAGCAATCGCTGGATTAGCCAGTGGGGCACCATTGAAAATTAATATTGCTTTCAAACCACCTTCCAGTATTGCAAAGCCACAATTAACTTTGAATTTGGAAAGTGGAATTGAAGAAAATCTTGTCGTTAAAGGAAGGCATGACCCGGTAATTGGTCCGCGCGCTGTAGCAGTTGTTGAAGCGATGGCTAAATTTATCATCTGTGATTTACTTATTAGAGGAGGATTCCTAAATGAATAATTCCACTATTGTTCACAAATTTGGGGGTTCATGCCTTAGAGATAATGCAGATTTAGAACAAATCTCTAACATAATAAGATCCTTTTCTGGTCGTCCTGTTGTCGTAGTATCTGCTTTGTGGGGCACTACTGACCGTTTGATGCGGGCTTCAAATGAACCAAAATATGCAACGCGGTTGGTCGATGACCTTCGAAGACAACATATTAGATTTGCACCAAATATTGTAGATTCCGAATTTGGGGGAATGTTTGAATCAGTGCTATCGGGAATAGAAAAATCACTTAGTGAAATTTCAAAAAAACTTGACCAACATTACCATACTAATACACTCTTAGCTGCTGGCGAAAGGTTATCTGCACTGGTAGTATCCTATCATTTAAGAGAGTCTGGAATTGATGCTCACCCTGTTGGTTCTGAAGATATAGGCTTACATCTAGATGGGATAGGTCAAGCTAAATCTGTTGACATAGAATATTCGAAAAAGAACTTAGATTATCAATCTCTAAATGGAATACCTGTCATTACCGGGTGGTTTGGTGAAGGTAAAGATGGTGAAATTGCTTTGCTTGGTCGTGGAGGTAGTGATCACTCCGCTACTGCAATAGCGAGTTTATTAGATTCACAGAAAGTTATTCTTTGGAAAGATATTGAAGGTGTTCTAGCAATCAATCCCAGATGGGGAATAGAAACAAAGGCGGTTTCATACCTTGGGTATGAAGAAGCGAAAGAGTTGACTAGAATGGATGCGCCTATTATACACCCTTCGACAATGGAGCCACTTCAAGAACTCGGAATACCAATTGAAATTCGCCATTTATACGAAAATGAAAGTGGAACTGCACCAACAACTATTGGTCCTGACATCGTTCAAGAGAACAATATCAAAGCAATAGGGTGTTTACGAAGCATCTCCAGAATAGAAATAAAAACAGATAAATTTGAAGATTCAAGTAAAATGCTTGGGGAGTTGCTGATTCATCTAAACAATCAAAACATTACTTGTTGGTCACTGAATTATTTACCAGGGAAAATAGATATTGTAATTTCACAAAATGATTTCAATGCAGCAGAAGAAATAATTTCATCACTATTTCCACAAATCAATGTTGAAGATTTCCCTGCATTAATTTCACTGATTGGGAATTTAAAATTGGAAAATTTCAAACACAAATTAGATTCATTTGTCTCTTTTGAAAAAGACATCTCAATATTATCACAGACCCCTCATTCCATACAACTACTATGTATTAATGAAAATATTTCAGATGTGTTAAGACAATTATCCAGTATAGTTGAATCTGAAAAAATTAGATTGTAATCTATTCCGCTCTTTTTTCACGGAATTTTTGAAGGTGATTAGGAAGGTTTAGGGCGAATAATCCACCGACTACACAGAATACAAAAAATGTCCCTAAAGCGACACCATAGACCGAAATAAGTTCAACGGATTCCTCCATTCTTAGAGCGGTATCAGATGAGAAAATTCCTACAATAAGTGGTAGAATTGTATTTGCTGAAAGAACGATAATTGCAAGTATTCCAGCCACTATTGGGTTGATGATTAAGGAACGGTGATACTTACTAACAATTTTCTTAGGGTTCATGACGTATACTTCATTGGTTCTAATACTCGTATCAAGCATTGAATATCTAATTACTCCGTTTGCCAATTCAAAATACATCACTAATAACACCGCATAAACAACAACCAAAATGTTGAGCATTGTTGCACTATCTTGTAATCCAAATGGATCACTAGCCAAAGACACCTTAGATGCAGCAAAACGAAGGATTGCTAGTATGAACAATAAATTACTAACAAGTGTAAACCTTCCATCTCTTTGAAATGTACCCCAAAAACCTGTTCCTGCTGCTACTGATATAATCAATAATTGCATAATGAATGCGATCGCTAAATTCCCTGTAACCATATACCAAATGGTTCCTTCTGGAGGAGATACCATGTAAGTCATCAGTGATAATGCCACTAAAACTCCATAAACGGCTAATTGTAAATTTTGCACCATTCTATCTGGTGCCAAAAATTTCATCTTAGTGACTAGTGGACCACCCAACAAACTTTCAACAAAACTAGGAATTTCTACCTTTGGAATTGCATCTTTTGGAATTTCTGTGCCTCCACCTGCTTGGCCTGCAAGTTTCTTTCTTGAAGGAGCAGCAGAACGAACTGTTTTTCCATCATATAGATGACTTGTATCTCCAGATGGTTTATTCATAGTCATACATAATCACCTCAAAATCCTCTTGCACCTGCAAGTGCTGTCGATAGAAGCATATCTGGCTCCCAATCCATGATGTTGACGCCTAAGCCGCGAAGTTCGCCAATCAAAACATCTCTCTCAGTCTTCATTACTTCATATCCAGTTCGGTCTATTCTTTTTGCGTCAAATTCAAATTCTAGAGAAGATGGTGAAAGAACTGTTACGTCAAAGTTTCTTGCTCTAAAATCTCTTAAAGCATTGATAATGGTCGGGTCGTCTTCTAAGTTAGATAAGAAAATTATTGGACTTCCTTTATTGATGTGAGGAAGTATCCTATTTACTACAACTTGCAGAGGTATATTTCCTCTAGCCACTGCTCCGGCTAACTTGGTCAAAATAACATATAGTTGCTTCTTTCCTGTATCTCTGTCAACACTTACAACTTCATCTCCATAGACTACAACACCTACCGAGTCACGGCGGCCAAGGAAAAATTTAGCAAGCGAAGCCGCTGCTCTAGTTGAATAAACTAGTGCATTTCTAGAAACAGGGCCTGTTTCTGCAACTGCTCTAGAATCTACAATAATAATTACATCCGATACTGCATCTCTTTCTCTTTCATTAACCATTAATTTACCAGATCTAGCATAAGCAGACCAATTAATTGATCTAAATGAGTCTCCATCAAAGTATTCTCTTAGAGAATAAAATTCCGAACCTGGACCAGGTTGGCGTATATTGACTGCACCAGTGAAAATCTTAGGAACTCTTGACTTGACAAAGGTTTCTTTCAAATCTTCCATCTTAGGGAATACAAGGAAATCATCGTAGACATGCATTTCTTTTTCCTTGTGAAACAAACCGAATGGGTCTTGAATTCTAACTGCAACTGGGCCTATGCTGTAAAATCCTCTAAGAGGGCATTCTAATGTATATTCAATGAATGTCTCTCTTCTAGGTCCAAGTTCCATAAGAATGTAGTTAGAACCTTCCTTAATTCTCATAACTTCTGGTACTCTGTCCTTAACTTCTAAGATTTTAGGTAGTGGAGATTCGTTCTGCATTCTCAATGTAACATCGAGTTCGCCGTCTTCAAAAAGTCTAGCACTGGATAATTTTCTCATTGCTGAGACACTACTTAATGCAAGTCCTTCTTCTCCACTCCATTCTTCAGATCGACGGCCAGATGATGCAACATCAGCATGGCCGCCAAATAGTGCAGCCCATGTTAAAAATACAAATACAACAACTGCAATTGTTACCAATTGCTCATTACGTAGAGTAAGCCCTAGCAAATACATTGCAACGGCTAAACTACCCAACATCGCTGATTTACGACTCCACATAGGCTAAAACTCCTGAAATTAATTTCAAACTGTTGGAACTGGTACTTCACGGAGAATTGTTTGAATTACTTCTCCTTGTTCTAGTCCCTTGATTTGATGTTCTGGCTTTAGAATGATTCTGTGAGCTAGTGCAAGTTCTGCAATTAGCTTGACATCATCAGGTGTGACGAAGTCGCGACCCCTTAGGGCAGCAGCAGCACGAGATGTCTTTAGTAGTGCTTGTGAACCACGAGGAGAAGAACCAACTAATACACGTGGATCTTCTCTTGTACGAGATACAACTTCTACCATGTACATTCTAATTGCTGGGTCAACATATACATCTTCACAAGCTTGTTGCATTGCAATAACTCTTTGTGGGTCAGTAATAACATCGACATCAACTGCGTCTTTTCCACGGGCAATACGACGGGCTAGAATCTCATCTTCATCTGCTCTGTCGGGATATCCTACAGACATCTTGAACATAAATCGGTCAAGTTGCGCTTCAGGAAGTGGATAAGTACCTTCTTGCTCGACAGGGTTTTGTGTTGCCATAACAATAAACGGTGCTGGTAATTTGTGTGTAACAGTACCGATAGTTACTTGCTTTTCTTGCATAGCCTCAAGCAAAGCAGCTTGAGTCTTTGGCGGAGCACGGTTAATCTCGTCAGCTAGTAGTAAGTTACAGAACAGAGGTCCTGGTTTGAAAGTAAATTCTCCTTTCTTAGCATCATAGATGTTTGTACCTGTAATATCAGCCGGTAGCAAGTCAGGCGTAAATTGTACACGCTTGAAATCACAACCGAGTGCATCGGCAAATGTGTTGGTCATCAGAGTTTTAGCCAAACCTGGGTAATCTTCGAACAGAAGGTTACCACCGGAAAGGATGTTGATCAACACGTTTTCAATAACGTGGACCTTACCAATAATTACCTTTTGAACTTCGGCGCTAATTGCTTGAGCAATCGCTCCTACGGCCGAAAGGCGTTCTCGGACCTCGGGTGTACTCTGGTGCTTCGGCTGGGCCGGAGCGGCCGGTGCTACAGGTGCTGCTGGCATTGGTGCTGCTGGCATTGGTGCTGCTGGCATTGGTGCTGCTGGCATTGGTGCTGGCATTGGTGCTGCTGGCATTGGTGCTGGCATTGGTGCTGGCATTCCTGGTTGCGCTGGCGCGGGCTGGGGTGGGGGGGCTGGTTGCATGTCTTTTTCCTCCTATTTTTTTCAATTACCCCAACGCCGAATTTGTGGGATTATTTCCCTCAATTCTTCGTTGGAGTAGGAACGGTTCGAACTTATTAGTTCGACAAGTCGCGGTTCACGCACCATGTGCATTATTTCCGCAGGGGTTTTTCTGACAAATTCATCTCTTGTCAAGTCATTAAATTGGCGCACCTTTGACAAAAATGCTTCTTTGACTCTAAGTTGATACTGTGAAGAATCTATTTTCTTAGGCCTCTCTCTAAAGCGTGTCAAATCAAATACGTGACGCCAGTTTTCTTTTTCTGGAACTACCATTATTGCAATGGCTAACAAAGCGAATAGATTGAGAATAATTAGCCACTTTAGTACATTGTCACTAGTTAAAAGCACAATGGCACCAATTGCTTCAGTAAATGGAGAGGATAAAGCGCTTGACACGTGTCTGCTCTCATCAAAAACTAAGTTAAATTCTGATGGAAATCTGGTAACCGTGGTAGAAATATCTTTGTTATCAAATTCCATCATATCATAAATTAATGCGGCAAAATATTGGCTGTTTCCTCTCCAAGTTGTATCACCATATGCGGAAGAAAGGCCATTTGAAGAATCCCAACATGAGTGAGATTCTCCATTTTTATTTGATGTGTAATATTGAGATGTACATTGTTGCTTGCCTGTTTCAAAGCCTAACTGCTCATCCCAAAGGTGGTTTGCTAAAACTGAGTGATCTGATACAAAAACAATTGAACCAGTAACATCAACTTTACCATAATCATTGTTTGGTTGTTCGTCCAAAACATCTTCCACAGGATAGTCGAGCCTTATTATTAGTCCTGTTTTACCCTCTCCAAGAACTGGATTATTTCGATTATTGACGTCCATGTCATACCTTGCAACAAATGCAGGGGTTGACGCATGGGCAAGAACCATAACTTCTCTTTCTTCGTCTACTTCTTCATCCAAAACTTGAATCGCAGTCGCCCTGTGGAACAGAACTGGCATCCTACAGTCTTCGACTTGAGAATTATCGATATTATTTTCAGAGCACGGGATTGCCCTTTCATCGCCCATTGTAGTTACGTCTCTATTGATACTTGCAGCGGCCCAAAGCTTTCTTTGGTCTGGCATTAGAACTTCATCATTCTCATCAATAACTTCGTAATACTGGAATGGATCAACCACTGGTGCATCGAAATATTTGACACCAAACTCTGAGGCAACTAATTGTGCATTGGTAGAGTTTGCTGCAAGTATGACCTTCCCACCTTTATTAGTAACAAAATCGAATATTGCTGATGCTTCGGCAGCATCAAAGGGCTTCTCGGGTGCAGCGATGACTAACAAAGTCCTATGAGGGTCTTTCCAATCATTTACTAGCATTGGAGTGGACATAGTATTTGCAATTGAATATCCTTCTCCATCTGAACCAAGAGTATTTCTCATTTCAGTCAACTGCAGATTAGATAATTCCAAACTTTCCTCATAAGGAGAAAACACAGTTTCCTTGTTGAAACTGACTAAACTGATAACGATTATTGAAAGTAATAGTGAAGATACAAACCCTACTTTCAGCCATGTTTCGAGGCTGATTTTGGTTTTTGTTTCTTCTGCCATAACTAATCCCTTCCCAAACTAAGCGCTACCAAAACACACCAATAAACGTCGGAACTTCTCTCCACTCATAATGCTTGTCCATCAATGAGCGAACTAACACGGCACTTTTTAGGAAAAAAAGCATATATTTATGACTTTAAAAATAGTCAAAGAAACAACAAAAAAGCCAAAAATAACAGTCGGTTATTTGCGGCGTAATAATATCAAATTTATCACAAAAATGATAGAAATAAATTCGACAAAAGACAGGAATGGAAGAGAACTGGATTCTGTAAGTTCTATAGATTCATCATCTGATTGTGAATTATCATTATTATTTTGATTTGAATCATCTGTGGTACCATCAATAGCGGCAACTTCAATCTCAATAATCACGCTACTAGTGAGTTGGTTACCAGAAGAATCTATCGAAAGAGTAACTTCACAAGTTCTGTCTGGATGTGCTGATGATGCTGTTAATTTCAATTTTGTTTGGAAGTTTTGACCTACTGCTATTACTTGGCCATCTATCTCATCAAATGCTTCGACATCTAAATGTGGACACGATCTAATACTAACCATTGGATTATCAACTGCATCATCTGAATTACCCATATTTTCGATATTAAAATCATATTCAATAAATGAACCAGCAAATAGTTTTTCACCTCTACTAGTAGCACCAACTACTAAATCATAGACTTCTGGAACTGCTATATCTGCTTCAATATTTTGATTGCTGGTACTTTGTTCAAGGGTCATCTCATCGGCAGTAACTGAAATCATCATGGTACTATTAGGAGACCTATCATACACATATCCATTCTCATTTTTCAACATTATACTTATCGTTTCATTGGTTGAACCGCTAATAGTAATACTTTCTTGATAATCTAGATCTATCGGTATGTCGCTGGAGTCCCATTCAATGGTTAATTCTATGTTTAAATCTGACATTCTTTGGTTGTCTATGAAAATAATTAACTCATCCTCAATATCATCCCCATTTACTAATTCTAAAGTATGGATACCATCCATGTCTTCATCCCAACCTAGTTCCCATGATAGCACCTGTAGTTGGTCTTGAGCCCCAACAGATACTGTAGTTATCGGCAATAATAATAAGAAAATAATCAATCCTGTTTTACATTTCATTCAATCAACTCACTTCATTTGTGAAAATGCTCTTTTAATCAAAACCTGTACTATAGAACGGCGATAATTAGGGGGTAGAGCAGTATTGTTCACAGGTTTGACACTTTTTCTAATTACGCCAGCTAAAGATTTTACAGACTGCTGGTCATCCCACCCATCATCGATAATTTGACCTACTTCGTCTGTATGAATTCTTGGAATTGATTCGAGAGCAGTTGTTGCTACCTTTATCGAATTTCTATCTCCTTCGAACCATGATGCTGCAACTCCTGCTTCAGGAAAGTCCCATGAATCTCTTACCCTCAGCTTTTGATATGACCCCACTCGCCTAAGTGAGTCTTTTGGCAGTGAAACTTTAAGCAAAAATTCACCCTGCTCAAGTACATTTTTCTTCATTCCATCTAACTGATAAAAATCTGACAGAAGCATAACTCTCTCGCCACTTGGACCTATCAAGTGCACAGACGCGTCAAGTACCATCAAAACAGGCGCTATATCGCCTTGGTAAGTAGCCACGCACAAAGTGTTTTGATTGGGAATGACACGGCAATCTGAACCTGTTCCACAATCGGCTTTATGACACCATTCTATTGAACGGCGCCAATCTTCACTTTGATTATACCAAAAACATCTGGTATCAAGACATAGATTGCCACCTAAGGTTGCGCTTTTACGTATCAGAGATGATGCAACCTTTCCTGCTGCCTCTGCAATCATTGGGTGGACATTTGAACCTTCTAAATTAGAAAGTCTAGCCATACATCCAATCTCTAAATTGGAAACTACATCAATTCCTGGAATCTTAGATAGTGATATTACGTGGGGCTTGGTATTAATTCGCCACTTATAGTTGGCCAATAAGTCTGTACCACCAGATACCCAATCGAATTCTTCGCCTTTCTTAATCAAATCAGAAGCAATACTGCAAGCCTCATCTACAGTACTTGGATGATGTAAGATAAAGGGAGGCATGAGCATTAGTTCTCACCCCCCATGTGTCTTTGCTCTTTTTTCAACCAAGCCTTACCTGCAAGACCTAATTCTGCAAGTTGCTCAGGGTCTGGCTCCGTAGCCATTCGCCAACCATCAACTTGGTCTTCTAGTGGAATATTTGGATCAAAACCAAATAGAACGCCATTCACATACGGGGAAGTATCTTCTGTGGTCTGTCTGGCCAAATCTCTTTTCTTGTGTTCTTCTGAACGCTTGACAAGGGCTTTTTGAAGTTCTATACTCTTTGGACCATGGGTGAATCTTGGAGATGGAAGTTCTGTAGCATCTTCCAATTTCAATTTCTTTCTTTTCTTTTCCACGCCCTTGAAAACAACATCTGGAGTTAGTGGCAAATCATTGTATCTAATTCCAATGGCATCATAAACTGCATTTACAACTGCTGGTAAAACAGGTAACAAAGGCCCCTCGCCTGCTTCTTTAGCGCCAAATGGCCCTTCTGGGTCACTTGACTCGACTATAATCGGTTCAACATGGGGCATCTCATGTATTGAAGGAATTTTATATTCAAGAAGATTTGGATTTTGTAAATGCCCTGTCCTTCCATAAACCATCTTTTCTGAAAGAACTTGACCTAATCCCATGTGGCACGAACCAATGATTTGCCCTTTGACTGCTAGCGGGTTTAGTGCTTTACCACAATCGTGAGCAGCCCAAACATTGGTACACTTGATTAGACCTAATTCTATATCGACGTCTACCTCTGCAACATATGCTGAGAAAGAGTATGCCGGGGCTAAACCTGCTGCAGCACCCTTGTGAACACCACCCATAGGAGGTGAGCGATATGAACCACTGGAAATCAAAGCTCCTTTATCCTCTTGAGCCTTGTGTAATGCTTGAAGATAAGATACGCCGATTGCTGGGTCGTGTTTGTAGTAAATTCTTCTATCGTTAATTACGAGTGAATTTGGGTGGTATCCAAGAATATCACATGCGGCATTGAGTAACTTATCTCTAATCTCTAATGCAGCTCTTATGGCCGCATTAGCATTCATGAAAGTGACGCGACTTGAATAAGAACCCAAGTCAACCGGAGAAGTATCGCTTTCGTGACTTCTTACATGAATCATTTCTATTGGCAATGCTAATACTTCTGAAATGACTTGTGCCACAGCAGTTGTAGAGCCTTGTCCAATATCTGCTGCACCTGTGTGAACAGTTACGCCCCCATCCATATCAACTTGAATGTGAACTGTGGCATGAGGGAATCTATTTGGATCCCAGTGAATAGGTAAACCTGAACCTGAAATGAAAAATCCACAACCAATCCCAATTCCTTTACCCAAAGGTAATTTGCGGAATTTATTATCCCAATCAGAACCTTCCCTAACCCTTTCAAGGGCTTCTCTCATACCGTTAGAAGTAATTCTAAATCCAGTAATAGTCCTACTGTGCGGAGGTAAAAGGTTGGCCAATCTAAGGTCAATTGGGTCTACATTCATCTGTTCTGCCATTTCATCAAGACCTACTTCAACGGCACAACGGGTATTGACTGCACCATGACCTCTCATGGCACCTGATGCAGGTTTATTGGTCCAAACTCTTGCACCTGTATAATGGAATGAACCTAATTCATAAGGCGCTGTGGCCAATACTCCATTGTAATATGAAGTGACATGTCCAAAAGACGCAAAGCCACCCCCATCGATTAATGCATCAATATCAAAACCTGAAATTCTACCTTCATTGTCAGCAGCCATTTTTACTTCAATATTGCTTGGATGGCGTCCCCGATTTATCCAATAAACTTCTTCTCGGTCAAAGGTGATTCGGACTGGTCGGCCAGATTTTCTTGCAAGAATTGCAGCACACATCTCGTGTGGAAAAGGGTCGGACTTTCCTCCAAAACCGCCACCAACAAATGTTCTTATGACATTTATTTGATGCATTGGGACATCTAATACGGTAGAAAGGGCCCTATGAGTATAATGTGGAACTTGTTGTGGAGTGTATAACTGTAAACGACCATTTGGGTCCCAATGAGCAACTACTGCATGAGGTTCTGTAAAACCATGGTGAACTCCAGCCATTGTCCATTTTCCGTGAGATGAAGAATAGGGATTTTCGACCAATGAACGGTCTCCAAATTCTTGGAAGACTCTCTTTTGTACATTGGTTTTTGCAAGGTGATACTTACCTCTCCAGTGGATTGGTTCGTCGGCGTCCTCAAGGCCTTTCTTTGGGTCGAAAACCGGCTCTAAAATCTCCCACTCAATCTCAAATAATCCCAATGCTTCAATGGCTGTTGCCTCATCAACAGCACTGACACAAGCAACTAAGTCACCCATGTGACGTACTTTTTCAACAGCCATTGCATGCTCATCTTTTGTTACTGGTAAAACCCCAAAACTATTAGGAGAATCTGCTCCAGTTGCTACAGCGATTACGCCAGGAAGAGATTCTACCTTTGAAGTATCAATAGAAATTATCTTGGCATAATGGTGAGGGGAACGCAATATCTTTCCAATCGTTTCATTTGCTAATCTAACATCATCCCCGTACCATGCTTGACCAGTCACCTTTGCATTCGAGTCAACAAGTGGTAATGGCTTACCAACCACTGTACCAGTTCTAATTCTATCATGTATGTGAGAACCAGCAGGTTGAGGTTCATTACCCCCTACTGACTCCGGAATAAAATTCAAATCTCTTTCTTTCATTACAGGTTTTGAACCGCCAGAACCGGGTGGAGGAAATACCTGCTTACCAGCTACGCGCTTTCCATCTTTACGCGCTGAATTAGGTTGTTGACGATAACCAGCAGACATAATTTCACCTTGCATGACCTGGAGGCATTGATGGTTCATCAGGACCATCTGGATGTGGATTGGGGTGAGGATTACTTGCTGGTTGAACAGGTTCAGATTCGCCTCTATGAATTTCAGCAGCAGCCTTTATGGAATCAACAATTTGTTGATAGCCAGTACATCGACATAGATTGCCTTCAATTGCACAAGTAATTTCTTCATCTGTTGGAGAATCGTTTTCTGTTAGTAACGCTTGGGCGCTGAGTAAAAAACCGGGAGTACAAAAACCACACTGTGAGCCACCATGTTCTGCAAAGCATGTTTGGATAGGTGCTAAATGGGCACCTTGTGAAAGTCCTTCAACTGTAGTAATTTCACTACCAGAAACTTGTCCTGCAAGGCAAAGGCAAGAAAGTCTAGCATCTCCATCTATTATTACAGTACAGCATCCACAAGTTCCTAAGTCACACCCTCTCTTAACTCCAAGAGTTCCAACTTGATCTCTTAACACATCAAGTAAAATTGCATTAGAGGTAATAAGTTCTTCAACCGACTTACCATTGACCTCTGCAGACCATATTTCTTTTTCTGCTTTAGGAGTCATTGGAACATATTCGGTACCTACCATTGCCCTCGCCAATAACGACGTAGGGAAAGACGCATATCAATATAGGGTTTAATTTGTCAATTTTCAAGTTCTGTATTTGACACTCAATATATCATCTGAACCAGTATTAGGTTCAACCCAATCTGGATCTCCAGGGAGTACCAAACTATCTCCTAAACTGATTAATTTCTCGCCTATTGATTTTTGTCTTTGTTGTAAAGATTCCCAATCATGCTTGTCATCTCTCCACATTCTCCAACGCTTTAGCATCCTCCAACTTTTGACTAATTTAGCATATAGTTTCAAGTGCATTTTCCCTGATATTGGCCACCAGATGAGCAATATAAAAAATACTATAATTGGATTTAACAGCGTTAGTTTAGCCAATAGCCAGTGCATATTAAGCAAGGAATATACTGGGCTAGAAGTGGACAGCAGGAGCCATGTTAGAGACAAAGAAGATATAATCCACCAAAGTGGAAACAATATTATTGAAGACATTACTTTCATTGTGCCAAGGATTGATTCTGAAATTTTACCCTTTTTCAAATACCACATCAATAAATAATTTGCTTGATAAGGTGGCACATTGCCAATTATTGCACTCCAAGTAACTAATCCCAACATCCAAGCCGCAGACCAAACCCAAATGGAAACTGCTTTCATATAACCAAAAAAGGAAGGTTTCTCTGGTTTAGCAGCAACATCAAAAGGCGTCAACCCTACTGAATCCAATTTAGCGAAGTGTTCTATAGAATTTTTAACCAAGTCATCTGACTTATCCGGTTCATTTTTTGAAACGAATTCCCAACCTGCTCGCATTCTTCTTGCACCATATACTGATTCAGAATAACTGGGTTTTTTCAATTTCCCACCACTCTGCATTATCCTTTCAGCATAAACAACACTTCTTGCTTTCCAAATCAAATGTCGATCTTCCCATGAAGTCTTGGAATGACTGGCTCTATTCAATTCTGAATCTATAGCATTAGTGACCTCTTTGATCCATTCTCTGTCACTCAAATCTTGACTTGATGCATCTTCTAAGGTTTCGGGTATTGGTGGTAATTCCATTGGTCTCTCTAGAATTACCGCACCTCTTTCTCTAAATTTATTTGAATTTGAATAATGAAGGCCGACTGGAATAATTCTAGGACTTGGGCCGCCCAATTCCTCTGCTTTTCTAAG
>Ga0066866_10000606_pt1 | contig 13973 bp, 12 predicted proteins | sample ETN01SmetaG_3_FD_66435 | JGI IMG/M metagenome (GOLD analysis project Ga0066866, IMG submission 66435) | Marine microbial and viral communities from oxygen minimum zone, Eastern Pacific Ocean - ETNP2014F12-01SV263 | ecosystem: Environmental > Aquatic > Marine > Oceanic ...
GTGAACAGCAAGCCGTTCCTGATGAGCAATACAAAAACGCAGAACGATGAGTAACCAAAAACACCTCCACAGGCGCGCGTTTCTCAAGGGCCTCGGCGCGGCGGTATCGTTGCCGCTGCTAGAAAGCACGATGCCTGTGCGCACCATGGCCGCAGCCACCCGGCCGCCGATACGAATGGCGTTCCTGTTCGTGCCTAACGGCGTCCACATGGAGGAATGGAAACCAGCTGCGACCGGGGCATACTACGATTTGCCTCGCATTCTCAATCCGCTATCACCAGTGAAACGCGACTTCTGCGTACTCAGCGGGCTAACGCAAGACAAGGGCCGCGCAAACGGTGACGGTGCCGGTGACCACGCCCGAAGCGCTGGGGTGTTTCTGACCGGCGTGCAGCCGCTCAAAAGTGAAGGCTCCGAGATCCGCGCGGGCGTGTCAGTGGACCAGTTCGCCGCCCAACGGATCGGCCATAAGACGCGCTTCACCTCGCTGGAGTTGGGTACGGAGCGTGGTCGACAGTCCGGCAAATGTGACTCCGGCTACAGTTGTGCCTACTCGAATAACATCTCGTGGCGCGACGGCACCACGCCGATGGCGAAGGAGACCAACCCGCGCCTGGTTTTTGAGCGACTATTTGGAAACGACCGCGAGGGCGAACGCAACGAAAGCTTGGCCCGACGACAGCGCTACCAGAAAAGTATTCTCGACTTTGTGCTAGAGGACGCTCAGGCACTGACGAAGAAAGTCAACGGCAATGACCGCCAAAAGCTCGACGAATACCTGACCGCCGTTCGGGAGATCGAGGAGCGAGTTGAGCGCGCCGAGGCCGGTAACGTCCCGCAAACTGATATGTTCGCCGGGCTGGATAAACCAGAAGGCGTACCGGACAGTTACGAGGCGCACATTCGGCTGATGGGCGACATGATGATCCTCGCGTTTCAGACTGACGTCACCCGGATCTCGACCTTCATGCTGGCCAACGCCGGCTCAAACCGCAGCTACCGGCCCATCGGCGTGAACGAGGGGCACCACTCCCTGTCGCACCATCAAAACAACCGTGATAAGCTGGACAAGATCAGCAAGATCAACACCTTCCATATAGAGCAGCTTTCGTACATGCTGCAAAAGATGAAATCGATCCGGGAGGGCGACGGCTCGTTGCTTGACAACTGCATGATCGTTTACGGCAGCGGCATCAGCGACGGCAACCGCCACAACAACGAAAATCTGCCGGTTATTTTGGCTGGCCGCGGAGGCGGATGGATTCGGTCAGGCCGACACATCCAGTACTCCGACGACACGCCGCTGAACAATCTTTTCGTCACAATGCTAAATCAGGCTGGAGCGACGACCAACTCGTTCAATGACAGCACCGGTCCATTGCCTTTCCTGTCGTGAGTCTGCGCTCTCGCCGGGACAATCGAAAATGAAAGCACGCAACACATTCTCCCTGCTGGCGATCGGGGCGATTACTGTCGCAGTCGCGCAGGTGTTTGCCGCCGATGTGGGGGAGTTGATCAATGACTTGACCGACGGGAACAAATTCACCCGGCGCGAGGCCGCCCGTTCGTTGGCGTTGCTCGGCCCAGAGGCCAAGCCAGCGGTGCCGGCCCTGGTCGCTGCGCTCGATGACGATCAAGATCAAGTTTTGTTTTGGGCCAGCACCGCACTGGCCAATCTCGGCCCCGCCGCCCAAGAGGCCACGGCGGAATTGATCAAGCGACTCGGTAGCCAAGGCGGGCGCCGTTACAAGGATCAAGCGCACCTTCGAGTGGCCACCGCGTTGGCCCGGATTGGCACCCATGCAGTACCACAGCTGATCAAGGCGCTTGGCGACGATAGCCCCTCCATCCGGAGTGGCAGCGCACGGGTGCTTGGCAACATGGGCCCAACCGCTCGCGAGGCAGTTCCCGCCTTGGTCAGTCTGTTGGCTGACAACGAGACTTACATCGCTGAGACAGCCGGAGTCGCACTTGGCAAGATCGGTCTGGCGGCGCATCTGCAAGTGCAGGCTGCTCTTGGCTCGGATGACGAAAATATCAGAGCTGCCGCCGCCGTGGCCATCGGTTGGATGAGAGAACCGTCTGATGTGGCCAAGCGCTTGTCCAAGCTGCTAGAGGCCGGCCAGCCCGACCGCGTCACCGCCAACGGACTTGAGGCACTCAACCGTGTTGGGCTCCCAAGCGAACAGTTATTGCCGCTGCTTTTGCCGGCGCTTGAGCATGACAACGAGCGCGTCCGGCACGAGGCAATGAACGGCCTGCTCAGCCTGCGCCCTGATAGTCGTGCCGCTGTGGTGCCACTGGTCGTACAGCTTGGCAGCGACGACCCTGTCAGGCGGAGGAGGGCGATCGATCTGCTCGGGCGCATTGGCACAGACGCAGCAGCAGCAGTCCCCAAGCTAATTGGCCACCTTAGCCAAGCCTCGGGCGAGGAGCAGGCTGGCTGTCGCCAAGCCATTGTGGAGATCGGCCCTGCTGCTGTACCGGGGATTTTAGCATCGGCCAAGTTACAACCCGTGACCAAGCTCAACGATGATACATGGCAGGCCCGCTGCCTGAGCGAGATAGGCCTGCAGGCAATCCCCGTGCTAATCGGCGCGGTCAAGACCGGCTCGGCAGACGGCTCGGTTTACCTCGCCATGCTAGGGATAAGAAATATCCGGGTTAAATCGGTGTCGGTGCGACAGGCGATCCAGCCGTTCTTGGAGCACGAACAGGCAGCTTTCCGAGGCTTGGCTCTCGCGGCACTTGTTGCGACAGCAGACAAGCCAGTCAGTCTGGTGCCTCAATTGCAATCCGCCATGAACGACGGTAACCCACTCGTTCGCCAAGCGGCAATGGATGCCCTCGCTACTCTTGGGCCAAGCGCGCGTGCGGCGACCGCGGCACTGACCGAGAGGCTCGAGGACAAGGATGCAGGGATTCGGCTCAGCGCTGTGCGAGCCATCGGCAAGCTCGGCAGTGACGATCCGGTCTTGGCCAAGCGGCTCGCCGGCATGATCGATGGTGCCGGGATGGATCTGCGTTTGGCAGTGGTTGAGTCACTCGGCGGTTTTGGCAAACTACCCGGGAGCGCGGTGGCGGGTTTGGTCGGTGTGCTGAAAGTGGAACACACTGCGACACAGTCAGCCGCATTCGACGCCTTGGCCAAGCTGGGCAAGGAGGCCAAGCCGGCGTTGCCGGCGCTGAGCCAAGCCGTCCTCCATGACAACGCAGCCGTGCGAGCCAGTGCGTTGAATGCCCTGGCAAGAGTTGAGACGGATGATGACAAACTGCTGGCGGCACTTAAGCAGGCGCTGGACGATCCCTCGGCGGGAGTGCGGCACACGGGCATCCGCGAGTTGGGTGAACTCGGCTCAGACGCCCGTTCAGCCGGCCCGGAGTTGTTTGCCTGTCTCGATACGAGCGAAGACCGACAGGCAGCGCTGGATGCATTGCGGCAGGTGCGCGTCCGGGATGTAGACCTGTACATCGCAGCGCTCGAAAACGAGGAACCGCTGGTGCGCCTCTTCGCCTGTCAGGCATTGCGGCGCGCCGGCAAGGGGGCGCGCAAAGCCCGTTCCGAGATCACGAAACTGACACGAGACCGGTACGATTACGTCCGCCGCGAGGCGAGACGCGCGCTCGATGCCCTCCAGTAAAGGGAATTAGTCTCTTGCAATCGGCATGGCCAAGCGTATGTTCCTCCGCCGCTGGGTTCCGTGTTTGCGGATCGCCCGTAGGAAGCTGAGAAACAATCGTTAACCGAGTAACTTAACCTTTAACCCGGTAGCCCCGTCTTTGGACGCCTTTCACGTGCCGCCGGTTTTCGCAGGGAAAACTTACTCCCATTATTAAATAAAAAAGTGTCTTTAACCATGGAAGAGGCCATGGCGCAATGTCAAACCGACTTTGCGGCCGGCCAGATAGTGAAAGGGACGGTCATTGAGATCCGTCAGAAGGAAGTCATGATCGATATTGGCTACAAGAGCGAAGGCTCTGTGCCGATCAATGAATTCGAAGATCACAGCGAGGAGGCATTGAAGCTGGGCGACGAGGTCGATGTGCAGATTCTCCGGCTCGAAGATCGAGAGGGCATGGTAGAACTGTCTCACGAGCAGGCCATTTTCAAGCAGAATTGGGACAACATAAAAACCATCTGCGAGGAAGGCGGCTGCATCAAGGGCCGAGTCAAGGCCGCCGTCAAGGGCGGGCTGATCGTGAATATCGGCGTGGAGGCTTTCCTGCCGTCATCCCAGATCGACATCATCACGCCGTACGATTTGGAGCCGTATGTCGGGCAGACCTACGACTTCAAAGTGATGAAGCTCAATCTCGAGCGGCAGAACATCGTGCTGAGCCGTCGCGAGTTGATTGAGGAGGAACGCTCTGCCAAGCGCGCGAAGCTTCTTGGCGACATGGTGCCGGGTGACATCCGCAAGGGTACCGTGAAAAACCTCACCGACTTTGGTGCGTTCATCGATCTGAACGGCCTCGATGGACTGCTGCATATTACCGACATGAGCTGGGGCCGCATCACACATCCCTCTCAAATGTTGGCTACCGGCCAGGAGCTAGAGGTGGTCGTGCTCGACATCAACAAGGAGAACGAGCGTGTCAGCCTCGGCTTGAAGCAAAAAGAGTCCAATCCGTGGGACAAGATCGAAGAGAAATACCCCATCGGAGACAAGGTGTCCGGCAAAGTGGTTAATCTCATGCCGTACGGCGCATTCATCGAGTTGGAACCTGGAGTCGAGGGGCTTGTGCACGTCAGCGAATTGTCATGGACCAAGCGCATTAACAAGCCCTCCGAAGTGATCAAGGCCGGAGAGGAGATCGAGGCCGTTGTACTCGGAATCAATCAGGACGAGCAGAAAATCTCACTGGGCATTCGCCAACTTGAGACAAACCCGTGGGACTTGGCCGAAGAGAAATACAAAGTCGGCGCCAAGGTGTCCGGCAAGATTCGCAATCTCACAAGCTACGGTGCCTTCATGGGGCTCGAGGAAGGGCTCGATGCCATGATTCACGTTTCCGACATATCCTGGACTCGCAAAATCAACCATCCGTCCGAGGTGCTGAAAAAAGGGATGGACGTCGAGGCGCAGGTACTTGAGGTCGATCGCGAAAACCAGCGCATTTCTGTCGGCGTCAAGCAGCTCGACAAGGATCCTTGGGACAAGATCGAAGAACTGTACAAGATCGGTGACCTCGTCGAGGGTAAAGTATCCAAGCTTGCCAGCTTCGGTGCATTTATCGGACTGGAGCACGACATCGACGGATTGGTGCACATAAGCCAAATCAGCGAGGATCGCGTCGAGAAAATCAAGGATGTTCTCAACGTTGGGGAAGACGTAACAGCTCGCGTGATCAAGATCGATCGATCGGACCGCCGCATCGGCCTCTCGATCAAGGCAGCGAACTACTCACAGGAACAGCTCAAGGAAGAGGAAGCTGTTCTGGATGCCCTCAAGCCGGGCGAAGACCTTGTGGCTTTGCAGCACGCCTTCGACACCTTCGGCAACGAGGAGGATCAGAGCGAGTCACCGGCTGTAGCGACGGTTGAGGACGAAACGACCACTGTTGAAGAGGTATCAGCAGAGGCTTCTGAGGAGAGTCAAGAAGTCGACGCACCTGTGACCGAGAAAGCATCAGTCGAAGAGGAATCGAAAGCGAACGAGTAATCCGGTGTTCTTTAATTGTTATGCAACCGGGCGGGATTTCCCGCCCGGTTTTTTGTTGGGCTAGCACTTGGCCAAGCGGTCGACTCTCGACTTTCAACAGTCAAGCGGCCATAACGCGCGGCGTTCTATGGACATCATTAAGGAACTGGAATGGCGCGGTTTGGTCTCCGACTGTACGGATCGGGATGGCTTGGGCAAGCGTTTAGACGATGGAGTTGTGACGCTGTACTGCGGGTTCGATCCCACGGCCGACAGCCTGCATATCGGCAGTTTGGTGCCACTGCTGGCCCTGCGCCGGTTTCAGCAGTTCGGTCACAAACCGATCGTCGTTGCCGGCGGCGCGACCGGTTCGATCGGTGATCCCAGCGGCAAGAGTGACGAGCGTCAACTCCTCTCTCACGAGCAGCTAAAGGCGAACATCGCGGGGGTCAAAAAACAGTTGGCCAGCTTTCTTGATTTCGACTGCGGAGCCAGTGCGGCCCTGCTCGTCGACAACGTCGACTGGACCGCCCCGCTCTCGTTCCTCGACGTGCTGCGTGACGTCGGCAAGCACTTCAAGGTCAACGCCATGGTCGCCAAGGAGAGTGTACGCGCGCGAATGGAGGATCGCGATGTTGGTATCAGCTTCACTGAGTTCAGCTACATGATCCTACAGGCGCTCGATTTCGATCATCTGTTTATGGAGAACGATTGCGAATTGCAAATCGGCGGTAGCGACCAGTGGGGCAATATCACCGCCGGTATCGACCTCATCCACCGCCGCCAAAACCGTCAGGCATTCGGCCTGACAATGCCGCTCATAACCAACGCCGACGGAACAAAGTTCGGCAAGACTGAGGCCGGTGCTGTGTGGCTCGACGCGGGCCGGACTAGCATCTATCAGTTTTACCAGTATTGGGTTCGTGTCGACGATCGCGACGTGGTCAGGTACTTGAATTTTTTCACCTTCCTGCAGCGGGACGAAATCGAAGTTCTGGCCAAGCAGCACGAGGAGCAGCCGCATGCACGCATCGCCCACAAGGCATTGGCCAAGCAGGTAACCACCCTAGTGCACGGCGATGCGGCAGTCACCGAGGTTATCCGCGCCAGCGAGATCCTGTTTGGCGGTGAACTCGTCGGCATTACCGAGGTGACGTTTAGAGAAATCGCTGGTGAGGTGCCGACGCATGAAATCGAGCTGGCCTGTTTTGCCGGAGAGGGGCTTTGGCTGCCTGAGTTGTTGCACATCGCCGGCTTGGCCCAGTCACATAGCCAGGCACGCAAAGACGTCAAGGGTGGCGGTGTGTACGTCAACAACCGTCGCATCGATGACGAGCAGCACAAACTGCATGCCGCGGACTTGTTATTTGGCAAATACCTGCTGTTGCGTAAAGGCAAACGCAACTACGCCGTTGTTTTGGCAGGGTAGCTTGGCTACGTTTGCTGCCCAATGGAACAGGTCATGAAGGTCATGGACGAAGCACCGGTCCAGCACAGTGAGGGGCTGGACTGGTACGTGGCCCATGTGCGGCCACGCTGCGAAAAAAAACTTGTTGAGCACGGCCGAATCTACAATTTCTCAACCACTCTTCCGACTTACGAAAGTACAAAAAATTATCGCGGCAAGGTGGTGACCTTTCAAAAACCGCTATTTCCCGGCTACGTGTTTTTGCAGTTAAACCGAGAATCCCGGAATATCGCGATGAGGAGCGACTACGTCGCCAACATGCTGCAAGTCCATGACCAGGAGGAATTTAGAGAGCAGCTTGGTGATATCCTCTTTGCCCTTGAGCAAAAGGTGGAACTCCACCTCGTGCCAACGATCGCGGTGGGTAGCCGGGTGTTACTCAAGTCCGGCCCGTTGCAGGGGCAGGAGGGCTGGGTGGAGGATCGGTTTGGGATGACCACGGTTCTGTTGAGGCTCGATTTCATTGGCCAAGCCGTAGCTATCAAAGTGGAGGTCGGCATGCTGGAGTTGATCTGAGCGCAACTCAGGACTCGCTTTTCAGCTAATCCAGTGGCAGATTTTTCTTCTCCGATGTCCGCAGCAAAAAAAGCTCCCAGGCGCACCGGGATTCTCGCTGGTGGAAACTGGATTATCGATCAGGTAAAGATGATCGATCTGTATCCACAGCGTGAACAATTGGCCAACATCACCGGAGCCACCATCACCGGCACTGGGGGGTCGCCGTACAATCTGCTCGTCAACTTCTCGAAGCTTGGCGCCAACATCCCACTCGCCGCTGCCGGCTTGGTTGGCAAGGACGCTTTTGGCGACTTGATCCTTGCGGATTGCGCCAAACACAAGATCGACACCAAGTACCTCAACTCCACCTCCGCTGCACCGACTTCCTATACCGATGTCATGACAGAGACCAAGGGAGGTTACCGGACTTTTTTTCACAATCGTGGAGCCAACGGACTCTGGGGGGGTGGCGATCTGGATTTCAAAAAAACCAAGGCCAGATTTTTCCACCTCGGCTATCTGCTTCTGCTCGATGAGTTGGATGGCACCGACAAAAAGCACGGCACCAAGGCGGCCAAGCTGCTCGCCGCCGCGCAAGCAGCCGGGCTGCGGACCAGCATCGACGTCGTAAGTGAGGACAGCGACCGCTTTACTAAGATCGTCACTCCGGCACTGCAATACACCGATTACTGCATTCTGAACGAAACCGAAGCCGGCAAGACCGCTGGCTTCAAGATCCGGCAGGACGACGGCAAGCTGGACACCGTGGCGCTACGGCATGCTGCTGGAGCGCTGTTGCAGATGGGTGTTGGAGAGCTTGTGGCTATTCACTTTCCCGAGGGGGGCTTTGTGCGCACGCGCAAGGGAGAGGACGTGCTCCAATCTTCATTGCGCATCCCCGCAAGGGACGTAGTCGGTGCTGCAGGGGCGGGTGACGCCTTTTGCTCCGGCATGCTGCTTGGCCTGTATGAAGAGTGGGACCTAGCGAAGTGCCTTCAGACGGCTGTCTGCGCTGCCGGCGCCTGTCTCTCCGAGGCGTCCTGTACCGGTGGGATGAAGTCACTCCGCTGTGTGCAGGCCTTGGCTAAAAAATATAAATTCAGGCCCAAGCTCGAGCCGGTGTATTGATAAAAAAAGTACATCCCAGCCATGCTGGGCAATCACCAAACATCGTTCGCCGGCGACTATTTGTTTACGCGCTCCATGTATTTTCCCTCGCGCGTGTCCACCTTCAGCCGTTCGCCGTTCTTGATGAAGAGCGGAGCCTGTATGGTTTTGCCGGTCTCGAGAGTGACGGTTTTCATCACGTTCGTTGTGGAATCGCCTTTTACTCCCTCCGGCGCATTAGTCACGGTGAGAACTACGCTTGATGGCAGCTCCAGTACGGCCGGGTTGCCCTCAATGAACGTGATCTGGACCGGGCAGTTTTCGACCATGTAATCGACCGCATCACCGACGAGATCGGGTGTTACAGTCATTGGTTCGTAGGTGTCGGGATCTGTGAAAACGAAGTCATCGCCGTCCCGATAGCTGTACTCCATCTTGCGGCTGTCGAGCGGAATCACGTGGACTTTCTCAGTCGAACTGAAACGTGTATCAAATGATTTGCCAGTGCGAATGCTGCGCAGCGTGGCTTGCACAAATGCACGCGTCTTCGGGGGGGTGCGGTGATGGCACTCCAGCACGACGGCTACCTCGCCCTTGAGCTTGACGGCCATTCCTTTGCGAAGATCGTTTCCTGAAGGCATGATTAAGAATCCTTTTATTTCAAACGGCGCGCGAACGTAACGAATCTCGTCCTGATTTCAAGCTCGGAATTAAATTATGGTCAGTAACCCTCTACTTGCGCGGGTCGTTCTTGAAACGGAACGGAAGCTTGCCGGTGATGGCGCTACTGGTTATGGAGGGACACCAGAATTTCTCGACATGTTGCACGACAAGATCTGTGCCTTCGAAGTGGCTGACGAACGGATGCTTCTTGGGATTGTACATTGTATCAGTCATGTCGCGCATGAGTACGACGTTTTTGCCGATAGCGACCATTTGGCGGATGCCCACCGGGCGCCCGAGTACACACATGTTTAGGTGCACGCCCATGAGTATGACATTGTCGATGCTGTGCTGTGCGAGCAGATTGTACGTTTCCTGCCCGTTGTCGGTGATGACGTCGTGCTTGTTATTGATAGTGATGAGATCGATCTGGCGCGTCCACGCTTCGCGGATCGGGTACTCCTCCTCGCAATCACAGCCCATGTCCGCATCGTCGATCGGTAGGTCAGGCTCGCGGGATTTGCTTGGCCAGCACCAGTTAGTGCCCCAGCGCACGTCTTTCGAGAGTGTCACCGGTGACTTAGCGGTCGGGGCATCTTTGGCTCGTTTTCGGGCCGGGGTGTCGTCGTAATAATCAACCGTTGAGCTTGGTGCGTGAATGATGAGCATACCCTTTTCTCGCGCCAATTTGATGACATTGTTCATAGGCTTTGCCATTTCGGCCACGCGCTTGGCTGCGGTTGGGCACCAGTGATCATCCCACATGTCCACGATGATCACTGCGGTTTTGGAGGATTCCCATGAAACCTCCTTTTCAATCGATTGGTATTTGCCGCCGCTGGTTGCCGAAAGCGACCGCGATCGAGCCGTGAATTTTAGCGGAGCGGAGTGAGTCATGTCCGTGACGATTAAAGTGGCCAAGGCAGTCAATGCTAGGTGGGTGGTTCTCATGTGAGAAGCTTGACCAAGCGTGTGTGGTTTGTAAAGGCGCAGACTAAGGCTTGGCCTGCTTGAGGCTGTGCAGGTAGGTAACCATGTCCACCAGTTCCTGCACCTTCATTGTAGCCTGCAGGCCGGGCGGCATGATGCTGGTCGGCAACTGCGAGCGCTTGATGATGTCAGTCGCCTTGTATGTGATGGCGATGCCGCCGGGCAACTTGAGCGTCACCTCGTCGTTGGTCTGGCTAGTGATGACGCCCAACACCTCGGTGCCGTTCTGCATCTTTAACAGCCACGCCTCGTAGCCGACCGAGATGCCGGCGCTGGGGTCGAGGATGGAGAGTAACAACGCCTCGCGGCCGAGCTTGGTGCCGATGCCGGAGAGCTTCGGCCCGAAGTCAGTCCCTATGCCGTTGACCTGATGGCAGATGGCGCAGGTGCTTTGCGGCCGGAAGAACACTTTCTCACCGTTGGCGATGTCGCCCTTCATCGAGACGAGCTTGGCCATGGGCGGCAGCACTTGACCAAGGCCTTGCAGCGGCGGAAACAGCCTGGTTGCCTGGGCGCGAATGCCCTGCCAGCGAACGCTGCGAAGGGCATTGCTGGCAGCAAAATTAAGATCGGCCGGAAGCTGTCCGGCCTTGGCCTCAGTCAGAAGCGCCTGGGCTCCGGGTTTGAATTTAGCGAGGCCGTTGACGGCGATCTTGCGGAGGGCCAGCGGCTTTTTTGCATCCTTGGCCAGGTGCAGCAATACTGGCTCAGCTTCGGGTGCCTGGGCATTGGCCAGCGCGGTAACGGTGCTGCCGGCGTGCTTTCCATTGATGGCAGCGCAGATCAGCTTTAGCCCGGTGTCATTGAGCAACAGGCGGATCGCCTCCACACCGGTCGATTCGACCGGGTGCGCCTGGGCATACTGGAGCAGTTCGGCCTCATGGCCAGACAGTTTGAAGTCGCGTACGATCTCGACAAACGCCGCTTGGCCGCGCGAAGACTCGAGAATGTCGAGCACTACTTTTTTGATAGCCGGGTTGGCCTTGAGGTCGATGTCTTTGAGCCGCCTTAGTGCCTCGAGTTGAACATTGACCTGCGCCGGCAAATGCGGAGTGGCCAAGCCTATCGCAAACGTAATAAATAGTCGTCCCAGCATCTCAGCCCTTCTCGATGCAGGCGTAGGCATTGTGGTTGTGAATGCTTTCGAAGTTCTCGGCCTCGACCTTGTACCACGTGACGTGTTCATGTGCCTTGAGCCGGAGCACCACGTTGCGGACGAGGTCCTCTACGAACACCGGATTGTCGTACGCTTGCTCGGTCACCGCCTTTTCGTCGGGGCGCTTGAGCAGTGAGTAAAGTTCGCTGCTGGCCGACTGCTCAACGAGCACGATCAAGTCCTCGATCCACACCGTCTCCGACGAACGGATCGCCACCGTGACTTCGCCGCGTTGGTTGTGGGCTCCGTACTGGCTGATCGCCTTTGAGCAGGGGCAGAGCGTTGTCACCGCCACGCGGAGGTTCATCACGAAATCGATGTCGCTCCCGGTTGCGTTGGCCTCGAAGCGCACGGTGTAATCCATCAATCCTTCGCGTCCGGTGGTCGGTGCCGCCTTGGAGATGAAGTACGGGAATTCCATCTCGAGATGCGACGTTTTGGCCTTGAGCCGTTCCTGCATTCTTACGAGTAGATCGGGGATGTTCTCGACATGGATCATCCTACCGTGCGAGTGCAACACCTCAATGAACCGACTCATGTGCGTGCCCTTGAATTCCATCGGCAAATCGACGAACAGGCCGACTGTGGCGACTGTGTTCTGTACCACGTGCGCTCGATCTCGAACTTGAATGGGGAAGCGAAGGCCTCGTACGCCGACCTTATCGATCGGGAGCTTTCGGGTGTCCCGAGTGCTTTGCTCGTCGTGCAACGGGGACATTGTAGCGGATGTTGTCGAATGCTTGCTCGGCATCGGCATCGAGATTAACAGGCGCGTAGAGGCTTGCCAAATGGTGAACTACCGGTACTCGGTCAAGCGCGGTTTCACGAGGGTGGTCCAAAGCGAGTAGCCCTTGTCATTGATATGCAGGCCGTCGCGAACGAATAAATCCGGCTTGGGCTTGTGGTTGCCGCCAAGCATCGGCTGCCAAATGTCGATATAGTCGAGCCGCTCATCCTTGGTGCAGGCATCGCGCACGAGCGCGTTGGTTTTAGCCATTTTGCCCGACAATCTCCAGCGACTGAGACTCGGCTTGATGGCGATAAATGAGATGCGTGACTTGGGCAGCTCTTTATGCACGACTTTCACAAATTGCTGAAAATCGGCAAAGACAGTCTCCGGCGACTTACCGGCGGCCACGTCGTTGTCACCGGCGTACAAGACGATCTGCCGAGGCTTGTACGGATGTACGATGCGCTTGGCGAAGTGGACCGAGTCGGCGATATGGGAACCGCCAAATCCCCGGTTTAAGACTTGGAAGTCCGCAAAATCATTCTTGAGAGATGTCCAGCGGCGTATGCTCGAGCTGCCGATGAACAGAATACCGCCTGGCGCGGGCATCTGTTTTCTGTCTGCAGCCTCGTAACGGGCGATGCTTTTCTCCCATCGCGACGAATTGTGATCCGCCGCAATAATCGCCTGTGGCGAAAGGCCCCAGAGAAGTGCAAGCCGAAGGAGTGTTTTTTGAACCAAGGACACGCACTCACTCTCTGGCACCACCACGCGCTTGTGAAGGAAAAACGGATTGAGCTTCTTTCCGTTGGCCGCTTGGCTAACACTTTGCCGATGCTGGAACCGCTTTCACCGGAAAATTACCTGCCATTGGTTCAGGCTGCCCTGGCGGAGGACATCGGTGGTGGCGACGCGACCACCCTTGCTCTGGTGCCGGAGGATGCCGTTGCGACCGCCGCGATGGTCGCTCGCGAGCCGCTGGTCATGGCTGGAGCAGATCTCGCCTTGGCCGCATTTCAACAGTTGGACGAGCGCGTGGAGTTTGGCATCGAAATTTTCGACGGCCAATTGGCCGCGCTTGGTCAGGCACTGTTGCGGGTAAAGGGGCCGGCCCGCGCGCTCCTCACTGCGGAGCGCACCGCCCTCAACTTCGTCCAGCGCTTGGCTGGCATAGCCACGCTAACGGCCCGGTTTGTCGAGGGGATTGCCGATACGGATGCGCGAGTTCTTGACACCCGCAAAACTACCCCCGGCTGGCGCGCTCTCGAGAAATACGCCGTGGCATGTGGCGGTGGCACCAATCACCGCGTTGGCCTTTATGACCAGGTAATGATCAAAGACAACCACTTGGCCGCGCTTGAGGGCGATATCGCCAAGGCGGTGACGTTGGCCCGCAAGGCGTCGCCCAGATTGAAACTTGAGGTCGAGGCCGACACGGTTGAACAAGCGCAAGTCGCCGCCGAGGCGGGGGCCGATATTATCCTGCTCGACAACATGTCGTGTGATGAGCTGCGGCAAGCAGCTCGGTTGATCGACGGCAGGGCGAAGACCGAGGCCAGCGGCGGCGTGACGCTGGAGACGGTTCGCGAAATTGCCGAGACGGGAGTGGACTTCATTTCAGTTGGCGCGCTGACCCACTCGGCTCCGGCGGTTGATATCGCGCTCGAATTCGACGCGGGCTAGGCGTCGCGCAGCTTGGCCAGGGCGGCCGATGCGGCG
>Ga0066866_10000614_pt1 | contig 13920 bp, 8 predicted proteins | sample ETN01SmetaG_3_FD_66435 | JGI IMG/M metagenome (GOLD analysis project Ga0066866, IMG submission 66435) | Marine microbial and viral communities from oxygen minimum zone, Eastern Pacific Ocean - ETNP2014F12-01SV263 | ecosystem: Environmental > Aquatic > Marine > Oceanic ...
TATAACTGAATATTTTTTTCGGTTGATCTTAAATCAAATCCCATTCCAGAAAAATCGGCATCTACTACTACTATGCAGTTTAAATTTGGGAAGTTAAAACCTTTGGAGATTAATTGAGTTCCTACAAGAATATTTACTTCGTTATTTTCTATATCTGCTAGTAAATTTTTAGTTTCTTTCTTTTTGTTAAGAAAATCACTGGATAATATCTTTATTTTTTTTTCAGGAAAAATTTGTTTTAATTCAGCGAAAATTTTCTCTACTCCTGGTCCGTACATCTGAAACTCACAGTTTAAGTCTGATTTTTTACATTTTTGGTTTGTATTACACTTGTATCCACAGTGATGGCACATGGCTTTGTTTATATGTTTATGAAAAGTTAAAAAAATTGAACAATTAGGACAGTTAAGCTTGGAACCACATTTTTTACAAATCATAAATGGTGCATAACCTCTCCTGTTTAAAAAGAAAAGAACTTGATCTTTTTTTTCTAAGTATTTTCTGACTAAATTTAAAGTTTTAGAATCCAGCCAAATATTTTTTTTCTTTCTATCTAAATTTAAATTGACCACCTCTGTATTAGGAAGCGAAAAATTTTTATATCTTTTTTTTAGTTTGGTAAGGTTATATTTTTTATTTTTAACATTGTTGTAAGTCTCTAATGATGGAATAGATGTAGATAATAAAACCGGAATGTTCTCCATGGATGCTCGAGAAATCGCCATATCTCTTGCATTGTATCTTATGCCCTCATCTTGCTTGTATGAGGAATCATGTTCTTCATCAACAACTATTAAACCAAGATCTTTGAACGGTAAAAATAGTGAAGATCTTGCTCCTACTACTAGTTTTATTTTTCCATTAATTATATTTTTCCAAATTATTCTTCTATTTTTCTTTGTTATCTTTGAATGCCAGATAGCAGGTTTAAATCCAAAATAATCTTCAAATCTTTGGTTAAACTGGTCTGTTAAAAATATTTCGGGCAACAAAACCAAAGATTGTTTATTCTTTAAAATATTTTCTTTAATTTTTTCAAAATAAACAATTGTTTTTCCCGATCCCGTAACTCCTTGAAGCAATGTTACATTAAATTTATCTCCAAAATTATTTATATCACTAAGGCATTTGTTTTGTTCTGAGTTTAAATTGAAGTTGTTTTTTTTACGAAGTGTATTTTCTTGAAATGAATCTAAATTTTTAGAAAAAACAGACTTGTCGCCTAAACACATTTTTAAGGCCATTCCCTTTGGAACTAGATTGTAAAGTGAAAACCAGTTAATAAATTTTACCAAATTTTTATTAAAAGAAACTGATTTTTTTTCCAATATCGTTTTGATATGAAATTTTTTATTTGTCTCTTCTATTCTGTCCCAAACTACCCCTATCTCTTTCTCTCTCCCAAAGGGAACTAAAACTATTGAGCCTGGTTTTAATTTTCCAAATTTTCCAGATAAATATGTATGAGGATGGTCAAAAATTCTTGGGATAAGAACTGGTACTTTCATGAATTACTAAAAATAAATCTCTCTTAAAAATGAATAGGTCTTTTTTCTACCGCCAAAGCTGCTTCCTTGATAGCTTCGGTATGAGTAGGATGGGCGTGGCATGTTCTTGCAATATCTTCTGCACTAGCACCAAATTCCATTGCTATAGCCATTTCGGCAATCATGTCTCCACTGTGCGGACCTATTATATGCACTCCTAAAACTTTATCAGTTTTTGAATCCGCCAAAATTTTTACAAAGCCCTCTGTTTCATTATTAACTTTTGCTCTAGAATTAGCCATAAAAGGAAATTTTCCAACCTTGTAACTTATATTTGATTTTTTTAACTCTTCTTCTGTTTTTCCAACTGCAGCAACTTCTGGCGAAGTGTATATAACTCCAGGAATAATATTGTAATTCACATGACCAGATTGACCTGCAATGATTTCTGCTGCTGCTATTCCCTCTTCCTCTGCTTTATGGGCTAGCATTGGCCCCTTGATCACATCTCCTATTGCAAAAATATTTTTTATAGAAGTGCGAAATTCTTTATCAACTTCTATTCTTCCACTTTTGTCCTTATTAATGCCAATTTTTGATAAATTTAATCCTTCAGTGTAAGGTTTGCGACCTACAGAAACCAAAACCTTGTCGCATTCTATATTTCCTTTTTCTTTGCTTGTGTTACCGCTAAGTTCAACAAAAACTTTATTTTTTTCACTCTTAACGCCTGTTACTTTGTTGTTTAACAAAAATTTAATTCCCTGTTTTGACAAAATTTTTTGAAATTCTTTTGAAACCTCTCTATCCATACCAGGAATAATATGATCCAAATATTCGATTACGGTAACATTAGATCCTAATCTAGACCACACAGATCCCATTTCTAAACCTATATAGCCTCCTCCAATAACAAGTAAATTCTTAGGGACCTGATTTAACGACAAAGCACCAGTTGAAGAAATGACATTCTTCTCATCAATTTCGATACCCGGCAATGAACTTGGTGATGAACCCGTTGCGATAACAATATTTTTTGATTTATAAGATGTTTTTTTTCCATTTTCATATACAACGACATCATTTTTTGAGAACAAAACACCTTTCCCTTTAATATAAGAAACCTTGTTTTTTTTAAATAAAAATTCTATGCCCTTTGTTAAAACTTGAACCGATTTATTTTTGTTCATCATTATTTTGTTAAGATTTAACTTAACATTTTCAACTTCAATGCCTAAATTGTTATAATTTTTTTGTGTCTTGTAATAGATCTCTGATAAATTCAGAAGGCTTTTAGATGGAATGCATCCCACATTCAAACATGTTCCCCCTAAAGTTCCTCTAGCTTCAATACATCCGGTTTTTAAACCAAGTTGTGCTGCACGAATAGCACAAACATAGCCTCCTGGCCCTCCGCCAATAATTAAAAGATCAAAATCTTCTTTCATACTTAAACGTTTAGGAAAAGCCTTTGTGGCTCCTCTAAAGATTCTTTTACATTTTTTAAAAAAGAAACAGCTTCTTTACCATCAACAATCCTGTGGTCATAAGATAAAGCAAGATACATCATCGGACGAATTACTATCTGTTTATTTTTTACAACTGCTCTTTCTATTATATTGTGCATTCCCAATACCCCGGATTGTGGCGGGTTTAAAATTGGAGTTGAAAGCATGGACCCATAAATTCCACCATTTGTGATTGTGAAAGTACCTCCTTGTAAATCCTCTATGCTAATTTTTCCTTCTCTAGCTTTTTCACCTAAAGATGCAATATTTTTTTCAATATCTGCGAATGACATCTCGTCTGGACTTCTTAATACAGGAACTACAAGACCTCTGTCAGTCCCAACTGCAAAACTAATATTATAATAATTTTTATATACTATTGTTCCGTCCTGAATCTCAGCATTAATTGCTGGAAAATTTTTCAATGCAGAAACACACGCTTTAACAAAAAAAGACATAAAGCCTAGTTTTGTTGAATATTTTTTTTGAAATTCATTTTTATAATCATTTTTCATTTGAATTACTTGGAACATATCAACTTCATTAAAAGTTGTCAGCATAGCTGCATTGTTTTGTGCTTCTTTAAGTCTTTTAGCTATTGTCATTCTTAGTCTTGTCATTTTTATTCTTTCTTCTTGACCATGAGTGACCTTTCTTTTATTAGGAGCAGGTTTTGAACCCATTAAATTTAATAAATCTTCTTTTAAAATTACTCCATTTTTTCCAGTTCCTTTTATATCTTTAAGATTAATATTTTTTTCGTTAGCAATTTTTCGAGCAGAAGGAGAAGCTATTTTTTCATCGGAATAGTCTTTGGTTTCAACCTCTTCATCAAGTACAAGCGGAAGTTCTTCTTTTGATTCTTCCAAAGTTAATTTTTCTGGAGTGCTTTTTTCTTTTTTCTGTTTTTTTTCATTCTCCTCTTCAAAGATTCTAGGGCCTTCATCTTCTTTTTTTAAAGGTGGTTTATATTTTTTCTCTTTTTTCACTGCTGTTTTAATAGCCCTTACACCTATACTTCCTAAAAGAGCGCCAACTTCAACGGTGTCTCCCTCATTTACCGATATATTTTCCAAAACTCCATTAGATGGCGAAGGCACCTCAACATTAACTTTGTCTGTTTCAAGTTCTACAATGGGTTCATCGGAGTTAACTTTTTCTCCAACGCTCTTCAGCCACTTAGAAACGGTAGCTTCTGTTACCGACTCACCTAGTGCTGGGACAACTATTTTTTCTGACATTTATTTTAATTAAACCTACCTACAACCTTTTCTAATATTTTTTTTTGTTCTGCAAGGTGTTTGTTTAGGTTTCCAGTCGCAGGTGATGACGCGGCATTCCTGCCCACAAATTTAACTTTTTCGCCTTTTACTTGAATGATCTCTAGTGTTCGATCGATATAGTGTCTTGTGGTATTCCAAGCTCCCATATTCATAGGTTCTTCTTGGCACCAGAAAAATTTTGCACTTTCATATTTTTTTAATTCTCTACCCAAGTGTTTTACTGGAAATGGGTACAACTGCTCTATTCTTATAAAAACAGTTCTGTCATCCTTAGTTTTTTCTCTAGCCTCCAGCAAATCAAAATAAATTTTTCCTGAGCATATAACAACTTTTTTTATTTTTTTATTTTTTTGTAATTTAATTAGTTTGCTTGCTTCAAGGTAAGCATGATCCTCTAATATCCTATGAAAACTATTTTTTTTTGTAAAATCTTCTAAACTTGAGACGCATCTTTTATGCCTTAATAAAGATTTGGGCGTCATAACTATTAAAGGTTTTCTAAAATCTCTGCGCATCTGCCTTCTAAGTAGATGAAAATAATTGGCGGGTGTTGTACAGTTTACAACTTGTAAATTCTCCTGGGCACACAATTGTAAAAACCTTTCTAACCTTGCTGAAGAATGTTCTGGGCCCTGCCCTTCATAGCCATGTGGTAAAAGCATTACGAGACCACTTGCTCTTGACCATTTGGACTCTCCAGATGCAATGAATTGGTCAATAACAACTTGTGCACCATTTGCAAAATCTCCAAATTGTGCCTCCCAAATAACCAATGTCTCTGGTTCGGACAAAGAATAGCCAAATTCAAAACCCAGAACACCTAGCTCTGATAATAAACTGTCAATAACTTCAAACTTTTTTTGATTTTTTGATATGTGATGGAATGGAACATATCTATCGTGACTATTTTGGTTTCTTAATACAGCATGCCTTTGACTAAAAGTTCCTCTACCAGAATCTTGGCCGGAAAGCCTAACGGAAAAACCTTCATTTAAAAGCGTTCCAAAAGCTAATGCCTCGGCTGTGGCCCAATCAATTGGTTTTCCTTCGGTAAACATTTTTATTTTGTTTTCAAATATCTTAATTAAGGTTTTGTGTATATTAAAGTTTTTAGGTAGCTCTGTAATTTTTTTTCCAATAGTTATTAATTCTTTTTTTTCTACACCTGTAATTCCTCTTTTGTCTTTTCCTATTTCTGGTTTGAACCGAGACCATACTCCATCAAACCATGTCATCTTATCTTTGTAACTCCTAGTATTTGAAAATTCTTTGCTTAAAAAATCTTTAAATTCTTTTTTTTTTGATTCAAGTTCGTCACTAGTAATTAAACCTTCGTTAAAAAGTTTTTTTCCATAAATTTGAAGTGTTGTTGGATGACTTCGAATTTTTTTGTACATCAACGGCTGAGTAAATGACGGCTCATCACCTTCGTTATGACCAAAACGACGATAACAAACCATATCGACAACCACGTCTCTATTAAATTTTTGTCTAAACTCAGTTGCAATTTTTGCGCAATGAACAACTGCTTCTGGATCGTCTCCGTTAACATGAAGAATTGGAGCTTGAACCATTTTTGCTAAATCAGAAGGATACGGAGAAGATCTGGCAAATCTTGGTGCTGTTGTAAAACCAATTTGATTGTTAATAATAATATGAATAGTCCCACCAGTATTGTGTCCTGGAAGTCCAGACATTGCGAAACATTCGGCCACAACACCTTGTCCCGCAAAAGCGGCGTCTCCGTGTATCAAAACTGGGATAACTTTTTTTCTTTCTTTGTCTTTATGGAAATACTGTTTCGCCCTCACTTGTCCTAGAACAATTGGATTTACTGCTTCTAAGTGTGATGGGTTATCCGTAAGACTAATGTGAACCAAATTTCCGTCAAATTCTCTATTCGCAGATGCGCCTAAATGATATTTTACATCTCCTTCAAAGTCTTTTTTTGATTTAATTTTTTCTCCAAAAAATTCTTTAAAAATTGCTTTGAAAGGTTTTTGCATCATATTTGCTAAAACATTTAACCTTCCTCTATGAGACATTCCAATTTTCACTTCTTTTACTCCTAAATGTCCGCCTCGTTTAATAATTTGCTCTAATGCAGGAATGAGAGACTCTGCTCCATCCAAACCAAATCTTTTAGTTCCGACAAATTTAACTTGTAAAAACTTTTCAAATCCTTCTGCTTCTACTAATTTATTTAGTATTGCTTTCTTTCCATTTTCTGTAAATCTTATTCCTTTTTCCTTTCCTTCTATTCTCTCTCTAATCCAGAATCTTTCTTCTGGATCCGCCATATGCATAAACTCATACCCAATATTTCCACAATAAATCTCTTTGGCAGATTTAATAATCTGATTTAAATTTGAAGACTGTAGTCCCAATATCCCATCAACAAATATTTTTCTATTTTGATCTTCTTTGCTAAATCCGTAAGTCTCGGGCTTAAGTTCAGGATGTTCTTCGCGTTCTTGTAATCCTAGAGGATCCAAATTAGCTAACAGATGACCTCTAATTCTGTAAGCTCTCATCAAAGTGTTTGTCCTGATAGAATCTTGGGCGCTTTTATTGAGGGTTGATGAATCTAGGTGAGTAGAACTAGTGTTATTAGAATCTTTTCTAAACTCTTCGCCATTTGTTGTAGTTCTTTTTTTTCTTTTTTTTCGTGACCAACTTGGTCCATTGACTGTCTTGATTATTTCTTCTTTATCATCATTTAAGCTCTTGAAAAATTCTTTCCACTCCTCTGGTAGTCCTTGAGGATTAGTTGCATACCGAGCATAAAGCTCTTCCATAAATTCAGAACTATTGGATCCCAAAAACGAGGTTTTATCAAAAATATTGTTATTTTTTGTAGTTGACATTATTTATTTGAGTTTATATTAACACAAAAAAAATAATTAACTATTAAGTTTATTATATAGAGTTTTTCCTATATCTGCTGGGGATTTTGAAATTGTGATTCCTGCTGATTTCATAGCTTCAATTTTATTTTCAGCACCACCTTTCCCTCCAGAAATAATTGCTCCAGCATGCCCCATACGTCTTCCTGGTGGAGCGGTAAGTCCTGCTATAAATCCTACAATTGGCTTTTTAATTTTAGACTTTTTAATAAATTCACAAGCTTCTTCTTCTGCAGAACCTCCTATTTCTCCAATCATTATTATAGATTCAGTTTCAGGATCTTTAAAAAATAATTCAAGACAATCTATAAAATTAGTCCCATTTATGGGGTCTCCCCCAATACCAATACAAGTCGATTGTCCCATACCATTTTCTGATGTTTGAGCAACTGCCTCGTAAGTTAAAGTGCCAGAACGCGAAACTATTCCAACTTTTCCTTTTTTATGTATATCTCCAGGCATAATTCCAATTTTGCATTCGTCGGGAGTAATTATTCCAGGACAATTTGGTCCTATTAATCTACTCTTACTATTTTTCAAAAGATTTTTTACTTTAACCATGTCAATAACCGGAACCCCTTCGGTAATACAGACTATTAGTTCCATTTCCGCTTCCATAGCCTCAGTGATTGCAGATGCTGCAAATTTTGCTGGCACATATATCATTGTTGCTGTTGCACCTGTTTTATCTTTTGCATCTTTTACTGTATCAAAAACTGGTAAATTTAAATGTTTTTGACCTCCTTTTTTTGGTGTAACACCTCCAACTAATTTGGTTCCATACTTTATGGCTTGCTCTGAGTGAAAAGTACCATGCTTACCTGTAAAACCTTGGCAGATAACTTTTGTATTTTTGCTAATCAAAATAGACATTGTTATTTAATAGCCTCCACTATCTTTTTGGCTGCATCATTTAAATCGTCAGCAGATAAAATTTTTAAATTGGATTCGTCTAAAATTCTTTTTCCTTCTTTAAAATTCGTGCCTGCTAAACGTACAACTAATGGAACTTTTAGCTTCACCTCTTTGGCTGCCTCAACAACTCCTTGTGCCAGCACATCACATCTCATTATTCCACCAAAAATATTTATTAAAACACCTTTAACATTTTTATCTGCTAATAAAATTTTAAAAGCTGCAGAAACTTTTTCTCTACTAGCTCCGCCTCCTACATCTAAAAAGTTGGCTGGTTCTTCGCCGTAAAGTTTAATTATATCCATAGTGGCCATCGCCAAACCTGCTCCATTCACCATACAGCCTATTGAGCCATCCAATTTAATATATGCCAAATCATGCTCGCTAGCTTTTATTTCAGCAGGATCTTCTTCGTTTAAATCTCTTAATTTAAAAATTTCTGGATGTTTAAAAATTGCATTATCATCAAAGTTCATTTTTGCATCTAAACAAAGTATTTTGTTATCTTTGGTTATAACAAGAGGGTTTATTTCGATTAATGAAGCATCCTTAGAAATCAAAGTATTGTACATTGCGTTTACAAGTTTTGATGCTTCTTTTTTTTGTCCCTCATCAAAACTAAATATTTTTATTATATTCTTTATATCTTGTTCACTCAGAAATTCTTTCAAATCAACTTTGGTAGTAATAATTTTTTCAGGATTATTTTTTGCCACTAGCTCAATGTCCACTCCTCCCTCTGTACTGCTAATAAAGGCAATTTTTGCGCTCTGTCTGTCTATTAGACAAGATAAATATAGTTCTTTAGAAATATCATAGGCTTTTTGGATATAAATTCTTTTAACTTCTTTACCTTCCAAACCAGTTTGAGGAGTAACCAAAGTTTTTCCAAAAAGTTTTTTTGCTTCTTCTAAAATTTTTTGTTTTTTTACAAGTTTAACTCCTCCAGCTTTTCCTCTTCCGCCTGCATGGATTTGAGCTTTCAAGACTAATTGTTCTGATTTAAGATCTTTAATTTTTTCATTAAGATTGCTAACATCAAAGATAACTATTCCGTCTGAAACTGGAGCGCCGAATTCTTTTAAAATTTCTTTTGCTTGGTGTTCGTGAATGTTCATTGTTTACTATTTAAGGTCAGCATCTAATTTAAGTGCGGACTCAAAAAGGTCTTTTACTGCATTTATTGAAATCTCAAAATTTTTCTTCTCATCTGTGTCTAATTTGATTTCTAAAACCTTTTCAGCTCCTTTTGCGCCAATAACTACAGGAACTCCAGCGTACAGGTCTTTAAATCCGTATTCTCCTTTAAGATAAGCGGCGCATGGCAAAGTTTTTTTCAAATTTTTAAGATACGACTCAGCCATTTCAACCCCTGATGCAGCTGGCGCATAAAAAGCAGAGCCTTTTTCTAACAATTTTACTATCTCGGCTCCTCCCTTTCGAGTTTTGTTTATTATTTCATCAACTTTTTCTTTAGAAATTTTTTTACTTTTTATCAAATCACTTAACGGTTTTTTATTTATCAAAGTATGATTTAGCATTGGAACCATGGTATCGCCATGCCCACCTAGAACTAGGGTTTCTATATTCTTAATCGGTTCCTTTAATTCTTTTGAAAGAAAATACTTGTATCTTGAAGAATCTAAAATACCTGCCATGCCTATAACTTTATTTGTTGGTAATCCAGAATACTTTTGAAAAGCCATTACCATTATATCAAGTGGATTTGTTATACATATTACAAAAGCATTGGGCGAACCACTCTTAACTCCTTGGGCAACTTGTTTAATAATTTTTAAATTAATTCCCAATAAATCATCTCTACTCATCCCTGGTTTTCTAGGTACTCCTGCTGTTATAATAATGACATCAGAGTTTTTTATATCTTCATAATTATTTGTTCCCGTCAAACTTACATTAAATCCACTAACTCCTGAAGATTGAGCAATGTCTAATGCTTTACCTTTTGCGAGACCTTCGGCAACATCGAACAGCACAATGTCTCCAAGTTCTTTTAGCGCAATCAAATGCGCTAATGTTCCACCAATTTGTCCTGCACCAATTAAAGATATTTTTTTATTCATTTTTTTATTTCATTGTAGGCATAGTAAATTCTGGATCTGATTTGATGCCTGATGGCCATCTAGAAGTTATTGTTTTCAATTTGGTATAGAATCTAACTCCTTCGGGACCATGTATGTGCTGGTCTCCAAATAATGATCGTTTCCAACCGCCAAAACTATGAAAAGCCATAGGAACAGGAATAGGAATATTTATGCCAACCATTCCAATTTTTACATTACTTGCAAATGATCTTCCTGTATCACCATCTCTTGTAAAAATACTTGTTCCATTACCAAACTCATGCTCATTAACTAAAGTTAAAGCTTCATTATAATCTTTTGCTCTAACCACTGACAAAACAGGACCAAATATTTCTTCTTTATAAATTCTCATATCTTTTTTAACATTATCAAATAAACATCCGCCCATATAGAATCCTTTTTCATGTCCTTGTAGTTTTAAATTCCTTCCATCAACTACTAGTTTTGCACCTTCTTTGACTCCAATATCAACATAACTTTTTACTTTCTCTAAATGTTGTTTTGTCACCAAAGGTCCCATTTGAGATTTTTTATCCAAACCTGGTCCAACTTTTAAAGATTCTACTTTTTTTGATAAACTTTTAACAAGAGGATCTGCTATTTTTCCGACAGCTACCGCAACTGACTGAGCCATACATCTTTCACCTGCAGAGCCATAAGCTGCTCCCATCAGGCCATTAACTGCTTGATCCAAATCACAATCTGGCATTACCACACAATGATTTTTTGCTCCGCCTAATGCTTGAACTCTTTTTTCATTTTTTGCACAATTTTCATAAATATATTTTGCTATGGGAGTTGATCCCACAAAACTCACAGCTGTAATATCTTTGCTATTTATAATGGCATCAACAACTTCTTTGTCACCATTTACAACATTGAATACGCCTGGTGGCAAACCAGCTTCCATAAATAATTCTGCTAGCTTCATCGAACAAGAGGGGTCTTTTTCTGATGGTTTTAATACAAAAGTGTTTCCACAAGCTATAGCCATTGGAAACATCCACATTGGAACCATTGCGGGAAAATTGAAAGGTGTAATACCGGCACAAACTCCTAGCGGTTGTCTCATAGACCAGCTGTCAACATTTGTTCCTACGTTTTCTGTAAATTCACCTTTTAATAGTTGAGGAATTCCGCAAGCAAATTCTACTACCTCTAACCCTCTGTTCAAAGATCCTTTGGCATCTTCATAAACTTTTCCATGTTCAGAAACTATAATTTTTGTAAGTTCGTCAGAATTTTTTTCGATTAATTCTTTAAATTTAAATAATACTCTTGCTCTAAACAAAGGTGTTTTTTGTGACCAACTTATAAATGCTTTTTTAGCAACAGAAACAGTTTTGTTAACATCATCTGTTGTTCCAAAAATAACTTCTGAACTCTGTTCTCCTGAGGCCGGATTAAAAACTTTTCCTTTTCTTTTTGAAGTTCCCTCAAATATCTTTCCATCAACAAAATGCTGAATTAAGTTCATTGGCACAATGATTAATTAAGCTTTTAGCTTGTTGCAAGCATTTTTTTAATCGAACCAATAGCTTTGGCAGGATTCAAACCCTTTGGACAAGAATTTGTACAATTCATGATCGTATGACACCTGTAGAGCTTTAATTCATCAGCAACTTTTTTTAATCTTTCTTTTTTTTCTTCATCTCTGCTATCGTTAATCCATCTGTAAGCTTGCAATAAAACCGCTGGTCCTAAATATTTATCACCATTCCACCAGTAGCTGGGACATGCTGTTGAGCAACATGCACATAAAATACATTCGTAATAGCCGTCTAGTTTTGCTCTATCTTTTTGAGATTGTTTAATTTCTTTAGTTGTTTTTTGTCCAGCTTTGGTCTTTAACCATGGCTCAACTGATTCATATTGTTTATAAAGAGCATTTAAATTTCCAACCAAATCTTTGACTACTTTTAAATGTGGTAAAGGATAAATATTTAGTTCTCCTTTAATATCTGAATGTGACTTAGTACAAGATAGAGTATTAACACCATCTACATTCATTGCGCAGGAACCGCACACTCCGTGAGCGCAAGATCTTCTAAAAGTTAGTGAGGGATCTATTTCATTTTTAATTTTAAAAAGTATGTCTAATACTTTGGGTCCACATTCATTCATATTAACTTCAAATGTATCAATTCTAGGATTCTCGTTTGTTGATGGATCCCATCTATATACATTAACTTTTTTCAAATTATTTGAAGCAGATTTATTTTTATAATATTTACCTTTTAAAATTTTTGAATTTTGGGGCAAGCTAAATTGTACCATTAATATACTCTTTCTTTTGGTGGAAAATACTGAACATCATTTGTTAAGGTTTTGGCATGAACTGGTCTGTAAGCAACTTTAACTTCATTTCCTTTTTGCCAAGCTAATGTGTGTGTCATATAATTTTTATCATCTCTCTTTTTAAAATCTTCTCTAGCGTGAGCTCCTCGACTTTCTTTTCTATGGTAGGCTGAATCTATCGTTGTCATTGCTTGTCTTATAAGATTATCAAACTCTAATGTTTCAACAAGATCAGTATTGAATAATAATGATTTATCTGAAACCGAAATGTCTTCCATTCCTTCAAATGGTTTTCTGATATCACTCATTCCTTCTTTTAAAATTTTTTCTGTTCTAAAAACCGAACATTTCGACTGCATAGTTTTTTGCATTGATAGTCTCAACTCAGATGTTTTTGTAGAACCGTTTGAATTACGTAATTTATCAAAACGATCTAAACACTTGTCAGTTTCACTTTGGGGAAGTTCTTCATGAGATGATCCCGGTTTTACAATTTCAGCAGCTCTATTTGCAGCAGATTTGCCAAATACTACTAAATCAATTAAAGAATTTGACCCTAATCTATTTGCGCCATGAACAGAAACGCATGCGGCTTCACCTATAGCCATAAGTCCTGGTATAGTAGCGTCCTTTCCATTCGAGGTTAATACTTCTGTTTTATAATTCGTTGGAATTCCACCCATGTTATAATGAACAGTAGGAACCACGGGAATTGGATCTTTTGTAACATCAATTTCACAAAAAGTTTTTGCTGACTCAGCAATACCTGGTAATCTTTTTTCTATGATTTTGGGATCAATATGGTCCAAATGTAGATTTACATAATCTTTATTTTTTCCTATACCTCGACCTTCATTAATTTCGATAGCAATTGATCTGCTAACAACATCCCTTGATGCTAAATCTTTGGCTTTAGGAGCATACCTTTCCATAAACCTTTCACCCTTAGAGTTTAAAAGAAAACCACCTTCTCCTCGAACTCCTTCGGATATTAAAGTACCAACTCCATGAATTCCTGTGGGATGAAATTGGACAAATTCCATATCTTGAAGTGGCAACCCTGCACGCAAAGCCATTCCATTACCATCTCCTGTACAAGTGTGTGCGGAAGTTGCTGTTTGGTAAATCTTACCATAACCACCGGTAGCCAGTATGGTTATGTGAGATCTAAATCTATGAATTGTACCATCATTTAAATTCCAGGCTATTAAACCTTTACACTCTCCATTTTTCATCAATAGATCTAATGCAAAGTACTCTATAAAAAATTCAGTATTATGTTTTAAAGCCTGCCCATACAATGTATGAAGTATTGCGTGGCCAGTTCTATCTGCTGCTGCACAAGTTCTTTGTACAGTATCGTTTCCATAATCTTTAGTCATTCCTCCAAAAGCTCTTTGATAAATTTTTCCTTCTTT
>Ga0066866_10000615_pt1 | contig 13907 bp, 15 predicted proteins | sample ETN01SmetaG_3_FD_66435 | JGI IMG/M metagenome (GOLD analysis project Ga0066866, IMG submission 66435) | Marine microbial and viral communities from oxygen minimum zone, Eastern Pacific Ocean - ETNP2014F12-01SV263 | ecosystem: Environmental > Aquatic > Marine > Oceanic ...
AAAAAATAGAGATGTTACAGAATTAATAAAATCACTTAATCCTAGGCCTGGAAACATTAGATCTGGCTCATTACAACAAGAGCATATAGTTCCAGACGTAATCATTACAAAAAAAAATGGTAAATGGGTAACTGAGCTTAACCCTGAAATAAATCCAAAAATTAGAATAAATAAAATTTATCAAAACCTAATGAAAGATATATCGAACAAAAAAGATGTAGAGTACGTTAAAACTAATTTGCAAGATGCTAAGTTTTTTCTTAAAGCATTACAAAATAGAAATATAACAATTTTAAAAGTGGCAAAAACAATATTTGGTAAACAAATTAATTTTTTAGGTCAAGGAGAAATTGCAATGGTTCCTCTAGCCTTAAAAGATATAGCTAAAGAAATAAATGTCCATGAATCTACTGTTTCTAGATGCACTAATAATAAATATGTTCAAACTCCTAGAGGAGTATTTGAAATGAAATATTTCTTTTCTTCGGAATTAAAAACTGATTTTGGGCAAATGATTTCATCAACAACAATTAAATCTATGTTAAAGAAAATAATATCTAATGAAGATACAAAAGACCCGCTAAGTGATTTACAAATAGCAAATAATTTATCAAATAATGGAATAAAAGTAGCTAGAAGAACAGTTGCTAAATACAGAGAAACATTATCTATTCCTTCATCGAAAGATAGAAGGAAAAAATAATAATGGATATAACCAAATTTATTAATGAAAACTCTATTTTTATAGATTTTGAATCTAAAAGTAAAAAAAATGTTTTAGAAAATATAAGTCATGAAATGTCCAATGGAAATATTAAAGAAAAAGATTTAATTTTTGAAAAATTATATGAAAGAGAAAAACTGGGAACTACAGCATTTGGGAATGGTATTGCAATACCACATGCTAGAATACCTGATTTAAAAGAACCAAAAGTAATTATTATTAAACTTTTAGATGCTATAAACTTTGAAGCTATAGATGGAGAAAAAGTTGATTTAATTATTTCTTTAATAGTGCCAGATAAAAAAAATGATCTTCATGTTAAATTATTGGCTAAAATTGCAGAGCTTCTTGAAAATAAAACATTTAGGCTTAGAATTAGAGAAGCAGCAAATGTAAAAGATATATTATCGATTGTGAAAAATTTTAAGTAATAGATTTATTTGTGGAAGAAAGTGATAACAATATAGTATTATTATCTGGTTTATCCGGATCTGGGAAAAGTGTTGCTATTAAAGCACTAGAAGATTTAGGTTTTTTCTGTATTGATAATTTGTCTCCTATTATGATAATTGATTTAATATCTTCAATATGTAAATCAAAAGAAAGTATTTATAATAAAATTGCAATCAGCATAGATATTAGATCTATAAAAATGGATAAAAATCCGAAATACTCAATTGAAAAATTGTATGAAAGTCTAAAAAAAATAAAAATAAGAAATTCTACAATATTCTTACATTCTTCATCAAAAACTCTTATATCAAGATTCAATGCTACAAGAAGATTGCATCCTCTTTCAAATAATAAACTAGACTTACAATCTGCTTTAGATAAAGAAGCTGAAATTATGCAAGACTTAAAAGAAAATTCAAGTTTAATAATAGATACTGATAACCTATTGCCTAATGAATTAAAAAAAGAAATAGTTAATAGCATTAAATTTATTAAAAATAAAAACGATATACTAATTCAATTGCAGTCTTTTGGATATAAAAATAATATCCCTCATAATAGTGACTTTGTATTTGATGTAAGATGTTTAAAAAATCCTTTTTGGCAAAAAAAATTAAGGATATTATCTGGTAAAAATATGGATGTTATAAAATTTATAGAATCTGATGAATCTGCTATAACGATGGAAAAAAGTATAATCTCATTTTTAAGTAAATGGATTCCAGAATTTATTAAAAATGATAGACACTATATGACTATATCTATAGGTTGTACGGGAGGGCAGCATAGGTCAGTTTATATGGTTGAAAAGGTATATAGACAACTTATGCAAAAGTATAATAATATCCTAATAAAACATAGAGATATTAAATGAACGTAGGATTACTACTTTTAACTCATAATGACATAGGTTCTCAGTTATTACTTGCTGCAAAATCCACCTATGGTTCTGTGCCAATGAGGACAGAGTTATTGTCAATTGATCATTATGATAAGCCAATAGATATAAGTAATTTAGCAAAACAATATGTAAAGGTATTGAACAAAGGAAAAGGTGTTTTAATTTTAACGGATATGTTTGGTTCAACGCCTAGCAATATTGCTAAGGATTTTTGTAATGACAAAAATGTAAATGTTGTATCTGGGATAAATTTATCAATGTTATTGCATATCTTTAATTATCCTAGCTTACCTCTAAAAAAGCTTACCGAAAAAGCTATAGAAGGTGGCAAGGATGGTGTAATGAAAATAGATTATGAAAGAAAAAAAAATAATTATAAAAAATAAACTTGGGTTGCATGCTCGCGCAGCTGCAAAAATTGTGACTCTAACTAATAAATATAACTCTAAAATAAAAATAGTTAATGGAGCTAAAATTGCTGATGCAAAAAGTATTATGAAAATTCTTATGTTAGCAGCTCCAAAAGGAACAGAAATACTAATTTCAGCATCTGGTAAAGATGAGAGTTTAGCTATAAAAAACTTAGAAAAATTATTTAATGAGAAATTTGATGAAGAATAATTCTCCAATAATTATACGAGGGCTACCTGTATCAAAAGGGATAGCTATAGGTCAATGTCGCGTACTAGAGCATGGTCAAAACATTATCAAAAAACAACAAATTGAAAAAAAAGATATACCTAAAGAACTTAGAAGGCTAGAAAAAGCATTGAAAACTACCTTGGCAGATTTAAAAAAAATTAAACTAAATATTAGCCCTTCTATAAAAAAAAATATAGGTCTATTCCTTGATACTCATATTCTTTTAATTAAGGATGATGAATTTATTTTAAATATCAAAGGTAAAATATCATCCAAATTATATTCATCCGAATGGTCGCTATATGATGAATATTTATCAATAAAATCTTCATTTGATGACATGGAAGATGATTATATTAAACAAAGAATAGAAGATGTAAGTCATGTCGTAAAAATGATTTTGAAAAATCTACATAATAAAAAGGATGAGTCAAAACAAGCATTTTCAAATATGCATAATTATATCGTTGTTACTGATGATTTAAGTCCTGCAGATGTTTTATTGGCGCATGAATCTAAGTGCATAGGATTAATATCAGAATTTGGTGGAAGATCGTCTCATAGTTCAATTCTAACAAGAAGTCTAGAACTTCCATCTATTGTTAGTGTAAAACATGCGTTATCTTTATTTAAAAATGATGATTTATTAATTGTAGATGGCAATGAGGGATTAATTATTATAAACCCTGACAAACAATGTAAAAATCACTATGTACAATTACAAGCAAAATTTATTCAAAATAAAAAAATATTATCTAATGTTCTAAAAAAGGAAAATATGACTCTTGATAAAGAAAAAATAGAAATAATGGCTAATCTAGAATTACCTCAAGAATTAAAAATTATTAGTAAAAAAAATATTGATGGCATTGGTCTATTTAGGACAGAATATTTATACACTGATAGAAAAGATTTCCCATCAGAGTCGGAACAATATTCTGCATATAAAAAAATTGTTGAAAAAATGGATGGAAAACCAGTAATCTTTAGGACATTAGATATTGGTTCTGATAAAGAAATACCAGAAAATATTAAAACTGGTGCAATTGCAAGAAACCCAGCTTTAGGATTAAGAGGCATAAGGTATAGCCTTAATAATAAATCAATTTTTATAAATCAAATAAAAGCTATTCTTAGATCTGGTGTTTTTGGCAATGTAAAAATAATGTTGCCAATGATTACAACTTTTTCAGAGGTAAAAAAATCTTTTGATGTAATAAATAAAGCAAAAAACGAACTTTTAGAAAAAAAAATTAAGTTTAACAAAAATGTTGAAATTGGAATTATGGTAGAAGTTCCATCGTGTGCTATTTTGGCAAATAAATTTGCAAGTCACGTAGATTTTTTTTCTATAGGAACCAATGATTTAGTGCAGTATACCTTGGCAATAGATAGGGTAGATGATGAAGTTAATTACCTATATAACCCATTAAACTCAGCCGTATTAAACCTTATTAAAACTGTGATAGATGCAGGTATAAAAAACAATATACCTGTAGCATTATGTGGAGAAATGGCTGGTGATATAAATTATACTAAGCTTTTATTAGGACTAGGTCTTAAATCATTTAGCATGCATCCAAGCGCTATACCAGAAATAAAAAATATAATTATTAATTCAAACTTACCAGATCTTAAAATAGCTGTAAAAAAAATTATTGATAATGATGATACTAATGAAAAGATACGGTTAGTACAAAGGCTAAATAATACTCATTAAGGTAATTATTCTGATTCGTTTAGCAAAAATTCAATTAATGCCTGGCTCGTAAATAACCTATTCTGAGCTTGTTGCCATACTCGGCTTCTTTTCCCATCTATAACGTCTGATTCTACTTCTTCTCCACGATATGCTGGCAAACAGTGCATAAATATAGCATCATGTTTAGCTTTATCAAAAAGGTGTTGGTTTATTTGAAATCCTCTAAATAATTGTTTTCTTTTTTCAACATCACTTTCATCGCCCATACTTGTCCAAACATCTGTTGTAACTAAATCACAATCTTCCACAGCTTTACCTGGCAAATCACATAATTCAACATTATCTGGCGCAAGTGATAATGTTTTTTTATCTGGCTCACATCCTGATGGTGTAGATATCTTTAATTGAAAGTTTAATAATTTTGCTGCATTAATATATGAATTACACATATTGCATCCATCCCCTACCCATGCAATTTTTTTATCTTCAAAAGTTCCTTTTTCTTCATAAAAAGTTTGCATGTCTGCTAAAAGTTGACATGGATGAAATTTTTCTGTTAATCCATTAACTACTGGGACAGATGAATGCTTTGCTAATTCAACTACCTCATTATGGTTATGAGTTCTAATTAATATAATATCTACCATACCCGATAAAACTTTTCCGGTATCGCTAATAATCTCTCCACGGCTCATCTGTGTTGTATCAGACGATAGAAAAATTGCATGACCACCCATTTTGCTCATTGCTGTTTCAAATGCAACTCTTGTTCTAGTAGAATTTTTTTTAAATATCATGGCCATGGTTTTATTATTAAATATATTGTTAGTAACATTATTTTTTGAGTCATTTTTAAGAGTTATTGCTCTTTCAATTATTCTCAAAAACTCTTTTTTATTTATATCTAACAAAGATTTAAAATGTCTTACTATTTTCATAATTTAATCTATAATTTTATTTAATATTGAAATTATATCATCTATCTGAGTTCTATTTATTATTAAAGGCGGCAACATTCTAATTATATTATCTTGCGTTATATTTATAATTAGCCCAGACTTGAGGGCTACTTCTGCTAGATTTATACATTCATTAACTAATTCTATGCCTATCATTAAACCTTTGTTTCTAATCTCCTTAACAGTTTTTTTATTAGCTATTTTTTCTTTTAACTCTTTTTGAAAATAATTCCCCATTTCTTTGGCATTATCATTAATAGATAATGTTTGCATAATATCTACTACTTTTAACCCAACAGTTGTAGATAAAAAATTTCCACCAAACGTAGATCCATGAGTTCCTGGGGTTAAAGTATCAGCAGCAGTATTTTTAGCTAAACATGCTCCAATTGGCACTCCATTACCTAAAGCTTTTGCAACCATAATAACATCAGGTGTAATTTCATCATGTTGAAAAGCGAACCATTTTCCGGTTCTACAAAAACCTGACTGTACTTCATCAATCATTAGGAATAATTGATTACTATCACATATTCTTTTTAAGTTTTTCAGGTATCCCTTATCAGGAATAATAATTCCACCTTCTCCCTGAATTGGCTCAAGTAAAATAGCAACGATATCGTTATGCTCTAAAACTAGTTTTTCTATACATTCAACATTATTATATGGAGCTCTTATGAATCCATCTAATAAAGGGGCAAATCCTTTTTGTACCTTTTCTCCATCAGTTGCTGATAAAGCCGCCATTGTTCTACCATGAAAGCTACCTTCCATAACAATAATTTTAGGGTTTTTTATATTTTTATCATTTCCATATTTTTTTGCAATTTTAATAGAAGTTTCAACAGCTTCTGCTCCAGAATTACAAAAGAAAGCTTTATCCATACCTGATAATAAACATAGCTTTTCAGCAAGTTCTTCTTGAGGTTTTATGTTAAAAGCATTTGAGCTATGTATCAAAGTTTCAGATTGAGTTTTAATAATATTGGATATTTCTGGATTAGAATGTCCAAGACTAGTTACGGCAAGTCCACATAATGCATCTATATACTTTCTGCCTTTATCATCCCATAGATATATTCCCTCACCTTTAACAAAAGATGCGGGTTTTTTATTATATGTTTTCATTAAGAAATCATTCATATTTAGCCAGTATAAATTAAAAGAGTATTCTAATATATTGCTAGTAGATTACTATTGAAATATCTATATTTTCAGTGTTTTAAGGTTAATTTGTAAAAAACGTGATGTTTCTACGTTTTTTTGCACAATTATATGCTGACTTTAGTCAAATCTGCACTATTTTAGTCAAAAATCCTTTTATTTATACAGTATTTTATGTCAAAATCATCAGGTATACAGTAAAATAACAAATTAATATTAATGGGGAGTTCAATGATTAAATATTTTAGTATGGCTATGGCAATGTTCGTAGCTGTAACAACAAACGCTGTGGCCGGAGGCCACGATCACGCAGCAGGCGCAAAATCAGCAGGCAGCGGTGTTCATTTTTACGGAAGACTATTTGTTGGCTACGATCAAAAAGCGACCGGTGCAGCTAACTCAGTCGATAGTATTCGTGATAATGGGCAAAAAAGTAGATTAGGACTTAAGTTCAAGGAAAACCTTGGTGCTTTAACTCTAATTGGTAATGCAGAATGGAAGTTTGATTTAGCAGATGGTTGGGGTACGAATGACAGTACAAACTGTACAACAGATGCTAATGGTTCATCGCCATGTCAAACAATAAACTTACACGTAGGTAATTTAGGTTTCATGACACCTTTTGGTTATTTAGGTATGGGTTCATATGAATCACCATATAAAACCATGGGTATGTATGATCATCAAATGGATACAGCTTGGGGCATGAATGAACATGGTGCAACTAGTGCAGGTATCTTTGGACAAGCAGGTACATGGGATTCAAGTTTATCGTATCACGGTCAAGTTGGTCCTATTGAAATTGCTTACATGAGAGGCATGAGCGAACAAACAAACTCAAATGTTGCAAAAAATGATTATGCATTAGGTTTAAGAGTAGAAAATGTGATTATTTCTGGATTAGAACTTGGAGTTGCTAGAACTTATGATAAAAGTGAAGGTAATGATGGTCAATCAAATGATAAAATCTTTGCATCATATAAAGTTATGCCTGGCTTAGGAGTCTTCTTTACACAAGAAGATCTTGAGATTACTGGAAATGGTTATACAAATGGTGAGGGTGATATTGACACTGTCGGTATTCATTACACTATAGGTAATAACGATATTCAAATAGTGCATGCAAACGGTGATAGCAGAGAAGTTGCAGCCAATGAAGATTATAAAACTTTTGGTATATCTAATAGAATGAACTTAAGTCGTTCTACTGATTTAACAATTGGATACATTAGAAAAGGTATGGAAGGTAGTGGTAGTACAATTCGTACATATGGTGTTGGTATAACACATAATTTCTAAAATCTTTGTTTAAATAAATAAACTAAACCCATCTCTATTAAATTAGAGGTGGGTTTTTTATTTGTCTACATTTAATTGAAACCATCTTTCAAGTAATGCAAGATGCCATAATTTATTTCCATTTAATTTTGTGAAATTGCTATTAGGATTTTCTAATAAATAATTAATATTTTGTCTATTAAAAATATTTCTATTTATACATTGTGAAGATAATAATATTTCTCGCACATAATCATAAAATTTATCCTTAATAATTTTTAAAGGCGGCACAGGGAAATAGTATTTTTTTCTATCCACCAAATCTTTATCCAAATATTTTTTTGCAATTTTCTTTAAATAATATTTACCATTGTTCATAATCTTATTCTCAGAGCTTACAGATAATAAAAACTCAATTAATTCAAAATCTAAAAAAGGCACTCTTGTCTCTAAACCCCATGACATAGTCATGCTATCAACTCTTTTAACAGGATCATCAATGACTAGTTTTGAAATATCAATTCTTAAAACCTTGTCAAGAAAGCTTAAATTGGTATTATTATATTTTGAAAAAAATGATTCTATTAGTGTTTTACTATAATTATCTTTTATATATTCTTTATTAATGGTTAATTTATAATCATCATGGTCTCTATCAAAATAGTGTTGTGCAAACTTTTGATAATCTGACCCTTTAGCTTTGTTCATAAGGTCGTACCAAAAATATCCCCCAAATAATTCGTCTGCTCCTTGTCCGCTTAATACTACTTTTTGTATCTCAGATACTTGTTTTGCTAGCAGAAAAAATGCCGAAGCATCTTGACTCACCATAGGTTCTGGCATCATTGCAATAACAGAGTCTAAATTATCATATAAGTCATTATCGTTGATTAAATATTTATGGTGGTTAGTATCAAATTTTTTTGATACTTGGTTTGAATAATAAAATTCATTACCCATTTCTTCTTCAATGGTTGAAAAGCCAATGGAAAAAGTATTTATGTTAGCTATTTTGTTTTTTGCAGCTATTGCAACAATAAGGCTTGAATCTAAGCCCCCAGATAACAAAACACCAACAGGAACATCTGAGGTTAATAACCTCTTTTTAATGGACTTAACCAACAAGATTTCTGTTTGCTCTAAAATTTCATTTTCGGTTAAATTATGGTTAATGTTTATATTATCAATTGAGTAATATTCAGTTTTAATAAAGTCTCCGTTGGGATAGATTTTTAAATAGTGCCCAGGCTCTAATTTGTATATATCATTTAAGATGGTATTGGGAGCAGGTATAACTGAATGAAGGTTTAATTGATAATTTAAACTTTGAGATTTAATTTTATTATGTTTGTCTGTAATTAATGCCTGGGTGTTTGAAGCAAAGGTAAAGCAATTATTGTTAATTGAATAATAAAAAGGTTTGATTCCAAATCTATCACGAGAAGCAAAAAAAAAGTTTTGGGTTATATCGTATATGCAAAACGAAAAAACTCCATCTAATTTTTCGACAAAACTGTCTCCATAATAGTGATAAGATTTTAATATTACCTCTGTGTCCCCTTCTGTGGAAAATTTATAACCTTTTTTTGTTAATGTTTTACGAAGATCTTTGTAGTTATATATAACTCCATTAAAAACAACAATTAAATTAAGTTTTTTATCAATAAGTGGCTGATTTGATTTATTACTTACATCTATAACAGACAATCTTCTATGTCCTAAAAATATGTTTTTATGTGAATATAGGCCTTTGTTATCTGGTCCTCTGCTTTTTATAGACTGCATCATATGTTCTGCTTTTACAGAATCTATTTTACTTTTATTGAATCTAATTTCCCCGCAAATACCGCACATTTTCTTTCCAAATTTTTATTATAAATAAATAATAGATAAAACAGCCTACATCATTTATTATAGCACTATATACAAAACATATTTTGAGGAAGAGTTTATGAACCCACTATTATCTATAAAAGGTACTATTATTTCTGGCTTTGTTCTGAGCGCTATACTTGTTATGGCAATAGGAGGAGAGTTATCTGGAGTTGAACATTATTTAAGATGGCTGCATTATTTATCAGGTATCACTTGGATTGGATTACTATATTATTTTAACTTTATTCAAGTACCAGCAATGGCTCAAGCTGCTGCTGATAAAGATCCTGGTCCAGCGGCAATTGGAAAATATGTAGCACCATTAGCGCTACTGTGGTTTAGATGGGGCGCTGTAGTTACATGGGTTACTGGGGCAGCTTATCTTCATCATCATGGCATGTTACATGCAGCATTTACATTATCAAGTGGAGCGGCTGGCATTGGAATAGGCGCATGGTTAGGAACAATAATGTTATTTAACGTATGGGTATTAATATGGCCTAATCAACAAAAAGTTCTCGGTTTAAATAAATTTGCTCAAGAACCTGCTAGTGCGGATGAAATTGCGCAAGCTAAGAAAACAGCGTTATTAGCTTCTAGAGTTAACACAGCACTAAGTATACCAATGTTGTTATTCATGGGTTATAGCCATAACGGATTAGGTCTATTATGTAGCAATTGTTTATGACAGCGCTAGACAAAATTCAAAAACAGGTCTCTGATAATCCAATCATAATTTACATGAAGGGTACTCCTGACATGCCTATGTGTGGCTTTTCATCAAGAGCAGTTGAAGTGCTTAAACAATGTGGTAAAGAGTTTGCTTATGTAAATGTAATTTTGGATCAAGAAATTATGCAAGAACTTCCAAATTTTAAAAATTGGCCAACTTTCCCTCAATTATACATAAATGGAGAATTAGTTGGTGGTTGTGATATTACGTTAGAGTTATTTGAATCAGGTGAATTAAAAAAAATGATGGATGTTGTCGTTTAGTTATTTATTATTTGTTGCGTGAATTATATTCCAATAATTAAAAATATTTACCTTTGACATCTCTTGCACATTTAGGTTTGCATAATTATTAAACTCAGAAAAAGGGAAATAAGGTTTCCAGCCAAGTATCTTGCTAATTGGCATTAATCCTTTTTCTAAAGCCTTTACCCAAAATTTATCAGATTCTGAGCTAAAATGATTCACTATATATATATCCCCATCATCTTTACAAACTCTCTTCATTTCATCTACCAGACTTTTAGGGTTTTGCGTAACAGACATAACATACATCGCTACAACCTTATCAAATGTATTGTCTGGAAAACTTAAGCGTTCACCGTTCATCATGGAAATATATTTATTTTCAATTTTATTATTTTTAATTTTTTCCTTTGCTAAATCTAACATATCTGGCGAAATATCAATGCCAATAACATTTGTTTTATCTGGATAAAATTGGAATGAGGCTCCCGTTCCTATGCCTATTTCTAAAACAACATCAGAATCATTGCAACTCATTTTCTCTATTAGAGCCCTTTGTCCAGGCTTAAATACTTTACCGAAAGTATAGTCATAAAATCCAGATACTCTTTTATAAGATTTGATTATAGAGTTTTGGTCCAATATGTTATCCTTATATTCATTATAAACAAAGATTATAACACTATATGTTATTAAATTTAAAAATTTTTATCGATATTTTGCAGTTTTCCAAAGGGCCGCAAGATTTGCCAACAAGCTCAAGTCTCTTAAATTTTATAATTCTTGCTAACATGGCAGTCGGGTTAGTTTCGCTGGACCCTAATATTGATTATACAATGAATATATTTTTTGCTTTAATTTATATCATAGTTACTATTTTATTTATTAAGGTTGCTTTAACCATAAGGGATAATAATACTAAAACTAATAAATATTCAGTTAGATATCTGCAAGTTTGTTCGGGAACTTTAGGAATACATGCGCTAATTACTTTAATGACAGGTATTATTATTTTTCTGTTATCTCCTACGGGAAATTTAATGTTGTCATTATTTTTTGTGATATCTATTTATGCTTGGTTTGTAAACGGGCATATTTTTAAAAATGCTTTTGATACTACAATGATGTTTGGTCTAAGCATATCGATTTTACATAGCATGTTATTTTTGTTAGTGATAGTAATTTTAATTCAAATATTAATATGAAAATCCATATCTTAGGAATTGGTGGAACATTTATGGCGGGTATAGCTATTCTAGCTAAACAACTTGGACATAATGTAACTGGTTCTGATAAAAATTTATATGATCCTATGAAGTCCGTTTTAATTAAAGAGAAAATTAGTTTTACTGAAGAATATAACCCAAAAATTCTTGATAATAAATATGATTTAGTAATAGTAGGCAATGTAATGTCAAGAGGTATGAAAATAATTGAAACTCTCTTGGAAAAAAATATTAAATTTACCTCAGGGCCTCAATGGTTATATGATAATATTTTGTCTCATAAAAAAGTTATTGCCGTATCAGGCACACATGGTAAAACAACAACATCATCTCTAATAACTTGGATATTAAAATATGCGAAATTTAACCCTAGTTATTTAATTGGTGGTTTACCAATTAATTTAGAATCACCAGCTAAACTAACAAAGTCAGATTTCTTTGTAATTGAGGCAGATGAATATGACACTGCTTTTTTTGATAAACGATCTAAATATATGCATTATCATCCAAATATATTTGTAATAAATAATATTGAGTTTGATCATGCAGATATTTTTAAGGATATAGATGACATTATAAAGAATTTTCATCATGTAATTAGAACTATACCTAAAAATGGAAAGATTATATATAACATAGACGACAAAAATATATGTAAACTTATTAATGAAGGAGTGTGGTCTAAGGTTATTTCTCTATCAACTAAAAAATCAGTGAAACCTGATTGGCTATTAACAAAAGATAAAAACTCCTTTTTTATATCACAAGGCAATAGAAAAAAAGTAATTAAATCTAATTTAATTGGAATGCATAATTATAAAAATATATCCTTGGCAATCATTGCGGCATTACAAATAAAGATTCCACTAAACAAATGCCTAGAAGCTATCAGTGTATTTTCTGGAGTGAAAAGAAGAATGGAGTTTGTTGGATATCTGGACAACATTATGATTTTTGATGATTTTGCTCATCATCCGACAGAAATTGAAAGTTCAGTGCAATCATTAAGAAATGAATATAATAATAAAAAAATATTGTCAATATGTGAAATTAAATCTAATTCTATGATATCAGGTACGCATAAAAATAAACTCCCTGATGCCCTTAAAAAATCTCATCATAGTATTATAGTTAGATCTCATCTGTTTAAATGGTTACTAAAAAGTAAAAAAATAAAGCTAATGGATTCTTATTTAAAAATAAAAGAATACATTATGAATAATAAATCTGATATTGATATTATTCTAATAATGAGCAACAAGAGCACAAAAGAATTGAGAAAATATATAACTAATGAAAAAAGTAATAAGAAGTAATTCAGATTGGAAAACTGAATTATCTGATGCATCATATAAAATAACTAGAGAAAAAAATACTGAGGCACCGTTTAGTGGTAAATATAATCTAAATAAAGGACATGGGTTTTACAAATGTATTTGTTGTAACAATACATTGTTTGACTCCCAGAAAAAATTTGACTCTGGTACTGGATGGCCTAGTTTTTATGACACATTCTCAAATGAATCAATAATAGAAACTGAAGATAATTCTTGTGGGATGAAAAGAATAGAGGTGACATGTAAAATGTGTGATGCACATTTAGGGCACGTGTTTGATGATGGGCCTTATCCAACATTTAAACGTTATTGCATTAATTCATTATCTTTAAAATTTTTCAAAAAATCTAACAATGTTAAATGATACATACCCAATATTCCCGTTAACGAGCATAGTTCTGCCAGGTGGTCTATTTCCATTAAGGATATTTGAAAGGAGATATTTGGATATGGTTAAAGATTGCATAAAATATGAAAAAGGTTTTTGTATTGCCTTAGCTAAAAATGAAACGCAAGATAAATATGTTGGTGATATATACCAATATACCTCATTTGTAAAAATAATTAACTGGAATAAGTTAGAGGATGGGGTTTTAGGCATTACTGTAGAAGGAATGTCTATTGCAAAAGTTTTATCATCTAAATTAAATAAAGATAATTTACTTATG
>Ga0066866_10000621_pt1 | contig 13868 bp, 14 predicted proteins | sample ETN01SmetaG_3_FD_66435 | JGI IMG/M metagenome (GOLD analysis project Ga0066866, IMG submission 66435) | Marine microbial and viral communities from oxygen minimum zone, Eastern Pacific Ocean - ETNP2014F12-01SV263 | ecosystem: Environmental > Aquatic > Marine > Oceanic ...
TGTTTAACAGCAATCATTAAAGGATTTAACTCATTTCTTGTAGCAGGGTGTATCATCAATGCAGCGTCTACTCCATCAAAAAAACCTTCGTTAATTAATCGAATCTTCCCACCACCACCACCATTGTCTAAATTTAATGGAAGTATTTCTTCAGCAGGACAGCCAATAATTGATAGTTTCGTATTTGTTTTCTTTATATACTCATTAAGGAGAGTAATTGCACCAATTCCACTGGTTGAAATGATATTGTGACCACAAGCATGCCCCACCCCAGGTAAGGCATCAAACTCTATACATATAGCTATATGATTTCTATTGTTACTATTTAATGACCCTATGAAACCAGTTTTAGTAGATTTTGAATTTTTGAAAGATTTTATATCAGTATTGTTTTTTAGAAATTCTTTTATTTTTTCTACACTTTTAAATTCTTGATATCCTAATTCAGGTTCATCGTAGAGCTCTCTATTTAAATTGATTAAACTTTTTTCAAAAGTTTTGTATTTCTTATCTAAATCAATTAATTTGTCTTGATTCATTAGCTTAAGAACTATTCATCATTACTTACGAGATAACCATACACTTCAATTTCTTGGATTGCACACTCATTGAATGCTTCTTGCCCATTGTATTCTTCACCAGGGTATGCTGACAAGAATTTAATCTTTAGCTCGTCTGTTGTTGTCTTCGGTACCGTTATCCATTGAGATACATTATCATTCGATAATTCGTGCGTATAGTAATAGTCTGCATCATTTTCTTCTTTTTTTGGAGTGCTATATTCTAGCTTTCTAACTTTCCAATTCCTTATAAACTTTTTGTCCTCTTCCAAATTCTGAAACGCAATATTTTTTAGCTCCACCGGAGTTGCAAAATAAAATACTACGTATCCATCTTTACAACTTTGAGAATCGTCTTGCCATGAATTTATCTCACGATCATATAAATTAGAGCATGAATATCCCTCCCCGTACTCACTTGAAGCTGAACAATTAGATATGTATTTACTCAATCTTTGCAAAACTCGAGTTGAAGGTTGTGTTGTGATTTCTGAAGAAAGGCTTGTAGTTGTCAAAACAGACTCCTCCTCTTCAATAACTGTATCTACAAGATTCGAATTAACTTCTTGATCATACCAGTAGCTTGCTATTGCAATTAAGGGGATAAGGACTAACAAAAAAACTACTGCTCTGACTCCAGGGAATTGTGTTCGAGTCGGGATAGGGGGAGATTGGTATGTCGATATAGGACCACTAAGCTGTTCATTAGTTAAAGTAGTAATCCTTTTTGCCTCATTTGCTTGTTTAGAATCTTCATCTACAGTTGGATTCACGCCTTGCCATTCTCCGCAACTGTCGCAGAACTCAACCTCTTCTCCAAAAGAGTTTCCACAATTAGCACATACTACATTATCCATCTAACTTAATTCCCTATAAAGATAGTAAAAGAAATAATATTGTAACATTGGAATATATATTTTACTCAAAATATATAGGATATAAAGATATAAATATGGAAAATGAAAACAGCTTACAAATTGATCTTCTAATACCTGGTACTGATCTTAGGGAGGGGCTGAAAATTATTGCAGAAAGCAAGACGGGGGCTTTTATAGTAATTGGATCTTCACCAAAGTTAGAAAAAATTTCTACTGGTGGGTTTGCTTTGAAGTCAGTTGAATTTTCTTCAAACAAATTAGCTGAGCTTGCGAAGATGGATGGAGCTATAATATTAAATGATGATGTTACAGAGATTCTGAAAGCAAATGTTCACCTAAATCCTTCATCTTCTTTTGTTACCATACAAACAGGGACAAGACATCGAACTGCTGAAAGGGTTGCAAAAGAAACAGGATTGATGGCAATTACTGTTTCAGAAGAATCCTCTGTGATTAATATCTTTTACGACAATGAAATTATAGAGCTGGAAGACCCTACTGCCTTGTTAGCAAAAATTAATGAGTCTTTACAGTCTGTTGATAGAACAAGAAGAAGGTTCGACGAGTCACTCTTAGAGCTTGCTGAGTTAGAACTAGAGGGATCCCTTTCTAATCAGAATGTTTTAGATGTTGTACAAAAAGGGGAGTTGCTAGAACGACTCGCTACAACTCTTAAAATAGAAGCATTAAGACTGGGAAAAGAGTCAGGTATTGTGACTATTCAAATTGACTCTTTAGAATCAGGAGTAGACCAGACCCTCTCTTTGATTATCAAGGATCATATATTGGGCAGAAAATATAGAAATATTGAAAAAGTTAAAGATGCGGTATCAAAGACTTCCTATGAAGAGTTGAATTCTATCTCAACACTAGGATCTTTGCTCGGGAAAGAACCTCTTGATGAGATTTCTACTTCAAAAGGATACAGAGTTTTAGCAAGATTACCTGGAATTCCAGAAAATGCACAGGATTCTCTCGTTTCAAAGTTTAAAGTTTTACCTAGATTGCTTAACGCAAGTGTCGAAGAGTTAAACAATGTAGAGGGAATTGGACAACAAAGAGCACAGCAACTCAAGTCTTATTTTATAGGTTTGTTACAAGCTTCTGGTTTACCTTATTCAAACGGAGACTAAGTACGATTGGTACTCTGTTAGAATAGTAAATTCATGGCTGCTAAACCTAAAACAACAAAAGCAAAAAAGAAGGATAAGTTCTTGCCTGGGAAGTTTGTTGTACATCCTCATCATGGAGCTGCAAAAGTCATTAGGAAAGTTAATAAAAATGTTAGTATTTTTGTTGATGGAGAGCCTAAGTCAAAAAGGATGGAATATTACGAGATAGAGATACTTACAGATGGATTAACAGTTCATGTTCCTACAGAAAAAGTTAACGATGTTATTCGGCCTGTAATATCAAAAAATGCAATTACAACAAAAGTAATGCCAATATTTCAAGAAAAACCTGAGGAAGCAGGAACAAATTGGAGTAGGTGGTACAAGGTATTAACAGAAAAAATGACAAGCGGAGATGTCTTACAGGTAACAGAGGTAGTTAGAGATTTGACCCATGCTCAATTAAACAAGGGAATTTCTCCAGCACTTAAGCGAATGCTTGCAAAAGCGAGGACAACTTTAGCTAGCGAAATAGCGTGTACTTTAGGTATAGATGAAGAAGTTGCAATGGAAAAAATTGATCAAAATCTTCCTGAGGCCGCTTTGGATGATGGTTTGTAAGCCTTTACTATAATTATTTTCTTTTTTTCTATTACTATTTAATTATGAGAATTGGTACAGGATTTGATATCCACAAACATAAAAAAGGTATTGATCTTTTTGTTGGAACAGTAAAAATCGAAGGCCCAGGATTCATTGCACATTCTGATGGAGACATTATTGTTCATGCCCTAATAGATGCACTGTTAGGAACTGTAGCTCTTGGAGATATAGGTGATTTTTTTCCATCAGATGATGAGAAATGGAGCAATGCGAGTGGTGAAGAATTACTACTCATAATAAAAGATAAAGTCTATTCGGTAGGGTTAACTATAGAGAATATAGATGTTATAGTGTTGTCAAATATAATACATATTTCTTCAGTTAAGAAAGAAATAAAAAACTCAATAGCAAAACTATTAGAAATAACTCCTTCAATCATTTCGGTAAAAGGGAAAACAACTGACGGCTACGGATTGGCTGTAGAGGAAGAGGCTTCAGCATCTTTTGCAACAGTCTTAGGAAGTATAAATTGAAGTTATATAACTCTTTAGGACAAAAATATCAATATTTAGAATTAAAAGAGAACTCAATAAAGATATACTTATGTGGACCAACAGTACAAAGCCCTCCACACTTGGGACATGGAAAATCAGTTGTTTCATTTGATGTATTAATACGCTATCTAAGATCATTAAACCAGAAGGTAACCTATGTGAGAAACATTACTGATATTGAGGACAAAATAATTGATAAGGCTTTAGAAGAGAGTATAGGTTTCGAGGAAATCTCCAAAAGAAATTCCTTGATCTTCAAAAAAACATATGCTGATTTAAACTGTTTACAACCAGATTTTGAACCTGAAGCAACAAAATATATAAGTGAAATTCTTAACCTCATAGATTTATTGTTTGATAAAGGATATGCCTATCATTCACCATCTGGTGTTTACTTTAGTGTGAATAAATATTCAAGATATATGGAGCTATCAAATAGAAAGCTAGATGATACTGTTTCGGGAGAAAGAATAAACCTTGAAGAAGACAAAGAGTCGAAAGAAGACTTTGCTTTATGGAAAGCATCAAAAGAAGGAGAGCCTTACTGGGAGTCAAAATGGGGAAATGGAAGACCTGGTTGGCACATAGAGTGCTCAGCAATGGTTGCATCAATATTAGGAACAGAAATTGATATACATTGTGGGGGAAATGATTTAATTTTTCCACATCACGAAAACGAAATAGCACAGTCTCAAGCAGGATATGATGTAGAAACATTTTCGAATTTTTGGCTCCATAATGGGATGCTACAACTTGCTGGTAAAAAAATGGCAAAGTCTACTGGGCATGTAAAACCACTTTTAGAATATATAGATATTTACGGGGGAGAGGTTATAAGATTCTTTTACTTAAGGTCACATTACAGGAGCCCACAAGAATTTTCAGAGGAGCTATTGAAGGAAAGCCGAACTACTCTTAACAGAATTAAATATTTTGTAGGTAATAATATTGCTGAAGAAATTGATCATGACTTAATTGAAAAGTTTAATTTAATTATGAACGATGACCTCAACACCCCTAAGGCAATTGCTCTAATATTTAATATAATAAAAGACACAAAGAGATCTGATAAAGATTCAATTGTAATACAAAATACAATTGGAAAAATTATGTCTGTATTGGGTTTTGATTTAAATGACCAATACAATGATTTTGAAAAGATTAACCTCAAAGACTTAGAAGATGAATTTAATCTTGAGGGAAAGACGAATTTGGAGATTATTCAAAGCTTAATCAACAAGAGAGAAGAGTATAGAAATTCTAATGATTATAAAATGTCCGATGAAATGAGAGATAGATTATTGGAATTTGATATTGAATTGGAGGACAACACTGAACAAACAGACTGGTTTTGGCGGAATAGTTGAAGGTATTAATTCTGTCGAAAATGCTTTAGAAAGCGGTAGAGTTAAACAGCTTCTCATTTGTGGTTCCTACAGTCAAGAACGACTAGATAAAATTATAGAGAAGTGCACTCTTAAAGGTATCGAAATTAATAATATAAATAGTAAGGACTGGAAGTATTCCGAAAGATATAAAGTAGCCGCGATATGTGATCCCAAGAAATTTATTTCAGAAACTGAATTTTCCTCAGTTAAAGGAACAAATATAGTTGTGTGCCTCAATTTAAAAGATCCTAATAATATAGGGGCTATAGCTAGGAGTGCATTAGCATTTAATTTTTTGACTATTGCAATTCCAAAGAAGAGATCTTCTCCCATTTCCTCTGCAGTTATATCCGCTTCAGCAGGGGCAATAGAAAATTTAAATATATTAACTTTTAATTCTATATTTTCTCTCCTTAAAAAAATGAAAACTCATGATTATTGGACTTTTGGTCTTGAAAAGAAAAAAGAAGAGTCAATAAGTATTACCAATATTGGTGATTCAAATATTGCAATTATTGTAGGTAATGAGAAGAGCGGATTAAGTAACGAGTTAACAAAAAAACTAGATGGGGTATATTCAATAAACATGTCCGATAAAGTTGAGTCTTTGAATGCTTCAGTCGCAGCAGGTATTTTTATGGAAAAAATTTATAATAAAAATAATAAATAATAAATTATATTTATCTACTATAATTTCTACATTTGCCGGAGTAGCTCAGTGGTAGAGCAGCCGCCTTGTAAGCGGCAGGTCAGGGGTTCAACTCCCCTCTCCGGCTCAGAATAGATATGAACTATTTAATGACTGTAAGAACCGTATTTTTCTTAGCAATCAGTTTAAATATAGCTCTTTATTTCTTTGGATATTTAAGAGCATCTGTTCTTTATGACTACTTAGCTTATTGGCCTCTCACCCTTTTTCTAGTATTTATACACTTTTTAATAGATAGGATCCAAATCAAGGATCATATTAAGTCAGCCACTCTTTTGATTTCAACTATTCCATTTATTGTTTTTCCAGTTTTACACATTTTGATACAGCCTAGCTTCTTACCAACCTATTCTGTTGAGACTGAAGTCAATCGTATTAACGAGCTAGAAGATTATGAACTAAGCGTGATAATAGATACTAGAGGCTCCGTAGAAGTGAGTGCAATAGAAGGGGAAGGCTACTTATTAGACATTATTAACCTTCCTGGCAGCATAGGGTTTCCAGAAGTGATTGAGGTTGAGAATATTAATCCAAAGGTTCTTTTCATTAGAGAGGTAGATGTCGATACTCTATTAAAAACTAAAGGCTGGAATCTGAAGATTGGTGATAGGAATTTGTGGAGTTTGGATATTTTTTCTATTGATTCAAAAATAAACCTTGAAAGTGTTAATTTAAAAACTGCACTAATTTCAGGAACTGGAGAGATATATTTAGACAAAGAAAGTAAATTTGACTCCTTTGTTATAAGTGGAAATTTTACCGTTTTTGTTCCGAAGAGCCTTCCACTATTGGTTGAAGGCAATGCAATTGTTCCTAGTGAATGGTTAGAAGCCACAATTGGTTATTTAAGCCAAACAAATCAGACCTATAGCGTTAAAATAATAGTTTTAAACGATTCAGAGGTACGATTTGAAGATTATTAAGGATTTCTATGCTTGACCAACTAGGTAATGGTTTAATGTTAGGGGTTATAATTGCGGTTGCTGCTGTAGGACTATCTTTACTCTATGGTGTTACAAGAATAGTTAATTTTGCACATGGGGAACTTATTGCACTTGGAGCTGTGGCTACTCTTTTCTTTTCGAGTCCAGAAACTTCAAGACTACTTTATCTAGACAGATTTTCTCCACTTGGAATGAATTTTGGTCTGTCTATTTTTTTTGCAATCTTGTTATGCGGAGTTATTGGAGGTCTTCTTGAGTTATTACTTTTTCGCCCATTAAGAAAAGCTGAGGTAGGCAATATTGCTGTATTAGTAGTTACAATAGGCCTGTCTATTTTTATAAGGCACATCTATCTACTATTCACAACAGGAAAAGTACAAAAGTTTCCTCTAGAACTACAAAGGAGAGAGACCTATTATTTTATAGATTTAACACCTAGAAATATGAAAATATTACTTGTAGGACTATTTGTGATGTTTCTTGTTGGTTGTTTTCTAACCTTTACAAGACTTGGAAAGGCCATGAGGGCAGTTCGAGATTCAAATGATTTAGCAAGCATATCAGGGATAAACTCTGACAAGATAATCTTGTCGACTTGGATCCTTTCAAGTATGTTAGCTGGATTAGCTGGGGTATTTCAGGGAACGATTAATGACGTAAGGTGGAATATGGGATTCTTAATCTTATTGCTAATTTTTGCTGGTACAGTGCTTGGAGGGATAGGGACATCTTTCGGCGCTATGGCAGGGGGAATGCTAATAGGTGTACTTGTACAAGTTTCCGTTGCCTTACCATTTATGGAAGGCCATACAGAAGCAAAGAATGCAGTTGCTTTAGGGATAATGATAGTGATTCTCCTTGTTAGACCTCAGGGGATTTTTGGTCTTAAAGAAAGAATTTCATGAAACTTTCAAGCAGAGTAGTTATAACTGTTTTAGTTACTACAGCTTCACTTGCGTCTGTTTATATCCTTAATCCAGAGAGCGCAACAAGGCTTATTTTTAGCCTCCTAACTTTTGCAGGGATTTATGGGCTTTCTGCTATTGGGCTAAATGTCCACTTTGGGTGGACTGGGTTATTAAATTTTGGACATGCTGCTTTTATGGGTATGGGAGCATATACAACTCTCCTACTTGTACCTCATGCAGCAGGTAGGGAAGGAGAGATTACTACTTCAGGCCTCCCTATTTTCATTGCGGCAATTATAGGTATTCTTTGTGCCTCATTACTCGGTTTACTTCTTGGACTTCCTGCGCTTAGGTTAAGAGGCGACTATTTGGCAATTGTCACAATTGCTGCTGCTGAGATATTCCGGTTATTAGTTAGAGATCTTGAAGGAATAACAGGAGGTGTTTATGGAATTATTTCTTACTCTGACTCTCTTCAAAAATATAGACCTCAAATAGTCGATTCTTTGTTATCAGATTTGAATATCTCAGTAACTCAAACTTGGGTCGGAATACTTGCATGGATATCTATAGGAATTGTATTACTTTTATTGAGGCGTTTAAACAGGTCACCTTGGGGTCGAGCTTTGAGGGCTGTTCGAGAAGATGAGGATGCAGTAAGAGCTTTAGGTAAGAATGCTGTCTGGCTCAAGCTACAAAGTTTTATGTTAGGTGCTGGAATAGGGGGATTGTCCGGGATTCTACTAGCTTTCAATTACGGTTCTCTCCAAGTTACTACTTTTGTCCCCATCCTTACTTTCTATATATGGGCAATTATGATTCTAGGAGGGGTCGGCAGTTTAACTGGTCCAATTTTTGGAGCTATTGTATTTTGGGTTATTATTTCAGAGACAGATAAGATAGCAGGTTTAATCTTTGAGAATGCAAATGGCCAGCAATTAGCAGGTGTTCGTTTTGCGCTAGTTGGCTTACTAATAATGCTTTTAATGATTTACAGACCAAGTGGGCTACTCGGAAAGAAAGAGGAGCTACTCTTAGATGTCAAATAATAACTTGCTTCAAGTAAAAGAGCTAAAAAAAAGCTTTGGAGGTATTCAAGCTGTTAATGTGTCGAATCTTGCATTCGAAGAGCATATTTTAACAAGCATAATTGGGCCTAATGGAGCAGGGAAAACAACATTTTTCGATTTGATTTCTAGATTCCAATCACAAGATGATGGAGAGATATATTTCGAAGGAAAAAATATTTCTAATAGTCAACCATATAAAATAGCACGCTTAGGAATGGTAAGGACATTTCAGCTAACAAAAGTATTCGAAAGGATGAATGTTTTAGAGAATCTTATGTTTGCGGGGTCTTCAGTTAGGAATGACTCATTTATTAGTTCAATAATAAAATTACCTTCACAAAAAGAATATGAAGAAGAACTAAAAACTAAAGCTTTCGAAGTAATGAAATTATTAACTTTAGAAGATATGGCACAATCTTATGCAAGAGAACTTTCAGGGGGTCAAAAAAAACTGTTAGAACTTGGGAGGGCTATAGTTAAGAGCCCAAAAGTTTTACTTTTAGATGAACCACTTGCTGGTGTGAACCCTAAACTTTCAGAACAGATTCTTGAAATTATTAATAATTTAATTAGTGAAGGGAAGACTGTTCTTATGGTTGAGCATAATATAGAAGCTGTTATGAGAGTCTCTGAGCGAGTGATCGTTATGGCAGAGGGTGAAATTATTGCAGACGGTCCTCCGAACGAGATTAGGACAAATGAGAAAGTCATTGAGGCATATCTTGGAAGTGATGATGAGTAAACCAATACTTGAAGTTAATGGTGTTGCTGCTGGATATGTAAAGGGTCTCAATATATTACAAGGGATAGATTTGGTTGTAACCGAAGGGGAGATTGTTTCTATTATTGGTCCAAACGGAGCAGGTAAGTCTACTTTATTAAAAGCTGTTATGGGCTTGATTCAAACATCAGCAGGTCGTTATTATCTTAATGGTCTTGAAAAAACCACATTTTCTACCCATAGAATGGTAGAAGAAGGTCTTGGCTATGTGCCTCAGGTAGCAAATATCTTCCCCTCCTTAACAATTCAGGAAAATTTAGAAATAGGTGGATGGATTCTCAAAAGGAACACACATGCTGCTCTAGTTAATATATATGAAAAGTTTCCACTTTTACATGAAAGAAAAGGGGATAGGGCAGGGAATCTCTCCGGAGGACAAAGACAACTTCTAGCATTAGCAAGAGCATTAGTCACGTCTCCCAGCATTCTTTTACTAGATGAACCCTCTGCAGGACTTTCCCCTGTAGCAATTAATGATGTATTTAAAACTATAAAAGAAATAAATGAATCAGGAGTTTCAATCTTACTTGTTGAACAAAATGCAAAAAGAGCATTAAATTTTAGTGATAGAGGATATGTTTTAGATCAAGGCAGGAATGCTTACCAAGGAACAGGTCAGGAATTATTAGAAGATCCGAGAGTCGTTGATTTATATTTAGGTAAACTATAAAAAAAAGGCCTGTTTTCACAGGCCTTTTTTTAATTCGTTAGAGATTCTTAAGACCCAAAATCTACTGATTCTAGTGTCGGATTTGTATCTCCACTAATTTGCCAAATATCATATGTGGCAGCTGTTGGGTCACCATTATCGTCGAGATTTATATCTCCAGATGCTCCAACATAATCGTAGTCTTCACCTGCTACAGCAAGGGCCATACAATCTGTACCTATACATTTTGTACCTCCACCTGAAGCGGCAACAAGTCCAGCACCAATTTCTTGTCCTGTGACTCCGTTTGAAATAGCTGATAATACCATCAACATTACTGCGTCATATGCTTGAGGAGCAAAGATAAATGTCTCTGCACCATCTTCACTAACCTGTGAATAAGCAGCGCTAAATCTAGTCATAGCTTCTCCAGCTGCTGCTCCAGGAGCTGTCCCCTTCATTCCATCTAATGCACCGTTAAGTCCACAGTTGGTATCAAGTTGAGCGTCCTTTACACCATCGGTAAAGTACCAAGGTGTATCAAGCAAACCTTGTTCGTATGCTACGCCTAGCACACCACAACCTGTTTCTGGGAACAGAATTGATACTATAGCGTCAACAGTACTTTTTCCTACTGCTGTTACTTCAGCAGAGAATTCAGTAGCATCAACAGCGTGGTATACAATTGTATTTACTGTTCCTCCAGCAGCCTCAAAATTTGCTGCGGTTGCTTCAGCAAGACCTCTTCCGTAAGAGTCAGCTCTAGAAATAATAGAAATTGTACTTCTTCCATCATCAACTAGAAGCTTTGCCAATACCTGACCTTGTAACAAGTCAGATGGGGCAGTTCTTGCATATAATCCTTTTTTGTCCATCTTTGTAAACTGTGGACTGGTGTTTGATGGGGAGACCATAACGACTCCAGCTCCAATTGCTGTGTCAAGAATTGCGAGTGAGGTACCACTACATGCAGCACCCATAACTCCTTGTGCTCCTTGACCAATAACATCTTGAAGGCTTGTCAAAGCTACAGCTCCATCACAACCACTATCACCTTCGATGAAAGTAACAGGCTGTCCATTAACACCGCCAGCTGCATTTACATGCTCAATAGCAAGTGCCGCACCTAGTGCAATACCAGGGCCAAGAAATGCTAGATCACCAGATAATGGCATAAGAGATGCCAGTACCAATGGATCTGCAGTTTCTACGGGCGCAGCTGTTGTAGCAGGTGCTTCAGTTGTAGCAGGTGCTTCAGTTGTTTCTGGAGCTTCCTCAACTACTTCCTCTGCTGTACCACCACCACAGGCTGCTGCGAAAATCGCTAATACTGCAAATAATGCAATCGCTTTGCGATTTCTCATATATTTTCCCTTTCAGTCACTGAAAAAAAAATCCCTACATAAAGCAGGAATTGTTATTTAACAATAGCGTTTTTTTTACTACAACTCAATAAGATATATATATTTTTTATAATCATAAGGGTATGGATATTGAAAAACTATTGATTTTCCTTAGAGAACAGAATTATTTAGATGTTTTTCTTTATATTGCTATTTTTTATATACTTGTAAAAGGTTGGCAAAAAGGCTTTCTAGTTAATTTTTACTACTTTGCAACGCTTGTATCAGGAATAGCACTTAGTTTTCGTTACTCGGATTTTGTGGGTGACTTTATCCAAAGATGGCTTAATTCAGAAAATCAAGTGTCAGAAGTAATAGCCGGTGCAGTTATCTTTCTCGGAGTCCTTACAGGATCATCTATTTTTATATCTTTTCTTTTTAAAGAAAAAAGAAATACACCATTGGATTTCGGTAGCAGTTTCTTCGGAAGTGTATTTTCTTTTATTTGCATAAATCTAGTTTTATCTCTGGTTCTTAACTTGGGGAACCTTTTTATTTTTCCAACCTCAGTACAGAAAATAAGTCAGGAATCAAAATTAGTTAGCTTCTATATTAATCCGAACTCTTTTCCTCAAGATATCTTATCTAGGATTGCAGGAACAGATATATTAAAATCCTTAAATAAGATCACGCAACTTACAGGTAGCTCATCACATATTAATGGATGTTTAGAAATGGAAAAAGTTTTAGATAAGGATGTTATATTGAGACCAGAATTAGGTCTTGAATTAATTTCCATTGTAAATAATCATAGATACGATCTTTCACTTGACCACTTAGAGAACCGTCAAAGCTTGTCAGATGTTGCTGAAGAATATGCTCACAGAATGTATACGGAAGGTTTTTTCTGCCATCAAGATCCTTTAAACAGCAAAGAGGCTAAAGAGAGACTAGAAAACAATAATATAAACTTTAATTCTATTGGGGAAAATCTTGTTTTAGCCGCATCTCTCGATTTAGCTCATGAAAGCATATTAAGATCCCCAAAGCACAAGGAGACTATGGAAAGCCCATCTTATAGATATATAGGGATAGGTGTAGTTGAAGGCCCTCTGGGGCTAATTGTTGTTCAGTTGTTCACAGGAGGATAATTATATTGAGCAATACCAGATATAAAGATATTTGGTTAAATTCTTATCCTGTATTTTTTGCTTTAGTTCTCGAACCAACAGTTTCTTTAGTGGATTCATTTGTCGGTAGCAAGTTAGGCCTTCTGCAACTTTCAGGGATTGGTGTAGGAGAGTCAATATATGGAGTTTTAGTTTGGGGATTTATTTTTTTAGCATATGGGACAACCCCTCTCGTTTCTTCTTTGAGGTCAAAGAATGATTTTGATAATGTTATTAAATTAATAGAATTTGGAAGAAAGCTCGTTTATTTTTTTGGGACTTTTACTTTTGTAGTAATTTTCTTTTATTCGGAGAATTTAATATCTCTATTTAAACCAGAACCTGAAGTAGCTGAATATGCAAGGAGCTATATTATTCCAAGAACTTTTGGATGTATTTTTTATCTTTATATTTTACATACAGCAGCAGTTCTTCGAGGACTTAGGAAAGCTTCTGAAACTTTGAAATCTGCAGTCATTGCTGCGGGAATAAATATTATTCTTGATTTCATTTTTGTTTTCATATTTAATTTAGGTCTATTTGGGATAGGGTTAGCAAGTACATTGGCTTTTTTTTGCTCTTCTATTTATTTACATGTTGTTCTATCTAGAGAGGTTTCTACTTTTAAGAGCAATCAGGACTCTTCTTATATAGACATACGTAAGAGCTTTTTTTCAATTGGATCTGCTATATTGTTAAGATCTTTTTTTCTTGTAGGAATGATGACACTAATGAAGAATTTTGCTTCCAGAATTTCTTCTGAAGCTATTGCATTAAATCACCTCTTACTATATATATGGAATATATTTGTTATGACAATTGACTCTGTTGCTGTTGCCTCTCAGACACTTGTAGCTGAAAAAATTTCAGATGGTTCCCATTACTGGAGGAGTGAATTGAGCAAGTCTTTAATTAAAATATGCTCCATATTGGCAACTGCAGTTTATTTGATTATCTCAATCTTTTTAGTTGATTTTGTTGAAACTATATCAAACACCGAAACTCTATCTTTAGCTACAGAAAATTTAAGATTCTTGGTTGCTGGAACTTTGCTTGTAGGTTTTTTTGCTTTCTTATGGGATGGGGTTCTGCTTGGTTTGGGTTCGTCAAAGCATTTTGCAACAATAACCATTTTGGGTTCTCTTGTCGGCACTATTTTATTAATTTACTCATTTATAAATGACTTTGGACTTCCTGGTC
>Ga0066866_10000622_pt1 | contig 13865 bp, 11 predicted proteins | sample ETN01SmetaG_3_FD_66435 | JGI IMG/M metagenome (GOLD analysis project Ga0066866, IMG submission 66435) | Marine microbial and viral communities from oxygen minimum zone, Eastern Pacific Ocean - ETNP2014F12-01SV263 | ecosystem: Environmental > Aquatic > Marine > Oceanic ...
GTTCACGCTAAGGGTTGGGACATTTTCGCAGTGAAATTGGCCAGGGGTGGCTCGGTCACCATCGGTCACAAGCCGGTTTACGACTGGCAGCCACTCACTCGAAACGGTTACAGTAACAAGGAGTCCGACTGGTTCCTGCCGCCGATCAAATGACCCAGCGGTGCTTAAAAGGTGCGCTTGGCCTGCTCGCGCTTGGCCTGGCCGACGGCTGTGGTCCGGCTCCTGCATCACAGCCAAAGCCGCAGTCGGTGACCACTGCAAGCGGCGTGCCGATGATTGTTGTCCCGACCGGCTTATTCCAGATGGGTTCCGACGACTACGAGGCCGACGAAGGGCCTCAGCATGAGGTTCGAGTCAGTTCATTCCTGATGGATCAGTTCGAGGTCACGCACAATTTATTCGTCAAGGCGCAGTTGCCGAATCCATCCCGATGGCAGGATGACATCCGTAAACCGGTCGAGCGTGTGCGTTGGCGAGAGGCCAAACTTTACTGCAACGAACGCTCGCTGATGGAAGGGCTCACGCCTTGCTACGACGAGGCCAAGCCGGGATGGCCTTGCGACTTCGCCACCAACGGCTATCGGCTGCCGACCGAGGCTGAGTGGGAATACGCTGCCCGCGCCGGCACCGGCCGTTTGTACAGTTTTGGTGCCCCAGCCAAGCTCAAGGCCAACGGTTGGTTTGCTGACAACGCAGGCAAACGCACACACGTTGTCGGCACCCGCAGACCTAATGCCTGGGGATTGCATGATCTTTATGGGAACGTCTCCGAGTGGTGTCAGGATGTTTACGAGCCGGACTATTACAAACGCAGTCCCGCTGCCGATCCGCTTGGCCCGGTGGAGGGCGCCGCTGACGCTCGGCGAGTAATGAAAGGCGGATCATGGAAGTCATCTGCTTCGATGTGTCGAGCCTCGTTCCGCAAAGGTCAACGTACCGGTGATACCGACGCTTGTTTTTTTACCGACTTCTGCGGTTTCCGCTGCGTGCGCCGCGTGACGACGGATGTGTTGCAGTCGCTTCTGGCCAAGGCGGCTCCGGAAAAGTAGACCATGCTTTTCCACACCTGGACGTTTCTCTTATTTTTTGCCGTAACGATTGCCGGATTTTGGGTGCTGCGACCGACCCGGTTTTGGCTGCATTGGATTCTCCTCGCTTCGGTGGTCTTTTACGGTTGGTGGCATCCATACTATCTGCTGCTTGTTTTTTATTCCACCGCGCTCGATTACTTCATTGTCGGTTGGATGGAGCGCGAGACGCGCCTGGCCAAGCCGGGGTGGCGCATGGTAGCGAGCTTTGCGGTGTTCGTCGGTTCGGTGCTGATTGGCCTGTTGGTGCCGGCAGGCTGGGGTGGATTGGCGATGGCGGTCGTTTTTTTTGCGGTGGTGTTGGCGGTGGGGCATTGGCGGCGGAGCCGCCGTTGCTGGCTGGTGGTCAGCGTCATCAATAATTTGTCTGTGCTGGTTTTTTTTAAGTATGCCGCCTTTGCTATTGAAAATCTGAATGCTTTGCTCGCCCAGGTTGGTGCGAGCTTGTTGCCGTCTGCCGAGGCGCTGATGCCGCCCGGTTGGGAGTACATGCTGCCGGTCGGCATTTCGTTTTACACCTTCCAGTCGATGAGCTATACGATCGATTTTTACCGAGGTAACATCGCTCGCGAGCCTAGTTTTGTGCGTTTCGCAACGTTTGTGACATTTTTTCCGCAGCTCGTCGCCGGGCCGATCGAGCGCGCGAAAACCCTTCTGCCGCAGTTCTCAAAACGCCCGCGTGTGACCGTTGCCGACATCTGCGACGGAGTGTCGCTATTCCTTGTTGGTTTGTTCAAGAAAGTGTCGCTGGCCAATTACCTTGGTTTGTACGTCGACCGTATTTACAGCGAAGCCGCAACACAGGGCGGTGCGGCACTGGCGCTGGCGACATTTGCCTTTGGTTGGCAGATATATTTCGACTTCAGCGGCTACACCGACATGGCGCGTGGTGTCGCACGTTGTATGGGTTTCCGGTTGATGCTCAACTTTCGCAACCCGTACCTTGCTGTGAGCCTCGCCGATTTCTGGTCGCGCTGGCACATAAGCCTCTCCACTTGGTTTCGCGACTACCTGTACATTCCTCTTGGTGGCAACCGGGTCGGAAGCCTTAAGTTTTGTCGCAACCTGCTGATTACGTTCATTGTCTCCGGACTGTGGCACGGGGGGGCTTGGACGTTTCTTATTTGGGGTGTGCTGCACGGCTTGGGATTGATCGTGAATCGCGCGCTTGAGCAGGTCGGATGGTGGCGTGATGGTTGTCCGTGCCTGCTCAAGCGCCTGGGTGTGTTCGTGTTTGTCTGTTTCGCCTGGGTGTTTTTTCGGGCGGAGTCGCTTGGCCAAGCGGTGGAAATTCTCCAGCGAATATTCACTATGGGTTGGGTAGACCCGCAGATGCCGTTGCTGCTTTTGCTGCTCGTTGTGTCGGTCTGGGTTTACCAGTTTATTTATGAGTCGCCGCTGCGCGCATGGCTGGAGAAAATGCCGATAAAGGTTGCTCTGACGGTAGCGATGATTCTTTGGCTGCTGCTGTTCGCTCCGGGCGCCGGCGAGCCGTTTATTTATTTTCAGTTCTGATGAAGGATGAAACCAGACAATCCATCAGCGACTCAGTCGCCGTTCACTTGTCGGCGCGGCAGTGGTTATGCGTGATTGGACTGTCGCTTGGCCTGGCCTGGTTGCTGCCGGTGGTCTGGACGGCGTTCGAGGTATTCGAGCCGGTGCCGCACTACCGCGTGCCGTACGAGTTGAGCAACGACTATTGGCTGTATGAGCGGTGGTTGGATCAATTGCCGTCGGAGGCCATCCCGGTGGTCGGCGACTCGGTGGTGTGGGGCGAATACACGGCGCACGATGGTACACTGTCGCGATTTCTCGGCGACTCGACGGGAGAACCGTTCGCCAACGCCGGCCTCAACGGACTGTACCCTCTCGCACTTTGGGGGTTGATCGATCACCACGGTGGCGCGTTGGTCAACCGGCGCGTGCTGCTGCACTGCAATCTGCTATGGATGAGTGACTCGGAGGCCGACATGCAGGTCAAGAAGGAACAGGTGTTCAACCATCCGGCACTTGTGCCGCAGTTCGCGTTACGCATACCGTGCTACCGGGCCGACACCGACACGCGACTAGGTCGGGTGCTAGAGCGGCAGCTTGAGCCGTTGAACTGGGTGCGGCATCTGCAGCAAACTTATTTCGGGCAAAAATCCGCGCCGGAGTGGACGCTGGCCGATAACGGACAGTTCCCGCCGACATTTCAGAACACATATCGGCTGCCGATCGGTATGCGGGGTGTGCCGTTATCGTCCGAATCGCCAAGCGCAAAACGCGGCTTGACCAGCGAACGACACAAGCCGTGGTCGGCCGACTCGCGGGGGCCGGTTAACATGGAGTGGGTGACGCCGGAGAGTTCGCTGCAGTGGCAGGCTTTTCGCCGTCTGGCCAAGCGGTTGCAGGGCAGGGGGAGCGATTTGCTTGTCGTCGTTGGTCCGTTGAACGAACATATGATGAATGACGAGACCCGTGTGAAGTACGTTGGTTTTCGCGCGGCAGTTACCGATTGGCTGAAGGCGGAGGAGATTCGTTTTGTCGTGCCGCGAGTTTTGCCGAGCACGGAGTTTGCCGATGCGAGCCATCCGTTGACGGAAGGCTACGAGCGGCTGGCTAATCGCCTGGCCGCTGAGCCGGTGTTTCGAGCTTGGCTTGGGGAACAAAAAAGGCTGTGAGATTTCGCGGCTTTCGAAAAGTGTTTTTGTTTTTCAATGCTCGGTTGAGAGGCAGCCGATCTTGGCGAATGCCCACGTGAAGCCGAGCAGGCTGAATGTGAATAGGTGGGGGCCGCCTACGATGTAAAGCAGCAGTGTTCCGAGAACCAGTGCTGCCCATCCGGCTGCCAACTTCTTGGCGAACAGGATGGTGAGTGCCCCGAGCAACACAATGCTGAACACAACTCCGATCATGCCAAGCGCCAAACCGTGAGGCTGGGTGGTCGAGAGGTTCAGGATGCCAAGTGCAATGACGATCGCCATTGCAGTGATGGCAAGGATAGAGTTCACAAAAGTATTAATCACGCGGTGATCATTGAGCCTTAAACCTGACTGGTTGGCAAGTTTATACTCTGTTTTTTCGAGTTTCTGAAATTGCCTTGTGGTTTCGGGCCTGTTGACGGCAGAATCTCCTCAGCATGGCCGACCGGAGGATGACCGATGTCTTGACGGAGCCGGACGCAGTCCTGGAGGGGACGCTCCGGCCGGGGGTGTTCGACGAATTCACCGGCCAGTCCAAAGTCAAAGAGAGGCTCGGCATCGCTGTCGAGGCGGCTCAGCAGCGCGGGGAGGCGCTTGACCACATCCTGCTTAGTGGTCCGCCGGGCCTCGGCAAAACCACGCTCGCCGGTATCCTTGCCCGGGAGATGGGCAGCGAGATGAAGGTCACCAGCGGTCCGACCATCGAGAAGGCCGCAGACCTTGCAGGTCTGCTGACTAATCTCAATCAGGGTGACGTGCTGTTCATAGATGAGATTCATCGTCTGCAAAAAAACATCGAGGAGTACCTTTATCCCGCGATGGAGGATTTCACGCTCGACATCATCATCGATCAGGGGCCAAACGCACGCAGCGTGCGACTGAACCTGCCTCGGTTCACGCTCATCGGAGCTACCACCCGGAGCGGGCTGTTGACGGCGCCGCTACTAACGCGCTTTCCCGTGCGCGAGCGGCTCGACTATTATGTAGTGGACGATTTGCAGACGATCGTCCGGCGGTCAGCTCGCTTGCTCAACGTTCAGATTGATCCCGGCGGTGCTGCTGAGGTGTCGCGCCGCAGTCGGGGTACGCCGCGCATTGCGAACAACCTGCTGCGCCGTGTGCGTGACTACGCGCAGGTGAAGGGTGACGGTCGCATCGACGGAGGCACCGCCGACAAGGCGCTGGCGATGCTCGAGATCGATGAGGACGGTCTTGACGAGATGGATAAGCGCATTCTCGAGGCGATTATTGTCAAGTTCAACGGCGGGCCGGTTGGTCTCTCATCTCTCGCGGTGGCGGTCGGCGAGGAGCCGGACACGCTCGAGGAGGTTTACGAGCCGTACCTGATTCTTGAAGGCTATCTCAACCGCACGCCGCAGGGCCGTATCGCCACCGAATCCAGTTTCAAGAAACTCGGCCTCAAGGCACTCAACAAAAACAGTCAGCAGAATTTACTCTAGCTGCCGCGCGGCCGACTTTAGCGCGAACGGATAGCCGCAGGAAATGTTGCGGCGTATTGGTATCGATGCACATCGGCTACGTTCACTTCACCGAAATCGATGGTATCTCTAGGCATCTGCCGGCCGGCGGGGTACTTGCTTAACCCCGAAAAAGTCTTTATGGGACCATCAATGTCCCACCTGTTCCGCTAGACTCTCTCCCGTTGCTGCCATTGGCGGCGGTAACACCTCAACAAACATGAAAACGACGGAGAGAAAAAATATGACGACACGGGGGCAGATGGAACTGCCACTCGGGAATGCCCTAGGCGGTCAAATCGTTGGCCACATTTCGCACAACCGCTGCAGAGCTCCGCAGCATGTGGCTGACTGGTGGTTTGCCCGGATGCGTTTGTGGACGATGGACGCTGATGCCAAGCCGGAAGGGAGGGGTGTCGCATGACACGCACATGCCGAAAGCGCCCCCGGATCGTGCTGCACACCCGGCGGGTGGTGGCGCTGTTTGGCCAGGCGAGGCTGATGCGAGAGACTGACGGGCGATTTGCTCTGGAGGGAGGCAACCGGCACGACCGCATGGCTGCTATCGAGTGGACCTCGCTGTTCCTGCCTGAGGCAGTGGTCGGACAGAAAGGTCTGATGGCACGTGGATAGCCAACCGGCATTGAACAGGACGCTAGGAGGGGTTGTGCGGTCTTCGGTGTTTTGGTTGGGGCACGTAGTGGCAGTTGAACTCCGCCACAGGCCATCCACGGCAATATAGAGGCTGTCTCCGTCTCGATCGAAAGAATGATCAAGATCGAAGGAAGGGAAAAGTGTGCCCGTTATCGGTGTTTTTTTGTCTTGTTTCTATCCCCGATCAACTCCTCAAGTCTGCGTTTTAATTTCTCAATGACCCGGATGTGGCGGGAATCGTTCATCTGATTGTTCAGTTCGGGAATGTTCCCTGCGTAGTCATAGAATTCTTCGGCCAATACTTCTCCGTTTCTGAAATCAACCCATTGGGTGTAGCGATATTTGTCATCCCTAATGCTGTATCCCATTTTTTGAGGACTACTTTCGGTGAAGTTATATGATACTGGTCTGGGAAACTGGGAAACTGCGAAATTCTTTACCGGGCCGCTGTTATCGAGAAGAGTCGCCAAACTCACGCCCTCCAGCCCTTCCGGTTTCTTGAGCCCGCACAGATCCGTCAACGTCGGATAGATATCCAGAAGTTCCACGGCTTGGTGGATTACCTTCCCCTTGGCTTTTTGGGACGGCGAGACAAACAGCAGCGGCACTTTGGTTCCCGTGTCGTAGTTGGTGAGTTTTCCCCACAGGTTGTGTTCGCCCAGGTGGAAACCATGATCGCTGTATAGGCTGATCACTGTGTTATCATTCAGCCCAAGTTGCCTTAACTCCCCAAGGACGCGGCCCAGTTGCGCATCCATGAAACTTGTCGCGGCATAGTAGCCGTGCCGCAACTCGGCGATCTTCTCATCGGACATCGGTCCTTTATTCGGAATATCGCTATATCCCCTTGCTTCCCTCCAATCGTGACCGGCAAGCGTCGGGGCCCCTTCCGGCATGTGCAGGTTGGTTGGCTTGGCCAGTTTGGCACGCTCGTGCATCTCCCAATATTTGGCCGGTGCGGAAAAAGGCATGTGCGGTTTGCGAAAGCCCACTGCAAGGAAGAAGGGCCGGTTTCCTTTCTTGAACTGACGCAGTTTCCGGATCGCGGCATCGGCAACCTTGCCGTCGAGGTGATCATTGTCCTGACACTGGGCGGATTCCGCTCCAGCGGCTTTTCCGCCCGTTCGGTTTTCCGGCAGCATGTACTGCTCGATTTTTTCGCAGTGATCGAACTCGGGCTTGTCAGACCACGAAGGCGGGTCCGTGGAGGGTTTGCCGGATCCATGATAAACCTTCCCGATGGAGTGGGTGTAGTAGCCGTTTTGCTTGAATCGCTGCGGCAGGGTAACGACGTCCAGTTTTTCGTCGCGAAAATGTTTTTTTAGCCCCCAGACCCGGAGGGTGTCCGGCCGCATCCCAGTCATGACCGATGCGCGGGAGGGATTGCAAATGGAGATTTGGCAATGGGCGTTCGCAAATGTCGTGCCGCGCGAACACAGGGCATCGATGTTGGGTGTGATCGCCAGTTTATCGCCAAAGATCCCTACGCTCGTGCGCAGGTCATCCACCACAATAAACAAAACGTTGGGCGGATCCGCCGCCTGTGCAGTCGTTGCCAGCATAAGGATGAGGAGGTATCGGTGAATCATCGAATTTTCATGAAGGCTTTGTAATCGAGAGCCTTCCTTTTGGCCGTCCCAGCGTCGCGGATCATATTGAACAGTTTGTGAGCCAGTTTAGGATGTTTCAGGGGATCCTCTGTATCCTTCTGCCAAAGCATCAGCGCTTGAATAAGTTGGGCACGCGTCATGGCATGCACAGGATTGTCTGCTAGATTCTTGAATTCGAAGGGATCTGACTGGAGATCATATAACTCGTACAAAGGAGGCTCCTTCATCAACAAGTAGGCCGCCCGCACTTGTTCATTCGCGGCAGCCAATAACTCGGCTTCCGAAGTAGCGAAAAACTTTTTGCCCATGGTAAAGGCGTAGCCGGGGTTTGTCTCTCCTGAGAGCGGATTATGGATTAGCTTGTAACGTGCATCCCGCACTGTGCGCTGAGGCCAGGGGTTGTGGTTTGAATGAACATGAAATTCGGTGAACAGGTATTCCCGCCACTTTGGAGTTTCGCCGTGCACGATGGATTTCAGGGAACGTCCGACTAGTGCTGGTGGAATTTGGGTCCCGGCAATTTCACAAAATGTTGGGTATAGATCAAGCGTGCTGACCAGTTCCTTCCTTCGCTGCCCTTTCTTCGCCCCGGGCCAGCGAATGATCATGGGAATTTTCACCCCGCCCTCGTAGGAAGTCCGTTTGCCCCGTAAAAGATCGGCTCCATGATCGCCGATATACACCACCACGGTGTCCTTCTCACGGTCAGAATCCTCCAGGGCCCTGAGCAGTTGGCCGATGTGTGTGTCCAACCGCATCATGCAGTTGTAGTAATCTGCGGTCTGCTGGCGCAGTTCAGGGTGGTTGATCCCCATGTAGGGAATGGCATCAACATCTTTACCGGTCAACGGCTTGGCCGGAAGATTGTCGATCTGCCTGATAAAAGGTCGGTGGGCATCCGGGAAATTTACCTGAAGATAAAAGGATTTTTTGATTTCCCCAAAAAATCTTTTCGCATGTTCTGTGTAAGCGGACATGCCCCGGCGATTGAAGTTTGCCTTGGGAATGGCCTTGAAATCAAATGGGAATGCGTTCCCGGGATTGATGTGCAGTTTGCCAATGATGCCAGTTTGATAACCTTCCTGCTTCAGGGTCTTGACGACGTTCTTTGTTTTGTCCGAATACATGGCGTACTTCCAGGTCGCCAACCCAATTTGTCCGTTTTGGTGAGGGTAAAGACCTGTCAAAAAAGCCGCGCGCGATTGGGAACACCCGGCCTGCGGTGCATAGGCATTTCGGAAAAGAGTCCCTTCCTTTGCCAGTTGATCAAGATGAGGGGTATCGATCGGCGTGCCGTAGCATCCAATCTCCGGGCCGTTATCTTCCGAGACGATGAACAAAATATTGAGTGGTGCCGTATTAGCCGTGATTGATAGAACGCCCAGCCCGAGAGGAAAAAGGATTTGCTTAAGAAGGCTCATTGTTTGTGGCCGGAGTTTTTTCGAATCCAATTGTAGGTTGCCGGATTGAATTTGTACGCGCTCTTTGAGGGAGCGTCTGGCGCGAATTTTTTTGGGATCCAGCGAGAAAGTTGCCGGATGAGCACTTTGTGTTCCGACCGACCTGCCAGATTCGTCCATTCATTGGGATCCTTCCAGTGATCATAGAGTTCCTGACCTTCATCGCTGTAACGAATGTATCTGTACCGGCCTGAACGCACCGCGCATTGGCCACGCTGAAATTCGGTGACTGCCGGAATTTTCCAATCGGTGCCGGAATTTTTCAAAAGCGGAACGATGCTGGTGCCGTCGAGATCATCCCTGGGTTCAATTCCGCAAAGTTCAATCAGGGTCGGATACGCACAAAGCATGTCGACGGGCCGTTCGCAACGTGAGCCGCCCGGAGTCATTTCGGGAACCGAAACGATGAAGGGGATGCGGGTTGATTCTTCCCAGAGAGTGCTTTTGTGCCAGTGGTTCTTTTCCCCCAGATGCCAGCCATGATCCGACCAGAAGAAGATGATGGTATTTTCGTTGTAGGCGCTTTTCACCAAGGCATCGAGCACGCGTCCCAATTGGGTATCTGCGTAACTAATGCTGGCGAGGTACGCCTGAACCGCTTCCTTCCACTTGCCATGCTGTTTGATATTTAGGAATTCCTTTCTGCGCTTTGCGGATAATTCTCTGCCTTGTGAAGGCACATCGTTCAGGTCATCCTTGGGTACAACAGGCAGCTTGATCTCATCCAATGGATACATGTCGAAATATTTCGAGGGGACATACCACGGGAGATGCGGCCGGAAGATGCCGCAGGCCAGAAAGAACGGTTTATCATGCCTCCTACCAAGTGCTCGGACGGCGTAATCAACTGTCGAGGAATCGTCATAATCCTTTTCCTCCAAGTCCGGGATTACTCCCCAATCGCCCTCATGAGGGGTGTCCGGCAGTCCGTTGAACGGATAGCTATTGGGGTGTTTCGAGGGCTTCGACCAAGGGTAATTTAGTTTGTTGCCACGAAACCAGGGATCGTCCCGAAAGGTCAGCCGTTGAAAGTTGTCCCACTGATCCGGCGGGTTAAATCCTGCGGTGTGATGAAACACTTTGCCAGCCCCGATCGCCTTGTAGCCATGTTGCCGGAAATACATCGGCAGTGAGACCGTATTGGGCAGATGCGGCCGCCACCATTGCCCATTGTTGTAGATCCCGGTGGTTGAGGGGCGTTTGCCGAGCATGATGGCCGTCCGGCTGGGGCAACACACCGGCGAGGCGGTGTGGGCGTTGATGAAGGTGGTCCCGCGTTTGGCCAACCGCTCGAGATTTGGAGTGTGCACTTTCCCGGCGTATCCGTCATGGGTGGTCGTCCAGTCGTTCATGTCGTCCACCGAAATAAAAAGGACATTTGGCTTCTCCTGTGACTCGGCTGAATTCACTAAAAGAACAAAGCAGGCTGCCCAAACAAATCCCAGCCTGTGACTATTTGGGGTCATAATCCGGGTTGCGTTTCGGCATCTGCACTTTCGCCTCAGCCCGCCACTGCTCCAGCATGCGGTGAAGTTCCTGGGTTTTCTCCGGCATGCTCGATGCCAAATCCTCCTGTTCGCCCAAGTCATCCTTTAGGTTGTACAACTCAAGCCGGTTGTCTTCAAAAGACTCGATCAATTTCCAATCGCCCCTGCGGATTACACTGCAGGGCCGTGCGCCTCCGGGATGCCCCGCCCCGATGTAATTAGGATAGTGCCAGTAAATAGCATCGCGCCCGATGTTCTCGTCCTGCTTCAAGAGCGGCACGATGTTTTTTCCATCCAGATGCTGTTCAGGTCGCTGAGCCAGTCCAGACATGGCCAGGATTGTCGGATAAAAATCAGTGCTGATAACGGGTACGGTGCATTTTGAAGCCGGTTTTACAACCCCCGGCCATTTGACGATCAACGGCACGCGAATGCCTCCCTCGTAGAAATTTCCTTTATTACCCCTTAGTGGATGATGTGAGGTAATCCTGCCATGCCCTCCGTTATCGGAGGTGAAAATAATGACCGTCTTCTCGGTGAGTCCCAGCTTCCCCAGGCTCTTCACTACTCGCCCCACCGATTTATCAACACTTTCGATCATCGCCGCATAAGTCGGGTTGCCATGATGTTCAGTGTCGGGCTTCTCCTCGTACTTGGCAATGATCTTCTTCTTCGCCTGGAGAGGTGTATGCACCGCGTAATGGGACAGGTACAGGAAGAAGGGGTGGTCCTTATTATTCTCGATGAACGCGACCGCCTCGTCGGTCAGGCGATCGGTCAGGTATTCCCCCTTTTCTCCATCCGGGAGCGTGTTCCATCGAGTAAACGGATGTTTCGGCGTCATGCGCCACTTGCCATTATACGGGAAGAAATAGTTACCCGGGTTGCCCATGTTGTTCCCGCCCACATTGAGATCGAAACCCTGATGCTCTGGATAAAACTCCTTGTCCCAGCAGACATGCCACTTGCCCATAGAGGCCGAGATATACGAGGCATCCATGAGAGCTTCGGCAATGGTGACTTCTTCCAGAGGTAGATTCTTTTTGTAGATTGCCTCAAGCAACGGAAGTGGTTCTTTCATCCGCTCCGCTCCCTGGATGGGAATCGCATGGGTAATGTGCAGGCGCCCCGGGTATTTGCCGGTGAGGATACTTGCCCGCGTCGGCGAACACACGCAGCTGGTCGCATAAGCATCGGAAAACTGCATGCCCTGCTGCGCCAATCGGTCAACGTTTGGGGTTTCGTAGTACCGGCTTCCGTAACATCCCAGGTCGGTCCAACCCATATCGTCAATGAGGATGAAGACGATGTTGAGTTTGCCCGCAACTGAGTTTGCACCACCCAAGATCAGGAGAAGATAGAGAAGGATAAGCCTGTGGATAATGGGGATTCTCATTCCCTGCTGCCAGTTCATATCATGTCTATTGAGGCTTATTCACATTGAATGCGGTACGTGTTTAAATTTTGCGCTGCGAATCAGTATTAGTCAAAGAGTGAATGAAGGTGGCGGCCTTTCTTTGATTTGCGTGTGAGTGCTCTGGCTTAGTTTGGGCTTTAGCCAGACGCTAATCCTGTGGAGTGGATCGCTCGATCCGGAATCCGTGAATGATTCAAGCCAGCCGTGTATCGGCTACCTTCGGTTGGTTATTGCGGAGAATTAATTAACTTTAAACGGCAAAAACTAGATGACATCCGGCCGGCCACGGTTCTATGCTTTGTCGCAAATCAAGACCATGAGCGTGGAAGTCTTTGTTAGTTATTCGAGCCAGGACCGGGATCGTGTGATTCCGGTGGTGGAATATTTGCGTAACTCGGGGATCTCGGTGTGGGTGGATGAGGGTAATATCCACGCCGCCGACCTGTGGTCTGAGCAAATTGTGCAGGCGATCGCGGACTGTCGGGTGATGGTGGTGATGCTTTCTAGCAATTCGACCGATTCGCAAAACGTGGTGAAGGAGGTAATGCTGGCGTCCGAGCAAAACAAGGCACTGTTGCCTGTGTACCTGGAGCCGGCGGAGATACCTGCCAAGTTGCAATATCAGTTGGCCGGCATCCAACACTTGGAACTGTACGGCCAAGACGAACAGCAGGTGCTGGACGACTTGGCCGCCGGCTTGGTTAAGAGGGGAGTGAGCCGAGAGGGCGAAGCAACCGTGTCACAAACCACGACCGTCAAGCGCCACGAAAGGCCAAAGCCAAAGCCCTCAACCAACGACCAAGCGAAGAAATTGTCAAAGCCTATCGCATGGGCACTGGCCGTCTGCGTTGTGGTACTGCTGGGGTTGTTGTTTTTCAAGTCTCAGTCGAATGTTACAGTTCAATCTGTTGAACCCAAGCAGGAAGCAGCACCGAGTAGGATGCACGTCAACATTCCAATCCCTGAGGAGTATCCCATGGCCAAGCCGACTGATATGCCGTTTGGTGTAATGAGGCGAATTTTGGCAATCTCTCCTGACGGGAACCGCTTGGTTTATGTATGTACGGTTGAAAACGAACTATACCTTTGCCTGCGTAATTTGGGTGACGATACGTTCAAGCTGTTGAAGGAGTCCAAAGGGGGGATGCTCCCCTTTTTTAGTCCTGATAGTAAGTGGGTTGGATTTGTTACTGCGGATAAGATCAAGAAGATCGAACTATCGAGTGGCCTATTAAAAAACATATGCGATGCGAACAATCCATTTAACGGAGCGACGTGGGGTAGTGATGGGATGATATATTTCGGGGACTCAGAAGGCGCTAGTTTTTTAAAGGTTAGTGAAAACGGTGGGGAGGCATCCGTTTTGACTGATAAAATATTACGAGTTCTTAACCCAAAAGTGACGCCGGACGGATTGGGGGTGTTGTTTCGGGCTGCTGGGGTAAATGTGTTTAGAGGAGCATTTTCAGTCTACTATATTGATACGGATAGTGGGGGAATTACGAGACTAGGAGATGGGGTGATGCCGAATATGGTTAACCGAAATGATCTTGTGACGATTGAGGATGGTAATCTTAGAATCACAGAGATCGACATGAAATCATTAAAACCCGTTGGCTCGCCTCGTACGATATCGAAGTCTAAAATCCTATACCGCAAAAAATATGGGGCGCAGTATTCTATTTCCGATAATGATATTTTAGTATTTTTGAAAGGCGTTAGCAGTCCGGAGTTCCAATTGACTGTTTTGAATCTAACAACAAACGAGTCTAAGCCGTTGATCGAAAAGCATGAGAAGTTCGGTCAGTATTCCGTTTCTCCGGATGGAAAAAAAGTTGCTGTTGAAGTATACAATAATCAAATTTCAGAAATAAACATTTTGGACGTAAACCGGTCTCGGCTTAATACATTTGTCAATTCAGGACACAATTACACTCCTATGTGGAGTCCCGATGGGGAAAAGCTGTATTATTCTTCCAACAGGACT
>Ga0066866_10000623_pt1 | contig 13861 bp, 15 predicted proteins | sample ETN01SmetaG_3_FD_66435 | JGI IMG/M metagenome (GOLD analysis project Ga0066866, IMG submission 66435) | Marine microbial and viral communities from oxygen minimum zone, Eastern Pacific Ocean - ETNP2014F12-01SV263 | ecosystem: Environmental > Aquatic > Marine > Oceanic ...
TGCTGCAACCCGTGTCTTGGTAGGCTTGGCGGTAAGAAACGCTATGAACAAAGCATAGAACAATCGGGTGAAGAAATAAGGGAGATTGTAGAAAAAGGAAATTCTCATCTAACTAAAATTCGTGAAGAAATACCTCTATGCCCGTTTTGTGAAAACCTATTCGAAGAAGTAGAATTACTAACTGATATCATCTATGACTCGATTAGCCCCTATCAATTCAAGAGATTGCAACTTGGTGCAAGATTTCCTAAAAGCCAAATCGAAGAAGAAGATTCTCAAAGAAAAAGATTCGGTTCTGGGGGCTGTGATGGTCTCAAAACTGGACTTGTTGCTGAAATCGCTAAGCGTCTAAACCAAAGACTCGATGGAGTCACTTTGGTAAATGATAAGCCTCAAATCTTAGCCCTAATTGATGTCCTTACTCTCAGCGTAGACTTGGATGTTAGAGCCCATTACATGTATGGAAGATATCGTAAATTAGAGCGGGGGATTCCTCAAACTCGTTGGCCTTGCAGAGCGTGTAAGGGTCGAGGTTGTGAGCGTTGTGAAATGACTGGTTTACAATATGCAAAAAGCGTTCAAGATTTAATCGGAAACCCGCTGCTATCAGTATTTGGTAGTGAAGAGCACGCCTTCCATGGAATGGGACGAGAAGATATCGATGTACGATGCATGGGTCGAGGCCGTCCATTTGTTATCGAAATGAAAGAACCCCAACTTCGAAAAACTGACCCTGTTGAACTTATGAAACTGATAAATGACAATGCTGAAGGTAGTATTGAAATTACTGGTCTAAGGGATTCTACTCGTAGTGAAGTTGTCAGATTGAAGGATACTCCTGCTGAAAAATCTTACACCATTGGATTCAAATTATTGCCGCTTAATGAAGCGGAGTATACCGTTCTTACCGCCCCTCTGGATTTAACTAAAGAGAATAAGGGGCGTTCAAAGAATAAGAGAAAGAGGCGGGGCGACAATAAAAGAGATAATACAAAGCCGTTGCCGACAGAAATCGAAACTGAGAATGTTAAGCCTTCAAAGGATAAATTATCTCTAATGAAAAAGGCAGAATTAGTCGCTCTATGTGTTGAACTTGGAGTCAAAAAATCAGGCACTAAGGATGAATTAATTGAAAGGATATTGAATGTTGAAGAGCCGGTTGTGGAAACTTTCGATCTTCCTGAAGATGATTTCATTATCAAGTCAATACTTTCGCTGGAGGGGGTAAAACTCGCTCAAAGAACTCCTGAAAGAGTGGCGCATAGAAGAGCAGACCTTGTTCGCAGAAGAACTGTTTTTGAAGTCCATCAACCTGTCATTGAAGTGCTGGATGATGGTAGTCGAGAAATTGAGGTTACAATGCGTTGTGAATCGGGAACTTATGTCAAAGAAACTGTCCACGGCGACAGTGGTAGGACTCAGCCAAGTATTGCTTCTCTTCTAAAGGCAAAATGTGAAGTTATTTGGCTTGATGTAGGAGATATTCATGCTGATTAATACGATGATTGCGTCAAAAATCTTCGATAATTCTGTCGCGGTTCTTATATGTCGATGGCAGGTCGCCGGAATGCTCGGAAGATGTCGAAATGCTGACTCGGGGCAAAGGAGGCGAATAAAATGAAGCGTTCAAAAGGGCTACGTGTAAGAACAAGAAGCATTCTAAGACGTCGTAAGAAAGAGCGCAGTCGTTTGAATATTAGCCGTGTAATCCATCAATATGAAGAAGGCGACCGTGTTGCTATCGTTCTAGACGGTGGGCAACAAATGGGTATGCCTCACAGAAGATTTAACGGTCGAACTGGATTTATCAATAAGCGTCAAGGAAAAGCATGGGTTGTAGCTGTCAAAGACGGAAACATGCAAAAAACCGTTATTGCTCGTCCTGAGCACCTAAGACCTCTGGAGTGATATACATGGCTGAAGAAGAAAGATTCATCGATTTTGCAACTGTTAGACAAATGCTTGCTGATGCTCAAGAGCGCCGTGGCGATTTGACCTATGAGCAAGTAGCTGCACTTCAACACGCAGAATGGGCTGCTAGTGTCAACCGAAATGGCTACAAGACTCTTCCTGAAGTTTTTCAAAGTTTGAAAGAGGCTTTGACTGCTCATGAAAAGTTAGCTCAATACCCTGAGTTAGCAGCAAAGATTGCAGAGTTAATGCCAATGTATCCTAATGACATCAAGGCAGTATTAATTTCAAAGAGGATTGCTATCGATGATAGCGAAATTAACGAAATCCTAGATATAATTCGCCAACATATTGGTGTTGAATAATTCCATTTGTGAGGTGTAAACCATGAGCGGCTTTCGTCGTGACCGTAATATTAAGGTTCCATCTAGAAATGATAAATCTCGGGCTAAACCGAGCACTTATCTGCCTTCAAGACCTGCTGAAGGACGCACAGATGTCCCTAAGAAAGAAGAGAAGAAGTCACAACCACAACGCACTAATAATCGCAACAATAGATCATCACAACCTCGAAATCGTCGTTCTGATAATCGAAGACCAACTAATTCAAAAAATCAAAGACAGAAAGTTGCTAAACCCACGCCTCTAGATGATGAAATCTGGGCTCGAGTCGTAGAACATGATATTGAGAACAACGTTCTTGTTCTTATTGGAGAAAGTAAAATGCTCATTGGTCGTTATAGGCCTAAAAGTTCAGGAGGAAGTATTCTTGCTATAGGCTCAAAAATCTATGTCGGAATTGATAAGCAGAAACGTGAACAGGTTGGAGATATTATTGGAATGGCACGTCTCGACAAACTTTCAACCAATGCTAGCAAAGAGTTGCCAATTGTAATTCAATCCTTTATTGAAGAGAATGAGGCTCACTTCATTAAATCATTTTTCAACCCAGCAGGATACCTGTCTTTGAAGCAACATGCATATGAATTGCTTCACGGCATTGGTAATAAGAAAGCAATTCAAATGGTCGAGGAAAGGGGCTCATCCGGATTTACCTCTTTTGAGAATCTAAACCAATCCTGCAATGTCAATGCTGCTGAATTACTAGCAAAAAGGTTCCATGCTGAGATTATTGACCGAAACCTCCAACCACGACTTACTGACCTCCTCCTTCCGGTGAAGGCATGAAAGGTGCGCGTTGGCTCGTTGATTCTTTGCGTGCCAAACAACCTTTCAACAAAGACTTAGGGCAACATTTCTTAGTCAATGATGAACTTATTGACTTTGCTGTAAAGCATTCTAAGGTTTCTAATGAGGACCATGTTTTGGAAATCGGCCCAGGGCCTGGGGTTCTTACAGAGGCATTGCTTAATTCAAATTCCAAAGTCACGGCTATCGAATTAGACGAGGGTGCTGTAAAACATTTAACTGAAATTTTTGCTCCAGAAATTGCTAACGGAAAACTGGCCATAATATCGGGTGATGCTCTAAAAGTTAAGTGGCCAAAAGAGATAACTAAGGTTGTTTCAAATATTCCATATCAAATCTCATCGCCACTTATTGATAGGTTAACCAAACACCTTAGAGAGCAAGAAAGTCCACTCCTAGAAAGTATTCTATTATTAGTTCAAGAGGAATTTGGTGAACGGTTAGTAATGGAATATGAATCAGATGTGGGCTCATTAGGGATGACATCTTTACTAGATTGGGAAAGTCAAATTGTTAAGAAGGTCGCACCGCACAATTTTAGTCCAAATCCGAAAGTTCATTCATGCTTCGTTGAAATGACGCCTAGTGATGAAATATTTGATTGTGATAAGCGACTAGTTAAGCAAGTAATTCACGCTACTTTCGCACAGAGAAGGAAAAAATTACGCTCTACTTTGAAATCTGCACCTAAAAGAATTAGCAGAATACCAGAGTGGCATTCTGGAAGATGGAAGAAAGCATTTGCTTCATTGGCCCAAGATGAAAGACTTGATTCTAGACCCGAAGAATTAGACTTTGACGATTGGATTGAATTATGTTGTGATTTGACCGAAAATAGTCGCGAATGATAGTAAAAAAGGGCTCAATTGCCCGTTTAATGTATTCAAATAGTGTCGACAGCAATAATTTATCACGGGAGAGCCTTTTCTTAGGAGTGACTTCTCGCCGTGACTTGTCGGAGGGGATGCTATGGCGAAGAAGGACACCTATCTAGCTTTACTTAGAAGAGGAATTGACGATACAACAGCACAGCAATTGGCTGATGCTGGATTAAAAATAGGAGACCTAAAGAAAATCGACAAAGATATGCTTGTCGAGAACTATGCCCTAAAGCCAGATATTGCTGAAGGTGTAATTTCTATCATTACTGCTGGACATACAAGTCACGGAAAAGAGCGTTTCTTAGCAAAGGTTCTCGCTCCTGAAAAGAAAGGCGGAGAATCAAAAATTGAAGAAATGAAATTCAAGCGCAAGCAAAAGGATGTTCTAACTGAACTTGCTGAAGAGAAAGAGCGTTTGAAAATTATTCAAGTAGAGGCTTTTAGAGCTAAAAAATTAGTTATGAATAGACTTGGTAAAACAGTTGAGCTTATTGTGAAACTGGAAAACAATCTCTACGATGAAGGCAAAGATGACCAGAAAGTAAAAATTCGCGATCAACTAGAAACTCGAGGACTTGAAGCAGCAAGAGACCATGAAATGCTCGAATTAGAAGGAACTCCGCAAGATATTGTAGACTTCCGTAGAAAGTTTGTCCCTGCACTAATTTTCCATGCTTGTCCAAACTGTGGTGACGAGATGGACCCTAGGCAAGCAAGAGACAAAGATAAGTCTGGAGAATGGGTATTCATTTGTTGGGAATGTGAAGAAAATTTCACCCCTGAATTGGCTGTAATTGTTGAGAGCAAATTGGTGAATGGCAGCAGAATTTCAATCGATGAAAATATGGCGCCACGTAACCCTGTGCCACCTAAGCCTGCATCTATGGACTTGACATCGGTCAATGATATGATTCGAAGAGACCTTGAACAAACCGGTGCTACTGCAGATCAAATGAGTAGAGTAGTCGAAGAAAGCGCAATTGGTGGAGGATTAATGGATATCAATGATTGGATCGACCAAACACTTGCTGCTAAAGATTACATTCAAGCACAAGAAGATAGAGAAGATTTCATTCTTCGAACTGGTGCTGGTGCTACAAAGTTCAACAAGTGGATGAAAAAGGCTGGTTTGTTTTTCAACAAGCAGACAGGACGCTGGACTCGTCACAAAGATATGCGTTGAGGGTTTAGTATGTCGGCCAAGTCCGCCTCGGAAAATAACGCTGTGCCAGTAGTACGCTTTCTCCAAGGGGCTAAATTGCTTGGTCAGACCAAATTGGTTGCTGGTCAAACAATAGTCGAGCATGCTGAAGCAGCAGGATTGAAAATACCTACCAACTGTACATCAGGAACCTGTGGAACTTGTATGGTAACTTTGCTTGAAGGAGAAGTTGAACTCCCTGAAATCTTACCACCTGGCTTAGATAATTACTTGGTTGAGCGATGTGCAAGGTTAAGTTGTATTGGAATTCCACTAAATGATGTAGATATAGACATCCGCCCCCCACTATGAGGCTATACTATGTTCGATAATTGGGGGCTTGTTGAATGGTTAATATTGGCCATTGACATCTTTGCAATTATCATAGTAGTTTGGTTTCTACGAAGAAAAATATTGCGCAAATTTGCAGAGGTTGAGGCTCGACATGGTTTTGAAACTCAGCGTAGAAAAAACAACCAATAAAACCGATGATTTTCAAATTTTCTTATGAAAGCATGATACAAGGTAAGCATACCACAGGTTCATGGCCGAGTTTTTACTACAGACTGCGGCTTCGGGCAAAATACCCACTGAGAATTTAGATTTGAATGAGGTACTGGACTTCATTCAAGGTGAAGGTTTGGCTTGGCTTGATATCCTTAAACCCAATAAAAAGGTAAGAAAATTTCTACTTGAAACTATGGACTTTGCAGAACTTGCTGTGGAGGATGTTTTTGGCCCTGCGGATACTACTGCTCAAAAATTCAACAATCACAGATTCTTGGTAGTAAATGCTAGAGATGCTGACAATAGATTAGATACTGAGCCGGTTGCTATTTTTATTAAACAAAAACTAATCATCACTGTAAGACACACTCGAATACCTGCTTTGAAAGCATTTTCAAGGCGTTTTAGAAAAGCAGATTCTGAAGATTTGGCACTGGGTATTGATTTTCTATTGTATGAGTTATTGGATTCCATTGCTGATGATTGGACTCCTATTCTTGGAAAATATTCCAGTGAACTTGATGAATTAGAATTCAGAGTTTTTGACCCGAATCAAAAGTATGAAGATTTACTAGAAGGGCTTCACGATCTCAAGAGACATCTAAGAGAAGCGAGTAAATCTATTGAATCGCTACACACTGTAACATTAAGAATGTTAAAACCTGGAGAAAGATTACTCAGCGAGGGGGTTTCGAGGTATTTCTCCGATCTAAATCAATTATGCGCATCGTTGGTTAAGCGAGCCAATAACTATTCACAAGGAGCTACTTCAACTCGAGATACCTATCTAAGTAATATCAGCATGCAATTAGCACAGTCAAATGCACAATTAACAGAAGTTATGACAACCTTGACAATCATTGGTGCAATCATGCTACCATTGACATTAATCGCAGGAATTTTTGGTATGAATAACGATGATTTACCTTCAGATTTAATCGGTGGATTCTGGGGGATTATTTCCCTAATGCTTACTTTTGCAATTTTCATGTTATACTTCTTCTGGCGGCGTGGTTGGCTAAAGAATTTTGAAAAATGACGCGCATCATTCAAGAACCGTTGACCTAATGATATATTCATGAGGGGGTCGAGTGATTTAACCACAGGCCCGTTGTCAATTGGGAATTTTGTAAATCTTATTCGACAAACTGTTAAGCAAGACCAACTATTTCAAAATCAAGCAATTAAGGGAGAAGTATCACAATGGAAACAATATCCTAGTGGACACACATATTTCACACTAAGAGATAATGTGGGCCAGATGAGTGCTGTAATTTGGCAGGGAAGATGTTCGATTGATTCTTCCATCAAAGAAGGTTCTGAAGTTGTTGTTATCGCTAGTGTTGACCTATATTCTAAACAAGGTCGAATACAATTGGTCGTCGATAAAATAGAACCAGTAAATGCTATTGGTAAAATGGAAGAGGCTCTAAGAAAACTGAAATTGAAATTACACCAAGAAGGAATATTTGACCGCCCAAGAAAACAACTTCCATTAATTCCAAAACACATCGCAATAGTCACTGGAACAGGTTCTGCTGCTCTTTCGGATATGAATCGGCTGATAGAAAATAGATGGCCTGGACTAAGAAGGACCATAATTGGGGTGTTGGTACAAGGCGAAAATTCTGTTCAAGAAATTGTGAGAGGCCTAGCAGTGGCAAGAAAACTTTCCGAGCCTGAAATAGCCAGCCAAAGAAATCAACCGCCAGTCGACGTAATAATTATTGGAAGAGGTGGTGGCTCTCCAGAAGACTTGTGGTCGTTCAACCTAGAGCCGGTTGCTAGAGCGATTATCGCCTCAAAAATTCCAGTGATTTCCGCTGTTGGGCACGAATCGGATTTATTGGTAAGCGATATGGTGGCCGATATTAGAGCGTCAACTCCATCCAATGCCATTGAGAGGTGCGTACCTGATTATAATGCGATTCAAATGCAATTAACAGATTATAGTGAAAGAATCGATAGTGCCACAATTAGACAATTTAGTGATGCTAGAAGTCGCTTAAAATTGCTGACTTCAATGCTAAAAGCGGCCCCAATGGCGGGCATTAACAATGCCAAAATTAAGATACAAAAAATTGCAATGCGCCTCAATAATAGCAGTCGGTCTATTATTTCTCAAGAAAATTCTCGCATTGCTAGATTGGAGGCTTCGCTAAATGCAGTCCACCCACAAAGAGTGTTAGAAAGAGGCTATAGTATGATTCAAAATGACAGCGGTGAAGTTTTATCAAAAATAAAACAACTCTCTGTTGGACAGAATATAAAAATGAGTTTTGCTGATGGTGAAGCAGAAGCAAATATCGTTAATTTAGATAAGAAGGAAAGGTAATAATATGAAAAAAGGAAAAACATACGGTGAAGCAGTAACTCGATTAGAAGAAATTGTGGCCTCTTTGGAGCGCGGCGGTAAAGGTCTGGATGAGACTCTTCAATTATACGAAGAAGGAGCGGTTCTCTTGAAACAATGTCAAGAAGACCTCAACTCTGCTGAAGGAAAATTGAATGAATTAAGACTTGAAGACATTGAAAAAGAAATAACCAAGGACTAGATAATAACAAAAACAATCACGGCAAGGGGTAAACATGAATGAACGAAAATTGAAGGCTCTAAAATTAAGAGTTGTCAAATTATTCGCTAGTTGGAAAGAGCCTCATGAGGAAACAACATACAATCAATCTGATATTGTTCAATCGATCGAAGTATCACAACAAGGACAAGTAGATTACACACTCGCGCCAAAACATCCTCATTGCCCATGTTGTTTGCTCGACGCGGTTGATTTGAGAAAACGAATTGAGGAAATCAAAGGAGTAAGTAAGGCGAATTGTACTGTCATTGGGATACCTGCTGCTGAAAAATGGAGTCGTTCAATCAATGGATAGAGCCCGATATTTTCGTAATAATAAGAATGCGGGAATTGACCAAAGTCCAACAGATAAAATCCAAGCAATAATCGACCCAAATATAATTCCATAACTCGGGATTGACCACATTACAATCAAAGAGTATACTGCCACACTGGCACCTCCTAGCATCATCGGAGCCGCTGCTCCTTGGGGTACTGTGATTCCTTGAGAGAGCCATAGAGCGACCATGCTGGTTAGAAAAATAGCCGGAAATGCACTTGCCAATCCTGCTACCAAAGGCTGGCCTATCTGTGCTAAAATTAATGCTGTACCAATCGCAATTGCTGCTGCGAGTCCCCTAATTGATAGAATCAAAAGAGGAACTTTATTGTCGCCTTTAGGAGATGGTCTGGTTTTAATATTGAAAAATATTGAAACTGAAATTAAACAAAACAATCCAAATAAGCCAAGCATCGGTGAACTAATGCCGCTTGTTTGGCTAAAACTAGCCACCTTCAATGCTAATAACGCAAATAATGCCCAAGTTAAGATTGAACTTATGGTTGTAATTATTAGTGGATTTTTATAATTCGAAATATACTTGGGAAGTAAAATCCAGACACCGAGAAACAAACCATTAACCATCATACCAAGAGGCACTATTGACATACTTGACAAAAGTCCTTCTTCGCCATCAATAAGATAGACGCCCGCTGCTGCTGGAATTATTGTTGAGGGAATTGTCCCCAAAACTCCACCAATAAGTCCTCCAAATCTTTCAATGGACAAGGTGACAAGAATTGCTACTATGCCGGCAAAAAGAGAAAATAAAATTATTGACGAGTCAAACATGATTTACAACAACCGCTCTAAGCGATTCTGCAATCTTGTGAGTTTTCCGCCAGCCCATTCTTTCACTCTTTCACCATCAATAAATATTGCATTAAATGGTAATATATCTACTCCAGATACCCAAGGCTGGGCTATTTTGAAGCGCCCCATTCCCGGAGTATCTAACAAAATTTTTCCGAATCTAACCTGTTCTGGTGCATCTCCGCTACCTAACCAAGTGGTTAACTCATCAGTCCATTCCGCACAGGCTTGACAATCATTTTTACCTAGCATTAAAACTGCTGGAGAGTGATTAAGAAACTCTTCCCAAGAATTTCTATCGATAATTTCAAGCTCTGGCATTTAGATCACTTGATATGTAATCATGCAGCGTAGTCGTCGCCTTTCTTCCAGTTTGCACCACATAGTCCGCCAGCCATTGTAGCCTGTGCGGTTCTAAGAACCTCTGAAGGTGAACGTCCAGCATCCATGTTGTTAATTGACCACATCTGAACCTTGCCTTCATCATCAACAAGTACAGTTCCACGGAAACTACAGCCAAGTTCCTTGTTTCTCATACCGAAATCTTTGGTAATTTGTTGAGTGCAATCAGCGATAACATGGTGGTTAACTCCGCCTGGGAAGATGGTTTCATCCTTGAACCAAGCATTGTGAGAATGCCATGAATCTGTAGAACAACCAATGACAGTAATATCATCATCTGCGAAATCATCTTTCAATTGCTCAAATCCTACAATTTCAGTAGGACAGATAAAGGTAAAGTCAAATGGATACCAGTAAATCAGGTACCACTTTCCTTTCATGTCTTCGCTTGAAATGTCTTCACTCTTTCCGCTAATGTAAGTTTTTGCTGTCCACTCTGGGGCTTCTTTACCAATCATATTCTTCATATTAAGTCCTCAAACATAGCCATGAAGTCGAGGTATTTTAACAAATTGATTTCAAATATTATCATTAAACGGGTCAACGTTAACAATTTGTTCAATATCAATTCTCTTGTAACCCCTTTCACGGGCTGTTGTTGCTGCCCTTACTAACATAGAGCGCATCCAGCCGAGTGACATCAATGTCCTCATTCGGTTTATTGATTCTATGAATTGCACTGGATTTCCTCCCAATTGGGCATGTTTGCGAATATCATTCTCGAGTTTTTCAACAACCATATAGTATGTATCAAGAAGTTCTTCAATCGCATCATTGGTTACTGCCATCTTAGCATGAGTTCTAGCCAGTGACATCAAAGATGACCTTGTCAAAATTCCTCCTCCTTGGCCAACCACCAATGTTTCACTTTCTTCAACAACATCGATTGCCTCTGATTCGCCTTCCTCTTCATCTAATCCCATTCCGGATATCGCTATGTCTAAGTGACGAGGTTTTATTGTAGCAACTCTATCTTTTTCTGCTGCTGCTTCTGAATGTTTGATTATCTTCGCAAGATGTTTCTCCACATGTTCAATTCCTGCTTGTACTGCTGCTGAACCGACAGACTCGATATTAGATAGACGTTCAATCATTAGTTCACGTGTTCGATTATAATTCAACCTAGTTCGCTCAGGGTCATCGAGGGTTTTACGCTCAGGGTCTTGGGCTAAAGTATCAGATTCCATTTGAGGAACTACCCTAGCAATTTCTTGACACATCAACTCTACGAGTTTATCTTTAACTGCCCCAGAAAGACGCATATCAGTGTAATTAGAAGCAACGGCTCCAATGTGACCAGAGGAGTATGGTTTAGCGGCCATACATAGAGCGTGTGGCATACGATTATTGAACCAATTGCTCATTATCTAATTTCTTTTTATACCAAAACTATTTTTGTAAATTAATAATGAGATTAGAATCAACAGAACCAACAATGGCATCACTCTCATTTCATTAGATGTTTGCTCGCCCGATATTCGAGAATCATATTGTTTAGATTTGTCAATCTCAATGTATTGATTGGTTTCTGGTTGAAATATATATGCCTCAGTGCCATCATTCCAAATTACTGTAATTGATTCAATCAACTCGCCTTCAGGCACCCCAAGATGAATCGTTGTATCTTGTGAACCTGAAAATCCACTTCCTATTTTGACTATTTGTCTTATTGTCTTTCCATTACTAAGCTCAAAATCAACTTTAGCCCCAATCGAGGTTAATGAAATATTTTCACTACCAAATGGTTCAGTGACATCAATGGCTATCCACTCCGCGCCATCCCTCTGCGAAGCATCATTTTCATAATAAGTGACTCCGAAATTTGAATCTCCAACAACTAAATCTAGATCGCCGTCTAAGTCAAAATCGCACCATGAAGAGCCCATAGTTTTAGAAACTGGATTAATCAAATTTGAATTTAAAATACTCTCCCCAAATATGCCATCTCCATTGTTTAGATATATTGAATTTGGACTGAAAGAAAAGAAAGGATTCAGATTTCCTGCACTGAACCATAAATCTAAGTCACCATCTAAGTCGATATCGATAATACTACAATCCCAACTCACTGATTCTGCAGAGATTCCTAAATTTAATCTTGATTCCAAACTAGCCTCGACATAAGTATTAGATTCTTGTTGTTTGTAAATATAATTGGGCCCTAAATTTGTTTGGCATATATCCAAATCACCATCACCGTCTAAATCGCCCGCATCTAATCCCATTGCTGTGCCAAATTCGTCTAGACCCATTTCAAAGGTATTCAATGCAAATGTTCCATTACCTAAATTTTTGTAAAATGCTGAGCGCCCAAAATCAGTAGCGACAAAAAGGTCTTCAAAACCATCGTCGTCTAAATCGATAAAAAGGCTTGACCAAGACATTGAAGTGCCTTGTTCATAAGCGCCACTGTTCTCGTCATACAATTGCCATAGCAATAAATTTGCTGATGGATTTGAAGCACTCGAAGGCATCATTGAGAAGGGGCCATTAACCGATATTGAATCGTTGCCTATTGGCTTGAAAACGCTTCCATAAATCTCTCCACTTTCTTTAGTAAAATCAATAAATTTTGCAACCCCAGATTCTGATAATAAATTCTTGTAAAGAATATCAGATTCAATTGTTGCTTCGCCAAATTGTTCTGATAGTTGCCCTATGTTTGTCGAATGTAAATCTAAATCGCCATCATGATCGTAGTCAGCCCATGCACTTGATGATGAATGCCCTATGTTCCCCAATCCTGTATCCAATGTAACATCTGTAAATCTACAATTCCCATCATTGGCTAATAATTTATTTGGATATGAGAAATTGGTTTCATTCGTGTGAAATCCATTATTTGAAAGATAAATATCTAAATCTCCATCGTTATCAAAATCAGCCCATGAAGCGCCAATATAGGTGGCGTTTGTAAATAATAATCCAGAATCTAATGTAATATCTTGGAAATCTCCAGAGCCATTATTGCGGAATAAAAAGGTTCGTCCAATTGACTCTTTATTACCTGTTTCCCAGCCTTCGTGATCATAAGAAGACCCAATCCAGATATCTTCAAGTCCATCTTTATCACAATCAGCAACAGCGATTGTAGGGCCATAGGATGACCATGAATGGGTTGGGACCCCTACGCCGTCAAGTTCTTGAAAATTAACTAATTCTGATTTCTTAATTAGAGTGTTTAATTTTGGTGGTTGATAATTATCTTCGTCGGCTCCAAAAAATAAATTAGCATAAGGCTCACTAAATTCTAATGAATAACAATCCATCTGTTCGGAGTTATTTTGAGCATACATAGAATTACATTGCATCTTATTGATATTGGTATTACGTAAAATTATTGATGTTAAGGTAGATTCTTTAATTGAAGATATATGTGAAATAAGTTCATCATCATTTTCGAAATATAGCACATCTCCATCTCTTAGCCTTGTAAATTGTTCCTCTATTAATGCATGCATAGTCTCCCCTAGAGGAGAACCTTCAATGTGCTTTTCAGCATACATGCCCATAATAGGGTCGGCTGTTTGTGGACCTGAATAAGCTAAGGACATTTTTTCTATTGTTTCTACATCATCTGTAATATCTGCCCAATTATTAGCAGTTTCAAAACCAAAGAGTTCTCTTAATTGATTATAATTAGGAAGTCCGTGATCTCTTCCTCTTTGGATATCGATTGCACACATATCCAGCCCACCAAAACCAGCCTCGCCGAACATTAAATTTCGTAAACTACTAACTGTAAAAATGTCATTGGATGCTTGGGTTGTTACCGCAGCGCCTCTCAATATCGGTTCAATTCCGCCATCTTGAATCATGCTAGAGGGATTCCAAAAACCATCTGATAGGAGAATTGGTTTATACATTTTAGTCTCATAGTCAAATCCTAACCTTAATGAAATATCATTTATCTGCGAATGCCCCATTCTAAAAGCCAGTGTTGAAAATTCAGTACTGATTCTCGGGTCTACCGTTGCATTAAATCCTAAATATTGAGGCAGATTAATCCCCAGAGACGGTAAAT
>Ga0066866_10000625_pt1 | contig 13852 bp, 8 predicted proteins | sample ETN01SmetaG_3_FD_66435 | JGI IMG/M metagenome (GOLD analysis project Ga0066866, IMG submission 66435) | Marine microbial and viral communities from oxygen minimum zone, Eastern Pacific Ocean - ETNP2014F12-01SV263 | ecosystem: Environmental > Aquatic > Marine > Oceanic ...
GGGGGCACCGGTAACACCCTTGTCATTGAAAATGCCACAAAAGCCAATGAAGGGTTTTACACCGTCATCATTGCCAACACGGTCGGTTTTCAGGTGAGTGATGAGGTTCTTTTGCTGGTTAATGCTCCGCCCATAATTGAAGCAATTGATCCTGCCATTGTATCAACCGGGGATTATTATGAGGTGCAGGTGATTGCCGATGACGAGGGCGACTTGTCAAAGCTCAGGTATGGAATTCAAAACGGACCTGAAAGGATGAATATCTCCAAGGGCGGGCTCATTCAATGGACTGTAGGCAGTGGGCTTGAGGGCAACGAATACAACGTCAAGATACATGTGATTGATCAGGATGGACTGACTGCCGGACGTAATATTCCCATCACGGTCAATCATACACCCAAGTGGGAGGATATTGGAGAGCAGTCAGGCCAAGAGCAGAATGTGCTGGCTTTTATGCCTGTAGCCATAGACTTGGATGACAGCGATTTGGTTTTGAAGGCAGGCAATTTGCCGGATGGGGCAACCTATGATGCCGCTTCGGGATTTAGTTGGACTCCGGCGAGCAATCAGGTGGGGACTTACGATGTCCGCTTCACCGCGACCGATGCACACGGGGCGAGCAGCGTGTTGCTTCAGAAGGTCAATGTACTGGCAAATGTAGCACCAGCTTTAGGAAGGATTGATGATGTTTCCCTTTTGGCGGGTGAAAGTCTGAATTTGCAATTGGATGTAGTTGACGACGGCAAGGCTGCTTTGATTTACAAACTCAACAATGGACCGGAGGGGATGCAGATGTCAGAAACCGGTTTAGTGACTTGGTCGACCCTGTCCGGAATCCACAATGGCGATTATACCGCCGACGTGGTAGTAACGGATTCCTTTGGTGCGAGTGCAAGTCTACACCTCAAGTTAGTAGTGAATGGGGCTCCAGTCGTTGAGTCGATTGAATCGCTGGAGCTGAAGATTGGTGATGCGGTTGAGTTTACGGTTGATGCCGCGGATCCGGAAGGCGGCAAACTAACCTATAAGGCATTGAACAATCCTGACGGTTTCAAATGGGTGGACGGGAATGGGTTCAATGGTGAATTCAACTGGAGGACAAAGGATGCCAGTGCGGACGACTACAAGATAGACATTGAAGTGTCCGATACAGTGGGACTCAAGTCAGTTGTTTCCGTTGAGGTCACCCTAAAGCTTAACGCAGTACCAATTATTGGCTCAATCGATCCGATTGCCGTTGCAGCAGGAGGTTTCGTGCAGGTTCAGGTTGTCGCCGATGATCCAGACGGTGATAACGCCAAACTGAAGTATATGCTGGAGGATGCCCCGGAGGGTATGCAGGTGTCGAGCGAAGGACTGATTATGTGGTCGGTTGATAATTGGGCAGAAAGCGCAGGTTACAGCACGACGGTTATTGTACTGGATGATGAGGATGCCATGGGTAAACAGGTTCTCCAGGTGAGGGTCAAGGCGAACAATCTCCCAACGATCGAGACTCTTGAACCGGTGACCGTCAGGACTGGTGACTCCTTTGAGTTGCAGGTTGCAGTCGATGATCCCGACGGGGACAACTCCATGATAAAGTATCTCCTGGGTGACGCTCCAGAGGGGATGCAGATCAACGGTTCTGGCCTGATTCAATGGGACATTCCAGCTGATGGGGAGAATGCTACCTACACTGTGACAGTATCCGCTATCGATGATCGAGATGGCGTGAGCACTAGCGTTCTTGATGTAACGATAGAACACGCGACGGACCTTGCTTTGCTTTCCGCAGATGCCCTTGTGGGGTCGTTTGCGCCCGAGGCAGCAGTCGTCATTGATGAGGAAGGTAAGACCATAACGGTTGAAAAGAGTGGAGGCATACGCTTTTACAAACTGCAGTCAGGTGATGACACGAAGTTTGAAATCACATCGATCGCTATCAATGGCAACTATGTGGTCATGAGCTATAAGACAGCAGGGATGTGACGCCGATTCACTCTGGGCTTCACACCGTTGAAGGTGTGCCCCTCGGGACTTTTTCTTGTGGGTAGCTGTTGGCGCATTAATTCCGTAAAAACTGAGTCCAATTGGGGTAGATATGCCAAGTGCTAAGTGAAGTTGGTCAGTCGGTTTATCGATTTTTTATTTATGTCCGCTATCCAACTGGAAACAATGCTGGCTTCCGGAAGATTGATTAGGAATGCCTTGAATAACGGATACATTTAAGGCAGAAACGCATCGCCTTGAGTACGGTTGGCTTATGTGCTATCGAGCACTTTCGGTCTGCGCCCGTAGTTCAATTGGATAGAGCGCCAGTTTCCGAAACTGGATGTTGTGGGTTCGAGTCCCGCCGGGCGTACCATTTACTCAATATTTATTTCAAGGTGGAGCTGCTCCATCGTTGGCCAATTAGGAGGGATTGATGATTTTGGCCAAGAGCTTGGCATTCGGCTTGAAATTCCTCTGGGCTCTCAGTGTTGAACTCGAACATGTCGTAGTGGCACGGAATGACCGTGCGCGCACTGATGGCCTTGGCTAAGTTTGCAGCCTCGCGGCCCCACAGGTTGCCGGCAACCCGCCGCTCGGGGCGGCGGCCGTTGATTGGCAGCAGCGCGACATCGATTCTCCACTGCCGCAGGTTCTCCTCCATCCCGTCGTATGGGATGGTGTCACCGCTGTGGTAAATCGTCCATGGGCCAACCTCGACCACGTAGCCGACGAACTGATGACGGCCGAGGTCGTCCATCGCTAGTTCTTCATGCGCAGCAGGGACAGCGTGTAACTTAATCGGACCGAGCGTGATCGACTGTCCAGCATCAATGGCCTCAAGTTGCTTGGGGTCGACGGCCAGGCGTTCGGCGGCGAATGCTCGGTTGGCTGCCGGCACGAGCAGTTGCATCTTCGGGTTGGCCTGTATGAGGGCGAGCAGTGTTTCGCCATCAAGATGGTCGGTGTGATTGTGGCTGGAGGTGGTGAGGTCGATAAAGTCCAGCGCGACCGGTGAAACAACCAATCCGGTCATGCGTGTGTGGGGCTTGTCGGTGGCGGCGTACTTACGTGTGAGCGAGTCGGAGAGGTATGGGTCGAACAGCAGGTGACTGCCTTGCCATTGGACGAGAAATCCGCTTTGGCCAAGCCACCAGATGTGTAGTTCGTTCCGCAGGCTGGCGGCGTCGCGCACATCGGCGAGAAAGTCTTCACCTTGAAGTAAAGGGTGGATCATGCTATGCCGAGTTCCTTGCGGACGAGAGCAACGCCTTCGCCCATGTTCTGTAGCTTTTGCCTGGCGGCCCAGCGGGCGGTCTGGCTGAGCCCGCAGTCGGGAGCAAGGGAGAGTCGGTCAGGCGAAGCGAACTCGAGACAGCGGCGCACGCGTCTGGCGATCTCTTCGGCAGTCTCTATGTAGTAGCTCTTGACGTCGATGATGCCGACGGCAACATCCCTGTGCTTCGCGATTTCACCGATGAGTTCCAACTCGGCAAACTCACGGCTGGCCATCTCGAGGTGCAGTTCGTCCACATTGAACTCGAGGAAGTCGGGGAACATCGGGGCGTACTGCCGCAGGCCAACGGCGTGCCCCTTGTAGTTACCGAAGCAAAGGTGGGTCGACAGGCGGCACTTGCCTGCAACCGACTCAACGGTGCGATTGAAAATATCGACGAACCGCTTCGTGTCCTCCTTATGTGCATAGCAGCTCATCGACGGCTCATCGACGGTGATCTCTGTGCAGCCGCTGGCGGCGAGATCTTCCATTTCGCGGGCGACGATTGGGATCAATTCCTCAGTGATGGCCCAGCGGTCTGGGTAGCGGCGATTTGGCAGTAGACGCCCAGCGAGCGTGTACGGACCAGGGACGCTGGCTTTTAGTGTGGCGTTACCTTTGCCCAAGCGCTGGAGGCGTTTAAAATCATCAACAGTGCCCAGTCCCTTTGGGGCCTCAAACGGCCAACTGATTTTATGTTTGCCGCGCTGGTCGTGGGCTGGCGGGCCAAATCGGCGCGGTGGAGCACTCTCAAGATCGATGCCTTCGAGGTAGCCGTAGAAAGATAGGTTGAAGTCAAGGCGGGTCTGTTCGCCGTCTGTGATTACGTCAAGCCCGGCACTGTTTTGGTCGTGCACCGCTGCAGTCACGGCATCGTCTATCATTTCCTCGCGGTCGGCATCGCCGAATTCCTCGAGGTTTTGGCAGGCGAACTCGAGCCAGCCGGGGAAGGGGTAGCTGCCGATAACGGTCGTGCGCAGCGGTTGCTCTTTCATGTGAAACCGATTGAAACAGCGCTTAGCCCAGACATCAAGCTTAGCGCTTGGCCAGTGCGTTCAGTCGCCTATTTTCTCGTACAGTTTGGCCAACCGACGGGCATGCTCGTCGTAGGCGGCCTCGAATAATTCGGTCGCGCGTTCGTTACCGACGAGCGCCCCGGCGGAGAGCACCGTCGGCGGTTGGCCAGCCTTGGTTAGATGGTCGGCGACCTCGGCCTTGAGAGCATTCACGATCATGCAGCCGCCGACGGTGGAGCCAGGAGACACGCGCATATCCATGCCGTCGATCGGGGTCATGGCGTCGCCGACTGGTGCTCCGGTGTCGAGGACGAGATCAGCGAAGTCCTGCAATCTTTTGCCGGACTCATGCCGGCTTTCGCTGGCTTCGGAATGATGCAGGCTGATCAGCGCAACGACCTGGACGCCGCGCTGCTGGAACTCCTGCGCGATCTCGATCGGGACGACGTTGCAGCCGCTGGACGATACGACGAGTGCTGAGTCGTTGGGCAATAAATCGTAGTTGCGTAAAATGCGCTTGGCCAAGCCGGGTGTGTTTTCGAGGAACATCGCTTGCCGTTGGCCGTTGGCACCAACGACTTGGTTGTGAAAAGTGAGTGACAACTCGACGATCGGGTTGAAGCCAGGAAATGAGCCGTAACGCGGCCACATTTCCTCAACCATGATGCGGCTATGGCCGGAGCCGAACAGGTGCACCATCCGCCCTGCGAGAATCGTCTCGGCAAACCAGCCTGCAGCCTTGTGAATGGTCCCCACCTGGTCCAGCGCGTTATCCGCCAGTTTGCGGCATTTCTCGAGGTAGTCGGTGCTTGGCGTCATTGGTCAGCCGGAGTAGCCGTTGGGGTGGGCAGAATGCCAGCGCCAGGCCGAGTCCACGATCTGCTCCAGTGTGGCGTAGCGAGGCTTCCAGCCGAGTTCGTCGATGGCCTTTTGCGATCCGGCGATGAGGCGAGCGGGATCGCCGGGACGGCGCGGTTTCTCAATAGCGGAGATCGGTTTGCCGCTGACCTGCCTACAGGTCTCGATTACTTCGCGGACGGAATAGCCTTCACCATTGCCGAGATTGTAAAAGCCGCATTTGCCGGGTTCGAGCGCAAGCATGTGCGCCTGGGCAAGGTCGACGATATGAATGTAGTCGCGGATGCAGGTGCCGTCTGGGGTGGGGTAGTCGGTGCCAAAAATCCGACACTCCTTCTTTTGCCCGAGTGCGACGCGCAGCACATTGGGGATGAGGTGTGTCTCTACCGTGCGCTCTTCGCCGAGATTCTCGCTGCAACCGGCTGCGTTGAAGTAGCGGAAGGCCACAAATTCCAGCCGGTGTAACTTCTGGTACCAATTGAGAATTGTCTCGAACATCAGTTTGCTTTCGCCGTACGGGTTGATTGGCTTCTGCGGTTCCTGTTCTGTGATCGGCACGGTGTCCGGCATGCCATATGTGGCGGCAGTGGAACTGAAGACGAACTTCTTCACGCCGGTCTCTACGGCGGCATCGAGAAGGTTAATGCCATTGGCGACGTTGTTGCGGAAGTATTTCGACGGATCGGTCATCGATTCGCCAACCTGAGCGTAGGCGGCGAAGTGAATGACGGCCTCGGCACTACACGAGGCGACGGCGTCGTGAGTGGTTTCGCGTTTACTCAGGCAGCCCTCGATGAATTGCGCCCGCTCGTCCACTGCCACACGATGCCCCTCCGACAGGTTGTCGAACACGGTCACTTCGTGTCCGGCATTGAGCAGTTCCTCCACACAAATAGAGCCGATATAACCGGCACCTCCTGCAACAAATATTTTCATATCGCGGCGACAAACTACCCGTCATGCCACATTGCCCCAAGCAAAACCGAACTATTGCTCAAGCAGCGCCGCAACGCTGGCTTGCCAGTAGGCGGCGGATTGCGTTTTATTGGGTCTTCCGCATGAGGAAATACTTTTTTCTGAAAACAGCATTGTTGTCGATAGTCGCCGTCGCCGTTGGTTGTGCCACGGCTTTACCTAAGCGCGGGCAGGCGGTTGTCCCCGAGGAGTATGATGAGATAATCCGCATTGCCTGTGTGGGGGATAGCATCACTTACGGGGCATCGATTAAGAATCGGGCGAACAACAATTACCCGGTCGTGCTTGGTCGATCGTTGGGAGACAAGTTTGAGGTCCACAACTTCGGCGTCAGTGGGGCGACTCTCCTAAAGAAGGGGGATTTCAGTTACTGGGATCGGCCGGCGTTTGAGGCGGCGACGCAGTTCAACCCGCACGTGGTGGTTATCAAGCTGGGTACCAATGACACCAAGCCGCAGAACTGGAGGCATGCTGCCGATTACACAGGCGACTACGAGGCTCTGATCGATCACTTTGCCTCGCTGCCGGCCAAGCCGAAGATTTGGCTGTGTTCGCCTGCGCCTGTTTACCAGAGTCGCTGGGGTATCAGCGAGAAGGGTGTTGTCGAAGGGGTTATTCCCAAGATGCGGGCCCTGGCAAAGCGGAAGGGTTTGCCTGTCATCGATCTATACGACGTACTCAGTGGCAAGCCGGAAATGTTTCCGGATAAAATCCATCCAAATGCTGCCGGCGCCAGAGTCATGGCGGTAGCTGTTGAGGCCGCCATCCTTGGTAGATAAATCCTATTTTTTGCATTACTACACAATGAAATCATTCTGTTTAGTTTTTGTTGCGTGTGCCATTTCCGTAGCCGGCCAAGCGATTGGTCAGGCTCCAAAGCCGTCGCTTAAGCCGTCCCCGCGCAAGGCGCAGATGCTCAATTTCATCGACGGCGACCAAGTTCTCCTAATTGGCGACGGCCTGATTGAACAAGCTCAAAAGCAGGGCTATCTAGAGTACCGAATCATGGCTCAGAATAGCGGCAAAAAATTGTACTTTCACAACATTGGCTGGAGCGGCGACACGCCGGCTGGCATCGCTCGAGATGGCCTGGGAACACGGCAAGCCGGGCACGAGCCGGCTAACGAGGGATGGTTGCAGTTGCGTAAACAAATCACCGTCATCAAGCCGACGGTGGCGATCATTGGCTACGGCATGGCCAGCTCGCTGGATGGCAGTACAATGGAACAGTTCAGATCGGACTACCAGAGGTTAGTGGAGCACATCAAGGTCAGCGCCGGCAAAAAGAATCCCCTGCGTCTCGTGTTTGTGAGTCCAATAGCGCATGAGGATGTTGGTGGAAAGCTGCCAAGTGGGGAGGCTCACAATAAAGCGTTGGAGGAATATCGGGAAGTAATTGGAGATCTTTCAAAGGAGCACGAAGCCTGGTTTGTTGACCTGTACTGGCATCTGAAGCGTCGCAAGGGAGCGGCCACGCCGCTGCTGACTACCGACGGGATTCATCTGAACGACTACGGCTACTGGGTGATGGCATCTGCTGCTGAGTTGTCATTCAACTGGATGGAGACCAATTTCCGCTTCGGCATCATGGACAACGGAACCGAGCGGAGTGGCGGCTACGGCATCAAGCTGGCCAATATCTTGCGAACTGCCAACGAGGTGACTTTGGACGGGCAGTTCGATGGGCTACCCCCTTACTTTGCGCGTGAGAAAAAGAGCAAACTTTTTACCCGGCAGACAGCTATTGGGCGGATTCAGTTCCTTGGCCTTCCAGAGGGCCTTTACACGCTTGCTGCTGACGATGTGGAAATTTATACGGGAGATGCCAAGGAGTGGAGTGGTGGTGCGTTCATCGATGCCGGGCCGGATATTGATCAGGCAGAGGAACTTCGCAGGCTAATTAGGGAAAAGAACGAACTTTTTTTTCACCGATCACGTCCTCAAAATCAGGCCTACCTCTGGGGTTTTCGCAAACACGAACAGGGGAACAACTTCAAGGAAGTGCCGATGTTCGAACCGCTTATCCGGCAAAAGGAGGAAGAAATCTTCGCGCTGAACAAGACCGTCCAGCGCAAATACAAGCTGATTCCCGCGGATAATTGGGAAAAGGCCAAACCAAGCGAGGATGCAAAGAAGAGTGAGGTGATTGCTGGAACCAAACCGTTCAAGGTACAACCATTGCCGACATTCGACTTGGACGAGGGGCTTGAGGTCAATCTCTTCGCACAGAACCCGCACTTGGCCAAACCGATCCAAATGAACTTCGATGCAAAGGGTCGACTGTGGGTTGCAAGTTCGGAGGTTTATCCACAGATTTTCCCTGGTCAGTTGGCAACCGACAAAGTGATTATTCTCGAGGATACCAACAACGATGGCCAAGCGGATAAGTCAACAGTTTTTGCTGACAACCTGCTGATCCCGACTGGCATCGAGCCGGGTGACGGCGGCGTTTATGTTGGCCAAAGCACAGAGTTACTCCACTTAAAGGACACGGACGGTGATGACGTGGCTGATAATAGTCGCGTTGTGATGTCCGGCTTTGGCACCGAGGACACGCACCATATATTACACACGCTACGCTGGGGCTTTGACGGCCGGCTGTATTTCAACCAGTCGATTTACATTCGCACGCACATGGAGACGCCGCACGCGGTATTGAGGCTTGAGAGCGGAGGAGTGTGGCGATTGCGTCCCGAGACACTCAAGGCCGAGATTTTCTTGCGTGGTTTTTGCAATCCGTGGGGGCATCACTACGACCAGTTCGGCCAGTCGTTCGTAACCGACGGCGCCGGTGGGCAAGGCCTCAGTTACGGGGTGCCGGGTGCGATGTACTTCACCTACGCCCGCGCGCCCCGGTTACTCGACAGCGTGAGTCCGGGCCGTTATCCTAAATTTTGCGGACTGGAACTCGTCCGCAGTTCGCATTTCCCGGACGATTGGCAGGGCGACGCGATCACCTGTGACTTTCGAGCGCACCGCATCGTTCGGTTTAAGATCAGTGACAAGGGTTCGAGCTACGTCACGCAGGAGATGCCAGATGTGTTGCGCTCGGGCAGCGTTCATTTCCGGCCTATCGACGTCAAGTTTGGCCCCGACGGCGCACTCTACATTGCCGACTGGTCGAACCCGATCATTCAGCACGGCGAGGTCGATTTCCGCGATAAACGCCGAGACCACGTTCACGGCCGCATTTGGCGCGTGGCGTTCAAGGGTCGGCCGCTCGTCAAGAAGGCCGACCTTAGCCAACTCGACAACGGCGCCCTTTTGGCCAAACTCACTTCTCCCAACGGTTTTGAGCGCGAGAAGGCTCGCCGTGTGCTCAAGGAGCGGGGCACCGGCAGCGTGTTGTCCGATCTGGATCAATGGGCGGCCAAGCAGACAGGAGAGAAGGTGCAACTCGAGGCCCTTTGGGTTTATCAGGGATTGGATGTTGTCAATATACCGCTGCTCGACAGCCTGCTTGAAGCCAAGGACGGCCGGGTGCGCACTGCGGCTGTACAGGTGTTGGACGAGTGGGCGGATCGTATCGCCGATGCCGAGGCGCTCTTGGTCAAGCGTATCGCCGATGAGCATCCAAGGCCGCGCTTGGCGGCCCTGCGCGCAATCACCCGCAAGCCGACTGAAAAGTCGGTGAGCGCCGCGTTGAGCGTGCTCGACAAGCCGACTGACAACTATCTCGATTACGCCGCTTGGCTCAGCATGAACGACATTGAGGAGTCTTGGCTGGCCATGGTACGCGCTGACCGTTGGAATCCGGAAGGCCGCGAAAACCAACTTGAGTTTGCGCTCAAGTCGATGTCTGCCGAGAAGGCCAGCGACGTACTCGGCTTGTTCCTCAACGGCAAAACCATTCCCGAGGATGGTTCTTGGATCGAGATCATCGGCCGCGCCGGGACCGCGATCGAGTTGAAGCAACTGCATACTCAACTTGTTAGTGGTACGTTGTCAACTGGCGGGCAGGTGCGTGCATTGAACGCTCTGAGTCACGCCTCGCGCCTGCGGAACCTCAGGCCACGTGTTCAAAAGGAGAGTGTTGTCGAGTTCTTCGCGAGCGGGGATCAGTCTGTGCAGGTGGCCTCGCTTGTTCTGGCCGGTACGTGGAAGGGGCTCGGGGCAAAATATGATACCTTGGTCAAACTTGCCGGTGGCAGGAAAACCGCGACTCCGGTACGGCAGGCTGCGATCAATACCATCCGCGAAATCGGTGGTGCCAAGGCCCTCCAGGTGCTCAAGCCCCTTGGCCAGGAGAAGCGGAACACCGAAGCGCGACGCATGGCTGTCACTGCGCTGGCTGTCTTGGATATCAACGAGGCGGCGCCGTTGGCCATCGAGGCACTAGACGACTGCAAAACCGAGGCGGCAGCACTCAATCTCTGGCGCGCATTGCTGGGCGTGAAGAATGCCGAGAGCGCGCTGGCCAAGACGTTGCCTCGAGAAAGATTCTCCAAAGTGGCCGCCAAGGCGGGGCTGCGCGCGATCCGTGAGGGAGGACGAAGTCTTCAGTCATTGGCGCTGGCGCTGCCGAGTAGTGCCGGGTTGAAGGATGAGGATATCACCCTGTCGAAGAGCGAAATTCGCGCGCTGACCAAGGCGGTCGAGCAGGGCGGTGATCCCGCCCGTGGTGAGATGGTGTACCGCAAACTTGAGTTGGGTTGCGTGGTTTGCCACGCCATCGGTGGTGCGGGAGGCAGGGTCGGGCCGGACTTGACCTCCATTGGCGCCAGCGCGCCGCTCGATTATCTCGTCGAGTCGCTGTACTACCCGAACCGAAAAATCAAGGAGGGCTACCACTCTCTCGTCGTCGAGACGAAGGACAATCAGGTTTTATTCGGAATGCTCGAGCGTGAGGATGACACTCAGTTGATACTGCGCAATGTCGCCAATCAGTCAACTGCCGTTGCCAAGGCAAATGTCCGTAAGCGCACACAGGGTAATTCGCTGATGCCATCCGGGCTGATAGAGCGCCTGGAGAGACAGGACCAGATCGATCTGTTCAGTTTCATGAGTCGACTTGGCAAGCCGGGTGCGTTCGATGCATCGAAGGGTAATGTCGCCCGTTTGTGGCGATTGCGCGCGGCGAACCATCGCGACCAGCAGTTTGGGGACGACCGGATCGCGGACGGGGGCATCAACCGCAAACGATGGCTGGCGGTCAACTCGCTCGTTGACGGCCGCCTTACTGATGACATACTCAAAAAGGGAACCAACGCTGGCCAATGGATCGGGGTGATCGGTGTGTACGCGGGGACAGAATTTGAAGTCGCGCAGGCTGGCGAAGTAACGCTGCAACTTGACGGCGCTGACGGTGCCAAGGTCTGGATCGACGGTCGGGGGGTAAAAACGGACAGCGTGATCAGAACCCAGTTGGTTGCAGGTAAACACTCTCTGGTGTTGCGCTTCGACCCAAAAGCACTGCCTACGGCCGTCAAGGCCTCAACCTCGCAGGGCACCTTCCTCGTCGACTGATCCATGTTGAAAAAAGCCAGCAATATCAGAGTCAAGCGAGCAGGCGGGAAACGGGTGGCTGTCGTCGCATCCCGTTACAACGCGCGTTATGTTAACTCGATGCTTAGAGCGGCCAAGGCGGAATTAGCAGAAGCAGGAGCAATAGTTGAAGTCGTGCGTGTGCCGGGCGCATTCGAGATTCCGGCCGTAGCGTCTGCGTTGGGCAAACGCTTGACCAAGCCGGTTGATGCCATCCTTTGCCTCGGCGTTATCCTGCGCGGAGAAACCACACACGCAGAGCATATCGGCCAAGCGGTGAGCGGGGTTCTGGCGCAGTTGCAGATTGAGTATTCACTGCCGGTAATTCACGAGGTCTTGCTGCTCGAAAACTTGGAGCAAGCAAAACATCGCTGCCTAGATGCCGGGCGAAACCGGGGGATCGAAGCTGCCCGTACTGCCGTCGAGATGGTGCGCGTCATGAGTCGAATTGGCGCGTAAGAATCTTGCTGCTTGGCGGGTGTCTACGTAGGTTGTTCCGCGCATGGTCATTGCACCTTCCATTCTCGCGGGGGATTTCAGCAAGTTCGCACGTGAACTCAAGCGGGTAGAGAAAACAGGCGCTAGTTGGGTGCACCTTGACGTCATGGACGGGCATTTTGTTCCGAACCTGACATTCGGCCCGCAGGTGGTCGCCAACGCTCGCCCTCACTCAGGATTGCTTTTTGACACTCATCTCATGTGTTCGAAGCCGGAAGTTCTCCTGGAGCCGTTCGCTGGAGCGGGAGCCGATCTGCTTACGGTGCATGTTGAGTTGGAGGATTGCGTCTCGTCGCTGCTCTGGAAGATTCGTTCGCTGAACAAGCAAGTCGGATTGGCCATCAATCCTCCTACCGCAATCGACAAGGTGAAGCCATATCTAAAGGATATCGATCTGCTCTTGGTTATGACTGTCAATCCCGGTTTTGGTGGGCAGTCATTTATTGAGGAGTGTGTGCCGAAAATTCAGCAGGTTTACGGGTGGCGCAGGGAGATGGGGCTTAACTTTCGCATTGAGGTTGATGGAGGGGTGAACTTGAAAACAGCCGCTGAATGCGCCCGGGCAGGGGCCGACACGTTTGTTGCCGGGTCTGCCTTGTTCAGCGAGCGTAGCCTGACACGTGCGGTGAAGAAAATGCACAAGATCGTTTCGCAGGTGAACTGCGGATTTAACAAGTAATCATGGAGGAAATTAAATTCGGCACCGATGGATGGCGAGCGGTGATTGCCGAGGGTTTTACGTTTGCCAATCTCGAACGAGTCGCACAGGCAACGGCGGAGCATTGGAAAAAACACCGACCAAGGGGTACGCGAAAAAAAGTTGTGATTGGCTGTGATCGCCGTTTTTTGGCGGATCAGTTCGCCGAACGCACGGCGGAAGTATTTGCAGGGAACGGCTTCGAGGTGATCTTGGGGGCCTCGCCAGCGCCGACACCGGCTGTCTCGTTTGCCGTCAAGGCGGAGAAAGCCGTTGGGGGCCTCGTTATTACCGCGAGTCATAACCCGGCCCGCTTTTGCGGTTTCAAACTCAAGGGGCACTTCGGTGGTTCCGCCGCGCCCAAGGCTTGCCAAGCCGTTGAGGCGCTGCTTGATGCCAAGCCAGTCAAGAGAGTTGACCTGTGCTTGGCCAAGCGCAGGCGCTTGCTGCGCGTAAAGGATTTGCATGGTCCGCATGCCCGGGCGATCTGCAAACTCGTGGATTTCGAATTGATCGCGAATTCCGGATTGAACTTCGCGCATGACGCGTTGTTTGGTGTCGGTGCGGGAGTGTTTGAAAATATACTTGCCTCAACTAGGTGCAAAATCACCACACTCAACGCCGCTCATGATCCTTTTTTTGGTGGCATCCACCCCGAGCCAATCGTTCATAACTACGGTCCAAGTGCCGAATACCTACGCAAACACCCGCACGATCTCTGCCTTGTGACCGATGGAGACGCCGACCGCGTCGGAGGGATGGATGGGCGAGGTAACGCGCTTACGACTCACCAAATCATCTGCCTTTTGCTGCATCATTATATTTCTAATCGTAACCAGCGGGGCAGGGTGGTTAAGGCGTTGACAACCACTTCGATGGTCGATCGCATGTGCGAAGCGCACGGATTGGAACTGCTCGAAACCGGTGTTGGCTTCAAATACATTTGTACTGAGATGCAAAAGGGTGACGTGCTTTTGGGCTTTGAAGAGAGCGGCGGCATCGGTTTCTCCGGGCACATCCCCGAGCGCGACGGCATTCTTGCTGGCTTGGTATTGCTGGAGTTGTTGGCAACGGAAA
>Ga0066866_10000628_pt1 | contig 13826 bp, 5 predicted proteins | sample ETN01SmetaG_3_FD_66435 | JGI IMG/M metagenome (GOLD analysis project Ga0066866, IMG submission 66435) | Marine microbial and viral communities from oxygen minimum zone, Eastern Pacific Ocean - ETNP2014F12-01SV263 | ecosystem: Environmental > Aquatic > Marine > Oceanic ...
TCCGGTGACAAAATCGTTCCAGAGTCTCCGGGAGAGACCAAGCTTGGCGCCGGTTTGCTGCTGTTGAAAGTAACGGCTAAAATACTCAATTTCGCGGTGGTACAGGTCGACGGACAATCGCAATTCTTTATCGAGGAAATAAGGTTCTTGGAATGTGATTTGATAATCCTCCCGGCGCGTACCGGCAGTGATTTGCAGGCGAAATTTCTGTCCGCCGCCGGTGAAGAACGGCGGGTTGAACAGATCGAAGTTGCCCTGCACGAAGCCGGCTTGGGCGAACATCGACTCGATGGAGCTGTACCCAAATCCCATGATGAGGTGCCCCGTTCGTCCCTCCTCCACGCCGACGATGAGATTGCGGCGGTTGGGCAGTTCCGGGATTTTCTCGATCTGGGTATCGACTCCGTCAAAAAGCCCTGTGCCCTCGAGGCGGCGTTTGCTTATCTCCACGCCGACCATGTTGAACTCCTCCCCGGGTGAAATTGCGAGTTCTCGACGGATCACCTTGTCCTTGGTTCGGGTGTTGCCGCGAATCTCCACCTTCTCTACGTAGCTCAATTCTCCCTCGGTGATGCTATAAGCGAGGTCCATCGTGCCCTGATCGGTGTTAGGCACCTTCGTCACGCGCACTCGGGTGTCGAGATAGCCGTACGCTTCGTAGAAGTCCCGAATGGCGTTCCGATCCTCGTTAAGCCCGGTGGGGGTGAAGATGGCGCCCTCTAGCATGTACGGAGCCACCGGACGCTCGAGAATCTTCACCCCGCGTCGAATCTCGTCTTCGGTGAAAAGTGTGTTGCCTTCGAAGGTGACATTGCCCACTTGGTACCGATAGCCCTCGTAGAGGTCCAAGCGGATTACCATTTTGCCTTCCTTGGGGTACTCGAACTTGATCTCGCGCACCTTGAAGTCGATGTAGCCTTCGTCCTGATAAAACCGGGTGAGCATATCGAGGTCCTCGTCCCACTGCTCGTTCTCGAACTTGCCGCTGCCGGTCAACCACGACATCCACCAGCGTTTGCGTGTCTTGAGCACCTTGCTCAGTTCACGCTGGGATTTGGCAAGTCTATTTTTTGGTGGGATTTTACCCCACGCCATTTCCACCACGTTCTCGAACACGATGTCGTCAATCTTCACCTTTCGCCCGGGATCGATCTGGAAGACGACCGCTGCTTGGCCAAGCTCCTCGTCGTGCTGGATCTCATAATCCACCTTGGCCTGATGGTAGCCTCCCTTTTGGTACTCTTTCAGGAGGGTGCGGGTATCGGAGAAAACCCTTGGCCAGCTGAGGGTCTCACCGGTGCGGGCACGGATTTTCTTTCGCAGCTTGCTGTCCCTGAACTTGCGCCCGCCTGTGTTGCCCTCGAAGATTATCTCGGTGACGATCGGCTTGCCAACAAGCGTGTAGATTACCTCCACCCCGCCGACGACTTCTTTGATGGTCACGTAGACGTTCTCGAAGAAGCCTGTGTTGCGTAAGTTATGAATGTCATCGTCGCTGGCTTTAGGCGAATAGGTATCGCCTTGCTTGAGACGGATGTTGGCGCGGATGAGGGCATCGCTGGCGGCAGCTTGGCCACCAGCGTGTTGGAGGGTGATTTTTTGAACAACAGCAGCCCGAAAACTCGGGCCGCCAACCTGTCCCAAGACCGAACTGGACCACAGCAACAACGTCGCGACAGCAAGGACCTGGCCAAGCACCCGCAGCCAACGCACTGGGCTAGTCACCCTGCGGGATGTCATCGTTTCCAAAATTGGATAAAGTCTCAAATCTAGTGTAACTCTTCAAAAAAGTCAGTCGCACATCCCCGGTCGGGCCGTTGCGTTGCTTGGCGATGAGCAGGTTCACCTGCCGGGCGTCGCTTTCCGGATCATCGGTGTCCTCATCCACACCGCCCGGTTTGTACAACAGGCCCACCAGATCGGCATCCTGCTCGATCGTGCCAGACTCACGGAGATCCGACAGGCGCGGCTTTCGGTTTTTGTCCTTCTCAAGCTCGCGATTGAGTTGGCTCAGGACAACCACCGGGACGCCCAATTCCTTGGCCATAGCCTTGACCCCACTGGAGATTTCCGCGATCTCCTGCTGGCGGTTCTCCGTGCCGCGACGCGAAGTAGAATGAAGCAACTGCATGTAGTCAATGACAAACAACTTGATGCCGTGTTGCTGAGACATGCGGCGCGCTCGCGCTCGCAACTGCAGGATTGAGAGGCCGGCTGAGTCGTCAATGTGCAGTTTGGATGCTGCCAGTTTGCCGGAGGAATCAACGATTTTTGGGAAATCCCCTCTCCGGAGGAGGCCCTCGTGCATTTCACTCAAGTTGATGCGAGCCATTGAGCAGATCATGCGCATAACCAGCGAGTCCGCCGACATCTCCAGGCTGAACACTCCCACCGGCAGGTCTCTTTTCAGCGCAACGTGCTCCACGATGTTCATCGCCAGTGAGGTTTTGCCCATGCTCGGCCGAGCGGCCACCACGATCATTTCCCCGCTCTTCAGCCCGTTGGTCATTTTGTCAAGCGCATCAAAACCGGTCGTGATGCCGCGGATCGCGCTCGGGTCCCTGAAGATTTCCTCAATCTTTCTTACGGCCTCCGTGACATGTTCCTTGATGCCGACAATGTCCTCGATGCTGTGCTCTTTGCGGATATCCAGCACCGACTGCTCCACTTGACTGATCAAGTCATCGACCTCGCCGCTCCCTTCGTATGCGTCGGCGATCGCGCCGGTGCAAGTGTGGATGACTTTTCGCAGGAACCAACGGTCCCGTACGATGTCGAGATAATACTCCAAGTTTGCCGCCGACGGCACCCCGTCCTGCAATTCAGCCAAGTAGGCTACGCCGCCGGTGTTGTCCAACTCTCTGTCGGTGCGCAGTTGGTGCGACAGCGTGAGCAGATCGACCGGGTCGTTGCGTTCGCTCATCTTCAACAACGCCGAGTAGATCGATCGGTGTCGGAGGTCGTAAAACACCGACTCGTCCTTGACCTTGTCGATGCAGACGGGGAGATTTTCGTTTGGATCCAACAGGATGCAGCCCAGCACACCCTGCTCAGCGCCGGTGTCGTGCGGCGGTGTGCGATCGAGCGATGCAGCAGCAAGCGGGTCTTTTTTTCGCGGCGTTTGTTTCAGGTCGGCGGATTCAGCGGGCGGTATCTCCAGCACATCAGGCATGGCACAAGAAGAACGGAAACCGGCCTGCGACGCAACGAATAGAACTTGGCAAGTTGCTCGACGTTTATTAACACGGTATTCCCAACGCATTTCTAATGCTCCAAGGGGAAGTAACCAGACAATCAATCCGCAGATGCCACAGATGAACCAGTACAATCAGATCTGCGTATAAAAGACAAAAAATAAAGGAAGTGGGTGAACGAAACCGAGTACAAAGGAAAACGTACGAGTTGGCTTCCTCCCAGCTTGGCCAAGCGTCTCCGCGCTTGACCCCGCTTGGCCAAGTCGCAGAAGCTACGCGCCTGTTTAAAAGGATGGCCCTGAATCAATCCATACTCAATAAGCTGCGCGACATCGTCGGCGTCGAAAATGTCTTGTCGGCGAAGGAGGACCTCATCCCCTACTCCTTTGACGGTACGGCGGCACTGAAGGAAAAACCATGCTGTGTAGCGTTCGCGGCAGGCACGGAGCATGTCAGCAACGTACTGAAACTGGCCAATGGCACCGGGACGTCCGTGGTCACTCGCGGCACCGGCACCGGCCTCAGCGGCGGCAGCGTGCCGGCGGCCGACTGCATCGTGCTCTGTACGGTGAAGATGGAGCAGGTTATCGAGGTCGATGCCGCCAATCTTACCATGACGGTCGAACCGGGCGTGACGACGGTTCAAATTGCCGAGGCTGCTGCGAAGGCGGGGCTGTTTTACCCGCCGGATCCCGGCTCGATGAAGATTTCCACCATCGGCGGCAACGTCGCCGAAAACTCCGGCGGCCTGCGCGGGCTGAAGTACGGTGTCACGCGCAACTATGTGATGGGCCTGGAGGTGGTGCTGCCCAATGGCGAGGTGATGTGGCTTGGTAACAAGTGTGTGAAGGACGTCGCTGGATTTTCTCTCAAGGATGTAATGATCGGCAGCGAAGGCACGCTCGGCGTCATCACAAAAGTGCTGCTCAAACTCATTCCGAAACCGGCAGCGAAAAAAACAATGGTCGCCACCTTCAGCGCTATGGATGCCGCAGCTCAAACCGTCAGTGACATTATCGCCGCGCAGATCATTCCGTGCACGCTGGAGTTCCTCGACCGCACCACGATCCATTGCGTGGAGGACTTTGCAAAAGTCGGCCTGCCGCTCGACTGCGAGGCGCTGCTGTTGATGGAAACTGACGGCCATCCTGCCGCCGTCGTGGAGGAAGCCTCCAAGATGGAGGAGCTGGCCAAGACTAACGGCGCGATGGAAGTGCGCGTGGCCAGGGACGCTGCGGAGGCTGACCAACTCGCCACTGCCCGGCGCAGTGCCTTCAGCGCGCTCGCCCGTCTCGCGCCCACGACTATCCTTGAGGACGCTACTGTGCCCCGCAGCGAATTGGCGCACATGATCCGTTTCGTCGCCGAGATTGCAAAAAAGCACGACTTAAAAATCGGGACCTTCGGTCACATGGGCGACGGTAACCTTCACCCCACCTTCCTGACCGACGAGCGAAACGAGGACGAAATGCACCGTATTCATGAAGCGTTCACGGAAATCTTCGACGAAGCTATCCGCCTCGGTGGCACTATCACCGGCGAGCACGGCATCGGCCTCGCTAAGAAGGAATTCCTCCCAAAATTCGCTGGAGCAGCCCAGATGCGAGTCATGCGAGACCTGCGAAAGGCGCTGGACCCTAATGGCATCCTCAATCCCGGCAAGATGTTTGATTGATGCCTGCCACTTCAGAGCAACGTCACGCTGAGCTGGTGGAGGAGATTTGCCGGCATGATCGAGCTTATTATGCCGAGGCCCAACCGACGATCAGTGACCACAATTACGACCAGCTCTACCGTGAATTGCTTGATATTGAGGCGGCGCAACCGGAGCTTCGCACGTCGGACTCGCCTAGCCAACGCGTTGGTGGCGAACCGATCGATGGTTTCAACACGACACGACACGCTGTGCCGATGATGAGCCTCGACAATACCTATTCACAGGAGGAGGTGCGCGAGTTTGTTGTCCGCGTGCAAAAGCTATTGCCCGACGAACATCTCGAGTGGCTCGTCGAGCCGAAGGCCGACGGCGTCGCGATTAGTCTCCGCTTTGAGAACGGCCTATTCACCCTTGGTACCACCCGCGGCGACGGCGTAGCCGGCGACGATGTCACGGCCAACCTGCGCACCATCCGGACCATCCCGCTCCGGTTCAATGCACTGGGCCAATCGGAGGCTCCCGAGGTGTTCGAGGTGCGCGGCGAGGTGATCATGACGCGCTCCGGTTTCGAAAAACTCAATCGCGAACGCGAGGCCAACGGCGAGCCGCTTTTTGCCAACCTCCGCAACGCGACCGCCGGGTCGCTCAAGCAGCTCGACTCTGCGCTCGTCGCCAGGCGACCGCTCGACATCGTTCTTTACGGCAGCGGCGAGATCGTCGGCGGCCCGACAATCGACTCGCAATCTAGCCTGCTCGACGTGCTTGGCCGTCTTGGCTTCTGTACGCCGGAGCACACCTGGCACTGCTCTGGAGTCAGCGAGGTGCTCGATGCCATCGCGGAGCTGGACCGCGTCCGGGGCGACTTCGACTACGACACCGACGGCGCTGTCATCAAGCTGAACAGCTTCGCTCTCCGTGAGAGCATCGGCTTCACTGCCAAGGCACCCCGCTGGGCCATGGCCTACAAATACGCCCCCGAGCAGGCGCAGACCATACTCAATTCGATCACCGTGCAGGTTGGCCGGACCGGCACGCTCACGCCGGTTGCTGAACTCGCCCCCATCTTCCTCGACGGCTCCACCATCAGCCGTGCCACGCTGCACAACGAGGACGAAATAATCCGCAAAGACATCCGCGTCAGCGACACGGTCATCATCGAGAAGCGCGGTGATGTCATCCCCGGTGTTATCAGCGTGGTGAAGGAATTGCGGTTGGCAGGTGCCGAGCCGTTCGACATGCACCGCGTCACCGGCGGCCAATGCCCCGAGTGCGGCGGCGAGATTGCAAAGGGCGAGGCGTTCGTCGCGTGGCGCTGCGTGAACATACAATGCCCCGCGCAGGCGGCTCAGCGGCTCGAACATTTTGCCGCCCGCACCGCACTCGACATCGACTGTCTCGGCGACATCGTTTCGGATAAACTCGTCGAACGCAGCCTGGCCAGCGAGCCTCTCGATCTGTTCGGCCTCACCGTAGAACAACTTGGCCCGCTCAACCTCGGAACCGACGACGAACCGCGCGTCTTTGGAGAGAAGAATGCCACTAAGCTCGTTGAGTCGGTTGCGCGCGCACGCGGCATGGGACTCGATCGCTGGTTGTTTGGGCTGGCCATTCCCGAGATGGGCCAGACGATCGCCGGCAGTCTGGCCAAGTTTCACGATGACTTGACCGCCGTTGCCGCATCGCCGTTGCTGCGCGATGTCATCGCGCTGGACGAAAAAGTCACGGAGACGATTCGGATCAACCCGCGCTCGCGAAAAAACCGGCCGGATTCGGATGCCGACAAGGCCGGGCGTGAGAAGTTGTACACGAGCTTGGTTTCAGAAATCCGTGACTTGCTTGGTTGTCTGGAATCGCTTGGCTTCGCGAAGATCACGAAGGAGAACGGAGAACATCCTCCTAACTACACCACCGAGGTAGGGCCATCGGTGGCGCGTTCCGTGCTCGACTGGTTCACGTCCGAGGCTGGCCGCACCACCCTCGAGTGCTTGGCCAAGCTCGGCATTGATCCGAAGGGCGGCAGGCGAAGCAGCGGCGGTGTTTTTGCCGGAAAGATGTTCGTCATCACCGGTACGCTGCCGACGATGAATAGAGACGAGGCCAAGTCGAAGATCGACGCCAACGGCGGCAAAACCACCGGCAGCATCAGCAACAAAACAGACTACCTCCTTGCAGGCGAAAAAGCTGGCTCAAAGCTGGCCAAGGCCAAGTTGCTCGAAATTACCATCCTCGACGAAGCCAGATTTCTGGCAATGTGTGGAGAGTAATCGCGCCCAACCTTTTTGAATCAGGCGAAGATACCGTCGGTGACGTGGCCGTGGACATTGGTTAACCGACGCTCAATGCCGTTGTGGTAGAAGGTTAGCTTTTTGTGATCGATCCCCATGAGGTGCAGCACAGTCGCGTGAAAATCGTGCCAATGCACCGGGTTCTCTACCGTCTTCCAGCCAATCTCGTCCGTCTGCCCGTAGCTGAAACCAGCCTTTAATCCACCGCCGGCTAACCAGCAGGAGAAGCCGTACTTGTTATGGTCACGCCCTGAGCCTACCTGATCAGCATTCGATTGAGCAAATGGTGTCCTGCCAAATTCGGTGGTGAACAGTACGAGCGTATCGTCTAGCATACCGCGCTGCTTGAGGTCTTGCAGTAGTCCGGCGATCGGTTTGTCAATCCGGTCTGCCTCGATTGAATGGTTTTCCTTCACGTTCTCGTGGGCATCCCAACTCGCACGCGGCGAGCCACCAATCGGTCCACCAGAGTAAATCTGCACGAATCTCACACCTCGCTCCAGCAATCGACGCGCTAGCAGACAGCGCCGCCCAGCATCCTCGGTATTGCCCTCGCCCAAGCCATACATCCGACGGATGTATTCTGGCTCGCTGTTGATGTCGTTCACCTTTGGTACGGACAACTGCATGCGTGCGGCGAGTTCGTAGCTGCGCATGCGGGCACTCAAAATCGCGTCAGCTCCGTTGCGGTTGGCGTGGCGGACATTGAGTTTTTTCAGGAAGTCGCGCGCGGCCTTTTCTGAGCCTTTTGGCTGCTCAATGGCCGGGAACAAATCACGCACCGGTGCTTCGCCACTCCGAAGTTCGACACCCTGATGCTGCGACGGAAGAAAACCGTTGGACCAATTCGACGCACCGCCGTTTGGCCCGCCGCGTCCATCACTCAACACAACAAACGTCGGCAGCGAGTCGGTCTCGCAACCGAGCCCGTACGAAACCCAGCTGCCAACCGACGGGAAGCCGTTGAACTCAAAGCCGCTGTTGGCAAAGAAAAGCGCTGGCGTGTGATTGGCCGAGTCGGTGGTCATCGAGCGAATGAGGGTAATTTCGTCTGCCATCTTGGCGATGTTCGGGAACATGTCCGACAGCCAAAGGCCGCTCTGGCCGCGTGGCTTGAACTGAAAATCGCTCTTCCGCAACAGGCCGACTTTACCGAAGAAAATGTCCGGTTTTTCGCTCGAACCGAGTGGCTTGCCGTGCGCCTTGTCAAGACCCGGCTTGTAGTCGTACGAGTCGATGTGGCTCATGCCTCCGACGAGGCTGATGTGGATCGTTCGTTTGGCCCGGGGCACGAAGTTCGGGGAGATCTCCTTGCCAAGCGCACCCGCCAGGGCTGAGGTGTCTCGGACTAGCAGACTCGTAAATGCTGTGGCACCAATGCCACGGATGCTCCAGTTAAAAAACTCACGTCGATTGATGATGCCTAAATTGTTCATATCATTCGAGAATAACAAATTCGTTGCTGTTAAATAGAGTGCGACAAAGCGTGACGAGACCATACTTGTCGGCCAAGCGGGTGGCTAAGCGTAGTTCATGGGCGTCCGGTTTGCGCTGGTAGACGTCGAGGAACACCCTCTTCACCTGTTCGTCTAGGTTGCCCTCCGCGAGGGACTGTACGCGGGCTGCCATAGCTCCGGCTCTGTTTAAAATGAATTGGTTGTTCAACAGCGCCAGCGCCTGTAGCGGAGTGGTCGTCACGGCGCGGCGCGGTGCGGTGGTTGAAGGGTCCGGGCAGTCGAACGTGTCGAGGATTGCGCTGCGCCCTCCTCGAGGGCTGAAGCGATAAACCGTGCGGCGATTGAACTCGTCGCCCTTTGGGTAAATCGGCGCGTAGTAGGTGGTGCCGTTGTTGGGCGTAATGGAGACGTCGCGAAAACCGGGGCCTCCCATCTTTGGATTGAGTTTGCGTGAGACGGCGAGCACGGCATCGCGCAGCGACTCGGCGTCGAGCCGCACCGGTGACTTCCGCCAGAGTAACCGGTTTTCGGCGTCGACTGCGAGACCATCCTCACATGGAGCCGACGCCTGCTGGTAGGTGTTTGAGGTGACGATCAACCGGTGCAGCGCCTTGAGCCGTTGACCATTCGCCACGAACTCTGTCGCCAGCCAGTCGAGCAATTCCGGATGGCTCGACCGGCCGCCGTTGAATCCAAAGTCGTTCGGCGTTTCCACGATGCCGGTGCCGAAGTGATAATGCCAAATGCGGTTGACGATCACTCGGGTGAACAGTGGGTTGTCAGGGTTCGTGAGCCAGTCCGCCAACTGCTTGCGCCGCTCGCTGTCGGGTGCGTCCGCCTTGATGCCAAAGTCGCCGCTCACCATCCGCACCGCAGCGATGGCCCCCGGTCGGACGATCTCACCCTCATCCATCGCGTTGCCGCGCTTGAGCAACCGCACAGGGCCGGGGTTACCGCGGGCAGCCACGGTGTAAACCTTCACTTGCGAACCGTTGCCCAGTTCCCGTTCGCGGGCGGTCAGTCCGTCCAACTGGTCCTTGAGCATCTTGCGTTTCGTTTGGTTCGTTTGGTCAAGCGCCGCGGCCAGTTCCGGCTCACTCACGAACGGCGATTCCACCCCAGCTGAGGCGGCGATTTGATCAGGTTCAAGTGCATGGTCGTAAAGTTGAGCACGATAAAGCTTACCTTTAAGGTAGTTGTTGCCGCCACCTTTATGGCGCATCCCAAAGATCACCTGAGAGTTGCCAGCAGGGAACTTCTGCAGCCCGGTTTTGTACGGTTTGCCAAGAGGCACGCCGTTTCGGTAGCCAGTGATGGTGCCGTTTTCTTGATAAACGATCGCGATATGAACCGGTTGTTGGTGTGCCTCTTTTTCCTCCTGCGAACTGAATGATCTGGTGCGGGAATAACCGTTACTGCCGGGCATCCATCGACGCGACTCGCGTTCAGCAAACACAATGGTGTCGAAAGTCCGTCCGTCGTTGCTCTGCACGCCGATCACGCCGCCGCCTTTTTGATTGAGGTTAGTCAACTCCACCCAAGCCTCAAGTGTCTTAGCTCGGAGTGGCGACTTCAGAGGCGCCGTCTCTACCCATGCCTTGCTACCATCCATGACGAGAGCTCCGCCGGCAATCCGGGCATTGCCTTTGGCCGTGCCATGCAATGTGCTCAGGCTGTCCTCTAAGCTGGTATCAAACTCCCAGCTGGCCAACGGCATCGGCGGATCGGGCTTCGCTGCCGGTTCGCCCTGCTTACGCTTGGCCAGCGCGTTCTCGAGTCCTCGATTTTCGATTACTGCAAGTTGCTCACTTAACGAGGCGATCTGTTTCCGCAACCCCTCGCGCTGGCGTGTCAGTTCGCGGTCGGAGACGTTTCGTTCACCGTGAAACACCCCGGCAATCGCCGAGGTCAGCTGGTAATACTCTTTCTGTTGGATGGGATCAAATTTGTGGTTGTGGCAGCGTGCGCAGTTGACCGTGAGTCCAACAAATGTCTGGCAAACTGTGCCGATAATCTCCTCGAGTTCATCTTGTCGTGCCGTCTTTTTCATGAACTCACTACCACCCACAACCGTGTTGTGCAGTCCGGCAACGAGGAATCCGACTGCCTTTTGTCCGGCTGGATCGCCCTCTTTTAGTACGTCCCCGGCCACCTGCATGCGTACGAACTCGTCGTACGGTATGTCGTCGTTCAATGCGTTGATTACCCAGTCACGATAAGGCCAAAGGTTGTTCCGAACGTTATTGCGCTCGAAGCCGTCGCTTTCACCGAACCGCGCAAGGTCGAGCCAGTGCCGACCCCACCGTTCCCCGTAGTGCGGCGAACTCAGGAGGTGATCGACTACCTTGTGGAATGCGACATCGGTCGGGTTGGCAACGAACGCATCAACTTGCTCCGCTGTGGGAGGCAGACCGGTGAGGTCGAAATACAATCGACGGATCAACGAACGTGCATCAGCCCTTTCGCTTGGATTCAGCTTCGCGGCCTCTAGCTTGGCGAGAATGAACGCATCAATCGAGTTGGCGACCCAGTCCGGCTGCGAGACCGCCGGTTTGGCGGGGCGCTTTACTGGTTGGAGCGACCACCAGTCGTAACCACCGCGTTTGGCAGTGCTGAATTGAAACGGATCGAGCGTAACATTTTTGCCCCAATTGGCGCCCTCCGCAATCCAGTCGCGCAATAGCTCTTTTTCAGCTTTGCCTAGCGGATGGTCAGGCGGCATCTCGTTTTCGGACACCATCTTCCACAACTGGCTCTCGTCCGGTTTGCCAGCAACGAATGTAGCACCGTGCTTGCCGCCCTTGAGTGCCGAATCTCGTTGGGACAAATCCAGTTTTCCCTTGAGATCAAAATCGTTGTGGCACTCGAGACAATGCCGAACCAGTAACGGGGCCACATCACGGTCGAAGTCCACATCGACAATAGAAAGGGCGGCGGGCGGTCCGAATACAGTCAGTATCAAACCAGACAAAAAAGTACGGAGTCTATGCAGGGGCATAACAAAAGAAGATGCCCGGAAAAGCTGCCTCAAGATAAATCTTCACGCAAAGCGAAATCGACGCTTGTCCAACCGTTCGACTGGGTTGCTTGTACTGGAGGCGACAGCATCCGTTAGAGACCGTACCACCCCGGGGCGGTCGCTGGATTGGGATGAATGAAAAAGTGGCGGAGAGAGAGGGATTCGAACCCTCGATAGGCGTTAACCTATACTCCCTTAGCAGGGGAGCGCTTTCAACCACTCAGCCATCTCTCCGAGCGGGCCGAGCAGCTTGGGCAAACGTGGGCACGGGGTCAAGGCCTCATTGGCCGGCGAAGAGGTCCATTTGTGGCGAGGGCTCGATCTGGCGGAGTTTTTTACGCTCAACGCTTTGCCGGGAGACATAGCGCGTCTCCCCGTCGGGGGAGAGTTCCGTATCCTCGAGGTTACGTAGGATGGCCTTGGACCGTTCGATGACCGGCTTGGGTACACCGGCCAGGCGCGCGACGTGGATGCCGTAGCTTTTGTCCGCGCCGCCCTCGACGATCTTGTGCAGAAACACGATCTGCTCGTTCCACTCGCGCACAGCAACATTGAAGTTGCGCAAGCGCGGCAGCCGTCCGGCTAGTTCGGTCAGCTCGTGGTAATGCGTTGCGAACAGCGTCTTGGCACCGACCTGGTTGTGCAGATGCTCGACGATCGACCACGCAAGGCTTAAGCCGTCGAACGTGCTAGTGCCGCGTCCGACCTCATCGAGCACGACGAGGCTTCGCTCGGTGGCGTTATTCAAAATGTTTGCCGTCTCGGTCATCTCAACCATGAAGGTGGACTGACCGCGCGACAGGTCGTCACTTGCGCCGATGCGGGTGAAGATGCGGTCCACGAGATCCACCCGCGCGCGCTTGGCCGGTATGAATGAGCCGGTGTGAGCCAGTAACGCAAGCAGTGCTGCCTGGCGGATGTACGTGCTTTTCCCGGCCATGTTCGGGCCGGTGATAACGGCGATCTGCTTTCCGTCGCTCTCGAGCTGCGTGTCGTTCGGCACGAACGGCTCGCCAACCATCGCTTGCTCGACCACAGGGTGGCGGCCTTCGTCGATCTGCAGCACGCCCTTGTCACGAACCTCGGGGCAAACGTAGCCGCGCAGTCGGGCGACCCCTGCGAAGCCGGCCAGCACGTCGAGCTGCGCCAAAGACGAGGCGATCTGCTGAATCTGCCGTAGCGACTGGAGCACCTGCTCGCGCACACGCTGAAATAACTCGTACTCGAGCTTTTGGCTGCGTTCTTCTGCGCCGAGGATTTTGCCCTCCATTTCCTTGAGCTCCGGCGTGATGAACCGCTCGGCGTTGGTCATGGTCTGCTTGCGCGTGTAATGCTCCGGCACCTTGTCGAGGTGCGTTTTGGTCACCTCGATGAAATAACCGAACACGGAGTTGAACCGCACTTTGAGCGAAGGGATGCCTGTTTTTTCTGCCTCCTCTCTTTGGAGCTGGGCGATCCAGTCCTTGCCCTCGGTCGCGGCGCGGCGCAGCTCGTCGAGCCCCGGGTCGAAGCTATCGCGGATGATGCCGCCGTCCTTGATTGTCATTGGCGGTTCATCGGCGATCGCCCGCGAAATCAGGTCTGTCACTTCCGGCAGATCGTGCAGTTGGACGCCCAGTTCGGTGAGCAATGAGGGCGGCCCGTCCGGCTCGGCATCTTCGAAAATGGCCTCACTGAGTGTCGGTTCGCCCGGGCCGGGGGCATCCTGCGCCTCGGCGATCAAGCCGCGCAGTCGCGGCAATTGGCTAAGCGCACCGTGCAGTTGGCCAAGGTCACGAGCGTTGCCGGATCCGATGCTCAGGCGGCTGATGGTGCGCTCGAGATCGCGCACCTCTTTCAGGCTCTCGCGAAACCGATCTAGCGTCGGGCTGTTGTGTAGGAACTGGCCAAGCGCCTCCTGCCGCTGCCGGATCGCATCGACCGACGAGAGAGGCTGAGTGAGCCAGTCGCGCAGGCGCCGCGCGCCCATGGGCGTGGAAGTGCGGTTCAGCGCGGTGTAGAGCGTCCCCGGGTTGGCTGCTTCACGGTGCAGTGGCTCCAGAATCTCGAGGTGCTTGAGCGTCGCGGCGTCGAGCACGAGGTAGTCGGCCACCTCGTAAAAAGCGAGCCGCGTGAAGTGCGCGATGTCGCGACGCAAATGTTGACCGACGTAATGCAGTGCGCCGCCGGCGGCGCCGATCGCCGCTGCGCGGCCCTTGAGCCCGAAGCCGTCGA
>Ga0066866_10000632_pt1 | contig 13763 bp, 11 predicted proteins | sample ETN01SmetaG_3_FD_66435 | JGI IMG/M metagenome (GOLD analysis project Ga0066866, IMG submission 66435) | Marine microbial and viral communities from oxygen minimum zone, Eastern Pacific Ocean - ETNP2014F12-01SV263 | ecosystem: Environmental > Aquatic > Marine > Oceanic ...
TTGGTGATGGCTTCGGTGATGGCAACGATGGTTTCTCGATTTTGGTTTGGCATCGAGCCTTGGTATGTGTTGCCCGATTCGATCGACTTTGGCCAAGCGGCTCGTTTTTCCCAAATGGGGTGGTTTTTGATTCTGGGTGCTTTCTCGGGTGTGGGTAGCGCTTTTTTTCTCCATTCGATACAGAGGATGGAGTTTGCGGTGGGGAAATGCGATTGGCCAATCTGGGTGAAACTTGGCTTGGCTGGATTGGTGGTTGGCATGATCGCCCTGATTTTTCCGGGTGTCTGGGGCAACGGCTACGAGATTACCAACCAGATCCTGCATGCAGACTCATCGAAAGCCGGACTTTCCGGGCTGGTTAACGGTTCAGTTGCCTTCGGCCTTGAGGCTTGGCAGATACCTATTTTCGTGTTGACTGGATTGCTGATTGCCAAGTTAGCGGCCACGGTTGTTACGGTTGGCGCCGGTACAATAGGGGGAGTGTTTACGCCAACGCTGTTTCTTGGTGCAGGAATCGGGGCAGCTTTCGGTGAAGCACTTGACCAACTCGGTTTTGCGAATGAAACCCCAACAATTGCATTTGCGCTTGTTGGGATGGGAAGTATCCTGGCAGCGACCACCCGCTCGCCATTGCTGGCGATGATCTTAATTTTTGAAATCTCTCTTAAGTATGAGTTGATGCCGCCTTTAATGATTGGCTGTGTAGTGGCAACGTTGGTTTCACAAAGGTTTCACAAATCTTCAGTGTACTCGGCACCCCTCCATCGACGTGGCTTGGTTTTGGACAAGGAAAGCCGACGGATGGGTTCGGCAACAGATCGTTGCATTGGTGATGTGATGGTGGGGCCGACTTCGCCAATCAAGGAGACAGCCTCTCTGCCAGAAATTTCCAACATATTTCTAAACAGTCCACGAAACTATCTCCCGGTGATAAGTCAGGACAAAAGACTAGTGGGGGTAATTTCGCTTCAGGATTTGAAGGCTCATCTCAATGCAGGAGACGAGTTACGAGCCGTGATTGCACTCGATTTGATGCGCCCTATAGGAACGTTTCTCACCCCAAATCGCCAGTTGATGGAGGCCCTGCCGCAGATCATGGGATCCGAGATGGAAATGATACCTGTGGTAAACTCCAACCGGGAGATGCGCTTGGTCGGCTCGATATCACGCAGCAAGACGCTTGACCTGATGTCGGAAGCGATCGCCAAGAGCGGAGAGGAGAACACGATCTGATGGCCCCTGCCCGATGGCACTTGGCCGAATGCTCATTCTACTCGCCGCTTCCGATGAAGTGAATGTCCACCAACTCGCCCGGATGAATGTCGAGGTCAATTGATTTGCCTTCGCCATCTATCAAATCGATTGTGAACGGTAGCACTTTTTTGTAGGCGGCACGATTCCTCAACACACCACTCCCAACTGCCTCGAGGCGGTTGCTAACCTTGGACACCTTGGCCCGGGCAACAGGCCTACCTGTTCCTAACCACGAAAATAAGCCAGTTCTAGTGGGGCGCCGTGTCCTGATTTCGACCTCCATCCCAACGTAGGGTTCCAGATAAATGGGTTGCGGCACATAGCCGACGATCTTTTTGACTTGCGATGAGCTTATGGTGGCGATGGTCTCACCAGGTTGGATGCTTTCCCCAGTTTGTTTGCTAATGCTCCCAATTTCGCCATCGATTGGGGACAACAAAATGATGTCATCAAGCAGTGCCTCCACGCGGCTAAGGCCTTGGTCAAGCCGTTTGATTTGGGCTTGGTCCAATTGGCTTGACGGATCGTTCTCCTGTGCTTGGCTCAAGGCCTGTTGAATCGAAGCTACCAATTCCTCCTTTTGCTGGACCTGCACAGCATAGCTGTCCCGATCTGTCCGGGCCTTGTTATAGAGCGACTCTGAAACCAGATTATCCATGAACAAAGTTTCAATTCGTTGAAATTCTTTTTCAGAGTTCTGCAACTCAATCTTCAACGCGGCCACTGAAGTACGCTCATTCAACCAATCCAAACGCAGCTGATTGTAGCTTAGGTCGGTTCTAGCTCGCTGCATGGGATCGATGGTCAGGGTGAGCAAATCGACCTGTGCCCGAACCCACTCAACGGTGGCATCAGCAAAGTCCGGATCCATCGAGTAGTCGATGGACGCGATTGGGGCACCCTTCTTTACGGCATCAAAGCGGCCAACGGAAACTTCCGTCAACAATCCAGCGCGGGGGCTGGAGAGGACAATGTTAGCGGAACGCGCCTCGCCCACAACTGAAGATGGGCTGACTCGGTTGTACCAAATAACGATCACACTCGCGATGCAGAGCAAAAACACAATGACCGGCAAAATGACTTCGCGAAAATCCTGCCATTTCTGCTCAACCGGGATGGGGATGGGCTGTTTGTTACTCATGAACTAGACTTCTGATTCTGCCTCCGCCTTGAGTCCGGTCACCCGGGATACCCCATCCATTTCGCGCAATTCGACAAGCAAATCCTCCAGTCGTGAAGGATCTCGCAAAAGCAACCGATAGGAAAAATCGGTCCCACTGGTGCCATCGACTGTCCTCTCACTCACACAACGGGAACGGCGTGCATGACGCTCCAGTGTCTTGTTCAGTGCTCCGATCTCCAACGCGGATTTCTCCCAATTTAGATTGAGTATGGTGTCATATCGGTGTCTCGTGCCAAATGAGGTCACCCGAATGTAGAACATGATTAGGCATATCATCAGGCAACCGGCAACCGCAGTTGCAAATTTCAACGTCCCACATGCCATACCAACAACAATGACCGATAGGATGTAGGATGTATCCAACGTATCCCTCAGAACGTTACGAAAGCGTACGATGGCGAAGATCGCCATCAATCCAAAAGCCGTCACAAGATTGTTGGAAAGCACAAGCATCACCATTGACACGATCGTGGGGATCACCACCAGCGAGTTCACGAATGACTTCGAATAAGACAACCCCGTATGCGTAAACATATACACCCAAGCGATGGCATGCCCACAGACAAAAGCCAACAGCAACCCCATGAGCATCATGGGGACATCTGTCGGGACCGGAGTGTAGTCTCCCTGTAAAAACCAGTGATCCATCTGTCTTTAATTCACATGAACGTCTTCCATTGAGCAGGCAATGGGCCAACCGCTTGGATCAAGCCCTTCCCTGACGGATTGTTCACCCATCAAGGTGACCCCATCGACGTACTTTGCTGCACCACCTTGCGCCAAACCAAAAATCCTGACCAACTCACGAAACCAATCTGGAAAGCGATTGGTAAACTTCAATTCCAACACAACGTTATCACCAAAGACATACCTCGGATCAGTCATTTGGGTGACCAAGTGCGCCATTGGCTCCACTTCGATCCGGGTTTGTCGATCCAGCGTCACACGCACAGCGTTGTTATCCTTGCTAATCCACGCCTCACGGTAATAGGCCACGTGGGCCTTTGGCTTTGCACCCAACTCCTGCATGTGGTGAATGAACTGCTCGAGAGCTGCCCGATGCTCAGGTTCACCGCTGGCCATTTGCTCAGGCAACGGCAACTGGCCACTCAGCACATGTTCCAATGCCTCGCGCTTGACCCCTCCCCGCTGCTTCGCAATTGTATTGTTGGTGCGACGCTTAATTTCAAAATAAACCGGCGCCTTCGGTCGATCCTCGTAAAAACGAATGCGCAGCTTGTAGCGGTTTTTGTCTCCGTTGATCGTGGTGTGGTAGAGGCGCAAATCCGGCGAGTCAAGATAAAGACTGTGCACCGGATAGGAGAGATTGGGCTGGGTTGCCCCGAACGCATCCAACTCAAGATAAGAGGAAACAAAATCCCGCATGGCCATCGCCTCACCCTCCCGGATGATGTACTTGTGCTCATAGCGTTGTTTTTGCAAATTGTCCGCCAAAATATCTTTGAACTAATTGAGAATACGCAATCCCCTCTATTGGATTTCCCTCCAAAAAAGCCCGTAGACAGGGCAAATTACAGCTTGATACGCAGTTGTCACGAAAAAGTTACAGTGTTCTGCCACATTGCCAATTCCAAGCCTGACTGCGTCGTCAAACGCAAACCGTCATCGAGTAAATGCCGCAGAGGAGCCTTGGCACACTGCGGCGAGTCCCGTTTACTCGCGCCATGCCAAGCTTTCTAGCTTTCGTGGGGTTGTTCAACGCCGCCCTTTGGGTAGGAGGTTCAATTTTCTTTTCCTTCCTTGCCGGTTCGGTGTTTTTTTCCAGTGAGGTGACAGACTTCACCCCGCCGCCCTACAACGGCCTCGTCGCCCAAGCCGTCTTAGGCCGGTACTTCATGCTGCACATGATCTGCGGTATCATCGCTGTGGCACACCTGCTGATCGAGTGGCTCTACGTCGAAGGCAGTTCCCCCAGTCGCGCCGTCACCTTGGTTTGTATACTGCTTGGCCTCGCTCTTATCGGGGGTAAATTTATCAGCCCCAGACTTGCCGTTTGGCATCAGCAAATATACCAATTCCAACTGAAGAGCGACGGACCGCCACCGATGATTGAAAAGGCCTCCTACAGTGGAGATGTCATCCAGAGCGCCAAGTGGAAATTCGCCCTGTGGCATGGTGTGTCCCAGATTGTGAATCTCATCATGCTGATCCTACTGAGTTGGCGCTTCTGGCGACTCGCCCACCTCTGTGGACCTGACGGATCAATCCCCTTCGACCAGCGGAAGCGAAGCCTGTTCTCCACCAAGTAGTAACCTACGCAGAATTAAGGCCAGAATTTACTCCACCGAGACGGCCTGCTTGATGCCGAATTTCTGGATGCGCTTCCGCAACGTGGCTCGCGTGATACCAAGCAGCTTGGCCGCCTGCACTTGGTTCCCATTGGTGTCACGCAACGCGTGGGCGATCAACTCTCGCTCCACCGCCGGCAGCACAGCCAAATCCGGCTGTCCCTTTGCCCAGCGGAATAGCGTCGCAGCGACACTGCCGATTTCATCGGTCGCATCGGTCCCCGTCGACTGCACTTGGGCAAGCGCTTGGCCGGGCGTCGGTGCGCTCCCTCCCGCCATGATGTTCGCCGGCAGATCGGCGGCGCGAATTGCCTCGCCCTTGGCCATGACGATGGCGCGCCTGATGACATTTTCCAATTCGCGCACGTTGCCGGGCCAACTGTATTGCGAGAGCAACTCCAGCGCATCCCCGAGGACCGACTTTGGATTGCGCCCCTCGTCATTAGCGATCGTCTTGAGAAAATAATCGACCAGCAGCGAAACATCCTCCCTACGCTCTCGCAGAGCAGGCAAACTGATCCGCACGACGTTGAGTCGATAGAACAAATCCTCGCGAAACTCCCTGGCTGCGACTGCCTCCTCCAAGCGTTTATTTGTTGCCGCGATGATGCGCACGTCGACTGTGATCGGCTTGTTGCCACCGACACGCTCGATGGTGCCGTTCTGAAGCACGCGCAAAATCTTCGCCTGCGTCGCGAGCGTCATGTCACCGATCTCGTCGAGGAAGAGTGTCCCCTTGTCACACTGCTCGAACTTGCCGATACGCTGCGCACTCGCGCCAGTGAACGAGCCCTTCTCGTGGCCGAACAACTCGCTCTCAAGCAGATTCTCCGGGATTGCGGCGCAGTTGATCGGCAGATACGATTTATCATTGCGCCGGCTGTTCTGATAAATGGCACGCGCAACCAGTTCCTTGCCGGTGCCGCTCTCGCCGGTGATCAGCGCCGTGGCATCCGAACCGGCCAACTGACCGATCGTCTTGAACACTTCCTGCATCGGTTGGCTGTGGCCGACGATGCCCAAATCGTAATCCTCTGACTCCAGCATCGGCTCGCAGACAACGACCTTTTTCATGTCGTGGGCAGCCTTAAGAGCGTCAGCAACGATCTGCTTGAGCTTCGGCACATCAAACGGCTTTAGCAAATAATCGTACGCGCCGAGCTTCATCGCCTCGATCGCCGTCTGCGTCGTGCCAAATGCGGTCATCATGATCACCGGCAGCTTGGCATCATCCTGCCGGATGCGCCTCAGTGTCTCCAGCCCGTTGATGCCGCTCATGCGGACATCCATCAACACCAAGTCCGGTTTGAAACGCTGGATGACCTCCAGTCCCTTCTCGCCGCTGGCAGCTGTCTCGAGGTTGAGATCAGGCGATTCAAAAATACGCTTGAAAGAATAGCGCACATCACTCTCATCATCGATTAGCAAAAGTTTGTCCATTGCGTTGCCCCAATCAGGGTAAACGGAACATAAGCGGTAGGACCGGTTTTCACAACGCCAAGAAAAAAAAGTCGCCTTGGGCAAGTCGAAAACCTACCTTCTCACCAGATATTTATTGCCGTGAAACCGTTGACCCGACGCCATTTTATCGCCGCCGCTGGAACCGCCGCCGCCCTGCCCGGCCAAGCACTTGGCCTCAAGCCCAAGCAAGAAATCATCGACCTACACCAGCATACCAACTACAGCGGTCGCAACGATGAACGCATGCTCGGCCATCAGCGTGCCATGGGCATCAAGTGGACCGTTCTGCTCCCGGCTGGCCGCCTGTACGGTCTCGCCGCCAACTGCGGCGGCAACAAATCCGTCCGGAAAATTGTAGTCAAAAACCCGCACAACTACGTACATTTCGCCAACGAGATTTCTGACCACCCCGAGTGCATCGAAACAATCGAGTTGTACTTAAAAAAAGGCGCAGTTGGCATCGGCGAGCAAAAGTTCCGCGTCGAGTGCGATTCAACACACATCCAGCGTATCGCCGAGCTCGCGCAGGAATACGATGTCCCGGTACTGATGCACTTTGAGCACGGCCACTACAATACCGGCATCGAACGCTTCCACACCATCCTAGAGAAATTCCCAAAAGTGAACTTTATCGGCCACGCACAAACCTGGTGGGGTAACATCGACAAAAAACACAATCAAACCGTCATGTACCCCAAGGGTGCCGTCACGCCAGGCGGCATTTCCGACCGCTTACTGAGTGACTACCCGAACATGTACGGCGACCTCTCTGCAGGCTCAGGTCTCAACGCGCTCATCCGCGACGAAGCGCACACGATCAAATTCATCCACCGCCACCGAGAGAAACTGATTTACGGGAGTGACTGCAACGACATTATCGGCCGCGGCCCAAGCTGCTCCGGTTCCCGAGCAATCGAGACCATCCGCCGACTGATACCCGACACAAAAACTCAGGACAAACTCTTCAGTGGCAACATCCGTCGCATCATCCGCATCCAGAAATAACATTAGCGGGTTGGCTCATCAACAACTCGTTGGCACTTCCTGTAACACCTTGATGCAGTGAGGAATGGCGTCGGCGACGAACCCGAGGCACTCGACCGCACCCTTGGGTTTGCCAGGGAGACAAACGACCAAAGATGAATCGATTACCGCAGCCAAGTTTCGGGAAAGCACAGCATTCTGCGTGATTTTCAACGACTCCATCCGCATCACTTCGCCGAAGCCAGGCAACTCTCGTATCGCCATTTCCCGCACCGCCTCGGGAGTCACGTCGCGCGGAGACACACCGGTGCCGCCGGTCGTCAATATCAAATCGCAGCCCTTGTTCACCTGCTCACGCAGTGCGCGTTGGATCTCACAAACTTCGTCCGGCACCACCGTTTCGGCAGTAAAGTTCCAGCCGTAACCAACTGAGGCCTCCTTCAACGCCGGCACACCACCGTCGTCATATACACCCTGCGTCGCACGATCTGAAACCGAAATAATCCCAACTTGAATTTCCATTGCACTTTCTCTGGTAAACTATTGACATACAATATAGCTCACGTTGCAGCGAATATAAAAGCAGCCCTCCCGTTGGGGAAGAAAAATGAACTACGGCTCATTTGCCTGTATCTCGTAAACTTGAAACAAAGTTTCTCCTGTGATCGAAGGTGTGACGTTTTTGAAAGCCGAATGGGCGTTCAATCGCTTCGCCAACGGCGAGCCGCCGATGACAATTGTAAACCTCGCCCCTGAATCCTTATACGCATCAGGTGACGATGGTCTGACATCTCCGAACCAAGGCTGGCCGAGATGCCAAGCCACATACAAACCAAGCCGATCGCCTTCCAACGAGAAGAATGTAGAACCAACAATCGGTCCCACCAATCCGGCTGCCTCCATCCGCTTGGCCAAATTTTGCGCGAACAAACCGGTTGGATATCTTGGTGGCACTTGCCACAACAACGGCAACAGAAAAATCAGCATCAACACCAAGCCGACCCCACTTTTTTTTTCGACGAACGAGGAGGCAAGGCCGAGTGTGAGAATCATGATCAGAGGAAGGAACAAATAAAAGTAGCGTTGATCCACCGGCATGACGTAAACCGGCAGATAAATGCCGCCCAGGCAAACCAGCGGAATGACCATCCATCGCCAGCGATTGGCCAGCCAGTTTTTCAACCAAGGACGTTTCGCGAAAAGCGCCAAACCTAAAACCAGTGTGCCAAGTCCAAACCATTTCAGCAATCCTCCCATCCCATCGAAAGATGCCAAGAATTGAAAAACAGTTCCGGCGTTGCGCCCAATGAGTGAGATCTGGTGCGAAAAACTTTCGCCACTCTCAAACGGCGACCAGTAGTCGTAGTCCATTCGGCTCGGATCTTCCCACGCCGTCACCCGGCCTCGTTCCGGTTCGTAAATTGTATTTCCGAACGGATGCGGTGCCGGCCGGTCATTTCCTGGGCCAACGACAGCGTGGGCAATCGGCCCGGAAGTCGAAAAGGTCGGCTTATCGTATTTCAGCGATAACACTGTGATCCACGGCCCAGCCACCAGCGCCAACAATCCAAGCGACATACCCATCTGGCTCCAAGCCGACAAGCGATTCTCCGATTGGCCAAGCCGCCAGCATAGCGCCAGCAAAACACTCACCACCACACCGATTGGCAATGCCACCGCCTTGGCCAAGTAGGCCAATCCCCAGGTCGCGCCGGTGCCAAACGCGCGCTGGCGAGTCACCAGCCAGTCCGGCGACACCGTTTGCCCAAGCGCAAATGCCATCAATCCGGCGACCAGCAAATCCGGCGTCACATGATTTGACATCCAGTTGGGAATCGTCAGCGCTAGCACCCAGGCCACGATCAACTCGTCAGTCAATCGAAGCCCCAACGAGCGAGCCAAAAACAGGCTCCCATGAAAAAACACCGCACCGGAAACCAGCATCGCCAATTTGCCGGCGAGCAACGGCTCAGCGCTCAACCACAGAAACGGCACCATCAGCCAACTCAGCATCGGCCCCCAGTATCCGTTCACCGCGAAACTCAGGTTACCAACCGACCAATACTCGGCAACGCGCATGTAAGCGATTGCATCGCTATTTAGCCGGGCCAAGTTGTTCAGCATCGACACCAACATCAGCGCATACGCCACCACCCAAGCCATGCGCAGCCAAAAAAGCAGTTTTGGCTCGGGTAACTCGAAGGCTTGCTTTGTTTTTTGCGACAACAAAATGGATCAGGCGTTTTTCCTGAAGACGAATAGATTATTCAAACCCAGTTGAAATGTCTTGTGCATGACCAAACTGAAGCCTGCCGACTCAAACAGTCGCGGCACTTCACCTGGGTCAAAGCCGTGATGTTCCTCCAGCGCCGTGCCATCGGCCAAGCGGAAGAATCGCAGCACAGCCAAAATGGCATCGACCCGCGGCGACGGCACAGTCAGCACCACGCGACCGCTATCGACAAGCAGTCGGTGGCACGCGCTTGCCCAATCCGCCTTGTCTCCCTCGGGAACATGCTCAATCACAGCCAACATCGCAACAACCTCAAACGATTCGCAAACCGGCAGGTCGTCAGGGAAATTCCCTCTCACGAACTGCACGCCGTGCACGTCCTGGCCCTGTGCTTTGGCAATGCGCGGATCAACACCCACGCCTATGAAATCATCGCCAGCAAGGCGGCGCATGAGTGTGCCATCGCCGCAACCAACATCGAGCACTCGCTTGACCTTGTCCAAGTGCGGAAGTGCCTTACGAATGCGCCAGTTTCGAATGACGCAATCGAACCATTTCACCCCTTGCCTCCCTTGCTCTCGAGGCCAAGCACACTGAGAAAGAAACTGCCAAGCATGATTTGAAAACCAAGGGCCAAGCCCAAAATCGATGGAATCACTTGGCGAAGCACCACCGAAGGGTTGAGTTGACCGAAGTCCTTTTCGCTCCAACCGAGCGTCGCTGACACCGACCCGCCAAACCCAACCAGCATCAGGACTCCACCGACCGCCAAGCCCGTCTCGAGGGTGATATAGCGGGACGGCTTCTTGAACATTGGGCTCTCGAGAATGAGCCCCTGCTTAATGGCGTACGTTCGCGTGTATAAAGCAAACATCACCGATTGGAAACCGAGCAGCACAGCCAATGCCGAATAGGCCAGTGTGTGCACATCGAGTTTCGCGGGGCCAATCTGTCGCGCCTCTGGCAACAGCCATCCGCCGAGGCCGAGGCCAATCAGCATGAGCAAAAGGCCCGGATACAAGAACAGCCAACGCGGACTAAACAAAAGCATAAACCGCAGATTTCGCCAGCCATCACGCCAACTTCGCAAGTGTGGCGGCCGGCTACGACCATCCGGTGAAAGCGTCGTCGGCACCTCGGCGATCTTCATGCCGAACAGCGTCGCCTTGACTACCATCTCGCCGGCAAACTCCATGCCGGTCGTTTGCAATTTCATCCGATCATACGACGCACGACTGAACCCGCGCAGCCCACAGTGAAAATCACCGACCGGGCAGCGGAAAAACAGCCGCCCCAAACCGCTGAGCACCGGGTTGCCGAAGTAGCGGTGCAGCGGCGGCATGGCCCCGGGCGCGATGCCGCCTCGGAATCGGTTGCCCATGACGAGGTCGCAACCTTCATGCAACTCCTCGATGAACGGCATGAGTGTGGAGAAGTCGTAGCTGTCATCGGCATCCCCCATGATGATGAACCGCCCACGCGCCGCCGCGATGCCACCCATCAACGCGCTTCCGTATCCCCTGGCTTCGACCGAGACGATACGCGCGCCTCCGGCCTCGGCAATGGCCCGCGAGCCGTCGGTGCTACCGTTGTCGGCGACGATGATCTCGCCGGAGACCCCGTTATCGGCGAGACAGCAGGTGGCTTTTTGAATACAGACGGCAAGTGTCTCCGCCTCGTTGAGACACGGCATCACTACGCTGACTTCGGGTAGGTCGATGGTCGGTTGCCCAGACATAAGTGGCGCTTGGCCAAGCGCTTGGCCAAACGATGCCTGAAAGCCAGCGGCACGACAATCGGGGATTGCGGATGAATTTTGAGACTTGCCTCATTGACTCGGCCTCGCAAATGGGTAGAATTATCTCGGATGCAGACTGAGGCGAGAGAGGAATCGAAAAGAAAATTCGACAAGTTCCTAGAAAAAAAGAACCTTCGAACCACTGGTCAGAGGCGACTCATCATCGATACAGTGTTCGAGACTGATGAGCATTTCACTGCAGAGCAATTGCTTGATTGGGCTCGCAAAAAGGATCGCTCCATCTCCCGCGCCACGGTTTACCGAACACTGCTCCTGCTCACCGAGAGCGACCTTCTGCATGAGATGGACTTCGGGAAGCCTTACAAATTTTATGACCCCAACTACTCTGACCACCCGAACCATCACCACCTCATATGTGAAGACTGTGAAAAGATCGTGGAATTCGACAGCGAGCAGATCAAATCGATCGAGATGGAGATTGGTCAAAAATTGGGCTTCACTGTGAAATCGCAAAAGCTCCAGCTGTCCGCGACCTGCGACTCCCTAAAAAAAGGCGGCACATGCGATGGCAAAATTTGCGATTGAGAGTGCGCCTCAGTACGAACGCAACTGTAAACGGTGATCCACCCTACCCTGCTGGTGATGATCCAGCGGCGGCAACTCGACGAGTGTCGGCGATTCGATCTCAGCAAGGATAACCCCGGCCTGTTGTTGCAACTCGGCCCAGCGTGCCCAATCCAGTTCCGGTGAGTGCTTGATCTGCCGCAACAGACTGCGCCACTCGATCACCGCACGATCGATATCGCCCGCACCCAGCATAGAAGTCACCCAACTGGCCTTGTCGGCGGGGTCGGCATGCATCGCTGCCACAACCTGCGCGGCACCAGAGCCGTAACGCACCGGCAAGCCGGCGTCGAGATAGCCCGGCACCGTCACGTCACCGTAACGCTCGCGGCAGGCGATTGGGATACGCCCCTCCCAGCGATTCTCCTCGTTGCCAAAACGGTGCCCAGCATCGAGGTTGGCCAACTCGTACGCCAACTCGGCGATCGGCAGCGACTCGTCCTCCAGTGCCGCGGCAACACCCAGACCGTAGCTCTGTGAAAAAAAACTGACGATCCGGCCGCGTCGGGTCGGGTGACCGTTTTCATCAACCAGCTTGAACCTATTCCACAGCAGAGCCACACCGGTGGCCGGCCTGAGATCGCGGCACTCGCTGTACAGAGCGCAACCGGCGCAGGTCGGGTTGGCTACTTGCCGCTCCTCCGGCCGCCATAACGCCACGCCGTGCGAATCGATATGGGCTGGAACCGCAAGCTTACCCAAGCGCAACTGAACAAGCAGCCGGTTGCCCTCCTGCCGGAAGTGCTCCACCGGCGTCAGGTTTGCCGCCAGTTTCCCCTCGAGAAGCGGCTGGATTTTTTTTTGCCAAAGCTTCAACGGGACCACACGCATGCGCCAGCCGGTGAGGCGCCGCACCCACTTAGCCAGATCGAGACGTTCATTATTGAGCCAATCCGCCACTTTCTGCTCCCGGCCATACTCCTGACCACTTGCGAGCAGCACCAACTCACCAGCGCCGGTCCGCCGCAGCACCTCCGGCTCCAGCAATGCCGCCCGAAGCACCGGGGCTTGGCCAAGCGACGAGCGCTCGTCCGTGGCCTCGTCGTCGCTTGTTTTTTTTGGAATGAAAACTTCACTGAACGGCACCGGCTTGGCCTTGGGCCATGGCTCCCAGCCGCCTTGGCTGTTAAGCATCTCGCGGACCCGGCGACGAGCTTTCCGGGCGCGCTCGGAGTCGGTGCCCAATCCGCACGGCACATCCGAATGCTTCATCGAAAACTCCATACCGAGCAGGATAGGCTGGGTGCTGAACAGCCGCTCCTGCACACGCACCGCCTCGGTATATGGATCGCGTCCCTGCTCTGCTGCACCGTGCATCAGGCCCAACAGTGACCCCCAGTCGACCATTCCGTTGCGGGACAGAAAACAGGGATGACCGTCCCGGATACGAATTTCGTTTCGCGAAACCAAGCCGTACCCGATCTCGTCAATACCACGCCGTCCAGCGCGTCCGAACATTTGGTGAATCTCATCTGACCGAATCGGCACTTCCAAATGGTCACGACGGTAAGAGTCGGCGGCCAAGGCCACGCTGCGGAGAGAGAAATTGATGCCGGCGGCCAGACCCATCGTCGCCACAACAACTCGCAACTGACCGGCCTTGGCCAAAGGCTCGATCACGCCTGCCCGCTCGCCGTAGCTCAACCCACTGTGGTGAAACGCCACCCTAGACTGCAGCATCCGGGCCAGCCGATCGCCGACGAGTTCCCTCTGCCCCGCACTCAACTGAAGCGGATTCGGGTTCGGCAGATTACGGGCGATATCGGCGGCGAGCACCTCGGCGGCCCGACGGCGTGGTGCAAAAATCAAAACCGGCCCCAGCCCCTCCGCCAAAGCCTTGGCGGCGAACCTTGGCCAATAGCCGCGAATCTCTGATGGCACGTTGTAGTTAAGCATACCAGCGTATACCTCCTCAAGCGGCACCGGCCGGGCGTCGTGCCACACCCACTCCGCGTC
>Ga0066866_10000636_pt1 | contig 13728 bp, 11 predicted proteins | sample ETN01SmetaG_3_FD_66435 | JGI IMG/M metagenome (GOLD analysis project Ga0066866, IMG submission 66435) | Marine microbial and viral communities from oxygen minimum zone, Eastern Pacific Ocean - ETNP2014F12-01SV263 | ecosystem: Environmental > Aquatic > Marine > Oceanic ...
TTAAATTAATGTTTTGATTCTGAAAGGGTTAGGCTGTAAAAAAATATAATCGGAATTAGTCCGGTATTTTATGCAATCATGCGTAAATCATTCAAACATTCGAATCAGAGAGGAAACTATGCTTCGATGGACCAAAAATTTTGCAGTGCTGCTCATCACTGCTCTTTTGAGCCTTCCCGTCTGGGGTGCTCAAACCTTCGTCACCATCGGTACAGGTGGAGTGACCGGGGTCTATTATCCTACCGGCGGAGCCATTTGCCGGCTGGTCAACAAAAACCGCAAGCAGCACGGAATCCGCTGTTCCACGGAGAGTACCGGGGGTTCAGTTTATAACATCAACACCATTCGTGCAGGTGAACTCGACATGGGAGTGGCCCAGTCAGACTGGCAGTATCATTCTTATCGTGGAACCAGCAAATTCAAAGATCAGGGAGCTTTCAAAGGTTTGAGAGCCATTTTCTCGGTCCACCCTGAACCGGTGACCATCCTGGCACGGAGAGATTCTGGGATAAGACACATTGATGATCTTAAAGGAAAGCGCTTGAACATCGGTAATCCTGGTTCTGGGACCCGAGCTACCTGGGAAGTGATTGAAGAAGCACTTGGCTGGAGTCGAAGTGATTTGAAACTGGCTGCCGAACTTCGTTCCGCTGAAACAGGTCAAGCACTCTGTGATAACAAAATTGATGCTTATTTCTGGCTCGTAGGCCATCCTTCTGGACTTACCAAAGAAACGGTCTCATCCTGCGATGCAGTGATTGTCGAAGCATCAGGATCAGGGATCGCAAATCTGGTGAGCGACAATTCCTTCTACCGCTGGGCAACCATTCCGGGCGGTATGTATTCCGGAAATCCCAACGATGTCAAAACCTTTGGAGTGGGAGCCACCTTCGTGACTTCTACCCGAACTTCAGCAGAAGTCATCTATCAAGTGGTCAAAGCCGTCTTCGATAATTTTGACCAATTCAAAAAACTCCATCCAGCTTTCCGCAATTTAAAAGAAAGCGAAATGATCAGTGACTCACTTTCTGCACCTCTTCATGATGGTGCGAAACGTTACTACAAAGAACGTGGTTGGATGTAGTTCAACCTGATAAATCATGGAGGCTGCTGGTTGGATAAGCTGGCAGCCTTTCTTTCTCTCCTTTATATCTTAAGGTCCTTTTATCTTCTCCAAGGCTGTCCTCTTCCATGCCATCTTCTGAACCTGAAGGCAACAAAACCACGGAAGAGGATCTAAAAGAAAAACTCGATGATATTGTGTCCACGGTAGACACAGGTGCTCGAGAAGTAACGTCCTGGGCCGGCAAGTTTTGGCTTTGATCGCATTGTCCTGGTCTCTATTCCAACTCTGGATTGCGTCTCCTTTTCCATACATGTTTGCGGATTGGATTCCGCTCTTAAACAGCACCCATACCCGTTCAGCACATCTTGGATTTGCAATGTTTCTGGCTTTTGTTGCATTCCCTGCATTAAAAAGATCTCCAAGGAAATCTGTCCCGATTCAGGATTGGATATTCGCACTAACCGCAACCTGCAGTGCCCTTTACATTGCGGTTTTTTCGAATGAATTAGCAGATCGTCCCGGACTGCCCATTCTTCAGGATTTGGTTCTATCGGGTATTGGGCTGGTATTTCTTCTTGAAGCAACGCGGAGGTCATTGGGGCTCCCGATGATGTGTATCGCCTTGTTGTTTTTAAGTTATGTGTTTTTTGGAGAAAATGCTCCTGAGATCATCGCCTGGAAGGGTGCTTCTTTCAACAAAGCGATGTCTCATATGTGGTTGTCCCAGGAGGGAGTCTTTGGAATAGGCCTTGGAGTATCCACCGGATTCATCTTTTTGTTCGTACTGTTTGGAGCACTTCTGGAGAAAGCAGGAGCAGGAAATTATTTCACAAAAGTCGCGTTTGCCTTGCTGGGGCATTATCGAGGAGGTCCTGCTAAAGCCGCAGTCGTTTCCTCAGGAATGAACGGCATGATATCAGGTTCCTCCATTGCAAATGTTGTCATCACAGGAACTTTTACCATCCCATTGATGAAACGAGTTGGGTTTTCACCTGAAAAAGCAGGAGCTGTAGAAGTAGCAGCATCTACCAATGGGCAACTGATGCCACCCATCATGGGCGCTGCCGCATTTCTGATGATTGAATATGTTGGAATCTCCTACCTTAAAGTAATCAAGCATGCATTTCTGCCAGCTGTCATTTCTTACATAGCACTCGTCTACATTGTCCATTTGGAAGCGTTGAAAGCCGATTTGAAAAGCTTAAAACCTCGAAAAGTGACAACCCTTTTCAGCAAAATCATCACTTTTTTGATGGTCATCATCAGTATAGTCGTGCTTTCTGGCATCATCTATTTTGGATTTGGATGGGTCAAAACGGTTGCAGGAGATGCCTCCCCATGGATTGCAGGTATTGTGATACTTTTGGTTTACATTGGGCTGATCCGTTATTCCATCCGTTACCCTGATCTTGAAATAGACGATCATCATATTGAATTGACCGAACTCCCTGAAACAGGCCCAACGGTTAAATCCGGTTTACATTATCTCCTTCCAGTCGTTGTATTGATTTGGTGTTTGATCGTGGAGCGTTTCTCCCCGGGACTCGCAGCTTTTTGGGCGACCATGATCATGATTTTCATTATTTCAACGCAGCGTTCTTTGAAGGTATTTTTCCGAGATCATGGGAATCTGACAGAAGAATTTCATAAAGGCTTAAAGAATCTGATCGATGGATTGATCTTCGGTGCACGCAACATGATCGGCATTGGTGTCGCTACGGCAACAGCAGGAATCATCGTGGGTTCAGTCACTTTGACCGGAATCGGACTGGTGATGACGGAATTCGTTGAATTCATTTCAGGAGGCAATCTAGTTCTGATACTGATTTTTACTGCATTCATTTGCCTGCTTTTGGGCATGGGGCTCCCAACAACCGCAAATTACATCGTGGTATCGACATTGATGGCCCCCGTGATCGTGACCCTTGGAGCACAAAACGGTTTGATCGTCCCGCTCATTGCAGTGCACATGTTTGTGTTTTATTTCGGCATCCTTGCTGATGACACACCTCCGGTCGGACTTGCAGCCTTCGCCGCATCTGCGATTGCGCACAGTGACCCGATCAGAACAGGAATCCAGGGATTCACCTATGATATTCGAACTGGGATCCTCCCCTTCCTATTTATCTTTAATACTGAATTGTTGATGATTGGCATTGAAAGCTGGTGGCACCTGCTTTTGACCCTTGCCAGCGCCGTGATGGCGATGCTGATGTTTGCCGCCGCCACCCAGGGTTTTTTCTTCGTCAAAAGCCGCTGGTGGGAAACCATAGCCCTGCTGTTGATTTCCTTCACCCTGTTTCGGCCCGGTTTCTGGTGGGACATGCTCTACCCGCCGAATCAAATCATCAACCCTTCTTCGATCTATTCCACCGTCGAAAAGATGCCTGCGGATAGTAGTCTCCAGTTGCATGTGGAGGGAGAAAACCTGGAAGGGAGGATCGTCAGTAAAATGGTGGTGCTATCGATGGGTATTCCTGGTTCCGGAACCGAAAGGCTGGAACGTTCTGGTTTGGTGTTGCGTGAAGAAGGGAAAAAAATCGTCGTCGATACCGTGGTCTTCGACAGCTCGGCTGAAAAATCTGGGATTGATTTTGACTGGGAAATCCTAAGCCTTCAGATTCCTGTTGACCAACCACCCAAACAATGGATGTACTTCCCAGCCCTTTTGCTGTTTGGATTGGTGGTGTATTTTCAGAGAAGACGCAGTCACTTGCAGTCATGAAAAAGGAGTCAACTCCCCGGCAAAGGGTCCTTGAGGCATTTAGAGATGTTTACAAGGAGAATCCACAGTTCCTCGTCCGTGCCGCAGGTCGTGTCAATCTGATTGGCGAGCATACCGATTACAACGACGGTTTTGTGCTGCCTATCGCTCTCAACCGTGCAACTTGGATCGCCCTTTCCCCTCATGACTCCCAAGAAGTCCATCTGAAATCTCTCGACTTTGACGAATCCGTAACGGTTCCTCTGCATCAAAAACTCAACCAGGATCGAGGCTGGCAGGAATACCTCAAGGGGGTGGTCAACATCATGAGCCGCGAAAAGATGATGCTCAAAGGTTGGCATGGAGTGGTGGCAGGAGATGTGCCGATTGGGGCAGGACTTTCCTCTTCGGCATCTCTGGAGTTGGCTCTAGCCAAGGCTTTCGCTGTTGCCGGTGACTGGAAATGGGAACCTCAAAAGATGGCCCGACTCTGTCAAAAGGCCGAAAACGAATGGGTCGGCATGAACTGCGGCATCATGGATCAAACCATCTCGGCACTGGGTCAGAAGGGCCATGCTCTTTTTCTCGACTGCCGCAGTCTTGAAACCAAACAGGTTGCTCTTCCAGACAGCCTTGATGTCGCTGTTATGGACACGGGTACCCGTCACAAATTGGTGGACTCCGCCTACAACGAGCGCCGAAGCCAATGTGAGGAAGCGGCAGCTTTTTTTGAGGTTGTTGCTCTGCGCGACCTCTCTTTGGAGAAGCTTCTTGCATCAGAAAAAGAATTGGATCCTTTGGTTTTTAGACGGGCCCGACATGTGGTCTGCGAGAACGATAGGGTGCTGAACTTTATCAATGCACTGGAGGGTGGAATGCATGAAAAAGCCGGGCAGTTGATGAATGAAAGCCATGCCAGCCTTCGGAATGATTTTGAAGTCTCTTCAGAAGCGCTGGATCTGATCACGAACTGTGCCCGTCAAACTCCAGGTTGTTATGGCGCTCGAATGACTGGAGGAGGTTTTGGAGGTTGCGGTGTAGCTTTGGTGGATTCCTCAAAATCCAAAGAATTTTCAGAGGCAATGGAAACCGGCTATAAGGCTTCAGGAGGAAAGAATGGAATGATTTATATCTGTTCTGCTTCAGAGGGTGCGGAAGCACTGAAACCGTAGGGACTTCCGCATCATGAGAAAAAAATATTAGTTAAGAAGGAGATCCTGAGAATCGTTCACAGACTGCAGGACATATCGTTTCCGCAGCACATGGGGGATTTGATTTTTCCATGACCATCCGGACATTTTGCAATAGCGACTTTGGTTCCGTCTTCTTTGCTGATGTGATCATGAACCAATTCCTTGCCGCATTTAGCGCACTGCATTCCCGTCACTCCCATTCCACAGGTTTCACATACATATTCAGCCATAGATATTCTCCATCTTGATTGATTGTTTTGGTTGCTAAATTATTAAAGTGATTTAATTGAACTTTAGCATGACTAAAATGTCAAAGAAGTTTTCCAGTTGATCAACTTTGATTCCTGAAAATACTGCCAGGATCTTCTTCATTCAGATCAGATCCTTGAATGAAAAAATCGAAATGATGGACTCCAGCCGGAATCCTGTAGCGCTGAAGCGTATCCGGCCCACAACTCGCAGTTCCCAATCCTCTCTGCATGTGATCCAGATAAACCGAGGTCTCCTGGCGTGGTTTTAATTCGAAGGCATGAGGAGTTTGATAAAGATCCTGGTCTGGATAATGACTAACGGATCCCTCGAAATATCCAGAAGAGGAAAAGAACAGGCCTCTGCTCTCTCCGTCGCTTAGAGCCATCCAGCGAAGGTCGGTAAGGTTGCCGTGTTCTTGGGGAACTATGTAGGGAACATACTGATCCGAAACCGAGGATTGGTAGCGGCCGGCCCTGACCCCGGCTTTGCGATCACAATAGCTTTCATGCGGACCGTTTCCAAACCATTCGAATTCCTCAAACGAACCCGACAGTTCCAGACTAATTCCAATACGAGGAAGATCCTCAAGTGTTTCATGAATCTTGACCCGATTCCTCATCCAGAGGGACAAATCTGGAAACACATGCCAGAGGGTTTCATGCACGAATGCTTCCTGGGTGTCACCGCAGTTGTAGACGTGTTTCACACTAAGATTCAGAAGCACTTGCTTTGCTACATTTTCCAGGAAATTATTTTCCGGAAGTTCTAACTTCTCCTGAATTGTTTCAACTTCATCCAGTTGAAGAACCCTGCAGCTTTGTTCTTTGATATCCAGCTTTTGAATTCCAGCTTTGAGCCAACGTCCGAGGGGTTTGTGCTCCTGTCCCGACCAGGCTTTGATGCCGTCATTATCGGTGGGAGCCCTCCAGGCATTCAGCCTTGGAGACGTAATGAGGATCTCTCGGCCATCGAACTTGATCCGTTTCAGCAGACCGGAAGCAGGATCAAATTCGATTTCAGATTTTTCTGAGGAAACCCCCAAAGATTGATCTGTAATGGATAAGGATGACTTGGGGACCTGAGTTAAATTCAGAGAATTTCCTGTCGGTTGAGTTTCCCACTCTGAAATGCGGAATTGATCCCAACCCATCGGGTGTCCCGCTTCGGCCCAAGTGCAGTCTTTTTTGAGAAAATAGAACAGGGTCAGGTGAACTTCCTGCCCCATTAGGATTTCAGTTTTTTTCAGCGGAAGTTCAATGATCTCCGATGCACCAGGAGCGGCATCCAGATCTTCCAGTTTCCCCTGATCTACGATTCTCCCATCGACTTCAAGCTGCCACTCGAGTTGAATATCGCCAAGATCCAAAAAATCCCTGCGGTTTCGAATTTCGATTTTTCCCGAAGATACATCGACAAGCCTTGCTTCCAGAGGCTGAACCAATTTTTTGAATTCCTCCAGGGCAGGATGAGGTGTCCTGTCAGGCCAGATAAGACCATTGATGCAGAAATTCGCATCATTCGGATGGTCTCCAAAATCACCACCGTATTTCCACTCACCTTTTGATTCAGGATCAAGTCCCTGGTCCACCCAGTCCCAAATGAATCCGCCCTGGAGGCCATGATGACTGCGGATGGCATCCCAGTAATCCGAAAGACTGCCATTGCTGTTTCCCATGGCATGGGAATATTCACACATGATCAGCGGACGTTCGTCTTCCGTATTCTGGACCCATTCCACCAAATCGTGAATCTCAGGATACATCGGAGCCACCAGGTCGGTGGCCAATCGGTTGAAGTCTTTATCGGGTTGCCATTTCCCCTGATGTTCAGGCCTCAAAGCTCCCTCGTAATGAACCAGGCGGCTATTATCCCTTTCACGGATCCAGGCGGCACAAGCCGCATGGTTGGGTCCGTAACCCGATTCATTTCCCAAAGACCAGAGAATGATCGAAGGGTGGTTCTTGTTCTGTTCTACCATCCTTATGGTTCGATCCAGAAAACCCTTCGCCCAGGCGGGCTCACGGCAAAGGCGACCGTAGTAGTGATGGGTTTCGATGTTTGCCTCGTCGATCACATAAAGCCCGTATTCATCACAGAGCTCATACCAAAGCGGGTCATTCGGATAGTGTGAACAGCGCACAGCATTGATGTGATACTGCTTCATCAACCGGATGTCATGAATCATCGAATCACGTGAAACCGTTTTCCCTTTGACCGGGTCGTGTTCATGCCGGTTGACTCCCTGGATCAGAACAGGTTCCCGATTGATGAGCAGTTCGCGGTTTTCTATTTCAACCCTCCTGAAACCAACCCGGCAGGAAGTCCATTCCACTTCCTGCCCCCTGGGATCTTTGAGACAAACCATCAGGGTATAGCGAAATGGTGTTTCCGAACTCCATAAGAAAGGATTTTCGAACCGAACAGAAAAACGTACCAGGTGACCGAGGTTGATCCTGGTTTCTTCCGCCAAGGGGATTTCCTGCTGCTGGAAAAGCTCCTTCATTTTGGAACCTAATGGATCGAGCAAATGACTTTCCACCATCCAACCTGCTTCTGGGATCACATCAAACCCTCCACGAATCTGGATCTCTAAAAGGCCTTGGGTCAATTCCCGGTTCAAAGTTGTCTGGGCAAAGACGTCCTCAAGATAAACCTTTTCCGTGGAACGCAGGTAGACACTCCGGTGAATACCGGCCATCCACCAGTGATCCTGATCTTCCAAATGACTGCCATCGGACCAGCGGATGACCACCACCGAAAGCTGGTTCTCTCCCTCACGGAGCAGGGGACTCAAATCAAATTCAACTGCCGTCCGACTGTCCTTGGCAAAACCTGCCCGGATTCCGTTGCAGAAGACAAAAAACGCACTTTCCACCCCGCCAAAATGAATCAGCACTCTTCGTTTTTCCCATCGGTTTGGAAGCTGAAAACGAATCCGGTAAACCCCGGTAGGGTTATCTTCCGGGACTTTCGGAGGTTGGTCCGTGAAAGGCATCTGCACATTGGTGTAGTGAGGCCGGTCATGACCCTGCATGGTCCAGTTTCCTGGAACTTCGATGCTGTCCCAGTTCGAGTCATCCAATTCTTTGGCAATCACCTCGCGGTCCAAAACGGCTGGCTTTGGAAAAAGCCTGAACTTCCAGGTCCCATCCAAAAGTTGGAACAAAGGCGATCTCTCTGGATCTCCTTCCAAAGCCTGGGATTCATTCTCATAGGAATGGAGGTGAGCCCTTGGAGGCAGATTTGCGATACCCGTGCATTCAGGATTGATCCAGGGAACGTCCGGTCCCGGATGAAGGAAATCAGGACACTTCATCATGAATGAAGACGGTAATGGACAGGAGAGAGCCCACGCAGTCGTTCCGCAGCTTGCTCCGGGGTCAGGTCCCGCTGTGCTTCAGCCAGCAATTCGTAACCGACCATGAACTTCCTCACGCTGGCGGATCTCAGCAAAGGAGGGTAGAAATGGGCATGAAGCTGCCAATGTGAGCTTTCCTCTCCAAAGGGGGCACCATGCCAACCCATCGAATAGGGAAAGGAGGTTTGAAAAAGATTGTCATAACGGCTGAGGAGTTTTTTGAGGATTTCCGCCAGCTGCTCTTTTTCAAGGGAATTGAGTCCCGTCAGCCGCTTCACGTCCCGATTGGGAAGCAAAAGAAGTTCGAAGGGCCAGACAGCCCAATAAGGAACCACGGCAAGCCAGGATGGATTCTCCTCGACGATTCGTTCCTCTTTGCGAAGTTCCTTTTTTCCATATTGTAAAAGTAAAGATTCTCGGTGTTTTTGAAAAAACTCTTGCTGTTGCAGATCTTCCTTTTCAATGATCGAAGGAAGTTGGTTTGACGCCCAAATTTGTCCATGGGGATGGGGGTTGGAGCAACCCATTTCGGTTCCCTTGTTCTCAAAAATCTGGACCCAGCGGTAAGAGTCTCCAAGTTCCTGACTCTGTTGCTCCCAGATTCCGATCACCTCCATGATCTGTTCCAGTTCCAGTTCCGGCAGGGTCAAACGATGGCTCGGAGAAAAACAAAGAACCCTTGAGATTCCACTCACTTTTTCAACTTTGAAGAGTTCCTCAGAATTCTGAATCTCTGGTTCTTCCCTCATTTGCTGATCCACCAGTGCCGGAAAATCGTTGTCGAAGACATACGTTCCCGGATAGTCAGGATTGATTTTTCCTCCCGCACGCGGATTGCCGGGGCAAAGGTAACATCCAGAATCATGGTCCGGCAGTTGAGGATCTTTTTGTGGTTCCGTCTTGCCCTGCCAGGGTCGTTTCATCCTCTGCGGTGAAACCAGCACCCAATCTCCAGTAAGGGGATTGAAGCGTCGATGGGGAAGATCAGGATTGATGCTCATGAACTTTTGTGGAGAAATTCAGCAGGATCCACGATCATGATATTCAGCCTGTTCTAAAAGTTGCAGGTCTTCGGGTTTTTCTCCTTGAATCCTTCGAAGAAGAAGCCCACAAAGCTGTTTCCCGGCATGATCCAATGAAGCATGGAATGCACTCACCGGGGGATCACTGAATTCAAGGTAACGGGTTCCTTCGAATGCTATCAAACAGACATCTCTTCCAACTGCCAACCCTGCTTGCTTCAAGGCTGCCAACATCCCGAGGGTGACTGAAACTCCTGGACTGAGAAAAGCCCGGGGTGGATTTTTCATCCCAAGAAAAGTCCCCATGGTCTCACGCCCGCTTTCAAAGGAAAGTTCCATGTCTACGACCCATTCCGGTTCAGGACGGACTCCCCATTCATTCATGGCCTTGTTGAATCCCTTCCGTCGATGGCTGGTATAGTTTAAATCTGCAGGAGGACTGACGAGGGCAATCCTACGATGACCGGCTTCCAGGAATTGGATGGTGGAATGGTAAGTGATTTCTTCGTGTGCCACATCAAAATAAGGATGCGGGCTGAATAGTTCGCTTCGACCGAAGCTGACAAAGGGAAAATCCTTCTCCAGAAGATATCGGAGTCGAACGTCTTGGTTGCGGGTCTGTCCGACAATCAAACCATCGGCCAATCCAGATTCCACCACCCGCTTGAGAGGAGCCAGCATCTCCTCACCTGGAAAACGTGGAATGATGCTCAGTGTCATATTGCTTCCTTCCAGTTCCCGGATGATGCCCTGACAGAAATTCATGTAACCCATTGCCGGGAAGGCACTTTGAGGATCGGGAGAAAGGATGAGGGCAATGGTGTTCGTCCTCCCGGTTCTGAGATTGAACCCCCTCTGATCCGGGAAATAACCCAGTTTTGAGGCTGCTTGCTTGACCCGTGCAATCGTGTTGGGGCGAACCTCCGGCCCCTCCTTCAAAGCACGGGAGACGGTGGTCACCGAAAGATCCAGATGACCCGCCAGTTTTTTCAGCGTGACCCTCTCCGCCATCCTATTCCTTCACCGCACCTAAAGTGAGTCCGGCGATGAAATGTTTCTGCAGTAAAAAAAACATGACTACAGGAGGAAGCGCAGCGATTATGGATCCAGCAGATATCAGCTGCCAGGAAGCAGTCCATCTGCCACGTAAAGCCTGAATTCCTAGTGTAATCGGTCTTGCCTCATCTCCCTGAACGAGAACCAGGGCCCAGAAATAATCATTCCAAATGAATGTGAATTCCAGGACCGCCAAGGCAGCAAGTGCCGGTTGAATCAAAGGCAAAATCACGCTCCAGTAAACACGAAACTCAGAAGCGCCATCGATGCGGGCACTTTCGACCAATTCATGAGGTAATTCTTTGATAAAACCCCTGAGAAAGAAGGTGCAGAACCCGGTCTGAAAAGCTGTGTGAAAAAGAATCAATCCGAGCTTGGTATCATAAACTCCCAGTTTCAGCGTCAGGTCCCTTACAGGAATCATCAGGATTTGAGCGGGAACGAAGTTTCCCGCAATGAACATGGCAAAGATCAGAAAGTTACCCCGGAAACGATGCTTTGCCAGAGAATATCCAGCCAGAGAACTGAGAGCCAGCGTAGCTAAAACAGTTGGTAGGGTGATAAAAATGCTGTTGTAAAAATAGAGCAGCATCGGAGTGGCCTTGAAGACCTGGGTGTAGTTTTCCAGCAGGTGGAATTCCGTCGGCCAACCCCAGTAATTCCCGGAATTGATGTCCGCCAGAGACCTCATGGAAGTGATAAGGATTCCCCCCAGAGGAAGCAACCAGATCAACAAAAACGCATAAAGGACAAATCTATAAGTCCCTTTGACCGCCGCAGAACTTTTGTCAATAGGTTGAGGAAACATCTCAGAGCCTCCCTTTTTCATTTCGCCAGACCCGGATCAGGAACCAGGCGATGTAAATGTCCAGAATGAAAAAGAGAATGGTGGCCAAAGCAGCTCCGTACCCCATGCGGTAATTGAAAATGGCCTGCTCCACCATTTCATAGGCAAGAACCGTCGAACTACCCCAGGGCCCCCCCTGGGTCATGATGGCGATGAGGTCGTAACTACGCAATGCTCCCAGTACAGAAACCACGACAGCGATAAAAGTTGCAGGCCTCAATTGAGGCAGGATGATATTCCAGAACATGGCCCATCCCTTCGCCCCATCGATCCGGCCTGCTTCGATCATCTCTTTATTCAGTCCGGCAAGGCCTGTCAGGTAGAGGATCAGGCAATAGGCGATTTGAGGCCACATCGCCGCAATGATGATGCCGTAGTTGACAAGCTTTTCATCCGAAAGCAGTGCCAAAGGTTGCAGGCCGACCTGTTCCAGGAATAAATCGAGCAACCCGTATCTTGGATTATAAAACCAGGAAAAGATAAGCCCTACGACCACGGCACTCACCACAAAGGGAAAGAAAAAAAATGATTTAACAATACGTAAATCAGGTAAATTCTGGTTCAGGTAAAGCCCAAGCCCTAAACTCAATGGAGGTGTCAGGAGGAAAAAAATAAGCCAAAGCAGGTTGTTCCAGACAGCAGTATGGACCCGGTCGTCATGCCACATTTCCTCATAGTTGGCAAAGCCGATCCAAATCATTTGCCCAACCCCGTCCCACTCGTAAAAACTTATCCATAAACTTGAAAAAATGGGGCGCAACACATACACCGCAAAAAGAAGCAATGCGGGGGTAAGGAAGAAGACCGGAGCCAGCTTCAACTGGTTCCGGTCCCAAAAACTTGCTTTCATTTGAATAGGGCAGGTGAAACCCTGCCCTGAGATAGATTATTGCTTGTAGATCCGCTTGCGGGCACGCTCAATGCGTTGGCGGATCTGCTTTTCACGCTCTGGTTTGACCATGAATTCCTGAAATCCTTTCATTCCTTCCTTGGCCATTTCCGGGGTCGTGTCGCGATCATAGAATTGTGCCAGACCTGCGGACTCACTCAAAACCTTGAATCCGATTTTAAGGAACTCATCATCCGGTACTGGAGACTGGTTATTTGAGGAAAGCATACCGGAAGCCTGTGCAATAGTACCCTGAATATCCGGTCTTGCCACATAAGCAAGAAACTTCTTAGCGTCTGCTTTATTCTTTGCTTTTGAAGGGATATGCATCGAGTCTGTAGGAGCATCCTCATAAGTGCGGACACTACCATCAATAACTGGGAATTGGAAGTATCCGATTTTACCATCTAGCCCGGCTTTGACAAGATCTGGCACAACGAAGTTACCCATGAGATACATCGCGGCCTCACCGTTAATCATTGGCGCCTGGCCTTCCTGCCAGGAATAGGACGCATGGTTTTCAATATAATACCCTTTACGCGCCATATCGCCCCAAACATCGAATACTCGATCCAGACGTTTGTCTTCATAGGAAATTTCGCCACCCATCAGTGCCATATGAAAATCATAGCCGTTAATTCGCAGATTGAGGAAATCAAACCATCCGGCGGCCGTCCAGAGATACTTTGTGCCGATGGTGAATGGAGTGATTCCATTCTTCTTGAGAGTTTCTGCAATGTTCATCATATCCCCCCAACTTCTTGGTTCTCCCAGACCATACTTGGCAAAGATATCTTTACGGTAATAAACACCCCATTGATAGTAAGTGGTGGGCAGTCCCCATTGCTTCCCTTCTACGGTTACGGTCGACCGAGCAGAGGACAACTGCGAGTGGAGATTATTTTTATCCCATACATCACTGACATCTTCAAAAAGTCCTTGGTCTACAAAGAATTTCATCCTGTTCCCTGAAAACCAGTTGACCACATCCGGAGGTTCTGCCTGCAGGAAGTTCCGGATTGCCGTCTTATAGGCTTCATGGTCATAGACGGTCATCTCGACCTTGATTCCAGGATTTTCTTTCTCAAACCCTGGAATGATCTGTTCATTCCAAAGCTTATGGATATCAGAATTTGAACTGTTGTTGGTAATCTTCAGCGTTCCAGAAAACGCGACAGTAACCGACATCAGGATGAATAAAAATACTCCAATGATTTTTTTCATATTGCTCTCCTTCTTCTTGAGCGATTAACAAATATGGTTCCGGATGGAACCCTTTTCACCCGCGAATCATTTCACGAGCCTTCCGGGCCATTGCAGTCAGGGCAATAATTCCTGCGA